>Ga0265323_10000266_pt1 | contig 30603 bp, 23 predicted proteins | sample 41225metaG_FD_193580 | JGI IMG/M metagenome (GOLD analysis project Ga0265323, IMG submission 193580) | Rhizosphere microbial communities from Carex aquatilis grown in University of Washington, Seatle, WA, United States - 4-12-25 metaG | ecosystem: Host-associated > Plants > Roots > Rhizosphere...
GCCCGTGGCGGCCTACCTGGGCGGGGCGAGGGTGATGCGCGCCGAGGGCCGGCAGCATCCCCTGGAAATCGAATACACGCCGCATTCGGCGGCGCCATTGGAAGAGCAGGTGGCGAGCGCTTTGGAGCGCCTGCCCGCCGTGCGCCCTGGAGCACACGTGCTGGTTTTTCTGCCGGGTGCCATCGAGATCCGGCGCGCACAGGCGGCTTGCGCCCCGATGGCCAGCCGCCGCGGATGGACCCTCCTGCCCCTCCACGGCGATCAGCCGCCGGAAGAGCAGGACCGCGCCGTCGCGGCGTCCGGGCGGACCAAGATCATCCTGTCCACTAACGTGGCGGAGAGCTCTATCACCATCGACGGCGTGGATACGGTGGTGGATAGCGGTCTGGCGCGGGTGAGCGCGCATTCGACGTGGAGCGGCCTGGCCACGCTGCGGGTGGCGCGCGTCAGCCAGGCCTCCGCCAATCAGCGAGCCGGGCGCGCCGGACGCACCGGTCCGGGACGCGCCATCCGGCTGTATCCGCTGGAGGACTTCGTGCGCCGCCCGGAGCACGATCCGCCGGAAATCCTGCGCGCCGACCTGGCGCCGGCCGGCCTCCTGCTGCAGGCCCTGGGCACCGGCGGATTCGCCGCGCTGGACTGGCTGGACGCCCCGCCCGCCGCCAGTGTCCGCCACGCCGGGGAGCTGCTGCAACAGCTCGGCGCCGAAGGCGCTCTGGGCCGCCGGATGGCCCGCTACCCGCTGCACCCTCGCCTGTCGCGGCTCATCGTGGAGGCCGAGCGGCGCGGGGTGGCCGGGGACGGCTGCACGGTGGCGGCCTTGCTCAGCGCCGGCGCGCGCCTGCCCGAGCGGCCCGGCCACCCGACCCGCTCCGATCTGCTGGCGCTGCTGGACTCGCCCTGGGAGCCGCGCGCGGCGCAGGCGGTGCGGCAGGTGCGGCGCATGGTGAACCCGCCGCGGTAGGATTCCGGCCACGATGAAGACGCCCTGCTGATCTCCGCCCTGGCGGCCTTTCCGGACCGCGTCGCGCGGCGGCGCCAGGCTGGCGATCTGCAACTGGCGGCGGGAGGCCCGGCACAACTGGCGCCATCCAGCACCGTCGCCGGCGCCGAGTTCCTGATCGCCGTGGAAGCTGAGGACCGCCAGGAGAGGCAGGCGCCGCTGGTGCGCCTGGCCAGCGCCATCGAGCCCGACTGGCTGCTGGAGCTGTTCCCGGAACGCGTCACGGCCCGCAGCGAAGTGGTGTGGAACCGGGCCGCCGAGCGGGTGGAAAGCGTGGAGGCGCTGATGTTCGGCGAGATCGCCATCCAGCAGAGTCGCGGGACACCGGACGCCGAGGCGGCCGCCGCCCTGCTGGCAGACAAGGCCGTGGAAGCCGGCGTGGCACGCTTCGCCGACGCCGCGGAGATCGAAGCCTGGCTGGGGCGCGTGCGCTTCGCCGCCGGGTGTTCCGCGGTGCGGGAGCCGGCCATCGCCGACGCTCTCCGCGGGCTGGCGCGGGGGCTGAAGAGTCTCGCCGAGCTGGAGTCCGCCTGCCGCAGCGCCGGCCTGCTGCGCGCGCTCGAAAGCGCCCTGGACGCCGCCTCCCGGCGCCTGCTGGAGGAAGTGGCGCCGGAGAAGATCCGTCTTCCCGGCGGCCGGCACGTGCGCGTGCACTACGAAGCCGGCCAGCCGCCGTGGATCGCATCCCGCCTGCAGGACTTCTTCGGCATGCGGACCACGCCCGCGGTGGCCCGCGGCGCCGTCCCCCTGGTGATCCGCCTGCTGGCCCCCAATCAGCGTCCGGTGCAGACCACCACCGACCTGGCGGGATTCTGGGAACGGCTATACCCTCAAGTGCGCCGCGAACTGTCGCGGCGGTATCCGAAACACAAGTGGCCGGAGGACCCTTACAAGGCCGTGGCCCAGTAGTACTATCGGAAGCCTCCCGGTACCCCCGGTACCGTGGTAGAGATTATGTCGTTGCGCACGCGGGGCTTTGCTGTATAGTGAGTTCTCTGGACCCAATGCCCACCCTTACCGAATCCTTCTACCGGGCGCACATACACCGCGCGCCTGTGGACCCCGAGCGGCGCAGTTGGCTGGCTTTGAGGAAGCTTCCGGCGGTAAGAATCGATCCCCCCAGCCATGCGGAGATTTCCAGGCTGGCGTATTCCTATTGGGAAGCACGGGGCGGGCGGGACGGATCGGCTGTGGAAGACTGGCTGCGCGCAGAGCGGGAACTCAGGCTCCGCTACGAAAGCTAATCCCCGGTTCCGGGGCGCAGGGGCGGCTCCGGTCTACGCCTGGACGGCTTCGCCGTCACCGAGCATTCCAGCAACAGCTCTGCTGCGGCGCGCCTTGCGGTCGCGGCGGACTGTCCAGGAGTTCAACGCACACAACGCGAGAAACAGACAGATTGCAAAAAGCGTGTTGGCCTGCGGGGTCATCTGAGCCTCCGAAATTCGATTTTCCCCGGAAAGCCCCTGGATTTAAAGTACCGGCCGTACCAAACGCCCACCTGATATAAGGTGTTTTCCCACGCAAGTAGCCCCATTTGCGCTAACACACCTGTGCCGATCCAGCCCGTTCCAGCCGCGTGCACATTGTGGCTATCATGTAAATGTGATGCATACCCGCGTGCTCTCAACGCTCTTTGCGATCCCGTTGGCCGCCTCGCTGCTGGTGGCTCAACCCGCCCCGGACTCGACGGCGGTGGCCCGGAAAGCCCTCGACCTGATGCTGGCGGGTAAGTATTCGGACCTGCAGCCCATGTTCACACGGGCCTACCGCGATGGCGCCACCGAGGAGCGGTTGGGCAAACTTGGCGTGCAACCGGCCTGGGGCGCACTGCAATCGGTGGGCGAGCCCTCGGTGCAGGATCTGGGACCGGTGAAGGTGGTCACCTTCCCGGTGAAGTTCGCGGCGCGAACTTTCAACTTTGTGGTCTACATCAACGCCTCCGGCGAGGTTGGCCAGTTGGGTTTCCGTGCCGCCGAGACGCCCTGGCAACACCCGCCCTACGCCCAGCCGGACACTTTTAAGGAACGCGAGGTGACGGTGGGCGAGGGCGATTGGAAACTGCCGGGCACGCTCACACTGCCCACGGGCAAGGGACCGTATCCGGCGGTGGTGCTGGTGCACGGCTCCGGCGTGCGCGACCGCGACGAGACCGCCTTTTCCAACAAGGTGTTCAAGGACCTGGCCGAAGGGCTGGCGGCGCGCGGCGTGGTTTCGGTGCGCTATGAGAAGCGCATCAAACAGTACTCCGCGAAGATGTCGGGCAAATCGTACACACTGGACGACGACATCGTCGAGGATGCCGCCAAGGCGGCAGCGCTGCTGCGCACCGCGCCCGAGGTGGATCCCGCGAAGGTCTTCGTCCTGGGGTATGAACTGGGAGGCTACGCGGCGCCGCGCATCGCCGAGGCCGATGGCAAACTGGCGGGCATGGCCCTGTTCGCGGCCAATGAGCGTCCCCTGGAGGATTTGTTTGTCGACCAGGCGATGGCGACGGCCAAAGCCGGGGTGGATTATCTGACGGTCATCAAGGCCGCCGCGGCGCGCATCAAGCGGCTGGACCAGGGCGACGCCGATGGAGCGCCTGCTCTGGGGCTCCCGGTTTCCTACTGGCTGGATCTGAGATCCTACGATCCCGGCCCGCTGGTGAAGCAGTTCCCGGGCCGCGTGCTGGTGCTGGCCGGAGAGCGCGACTTCCAGGTTCCCATGACGGATTTCGCGGAATGGAAGAAGGCCCTGGCCGGGCGCAAGGACGCCGCCGTCTTCAAGAGCTATCCGGCGCTCAACCACCTCTTCATGGCCGGTGAAGGCAAGAGCACCGAAGAGGAATACAAGAAACCCGGCCACGTCGCCGCCGATACCATCGACGATCTGGCGAGGTTCCTGACGCAGTAGCGCGCCGGCCGGCTACCACCCGGCGGGCACGCCCGGCTTGAGCGTCCACACCTCGACATCCAGTCCGCTGGTGCGCTCGCGCAGTTGCTCCGGCGTGCCGGTGAGCGGCGGAAACGTGCCGAAATGCATCGGGATGACCTTCTTCGGCTGCAGGAGCCGGCAGGCCAGCGCGGCCTCGTAGGGGCCCATGGTGAACAGGTCGCCGATGGGCAGCACGGCCAACTCCGGGTGATAGAGCTGGCGGATCAGATCCATATCGGAAAACACGGCGGTGTCGCCCGCAAAATACAGCGCGCGGCCGTCGGGGAAGCGCAGCACGTAGCCCGCCGCCTCGCCGCCGTAGATGATCTTGCCGTCGTCCTTGATGCCGCAGCTATGCACCGCGTGCGTCATGGTGATGACGGCGCCCGCGGCCGTCTGCGAACCGCCCTTGTTCATGGGCCGGGTGTTTCGCACCCCCTTCGATTCCAGCCAGATGCAGGTTTCGAAAATGGCCAGCACCTCGGCGCCGAATTTCCTGGCCAGGGGCACTACGTCGTGGATGTGATCGTAGTGCGCGTGGGTGACGCAGATGGCGTCCACCCGGGCGATCTCGAAGCCCTTGGGGTAGGAGGGATTGCCGTCGATCCACGGGTCCATCAGAATGACTTGCCCCGAGGCGAGGCGGAATTGAAAAGCGCCATGTCCAAGCCAGGTGATTTCCATAGTTAGATTCTAAGGAAAACTTCGCCCGCGGGAAAGCCTCCCCGCGCCGCCCCCTCCCACCGGTTTGGCGGCTGCCGTGCTGAATGCGACAGCGCACCGGCGGGATGGCCGCGAAGTGGCCGGTTTCCGGTTGGCTGCTTGTGGCCGCGCGGCTTCGCCTGTGACGATTTGGCTCAGTCCTGCGGCGGGCGGGCGGTGCGTGGTTTAATAGAGATTCAACGGGTTTCCGCGTCTACAGGTCATATGGTTCGTCTTTCACGCTTTGGGTGCCTCATCTGCGCCGCATCGTCCATCTGGGCGGCCGGCCGCTCGAACATGTCCACGTCGCCCGTTCCGGCGGCGCAGGGGCAAGCCGCGCTGGCGCGTCTGCCGCTGCGCTTCGAAGCCAACCAGGGCCAGTGGGATAGCCAGGTCCGCTACCGGGCCCGCTCCGGTGGATTCCGCCTGTCGCTAACCCAGTCCGGCCCGGTGGTGGATTTCGCCGGAGCCGGCGCCCCGCGGCTGGAGATGGCGCTAGCCGGCTCTAACCCGGCCCCCGTGATGGAGGGGCTCGATCCCATGGCCGCGCGCACCGATTACTTCATCGGACCGCGCGCCGGCTGGCAGACCGGCGTGGCCAATTACGCGCGCGTCCGCTACCGGGCCGTTTATCCGGGCGTGGACGTGGTGTACTACGGCCGCCAGAACCGCCTGGAATACGATTTCGTGCTCGCTCCCGGCGCCGATCCGGGCGCCATCCGCATGCAGTTTCGCGGCGCCGAAGGTCTCCGCATCACCGCGGCGGGCGACCTGGCAGTCCAGACCGCCGCCGGAGAGCTGATCCAGCAATGCCCCGCGATCTATCAGGAAGACCCGTCCACCGCCGGGCGCCGTGCCGTCCACGGCCGGTATGTGTTGCTGGCCGGCAATGCGGTGGGCGTCCGCGTGGCGGGCTACGACCGCAAACGGACCCTGGTGATCGACCCGGTAATCGTCTACTCCACTTACATGGGCGGATCGGGGACCGACCAGATCAACGCCGTCCAGTTGGCGGCGAACGGACTTCTGTACATCGCCGGACAGACCACCAGCACGGATTTCCCGACCCTGAACAGCGCTTACAGTAACTCGATCGGCGGATCGAGCGGCGCGACCAACGTTTTTCTGGCCGTCATCGATACCAGCGCCAAGGGCAATTTCGCGTTGCTGTACGCCAGTTACATCGGCGGAGCCAGTATTGACATTGCCAAGGCCCTGGCGGTGGATGCCAATGGCAACATGTACGTGGGCGGAACCACCACGTCCGCCAATTTTCCGATGACGGGCAACTCCTTTCAGACCAAGCCCCCAACCGCCGGTTATACCGGGTCATTCGTGTTCGAGCTGAATCCCTACATTTACGGCGGGACGGCGCTGTTGTATTCCACTTATCTGAGCGGCACCACCGGCAGCGACACCATCAACGGGCTGACGCTGGACGCGCTGGGTAATATCTATATCATCGGCACCGCCAGGTCGTATGACTTTCCGGTAACCGGTTCGGCGTATGCCGGGAATCCGTACGGATCCCAGGATGCCTTTGTAGTCGAACTCAATCCAAGCAGCGTCGGCCTGCTCTATTCCACGTATGTCGGCGGTTCGGGCGACGATACCGGCCAGGCCATCGTGTCGGTGGGATCTCCGGGCCAGGTTTATGTCGCCTTCAATACCCAGTCGCCGGACTTCCCCATGGCCGGTTACTCGTATCGAAATACGCTTTCCGGCGCAGTGGACATGGTCCTTGGACTGATGGATCTCACTCAGTCCGGCAACAATTCCCTGATCTACGCCACATACTTTGGCGGCTCGGACCTGGATGAAGTGCGCGGGATCGCGGTGGACGCCAAGGGCAACCTGCTGGTAACCGGTTACACCATGTCGAGCGATTTCCCCGTCACCGGGAATGCGATCCAGACCGTTTACGGCGGCAATGGCGACGCTTTCGCCGCGGTTGTGAACCCGGCTGCATTCGGCTTCGTCCTCTACTCCACGTACCTGGGCGGCAGCGATGGCGACGTGGGCTACGGCGTGGCGGGCGATCCGGCCGGCAACGTGTACGTCACCGGCTACACGCTTTCCGGTGACTTCCCGACCACCTTCGACGCGCCGCAGCCGGCCTGGGGTGGGGGAGTAGACATCTTTGTGACCAAGCTGCGTCCCGGCGTCAGCGGCCTGGCCGGTCTCCAGTATTCGACTTACGTCGGCGGCACCAACGTCAACGTCGGCTACGGGCTGGCCGTGGGGCCGGACGGCACCGCTTACGTGGCCGGGGCGACCGAGGGGCTGTTGCCGATCTGGCCCAACCCATCCCAAGGCAGCTACGGCGGCGGCTCCAGCGACGGATTCGTCCTGGTGATCTCGAAGAACTGACCGGCCCGAAGCCGGGCTGGCGCGCGGCGAAGATATGTCCACGGCACTGGTGCTTTCCGCGGGTGGCATGTTCGCGGCATGGGAAGCCGGCGTGTGGAATGTGCTCCACAAACTCGTCCAGCCGGACATGATCGTGGGCGCCTCCGCGGGGGCCTGGAACGGCTGGCTCCTGGCCGGCGGCGGCCAGCCCGAAGACCTGGTGCGCGAATGGCAGGACCCGGCGCAGCGCCAACTCCTGCGGCCGGGGCTGCACTGGACGGGGATCGTCCGGCCGGAGGCCCTGCATCGCAAAGCGCACGAACTGGCAGAGCGGTTCCGTCCCCGCATTCCCTTCGCCCTGATCCTGGTGGAAGTGCCCAGCCTGCGCCTGCGCCTGGTGCGCGGCCCGGAAGTGACGTGGCGGCACCTGGCGGCCACCTGCAGCATCCCCTTCTGTTTTCCGCCGGTCCGCATCGACGGCAGATACTACGTGGACGGCGGCTGGAGAGGCGCGCTGCCGCTCTGGGCCGCCGAGGAGATGGGAGCGCGGCGGGCCATCGCCGTCAACGCCTGGACCCTGGGACCATTCCGCCAGTTGCACAAAGTCATCGGACGGCGGCCCAGCGCGGCGCTCGAGGTCATCCCCGTGGAGCCTTCGCGGCCCCTGGGACCGATGACGGCTTCCATGCGATGGCGGGAAGCGGATATCCGGCGGTGGATCGAACTGGGAGAATTGGACGCGACTCGGGTTGCGACTTCGATTACAATGTAGGGCTATGCCGCTCTATCGGATCTATCGCATGAAGGATTCGCCAAGGCAGCAGTTCCGCTGGGCTCCGCACGTCTCCGGCTGCGCCTCCATGAAGCCCCGTGATTACGAACCGCGCGGCCAGATCGAGGCCAGGGGCGAGTACGACGCCTGGCGCCTGCTTCGCGAGGAAAACTGCCCGCTCGAAGTGGGCGACCTGCTGGAGACCGACAGCGGCCGCCTGAGCATCTGCAAGTACGTCGGCTTCGAGCCGGCCCAGTGGGTGCTCCCCGAACCCAAACACGCCGAGCCGGAGACCGTCCCTCAACCGGTGGGCAACTAGGAGCCTTGGATGCGCGAACCCCGTCTGGGAGACGACATCGACGATTTTTGCGTCCGCTGCAAGCGGGTCATGAACCACGCCATCGTCTCGGTGGTGAGCGGCGAGCCCGCCAAGGTCCGCTGCCGCACCTGCCACAACGACCACGATTTCCGCCACGAGCAGGCTCCCCCGCCCAAGGTGGATCTGCGCAAGCAGGCGCTCTTCAACGAGGCGCTGAAGCGGATCGACCCCAGCGCCGCCCCGGTGGAAGCGACCCTGGCCGAAGCGGAAATCGTGGACATCTCCGAACTGGCCGCCGATGAAGAGGTGCCCGTGCTGGACGCCAAATCCGACGTCGATTCCGAGCCCCTCGCCGAACCCGAGCCTCTCCCGACGCCGCGTAAGGCAGCCGCCAAGGCCGCCAGACCGCGCGGCCGCAAGAGCGCGAAATGAGCCGGCGCCGGCTGGCCTGAAGTGCTTCTGTATTGGATCTTCGCCGCTCCGGCGATCCTGCTGGCGCTCCTCTCGCTGCGCGGCGAACGCCGGCGCGCGCGCCTCTCGGCCGCCCGCCTTACGCGGCAACCGCAGACACTGCCGCCTGCCTGCGTCATCGTGCCGGTTAAGGGCCAGGACGAGGGCCTGCGCGAAAACCTGGCGGCGCTGGCATCGCTGGACTACCCTGGCTATGAGCTGATGGTGGCGGCCCGCACGGCGATGGACATCCCGCCCGGGGTGCTCCCGCCGCGCGCTACCGTCGTACTGGCGCACGGCGGGAACCCCCGCGCCAGCGAGAAGGTGCAGAATCTGGCAGCCGCCGTCCGGGCGGCCGGCGTTCGTCCACAGATTTATGCGTTCGCCGATTCCGACGGCCGCGTGACGCCCGGCTGGCTGCGCGCGCTGGTGGCCCCTCTGGAAGACCCCGGCGTGGGAGCCTCCACCGGCTACCGCTGGTTCACACCTCAGCCGGCCAGCTTTCCAACCTTGCTGCGAAGCGTGTGGAACGCCGCCGCGCTGGAGCTTCTCGCGGGGGACGGCGCGCGATTCGCCTGGGGCGGAGCCATGGCCATCCGCAAGGAGACGTTTTTCGAAATCGGAGTGCCGGGCGCGTGGAAGAACGCGGTCAGCGACGACTACGCGCTCTCGACTGCCGTGCGGCGCGCCGGGCTGCGCATCGCCTACGCTCCCGGCGCACTGGTGCCGTCCCGCGACCGGCTGCCGGCGTGGGGATTCCTCGCCTGGGCGCGGCGCCAGATGCTCCTCACGCGTTTCTACGACCCGGCTCTGTGGTGGCTGGGCATGGCGGCGCACACGGTTTACTGCGGCGGCATGGCGGCGTCGCTGGCGGCCGCCGTGGCGGGATACCGGCCGGCGGTGTGGGCGCTGGCCGCGCAGCTTTTGCCGGGCATGTGGAAGGGCCGCAACCGCGCCGTCCATGCCAGGGCGGCGTTGCCGGAATACCGCGCATGGTTCAGACGCCACGGCTGGGTTTACGCCCTCTGGACGCCGCTGGCCACCTGGGTCTGGCTGCTGGTGCTGGCCGCCTCGGCGGTGGGCAGCCGGATCCGGTGGCGCGGCTACCGCTACAACCTGTCGCGCTAAAACCGCGTCACTTCGGTGAAGCGGAAATCGCGTGCCTTCATCGCCGGCACCACCATGTCGAAGGTCTCTTCTCCGGAAGCGCGCACCGGCGCGGAAAGCTCCTCCACACCCGACAGCAGCTCCATCAGGCCCTGGTTGAAGCGGAAATTGCGCACCCCGCCAGCGATGGCGCCGTCCTCCACCAGAAACGTGCCGTCGCGCGTCATGCCGGTGAAGACCTTCTCGTAGGGGTCCACCTCGCGGATGTACCAGAGGCGCGTCACCAGGATGGCCCGCTTCGCCGACGCCACCATCCGCTCGACGGTGGAATCGCCGCCGGCGATGACGATGTTCACCGGTGCCTCCCCGAACTCGTTGGGCAGCGGGAAGCCGTGGCCGGTGGGCGCGGCGCCCTCCAGCGAGGCGGCGGCGCGGCTATAAGCGATGTCGCGAACCACGCCGGCGTCCACCAGCGTCAGGGGCCGGCGCGGCACGCCTTCGCCATCGAACGGCGCGCCCGACTGCAGGGGATCGAGCGCGTCGTCGTGGATGGTGATGTTCTCGCCGAAGATCCGCGCTCCCATGCGCCCGCCGAGGAAGCTGCGGCCGTCGCGCACGGCGGTGGCGCTGAAATCGGAGAACATCTGGCCCACCAGGTCGAGCACCGCGGCCGGTTCCAGGATCACGGTGTACCGGCCCGGGGGCAGTTCGCGCGGCGCCCGCGAAAGCGCCGCCTTGCGCGCGGCGGACCGGGCCAGTTCGACCGGGCGGAGGCCGCGCAGATCGCAGGCGCTGGCCTTGGCCCAGCCGGAGCTGTCGGCGGCCATGGCGGTGATCGAGAAACGCGCCATGGTCTCGCGGTGGCGGGCGTCCAGGCCGCGCGAGTTGCGCAACCGGAAGCTGGTTTCACCTGTCGAGTAAATCCCCGCCGCCGTCTGCCCGGCCGCTTCCACCACGCCGATGGCCTCGGCCACGGCGCCGGCCCGTTCGCCGGGCGTGGCCTGGGCCGTGGATTCGAACCACCGCGCGGGCTGCCGGCAGGCGGCCGGAGCGGCCAGCGGCAGCAAACCGGAATCCACCTGCCCGGCACGGGCCAGCGCCACGGCCTCCCCCACCACGCCGCGGATACTCTCGCCGTCCAGGCGGTTGGTGGAGGCCCGCGCCGTGCGGCCATCCGTCAGCACGCGCACCGAAAGGTGGCTATCCCGCTCCGCCACGTTCTGGTGAATGGCGTTGTTGGCGAAACGCGTGAGCGCCTCGTCGTGGGACGTCTCGATGGTCTCGATTTCCGTCACTCCGAGCGCGCGCGCCGCGTCCAGCGCCTGCTCGAAGACCGCCTCACTCGCCATACGCGCTCCCGATGTGGATCTTGCGGAAACGCGCCGGGCTGGCGCCGTGGCCCGTGCCCATCACCTGTTCGGGCTGGCCCTTGCCGCAGTTGGGGACGCCCCACAGCGTCCAGTGCTCCGGGCCGGCGATGGCCACCGCCGCGTTCCAGAACTCCGTGGTGATGCCGCTATAGCTGGGGTTCTTCAACATGCGGACGCGCTTGCCCCCGCGGATCTCCCAGCCGATCTCGCAACCGAACTGGAAGTTGTAGCGCTTATCGTCGATCGACCAGCTCCGGTTGGTCTCCATGTAGATGCCGTCGCCCATGCCGAAGACCTCGTCCAGGCTCTGCTCGCCAGGCAGCAGGCTGACATTGGTCATGCGGATCAGCGGCAGCCGCTCCCAGCCGTCGGCCCGCATGCAGCCGCTGGAACGCACCTCGCCGATGGCGCCCGCCGTCTCGCGCGAAGTCATATACCCGGTGAACCGGCCGCCGCGGACGATGTCGATGGACTGCGCCGGCACGCCTTCGTCATCGTAGGCAAACGTGCCCAGGCCGGGCCCGTGCTCCAGGCGCGCGTCGGCCACCACGTTGACCAGTTCCGAGCCGTAGCGCAGGCGGTTGAGCTGGTCGATCGTGAGGAAGCTCATCCCCGCGTAATTGGCCTCGCTGCCCAGCACGCGGTCCAGCTCGATGGGATGGCCGATGGACTCGTGGATCTGCAGGCCGAGCTGCGAGCTGTCGAGAATCAAATCGAACCGGCCCTCGGGACACTGGCCGGCGCCGTGCAGCGCCACGGCCTCGGCGGCGATGCGCGGGGCGTGAGCCACCAGGTCGAGATCCTCCACCAGTTCGTAGCCCTTGAGCTGGTACTGGCCGCCGAAAGAGTTGGGGTAGGAGCGCTTCTGTATGTCGCCGTCCCGGTAACAGGTAGCGGCGAAGCCGGCGCCGGAGGCGACGCGCGTCTGGTCGATCAGGCTGCCGATGGAGGAGGCGAACACCTGGCGGTGCCGCGTGAACTGCATGCTGCCTTCGGCCAGCGTGATGGCGGGGTCGCGGCGCAGTTCGGCGTCCACCGCCAGCAGCACGCCGAGGTTGCGGTCCACGGAAATGGAGAACGGATCGATGCGGCACGGCGCCACCCACACGGCCTGGTGAGCCGCTTCCGGAGCGAGAGCCACGTCGCGCTTCTTGGCCACGGCGCCCGAGCGGGCGATCTCCACCGCCAGGGCGGCGGCGCGCGCGACGGCTTCGCGGCTCAGGTCGCCGGTGGCGGCGAATCCCCAACAGCCGCGCGCCAGCACGCGAATCCCCACGCCCGTCGATTCGGAGCTGGAGACGTGGCCGGCGGCACCGTTCTTGGTGGTCACTTCGCGCTCGCGCGTTTCGACGGCGCGCGCGTCGGCGTACTCCACCCCGCCGCTCGAGGCGGCACAGTCCAGAGCGAATAGAGCGGTGTCCTTCATCGCGGTGTGATGAGTCCGCCGAGCTTGTCCTGCTCGCCGGAGGCGGCGCGCGGGAAGCGGGTGGAATAGGCTTCCGGGTTCTTCAGTCCGGAGCCGGTGTTGTAGAGCACGATGCGGTCGGTGGCCTTCAGGAAACCCGAAGCCAGTAGTTTTCCGGCGGCGGCCACGGTGGCGGCGCCTTCCGGGGCGGTGTAGATTCCCTCGTCGGCCGCCAGACGCATGCCGGCATCCAACATCTCGTCGTCAGTCACGGCGATGCAGGTGCCGCCGCTCGAGCGCACCGCTTCCAGCACCAGGAAATCGCCCAGCGCCTTGGGCACCCTCAGGCCGGGGGCGAGCGTGCGGGCATCCTCGAAGGGGCGGCTGGCGGGCTGGTTCTCTTCAAATGCGCGTACGATGGGCGCGCAACCGGCCGCCTGCACCGCAATCATCCTGGGACGCCTGCCGCCGATCCAGCCGAGCCAGTCCATCTCCTGGAACGCCTTCCACATGCCGATCATCCCCTCGCCGCCGCCGGCGGGGCAGACGATGGCGTCGGGGATCTCCCACTCCATCTGTTCGGCGATCTCATAGCCGGTGGTCTTGTTCCCTTCGATGCGGTAGGGTTCGTGGAGGGTGCACAGGTCGAACCAGCCCTCCGCGGGCGCGCGCTCGGCCACCAGGCGGCCGCAGTCGCCGATGAGTCCGTCCACCAGGGTGACACGGACGCCGTAGGCCCGGCATTCCAGGAAATTTGCCTGCGGTGCGTCGCGCGGCAGAAAGACGTGCGCCTCAATCCCGGCGGCGGCGGCATAGGCGGCCAGGGCGCTGGCGGCATTGCCGGCCGATGCCAGGGCGACCTTGCCGATGCCCAGCTCCGCGCACATGGAGACGGCGCAGGACAGGCCGCGGGCCTTGAAGGAGCCGGTGGGGTTCAGCCCCTCGTCCTTGACCCACAGCGATTCAGCGCCGATGCGCGCCCCCAGCCGCCGCGCGCGTGTGAGCGGCGTCCAGCCTTCGCCGAGGGAGACGATGTGCTCCGCCAGCGGCGGCAGAACCGGAGCGTAGCGCCAGATGTTGGCCGGGCCGCGGCCCACATCGCGCCGGAGCCAGCGGTGGCGGATGGTTCCCAGGTCATAGCGGACCAGCAACGGGCCGCCGCAGGCGCACAAGTTGGCCGGCAGGGCCGCGTCCAGCTTCCGATGACACGAGCTGCATTCCAGGCACTTCGATTTCGGCATGAATCCTTGAGTCTAGCAGCCCGCGGAGGTGCGCGATGACGCAGAAAGGGCGGCAGGGAGAGGAAGTCTCCATGCCGCCCTTTCCGGTCACGCGCCGGTACCGCTCCAAAGCTCCCGTGCCTATCTCACCTGGGCCTCGAGATTGGCGGCGTCGGTCTCCTGCGCATTGAGCTGCGCCACTGCGTCCGGGGCGGCTTCGGCAACCCCGTCGGCCGAGGGCCGCGCGCCGGCATCCGGACTGCCCGGCAGGCCCGTCGCCTGCTTGCTGGCAACCATCTGAAGTCCGGCGTCGATCTTCTCGCGGAACTGGTTGTGCATGTCTTGCAGATCCGCAATCTGGACGGCAGCTCCTGCGTCGGCCGCGCAGTCTCCCGGCTTGCTGGAGACCACGTCCACGGCCACGTTGCCGTCAGCCCCTACGACCTTGCCCCTTCTCTCGATCACATCGCCGGGAGTCAGCGAACAGGCCTGGCCGTCGGCGGTCGTAATGTCGAGGTGCGAGGAGACCACGAAGAAACGCTGCGTGAGCGCCGGCGGCACCGGGTCGCTGACACCGGCGGGCTGCTCGGGGCTCGACGGCGCGCCAGATGGCTGCATCGCGGCCGCCCTCTCGGCGGCAAGCTGCTGCCTGACTTCGTCGGCGATCAGCGCTTTGATCTCCGGCGTCAGCGCGGCGGCGTCCGGTTGATCGCTGGGGGGCGGCGGCGGCTCCTGACCGGCATAGGCCGCTTGCTGGCTTTCATAAGCCAGTCTCAAATTCTCTGACAGCAGATAGTCCGTCAACCACAAATCCGGAGAACGGTAAGCAGGATACGGGGTGAAGTAACCCGCATAGAAGCCGAACCACGGCGCCCTTACTCCGACTGAAAACCATGAGTAACGCACCGGCACAGCCCAGGGAGTGACCGCCCAGCCGTAGAAACGCGGACCGTAGTAAACGGAAGGCACGTAGTGGTAGTAGCCGAAGCCGTGATAGCTGTAGGAATGATACACGTACACGGACGTATGCCCGCCCACCACGTAGGTCCGCGAAACGAAGCCCGGCCGCACCGAGCGCTCCACGAAGCCCCGGTTCGGCCCATAGCTGACCACGCGGGCGCCGGGACGCCCGGATTCCACAACCCTCACGCCGCTGGGTCCGCGGTTGATCACCATCCTGCTACCCGCCGGGCCGCGAGGCGCTTCGATGCGCTGTACCTCGCCGCGGCTGTTGGTCGTAACGGTTCGGCCACCCGGACCGCTGAACTGGGTGCGCCCGCCGGGCAGGGTCCTCGACTGCTCACCGGGATGGCTCTTGTAGGGCGTGGAACCGGTGCCGAAGCGGGCTCCAGGGCCACCCGACGGACTCCCGCCGCGGGTTCCACCGTTGTACGAAGGGCTCATGCCGCCACGGTTTCCACCGCCGTTGAACGAGGGGTTCGTGCCGTTGCCCGTCGATGGGGTCCCGCCACCGCGGGTTCCGCCGTTGAACGAGGGGTTCGTGCCGCTGCCCGTCGATGGGGTCCCGCCAGATCCGGTCGGAGGGTTCGCGGTCGGGTGCGTGTTCGTGGCTGGCCCGATCGGCCGCATTCCGCTGCCGCTCGAAGGAGTCCCGCCGGAAGCGGCTGGAGGAGTCACCTCCGGACGAGTGTTGACGGTCGGCGAAGTCGGCCGCGGTCCGCTGCCGGTCGAAGGCGGCGGAGTGGGGTGGCTGGGGGCAGGATTCACGCTGGGGTGGAACCCGCCTCCACCAGCGCTGGGAGCAGGATGGACGACAGCCGGCTCGGGCGCCCTTGGAGGCGGAGATGCGGGCCTGGATGGTGCCGGAGCAGGTTTCGCCGCGGCGGGTGCCGGATGGCTGGCGCCTGGGGGGGTCTTCTTGTTGGGCTCGTCGGCACGAGCTTGCCCAAGTCCCCAGGCGAAAGCGGCGGTGAGTAATGTGCCCGCCCAAACAGTCTGGCCAATTCGTCTTCTCAAATTCACGGCTGCCTCCAAGGAAAACCCGTATTCCATCTACTAACTGAACAGAACGAAAACGCACGGACGATTCCATACGCCCCGCGCAACATTCTCACTGGGGCGGTGCGGGTGCGCCTGGCAGGTTCTCATAGGTCGATCCGGACGCCATCCAGGTTTCGAGCACTCTCCCCGCATCGAACTCCACAACCTCTCCCGCGCCCAGCAGGCGGAGATCGGCCTCGCCGCTGGCGCCTCTCAACGTATAATGCGCTTCCGGCGATCGGAACTCCAGTATTTTAACCGACCTCTTCCCGTTTGTCTGGGTCATAGTACCGTACACCTCCGTGTTGCGTCCGAACAACACCACTCCGGACTGGGTGACAGGCAGAAGCGCTACCCCCCGGAACTGGCTCGCACCGTTCACCCCGGGACGGACGGATCTCAAGGCAATCCACACGCGCGTGCCGGCGTCAATCCGCACGAGCCGCCGCGCGGGGACAGGCGGGCCGGGCTGTTCCATGGCGCCCGAGCGGGGCGCAGCAGACCGCGCGGCCGCCGGCGCACCCACGCTGGAAAGCCTTACGGGCGTGGAAGATAGGGTCATCGGAGCCGGTTCTACCACTGCACCCGGCGGCGGCGCGGCGGGAACTGGTGCCGCAACGGTGGCGGTCTGGCTCGCCGGCGGCATGGCGCGGCCGCGCGCCGCGCTTGTCATAGCGGGCTGGCGGACACCCCCAGGCAGAGGCGGCACAGATCGGGCGGCCTCGGCCACCTCGGGCTCTGCGCCGGGAGCCCTGGCTATCTTTTGGCTAGCGAGCGGGAGACGGCGAACGGAGATCCGCCCGGCCAGGAACGCTCCAACCGCCAGTACCAGCGCGGCGGCAGGGACAAGTACCCAGCGCAGATGCCCAACGGCGCCACTGCCACGGCGGCGCACGGCCGCTTCTGCTGCCAGGAAACTCCGCAACCGGTGGTTGACCCGGGCCTCGGCCTGCAGCCAGGCGGCCTCATCGCCACACTCCCCCGGGGCGTCAAACTTCTCCAGGCGACCCTGAAGGTCCCGGCAGGCCGGGCACTGTGCCCGGTGCTCGCCGCCCGCCGCCTGCGGCCGCAGCCGGGAGGCGATGCTTTCAAGAAAGTTGTCCTGGTTCCAATCGCTCATCGCCATGGGGGATATGCCCTGCTCCACTCTCCAAACGGTCGAGCGACGCAAATTCCATACGCCCGGCCCACTTACCGCTCCACCTTTCGCCACAGCATCCGGCGGCCGTTCTGAATGTGGGATTTGACGGCACCAGGGCTCCATCCCGTCCGGGCCGCGGTCTCCTCGTAGGAGTAACCCTCAAGCTTCAGCTCCAGACACTGCCGCTGCTCGGGGGGAAGCCGCCTCATCTCCTGCCGAACCCGCTCGGCCATGAGGTGCGCTTCACAGGAGGCGTCGAGCCGGCCGGGAGCCGGCGCTTGCGCCAACGCCGCGGGATCGACACCGGTTTCGTGGCGGCTCCTGCGCCACTGGTCGATGCAAACATTCCTGGCGATGCGCCGGAGCCAGGCCGGGAAATCGCCAGGCTGGAAAGCCGCGAGGCTGCGCCAGGCGCGGAGAAAGGTCTCCTGGGTGGCGTCCTCAGCCGCCTGGGTATCGGAGAAGAATCCCCGGCAGGCGCAAAAGACCTTGCGGCCGTGCCGCGCGAAGAGTTCGGCGAAGCAGTCGTTATCCCCGGCGTGGCCGGCGCGCCGGGCCAGTTCCTCGTCCGGCAGTTCCGCCAGCGGCCGGACTGACGGGACGCGGGTTCTTCCCGGCCACCACGGCATCACGGGCCGCCACGGGCCGGCTGGTTCGGCGCCCCGCGAGCAGCCGCCAGGTCGCGCCGCAGAAAGAACCGCATGTTCCAACGGTCCGCCACCAGAATGTAGTTCGAGTCGATGCAAGTCTTGATGTCGGGCACCCCCTCGAAGCGATTCCTCGGATTCGCGAAGTTGCAGCAGGACAGTGCCAGGGCGTCTACGAACATCTCGGGCCGGAAGCGGCGCATGTCGTCGAGGAACCGGTGGCGGGCGTACTCCCCGGCCGGTTGAGAGACGAACTCGTTCCCGATCACGGCGTCCCGCAGCGCCGGCGGCCGTCCGGCCCGCACATAGAGATCGGCGTACCAGCCCCAGACCGCCAGGGTGGGACCGGGCCGGGTGAGGCTGCCGATGAAGCGGCCCTCGGGGGAATCCATCGTCTCCGGATGACCGGCCTGGAAGGTCGTCGACAGGCCAGGGAGCAGATGCCACCAGCAGCCCGCCAGCACCGTCAGGAAGAGCAGCACGAACGGGAGGCGCAGCCGCGGCGCTTCCGCGGCGCCGCAGGAAAGCTGGCGGTCCAGCATCCACCCCATGGCGGCGCTCAGCGGGATCGCCAGCAGAAGCAGGTAGTGCGTGAACATGTGGTGGGCCCGGTAGATGGAAAAAACCGACGCCGCCAGCACCGCAACCGTCAGGAGCCCCAGCCAGAACCGCGCCCGCTCGCCGTCAAATGACTCGATCGCCAGGAAGGCCACCGCCGCGGCGCAGGCGAACCACCCGAGCGCGCAGAGCCAGCCGGCCGACAGGCCGCCCGCCGACACAAAGCGGACTGCGGCGAAGATGATGGCCGCCCCCACCCCGCCGGTCTCCAGCAGCAGCAAGAACTGGTTCTTCGGCCCCCGCCGCACCACGCGGTACACCGAGAGCGCGCCCACCGCCAGGAACGCCAGGAACAGGTACTGCGTTTCCGGAGGGCCCGGCAGGAACGCGGCGAACTGGGGCAGTTCATCGCGCAACTCCAGGCTGCCCTGCGCATAATGCATGTTGCCGAAGACGTACACGGTCAGGAAATCGTGCCAGGTCCCGGTGGCGGCGCAGATCAGAGCGTTCAGAAGCGGCAGCGGCGCAAACCCGGCGGCCAGCAGCGCGATGGGCCGCCACCAGCGGCCGGCCGCGCGCCTGGCGTACACGCAGGCCGCCGCCACCGCCGCGGCCGCCGCAATCATCGGAACCGACTGCTGCTTGGCGAAATAAGCCGTGGCCACCAGCGCGCCCAGCCCCACCAGCGGCAGGCCGTGGCGCCGCGGCTCACGGACGCAGCGCAGACAGGCGAACAGGGCCAGCGAGACCAGGAGCAGCGACACGTGCTCCGAACTGTAGTGCACGAAATCCGCATTGGCCACCAGGCAGAAGAACCCGAACGCGGGGAGGATCGCCAGCCGCGCCACCGAGTCCGCGCTCACCTGGGCGAACGCCCGATACAGGAAATACAGGCTGAAGAAAATGATCAGGATGGCGATCAGGCGGCCGGTCGCGTAATCGGGAGAAATCCCCGCCAGGGCGGGCAGCATCAGCGGGAAGATATTGAACGGCCCGGTGCTGCCGCAATCCAGCGCGCGAAAGAACACCGGGTCGTAAAACAGCTTGTGGGCGGCCGCCAGAAACTGGCTCTCGTCGGGATTGGACGGGGATTGCAGCAGCAGGGGGAAACGGCACACCAGCAGGCCGAAACCGACGGAGGCAAACAGCGCCACGCGCGAACCCGCGATGCGCCCCGCGATCCCTCGCACGCGCAATCCTCCGGCCGCCCGCCAGCAACTCCACAAGGCCAGCGCGGGGGGCACCAGCACCGCCGCGTAGCACAGCATCAGCCAGTGCACCCGCGCACTCCCCGGATTCCTGTAGCAGCCGAGTACCCGGTTATAAACGGCCAGCAGCACGGGCCGCAAAGTGTGCGCGCCGTCCAGCGGCTCGGGTTGAAACTTCGCCGCCCGCCAAATGAGGGCGGTCGCCAGTGCGGCGCCCAGCGCCCAGGCCAGTGTGCGGAACCGGCTTCCGGATTCCCGGCGCGGCGGAGGCGCGGGTTGACCCGCATCCGGCGCGGCGGCGGCAGGCTGGCTCGATGGTCTGCTCTTGCGTCTCTCCCGGTTGGACACGAACTCTCAGGATACCTTCACCGAGCGCGGGGAACCAGCCGGCTATGCCGTCTGATCGAGCTGTTCCAACTCGCCTTCGAGCATGGCCACGTGCTCTTCCTCTTCCGCGGCCAGCTCGCCGCAGAGGTCCTTTTCAAGGCCGTCCGGCAGCCCGGCAGCCAGTTTCCGGAAGTGGTCGCGGGTGCGGCGCTCCATTTCGAGCGCCACCTGATACAGATCCCGGATGCCGGATTCCTCGGTCACGTGGATGCCGCGGAAGAGCCAGTTGTCCAGCAGGGCTTGCTCATTGGCGGACAGCTCCACCACTTCCCGGTCCAGGTGGGCGTGGTACTTCTCTTCCAGCTCGTGCAGGTGGTCCAGCTCGGCCTCGTATAGCCGTTCGAGCACCGCGCGGTGTTCCGGCTTGACCGCCTTGTCGCGGGCCAGCTTATAAAAGTGGAAGGAGTTCAGCTCGAACTGCACGGCGTCGCGGATGGCCTGGAAGCGCATCGAATCGCCCAGGTCGCGCGCCGGGACCAGTTCCAGGTCGCCGCCGCACAGGAAGCACTTCCCATAGGGAATGGCCAGCCCGCTGGTAAGCTTAAAGCAACTCCGGCAGCGCCAGGAGTAGCGCACCTGGGCGCAGCAGACTTCGTCTTCATCCAGAACGCGGTGGCACTTCGGACAAGAGGATGGCATATCAGCGGCTCCCTGTTTCGGCTGGTGTAGTTGCGGTTGGACTTAGGGTGACGGGCGGCGCGAGGATGCCCATGTATTCGAGCATGCCGCGGGCGGCGCGGCGTCCGGCGCCCATCGCCAGAATCACCGTGGCGGCGCCGGTGACGATGTCGCCGCCGGCGAAGAGCCCGGGGATAGACGTCATCCCGGTTCGCTCCTCCACCTCGATGTAGCCCCACTTGTTCACCTTCAGCCCGGGGGTGGTCTGGGCGATGATCGGGTTGGCGGTGGTGCCGAGGGCGTAGATCACGGTATCGACATCGATGGTGTATTCCGAACCGGCCACCGGCACGGGGCGGCGCCGGCCGGAGGCATCCGGTTCGCCCAGCTCCATTTTCTGAACGCGCATGCCGGTCACCCACCCGGCGGCGTCGCCGGTGATCTCCACCGGGTTGGTCAGCCACAGAAACTCGATGCCCTCTTCGATGGCGTGCTCCAGTTCCTCGACCCGGGCGGGCGATTCGTGCCGCGAGCGGCGGTAGACCACCGTCACCGCATCGGCGCCCATGCGGCGGGCCACGCGGGCGGAATCCATGGCGGTATTGCCCGCGCCCACCACGGCCACGCGCTTGCCCATCCCCACCGGGGTATCGTAGATCGGCTGGCGATGGCCGCGCATGAGGTTCACGCGCGTCAGAAACTCGTTGGCCGAGAAGACGCCGTTGAACGCCTCTCCGGGGATGCCAGCGAATTTGGGCGATCCGGCGCCGGTTCCCACGAAGGCCGCCGAGTAGCCCATCTCCTCCATGAGCTGCGGGATGGTGAACAGCTTCCCGATGATGGTGTCCAGCCGGATCTCCACGCCCAGCTTCTTCAGGTTGTCGATTTCGGCGTCGATGATCACATCCGGCAGGCGGAACTCGGGGATGCCGTACTTCAGCACGCCGCCCGCCACGTGCAGCGCCTCGAAGACGGTGACCGCCACGCCGTTGCGGGCCAGGTCCCCGGCGCAGGCCAGGCCGCTCGGTCCGCTGCCGATGATGGCCGCCTTCTTCTGGCCGGGCGCCGCGGGCGGAATCTCATCCCAGCCGCGGCCCATGCCGCAATCGGCCACGAACCGCTCCAGCCGCCCGATGGCCACCGGAGTGAACTTGGCGCTCACCACGCAGGTGGCCTCGCACTGCGACTCCTGCGGGCAGACGCGGCCGCATACCGCCGGCAGCGCATTGGAGCTTTTCAGGATCTGGTAGGACCGCTTGATGTCCTTGTGCGCCAGGGCGGAGATGAAGCCGGGGATGTCGATGCCCACCGGGCAGCCCGGCACGCAGCGCGGCTTCTTGCATCGCAGGCAGCGCTCGGCCTCGTGCAGGGCACCCGCCAGATCGAGGCCCAGGTTCACTTCCTTGAAATTGTGGGCGCGTTCCTCGGCCGGTTGCGCCGGCATGGGCGCGCGCTCGGGCGGAATCGTTTTGATGTTCTTGGGGACGCGGGAGCCGGCGCTCTCGGGGGTGGCCTCCGGGAGGCAGGCGGCCGAAAGCGGCACCGCTCCTGCCAGCGTGGCCGTTCCGGGATCGGACAGGCTGGCCATTTGGGCCGATTCGCTGCGGTAGCGGTCGAGGGCGGCCTTCTCCTCGCGCTGGAAGCGCTTCTGGCGCAGCGACAGCTCGTCGAAGTTCACCAGGTGCCCGTCGAAATCGGCGCCATCCACGCAGGCGAACTTCATCTTTCCGCCCACCGTGACGCGGCAGGATCCGCACATCCCCGTGCCATCCACCATGATCGAGTTCAGGCTGACCACGGTCGGAATGCCAAAGGGCCGCGTGACCTCCGAGCAGGCCTTCATCATGGGGATGGGCCCGATGGCGACCACTTCCTTCACGTTGCTCTCACGGCTCAGCACTTCCGCCAGGGCGTGTGTGACGAATCCCTTGCGCCCGTACGTGCCATCGTCGGTGGTGACGATCAACTCGTCGCTCGACTCGCGGAAGCGGTCTTCCCAGAAGACCAGGTCCTTGCTGCGGAAGCCCACGATGGAGATGGTCCGGTTCCCGGTGAGCTTGTACTCGCGCAACTGGGGAAACACCGGAGCCACGCCCAACCCGCCGCCCACCATGACGACGGTCCCTTCCAGCTTGCGAATGTGGCTGGGAAGCCCCAGCGGCCCGATGAAATCGAGGATGGTATCGCCGGCGCGGAGGGCCATCATCTCGAATGTGGTCTTGCCGACGGCCTGGACGACCACGGTGACCGTGCCCTGCTCAACGTTGAAATCCGCGACAGTCAGCGGGATACGCTCGCCAAACTGGTCGATGCGAGCCATCACAAAATGACCGGGACGCGCCGCCCGCGCCACATCCGGCGCTTTAACGTCCCAAAGGAAGGTAACCGGGCCAAATTGCTGCGTACGAGTGATGAGAAACACTACACCCCCTGGAAGCAACATAGTATCAGGTTTTAAGGGGCTAAAGTGGGATTGGAAGCCCGGCGGGCGGGCCGAAAAACGGGAGCCGGTTTACCGGCCCAGCCGCTGCCTCAATTCGCCGTGAGAGACCATCTCCCCCGGTTCGGTCTCGGCGGCCAGGATGCGGGCGGTGGTTTCCTCATCGAGGTCTTCTTCTGGAGCCGCTGCGAGCCTGCGGGCGAACTCCTCATCGCTCATGATCTGCCCCATCGCCGACGACGCGCCACGCTTTAAGTGTACCGATAGGCGCGGGAGGCGCGCGACGAAATGTCGGGGCCATCCCAGGCGGTTGCCTGACAAGGGGGCCTATGCTACAAAAGGAACGCATGGACCCGATCCTGCGCAGGTACACCAGCTTCGAGGAAATGAAGGCTGACGAATACCGGTACTGGCAGAGCCGGCCCGTGCATGAACGGATGGACGCGGTCGAGCGAATGATCCGGGACGCCTACGCACTCAAAGGGTGGGAGATGGAGCCAGATGTACCAAGACTACAAAGACCTTTTGTCCGCCTTCCATGCCCATGGCGTTAAGTACCTGATTGTTGGCGGATACGCCGTGATCTTCCACGCGCAGCCCCGATTCACGAAGGACATCGACGTTTTCATAAAAGCGGACCTGGCGAACGCGGAGGCAATTTACGCGGCGCTTGCCTCGTTCGGCGCACCGCTCGAAGGCATCCGCCCGGAGGAATTCGCCGACCCCGGCAGCTTCTTTCGCTTCGGACGCGATCCGCGAGGCATCGATATTCTCCCCAGCCTGCCGGGCGTCGATTTTGACGCCGCATGGGAACGCCGGGTTGAAGGAGTGCTAGACGCGGAGACCGGCCTTATGGCGTTCTTCATCTCGAAGGACGATCTGATCGCCGCCAAACTGGCTTCGGGCAGACCGCAGGACCTTGCCGACGCGATGGCCGTTCAAGCGGCCATGGAAAGCCAATTGCCGCGGAGCGCGGAAACAAAGGTGCCGGGGACGGGACCGGGCGGACCCGGGCGTCAGTAGTCCTGCGGCCGGATGTGAAGGTGATCGAAGACGATGCGTTCGGCAGGGAGCATCTACATGAATTGCCCGACCAGACTTCCGGCCGCGACAGCGACCGCCAAGCACTGCTTGTGCATTTGAACAGGCGTTGACACTGCGCTAGGGAGTCGCGCACGTTGAGTGCGGCCCAGGCGCCAACTACGCCCTACGCAGGCTGGCATCATCAAGACCGAACTGCCGAAACAGCAGCCCCCCAGGGACTATTGGAGTTTCCCCTGCCTAGTCTGGTCGATCAGCACCTTACCAAGATCTTCATGTGGTTCCAGGACGCGCTTAAGGTCCGCCTCGATGATCGAGGTTGATTCTAGAACTGTCTGACCTGTTTGTTCGATTTCGCGCTCTGATTCGCTGAGCTCGTTGTCTGAAACACCAGCGCTCCTCAAGTAGTCCAACAGCTCACGAGTCAAGCATCTTGCGGCTGGGGCATGCCATCGTCCAACGACACGATTGGCGGGTGCTCCAACGTATTCGTGTGCGTTGCATTCAAACAGACTTCAATCTTGACCTTCATGATTCTATTGTCCCACGGCCAAAATGAAGTCGCTAACACCCGCCGATGCTGACAGGTTGCTCGCTGCGACTAATGAGATGATTAGTTTGATACAGGAGGGTCCGGCACAACAGGACCCAGCCTGGTTTGCAGCCACGGGACTGACTACCTAGCCAACGGATGTGGACGTCCTCCCGTGAAAGTCATACGTGCTCTCGGCGCGCGTCTGCCAGCCAGCGAGACTGGCGGGTACCGCTGAGAGATCTCCTCGGCGGTGGCGCCCTCGCCGAACGCGCTCCACACGGTCTCCAGGGTCACGCGCGTGCCGCGCACCCGAATTACGCCGTCGCCGCCGAGAGCGAGAGGAATCGGCTCGGTGGCCGGAGGTTCAGCCATGAAGTCAGCCTATCGCCGATCCGAGCGCCAGGCAATTTCGCCGGTGCCGGGCTGCCTTGGCGGCTTTGCGCCTTGGCGTGCGGGGAGGTTTCTTCGGGGTCTGGGCGGGCCATTGCTCAAGGCGCCCAGGCGGGTTGCCAACCCGCCGCAGGCTGCCAGCCTGCCCCACATAAGCGGGGCGAATCCGCTCCCACCTCCGTTCGCCATTCTGCTACCCTCAGGAAATCGGAGACAGATCTATGCCACCTAAAGCCGCCAAAGCACCCGTCCGCGCCCGCCGCACGAAGGCTGAGGTGCAGCGTGAATTCGACGAAATCCAGGAGCAGTCCGCCTCCGCCCGCGAGTCGGCCGATCCGAAGACCGAAGAGGCTTCCCGGCGCCATGAAGTCGAAGTGCGCGAGACCGTCGAGGGCGTCACCGTCGAATCGGCCGTGCAGCGCATTTCCGGCCTGGGCATCGAGATCTCCAAGGCGCTCGCCAGCGTGAGCGGCCAGTTGACCGAGGAGGTCCAGCTTCTCGCCTCCGTGCGCGAGGCCGTTGGTCTGGAGCGCAAGGAGCTCGAGCGGCTGCACAAGATCGACGTCGCGGCCACGGCCATCGACCAGCTTGTGCAGGATTACGCGCGCCAGAAAGAGGACCTGGAAGCGGAAATCGGCGCCGGGCGCGCCGCCTGGGAAGAGGAGACCGCGCGCACCGAGCGCGAGCGCAAGGAGCAGGAAGAGGCGCTCAAGAAGCAGCGGCAGCGGGAGGCCGAGGACTTCGAATACAAGAAGGCCCTCGAACGCAAGAAGGCCCAGGACAAGTACGACGAAGAGATCCGCCTGCTGGAAAAGAAGAACCAGGATAAGCAGGAGGCCCTCGAAAAGGGCTGGCACGTGCGCGAGGCGGCGCTGAAGGAACGCGAGGAGGAACTGGCGCGCCTGCGCAAGGAATCCGAGGCGTTTCCCAAGCGGCTGGAAGCCGAGGCCAAGGCCGCCTCCGAGACGGCCCGCCGCGAGGCGGAAGCCCGCATGCAGCAGGAAACCCTGGTCATGAAAAAGGACGCCGAGGCCGAGAAGCGCATCGGCGAACTGCGCGTGAAGACCCTCGAAGACGCCGTGGCCCGGCAGCAGACGCAGATCGCGGCGCTCGAAAAGCAACTCGCCGACGCCAAGCAGCAGGTTCAGGATATCGCCGTCAAGGCCATCGAAGGCGCCAGCGGAGCCCGCGCGCTCTCGCACATCAACCAGATCGCCATGGAGCAGGCCAAGAACCGGCCGCAGGGCTGAGGCGGATTCCGCCGCCCGCACCTGGGCCCCGCCCTTCCGCCACCAGCGCTTCGGCGGCGATGAGACGGGTTGGCGGCACTGGCTATCCGGCATGAGACTGACTTTCTGCTTCCTGCTCGCTCTACTGGCGGCACACTTGCTGTGCGCCCAGACCGCCGCCCTGCGCGGCCGGGTTACCGACGAAAGCGGCGCCATAGTCCCCGGTGCCAAGGTGCGCCTGCTGGACCCGGCCGGGGCGTCCAAGTCCACCACCACTGACACCACCGGCGCCTACAGCTTCGCCAGCCTAGAGCCCGGTGCGTACTCGCTCGATGCCTCCGCACCCCAGCTCGTCATGCCCGCGCCCACCAGCGTCACTATCGGTTCCGGCACGCAGGTCGTCAACCTGGTGCTCCGCGTCGCGCCGATGACCGGGAAGGTGGCAGTCCAGGCGGACGGCGCTCCCGCCATCGGCACGGAAGCCTCCAGCAACGCCAGCGCCGTCGTACTCACCGGTGCCGACCTCGACGCGCTCTCCGACGATCCGGACGACCTGGCGGCCGACCTCCAGGCGCTGGCCGGCCCCTCCGCCGGACCCAACGGCGGCTCCATCTTCATCGACGGATTCAGCGGCGGCCAGATTCCGCCCAAGGAGTCCATTCGCGAGATCCGCGTCAACCAGAATCCGTTCTCGCCCGAGTACGACAAGCTGGGCTACGGGAAGATCGAGATCTTCACCAAGCCCGGCTTCGACAAGTACCGCGGCACCGCGCAGTGGAATTTCGCCAACGATTTCTGGAACACCCGCAATCCTTACTCGCCCGGGAAGGCGTACTTCCTGCTCAATGAACTGGAAGGCAACGCCGGGGGGCCGCTCTCCCGGAAGTCGTCCTTCACCCTCGACGCGCAGCGCAACATGGTCGATAACGGCTCCATCAGCAACGCCCTCATTGTGAACCCGCAAACCCTGGCACAGCAGTCCTTCGCGGGCGTGCTGGTGACGCCGGGCCGGTTCACGAGCGTGAGCCCCCGCATCGATTACCAGATGGGCCAGAACAACACGCTGATGTTCCGCTACGGGATCACCCACTCCGACGTCCGCGACAACGGCGTCGGCGGCTTCGACCTCACCTCGCGCGGCTACCACTCGCAGTTCACCAATCAGACCGTGCAGGCGGCCGAAACCACAGTCATCGGCCACGCCCTCAATGAAACCCGCTTCCAGTACTACCGCAGCGCCAGCCAGGCCATCGCCAACAGCTCCGACCCGGCGGTGCTGGTGCTCCAGTCTTTCAACGGCGGCGGCAGCACCCAGGGCCGCACCTTCGACACCCAGAACAGCTTCGAGCTGCAGAACTACACGTCCCTGGTGAAGGGCCGGCACTCCTGGCGCTTCGGCGTGCGCTCGCGCGGCCAGACCGACGATAGCGTGTCGCCGCAGAATTTCAACGGCACTTTCTCCTTCGGGGGCGGCCAGTTGGAGCCCGTGCTGGACGCTCAGAACCGGGCATTGCTCGATGCCGGAGGCCAGACCCAGCTGGCCCCGATCGCCCCCATCGAGCGCTACCGCCGCACGCTGCTGTTCCAGCAACTCGGCTACACGCCTGCGCAGATCCGCGCCCTGGGAGGCGGAGCCACGCAGTTCAGCCAGAGCGCCGGCATCGCGGATCTGGGCGTGCATCAGGTGGACGCAGCCTTCTTCGCCGGCGACGAATGGCGCCTGCGCGCCAACCTGACGCTCAACCTGGGACTGCGCTACGAGACTCAAAGCAACCTTCGCGACCGGCGCGACCTGGCCCCTCGCGTGGCCGCCGCCTGGGCGCCGGGCGCCACCGCCCGGAAGGCCGCCAGGACGGTGTTGCGCGCCGGGTTGGGCCTCTTTTATGACCGGTTCGGTCTGGGCAACACGCTCGCCGCACAGCGCTACAACGGCGTGGTGCAGCGCCAGTATGTGGTGGCCGATCCGGATTTCTACCCCAATCTTCCAACCCCGCTCGCGCTGGCGGGCAGCGGGACCACGCAGACCGTTCAGCAGATCGACCCGCGCCTGCGAGCGCCCTACATTGTGCAGTCGGCCCTCACCCTGGAGCGCCAGTTGCCGGCGCACATGACCCTCGCCGTCACCTACACCAACTCGCACGGGGTGCGGGAGTTCCGCTCGGCGGACGTCAACGCCCCGCTGCCGGGCACCTACAACCCGAGCGTGCCGGGGAGCGGCGTCTTTCCGCTGGGACACGCCGGCCCGGTGGATCTGATGGAATCCTGCGGCACTTACAACCAGAATCAGTTGATCTCCAACGTGAATGCCAAGGTCAACGGCAGCCTGACGCTATTCGGCTTCTACGTCTTCAATCGCGCGCGGAGCAACACGGACGGCATCGGCACGTTTCCCGCCAACCCCTACGATTCCTCCGGCGAGTACGGCCCGGCATCCACCGACGTGCACCACCGCGTGACCGCTGGCGGGTCGGTCACCCTGAAATGGGCGGTGCGCATCAGCCCGTTCGTAACGCTGCAATCGGGCGCGCCTTTCGATATCACCGCGGGCAGCGACCTGTATGGCACCACCATGTTCAACGGTCGTCCAGGCATCGCGGCCGGTCCCGCCAAACCGGGGCTCATACAGACCGGCTATGGATTGCTCGATCCCAACCCCGCCCCCGGCGAGCCACTGCTCTCCCGCAACTTCGGCCGGGGTCCCGGGCAGATTAGCGTAAACCTGCGCATCGCCAAAACCATCGGCTTCGGCCGGGAGCGCGGCACCGGCGCCGGCGATACCCGCCCCACCACCGGCGCAGCCGCCAACCTGCAAGCCGCCGCCGGCCGCGGGCTGGGCGGTCTGATTGGAAGCCCCACCACCTCGCACCGTTTCAACCTGAGCATCGGTCTCTCGATTCGCAACCTGCTGAACCACACCAACCCCGGCCCCATCGTAGGCAACATCACCTCGTCCTACTTCGGCTTTGCCAACCAGACCGCCGGCGGCCAGAATGGCGAAGGCTTCTACGAAACCGCCAACAACCGGCGCCTGGAATCGCAGATCAAGTTTACGTTTTAGAGTGGCAGGGGGATGCCCGCGCCCACCGGTTATAATCGTCTTGTCCCGCACACCCCCGAATCCCGGAGAAAAGGAGCGCAGGCACTATGCAGTCGCGCCGCAGGTTCATCGGCAATGTCGCCGGCGGTCTGGCCGGCACCCTGGCCGGGTCGAACGCGCCGGGCGCCGCCGCCCGCATCCGCATCGGCATCATCGGGCCGGGCGACCGCGGCAAGGAGATTCTGCGCCAGGCGCTTGAGTTGGGCAACGTCGAGTGCCTCGGAGCGGCCGACGTCTACCCCCGCCGCCTGGAGGAGGCCCGCGCCATCGCTCCCAACGCCAAAACCTACGCCGATTACCGGCGCCTGCTGGAGGATAAGGACATCGACGCGGTGCTCATCGCGACGCCGCAGCACCTCCACGCCGAGTGCTTCACGGCGGCGCTCGATGCGGGCAAGCACGTCTACCAGGAAAAAACCATGGCGTTCACCGTGGAGCACGCCAAGCGGATGCGCGCGGCGTGGCGGCGGGCCGGGGCGGGGCGCGTGGTGCAGATCGGCCATCAATGGGTCTCCACCGGCCAGTTTCCGGATGCCACCGGCTTTCTGAAGCCCGAGCTGATGGGCAGGATCACCGTCGTCCACGGCCACATGTACCGCAACACGCCGCACGGGAAGCCGCAGTGGTCGCGCGAGATCTATCCCGATATGACCGCGGCCAACATCGCCTGGAAAGCGTTCCTGGGCGAGGCGCCCGAGCGGCCCTTCGACGCCAACCGGTACCTCAACTGGCGCTTCTTCTGGGATTACTCCGGCGGCAACGTCTACGAGAACATGTGCCACCAGCTCTCCTTCTGGTATAAGGCCATCGGCCTGGGCATTCCCGCCCGCGTCACCATGACCGGCGGCCTGTACCTTTGGAAGGACGGCCGCGAAGTGCCCGACACCATGAACGTCTCCATGGAACACTCCGAAGAGCTGCTCTTCACGTGGGATTCCGGATTCGGCAACGAGCGCCTGGCGGTGACCGAGGACGTGCTGGGCGACAACGGCAGCATCGCGCGCACACCGCAGAGCATCCGCTACTATCCCGAGAAGAAGACGCGGCCCGGCGGCAATGACATGACCGGCTTGACCAAGGCCGATCCAAAGGCTCACATGGCCAATTTCCTCGACAACATCCGCGGCACGGGCGGCCCGCTCGCGTGCCCCTTCGAGCTGGGCTTCCGCGTGGCCATCGCCTGCCGCATGGCGGTCGAGAGCTACCGGCTGGGGCGCACGGTGCGCTGGGATGCCGGGAAGGAAGAGATCGTTTAGCGCCATGACCGCAAGATCCGGTTCCATCGCAAAACCGCTCGCCTGTGGGGTGCCCTCCGTGCCCGGCTCCGTTCAGAGCCCCGACCGTCAGGGAGGGGTTTCGCGCAAGGGCACCGAACCACGCGGTCGGAGCATCAGAGTGGGACCGGTGGCGATCCGCGTGGCTTTCTGCGTGATCCTGTTCGCCGCGGCATGTCCAGCCCAGTGGAAGAGATACGTGGAAGCGGAGAAAGGAGGCGTCGATTCTCCGCCCGCTCACGATCTGGAATACTTCCAGGTGGACCCCTGTTCCCGAAGCGACAAGAAGGATCGAACCATTTATTGCGAAGCACCGCCGTCCGAAGCGGAGATCCAACGGCGGGCTCAGACGCGCACCAACCTGCGCCTGGTCGGAAAGATCGGCGACTTCACCATTTACGATCTGGAGTACTTCTTCGATCTCGAC
>Ga0265323_10000267_pt1 | contig 30586 bp, 28 predicted proteins | sample 41225metaG_FD_193580 | JGI IMG/M metagenome (GOLD analysis project Ga0265323, IMG submission 193580) | Rhizosphere microbial communities from Carex aquatilis grown in University of Washington, Seatle, WA, United States - 4-12-25 metaG | ecosystem: Host-associated > Plants > Roots > Rhizosphere...
GCTGGCGTCGGGATTGAAGGCCGCCGGCGGGAAGCGGTTCAGCTTCGCCGGCGCGCTCACCGCTGTGCTCCTGCCCTGGGGCGCAGTGGTGCTGATCAAGGCAACCTTCGCGTCGATTTTCTGAGATCCGTGACAGCGATCCCTGGCAAAAAACAACGTAAGTTGTTGATTTCACTAGAGGCTTTGGACGGGATCGCTGTCATTTTGCGACCCGAGGCCGGGTCTCCCACCGGACCAGTTTCAGATCCAACACCACGATGGAATCGATCACCGGGACCAGCCATAGCGTAATGAACGTGGCCACGGCCGGGCCGCCGATCCGGGCATAGCAGAGCGGCTCCCGGAGGGGTCCGCCGTGCATGGCCAGCGGCAACAGCGCGCCCACTGTCCAGGTCGTGCACCGCGCTGGCGTACGGGAACTGGAACAGGCGCTGGCCAGGAAGCGGTTCAGCGAAAGCTGCACGGAGAAGCTGGTCGCCTCCGTTATCGGCGCCGTAGCGATAGCCCAGGCCGGCGGCGGGATTCAGGCGGCGGCGATCGCCTCCGCAATCGAAGCCTGGTCGATGCGGACCGCGCCGGCGCATGCGGCGGGCAGCAGCAGCTTGCCATTCCTGACGCTCCTCGACGCCCCACCTGAGGCGGTCGCGTTCTTGAGCGGGGCGGTTTCGGCTGCCGGGCCGGGCGGTTTACACTAGGCTGATGAAGATTGTGGTGCTGGTGGGACTGCCGGGATCGGGGAAGTCCACCTACGCGCAGCGAATGGGCCTTCCGAGCCTGTCTTCCGACTCCATCCGCAAGCTGCTGGCGGACGACGAAACCGACCAGACGATCCACGAGCGCGTCTTCCAGACCCTGCGCTACCTGCTGCGCCAGCGGCTGGAGATCGCCCGCGAAGCAACCTGCATCGACGCCACCAATCTGAAGCCCGAGGAGCGCAAGCCTTATATAGAGATGGCGAAATCGTTCGGCTGCCAGGTGGAGGCGGTGTTCTTCGATGTGCCGCTGGAGGTGTGCCGGGCGCGGAACGCGGGGCGTGCGCGGGTGGTGCCCGGGGAGGCGCTGGCGGCCATGTCCGCCAAGCTGGTTCCACCCACTCAGGGCGAGGGGTTCGACCGGGTGACGGTGGTGCGCCCGTGACAGTCCGGATGGGCAGAGAGCGGCTCGCCGCCGCCGGACTGGCGCTGATCGCCACGTATGCGCTCTTTTTCGAATACTTCCCGCCCTTCACGCAAGTGCATTTGTGGAGCGACATCGCCAGCTATCACTATCCGCTGCAGCGGTTCGCCTTCCAGGCGCTCAAGGACGGCCGCATCCCGCTGTGGGACCCGTCCATCTACTGCGGCATCTCTTTTATGGGAAACGTGCAGGCGGCGTTCCTGTATCCGCCCACGTGGCTGATGTACGCGGCGGTCTGGATGTTGCCGCGGCTTCCCTTCAAAGCGCTCGAGGCGTTCGCCTTCCTGCACGTATGGCTGGCGTTTCTGCTGTGCTACATGTGGCTGCGGAGCCGCTCGGGGAAGCTGGCCAGCGCGCTGGGGGCGGCGGTTTTCGCCTGGTCGGGTTACATGGCGTGCCAGCTTCTGCACCCCGGCGTAGTGGGCGCCATGACCTGGCTGCCGCTGGCGCTCTGGGGCGTGGACGAATCCGTCGAGCGGCGCGACTGGCGTCCGCTCTGGAAGGTGGCGGCGGCCTCGGCCTTGTCGTTCCTGGCAGGATATCCGGCAGCGTGGATCGCAAGCTGCGTCATCGTGGTGGTTTACGCCCTGGGCAGCCGGCGCCACTGGCGGGCGGGGGTGGGCGCGGGGGCGGCGCTGGCGGCATCGGTGCTCCTGTTCATGGTGCAACTGCTGCCGGCCATCGAGGCGCGGTCCCTGATGCTGCGGGAAGCCAAGTACGGGCTGGGAGCTTACGGCCCGCTCACCTTGTTTAAAGCCTACTTCGTGGGGAACTGGTTCGATTTCAACCCCGGCCATCCCACCTACTACGAGCCCGGCTGCCTGTGTATGTACCTGGGGATCCCGGCCGTGGCCGCCATTGCGTGGGCGATTGGCCGGCACAGGCTGCGGCCCTACCTGCAGCCGCTGTTGGGAGCGGCGGTGGCGTTGCTGCTGGCCAATCCGCCGCTCTTTTTGCTGCGCCTGGTGGAGCGGGTTCCGGCGCTCGACAGCAGCATGCAGCCGTCCAATTTCTACGCGGCCGTGCCCGCCATGGCGGCACTGATCACGGCCCTCAGCCTGGACGATTTCCTGCGGGCCGGCGCGCCGCGCTCCATACCCGCGTGGGCGCAGGCCGGCTGCGTGGTGGCGCTGGCCGGTTGGGCCTTCCACGAGTTATGGATCTGGCATGCGGGCGGGCAGTTTTCCAGTGGCCCGCGGGCGGCGGTGGAGACGGCGGCTGGAGTGGCGTTGTTCTGCCTGGGCATCTGGTGCGTGCGCGGGACGGCGGGACGGCGCCGGATCATGCTGGCCGCCATCCTGCTGCTGGCGGTGGGAACGGACTACAAGGTGTTCGTCTCGGGACGCTGGTTCAACGCCATCGCCGGCGATGTGGACGAGGAGTACATTCCCTACGGCATTCGGGGCATCGACGACGACGGCTATCGCGCCATGTGGCGAAACCGGCAGTATCGCGTGGTGACCGATGGCGAGAACGGACCCGGTCCGCTGGAGTACCGGCTCCAGGGTCTGGCTACGCCCGAAGGGTTCGATCCGTTTCTGCCATTGCAGTACAAGCGGGCAATCGAGCATTGGACGGCGTTCCGGACCAATCGCCTGTTCGACACGGACCTGCGGAACGAAGACATGATGCAGGCCCTGGGCGTCCGTTACGTGCTGGCGCGGAAAGGAGACGGGCTCGACCCGCTGCTGGCCGCGAGCCCGAACTTCCGGCTGATCGGCCGCTGGGACATTTTCTGCCACACCTATGAATATGTGCACGCCAGGCCGCCGTACCGGTGGGAAGACGGGGCCGGCGGAACAGTGGGGCTGATTACCTGGGAAGCCGAACTGCGCGAGTTCCGGGTGGCCTCGGAACGGGGCGGCCGGTTCGTGCTCGCCGAGCAGTTCTTCCCGGGCTGGGAGGCGAGGGTGGACGAGCGGCCTGTCGCCATCGAGCGGTGGGGCGGAGCGTTTCAGTCCGTCCGCGTCGGGCCGGGGCGGCACCGGGTGGCGTTCGAGTTCAGCCCGGCGGGCGTGGCTGCCGGCGCGGCCATCAGCCTGGTCTCTCTGGCTGGACTGCTGGGCGTGGTGTGGGCCCAGCGGCGGCGAAAACTCTCAAGTATTTAATTTGCAGGGGCGCCCGGTTCCACTCTTGCGCAGCCGCCATGCCTGCTGTTATCGTCGAGTCAGTCAGACCTACTCCATGCCGCTGTCTACAGCCAGCAAGGAAGAAGAACTTCACTGGCTGGCACTGAAACTGATCCCCGGTCTGGGCACCAGAAACCAGGGGAAACTGCTGGACCGCTTCCGGACACCGCAGGCCGTCTTCCGCGCGTCGCGCTCGGAGCTCGAAGATGTCGGGCTGAGCGGGGGCGTAGCTCAATCCATCGCCAGCGGCTGCACGTTCGAGGACGCCGTGGTGCAGCAGGAAAAGATGCTGCAGGCCGGCACGGTGCTGGTGACCCTGGGGGATGCGCGCTACCCGCCGCGCCTGCGGGAGATCTTCGATCCTCCGATTGCGCTGTTCGCGCGCGGCCGCGTGGAGTTGCTCGGGATGGTGTCGTTCGCCATGGTGGGCACGCGCCGGCCCACGCCGTATGGGGTGGCGGCGGCGGAGCGGCTGGCGGGGGAACTGGCGAACGCCAGTCTGACGATCGTCAGCGGGATGGCGCGCGGCATCGATACGGCGGTGCATAAGGGTGTGCTTCAGGTGGGTGGCGATACGGTGGCCGTGCTGGGTTGCGGCGTCGATGTGGTGTACCCGTCGGAGAATCGCAAGCTGGCGGCGGACCTGGCCGCCAAGGGCCTGATCGTGTCGGAGTTCCCCATGGGTGCGGTGGCATTTCCGCAGAACTTCCCGATCCGCAACCGCGTCATCAGCGGCATCAGCGTGGGAGTGCTGGTGGTGGAAGGGGCACAATACAGCGGGTCGGCGATCACCGCGAAACTGGCCATGGACCAGGGCCGCGAAGTATACGCGGTGCCCGGGAACATCACCTCGAAGCTGAGCTGGGGCCCCAATCTTCTGATCAAGCAGGGCGCCCGGCTGGTGCAGGACTGGAACGACGTGATCGGCCATCTTCCGGCCGAGGAGCGCCGCCGGCTGGTGGAAAAGGGGCAGCACCGGATACTGGAAACCGAAGGCGGATTTTCCGCCGGGGAGCAGGCGTCGCTGCTCGGGGAGACCGGGGACGGTTTGGGTGAAACCGCCCGCCGGGCGCTGGCCGCCTTGCAGGTGGATCGCGCCGTCCACCTGGACGATCTGCTTGAAACCGTTCGGGATACGTCGCCTTCCGAGCTGATTGCGGCGCTCTTCGAGATGGAAATGCTAGGCTTGGTAAAGCAGCTCCCCGGGAAGAACTTCGTTAAAGTGTGGTAACGTCAACTGGGTAATCGGGTGTCTGGGGCACCGTCGCGAGAGAGGGTTCGCGAAATCTCCGAAAGTTTCCTATGGCAAAAGCGCTTGTAATCGTGGAATCGCCCGCGAAGGCAAAGACGATCAACAAATACCTGGGCAAGCAGTTCGTGGTCAAGGCTTCGCTCGGTCATATTATGGATCTTCCGAAGCGGGACCTGGCGGTGGATGTGGACCACGGGTTCGAGCCGCGGTACGAGGTGATCGAGGGGAAGAAGAAGCTCATCCAGGAGCTGAAGCAGGCGGCCAAGGGCGTGGATGAGATCTACCTGGCGGCTGACCCGGATCGCGAGGGCGAGGCCATTTGCCACCACCTGCAGGAAGTCCTGCAGGAGGGCAAGAAGAAAGGCCCGCACATCTACCGGGTGATGTTCAACGAGATCACCAAGAAGGCCATTTTGAAGGCCTTCGAGAAGCCCGGCCAGGTGAACGTTTCGCTGGTGGATGCGCAGCAGGCGCGCCGCGTGCTCGACCGCCTGGTGGGCTACAAGATTTCGCCGCTGCTGTGGGACAAGGTGCGGCGCGGATTGTCGGCCGGCCGCGTGCAGACCGTGGCGCTGCGGGTGGTGGTGGAGCGCGAGCGCGAAATCCGGGCCTTCCAGAAGCGGGAGTACTGGACGATCGACGTCGATCTGGCCGCCAGGAAGCCTCCGGTGCTGGTGGCGCGCCTCATCAGGCGGAACGACGAAACGCCGGAGGTGGGCACCCAGGAGACCGCCGACGGCCTGGTCAAATCGCTGGAGGGCGCCGATTACGCCGTCAAGAGCGTGGCCACGCGCGAGAAGCGGCGCAACCCGGTAGCGCCGTTCATCACCTCCACGCTGCAGCAGGAATCCTCGCGCAAACTGCGATTCAGCGTCAAGCGGACCATGATGCTGGCCCAGCGCCTGTATGAAGGCGTCGAGGTGGGCAAGGAGTCCGTGGGTCTGATCACCTACATGCGCACCGACTCGGCGCGCATCTCCGAGGACGCCATCCATGACGTCCGCTTCTTCATCAACGAGCGCTACGGCAAGGAGTTTCTGCCGGAGACGCCCAATTTCTACAAGTCCAAGAAGGATGCCCAGGATGCCCACGAGGCCATCCGGCCCACCTCCATGGCGTACACGCCGGAGATGGTGGAGAAGTACCTGGCCGAGGACGAGATGAAGCTCTACCGGCTCATCTGGAACCGCTTCGTGGCCTGCCAGATGCTCCCGGCGCTGTACGACCAGACCACCATCGACGTGGGCGCCAAAGGCTCGGACGGCGTGGACTACACCTTCCGCGCCACCGGCAGCGTACTCAAGTTCGAGGGTTTCCTCAAGGTCTACCAGGAAAGCAAGGATCAGGCCGACGAGGAAGACGAGGAGATGAAGCACCGCCTGCCGCTGGTGGTGGAAGGCGAGCACCTGCGGTTCAAGGCCATACGGCCGGAGCAGCACTTCACCGAACCGCCGCCGCGCTACAACGAAGCCACGCTGGTGAAGCGCCTGGAGGCCGACGGCGTGGGACGCCCGTCCACCTACGCCTCCATTCTGTCCACCATCCAGGAGCGCGAGTACGTCAGGAAGGAAGGCGGCCGCTTCTCGCCCACCGAGTTGGGCATGGTGGTGACGGACCTGCTGCTGGAGAGCTTCGACGACATCTTCGACGTGAGTTACACGGCGCGCATGGAGCAGGAGCTCGACGAAATCGAGGAAGGCAAACTCGATTGGCGCACGGCCATGAGCGAGTTCTACGAGCGCTTCGACAAGGATTTGAAGCACGCCGAAGAGCACATGACCAACGTCAAGCGGATGGAGAAACCCACCGACCAGACGTGCGACAAGTGCGGCAAGCCCCTGGTGATCAAGTGGGGCCGCCACGGCAGCTTCATTGCCTGCACCGGCTATCCCGAGTGCACCTACACGCGCGAGCTCACCGTGGACCTGCCCGACGTGGACAAGGCGGACCTCTCCGAGCAGGGCGAGGAAGAGTACTGCCAGAACTGCGGACGGCCCATGGTGCTCAAGAAGGGCCGCTTCGGCACCTTCCTGGCCTGCACCGGGTACCCGGACTGCAAGACCACCAAGCAGATCGGCGGGGCGCAGAAGAAGCCCGACCAGCCGCTCGAAGAGAAGTGCCCGCAGTGCGGCAGCCACATGGTGATCAAGACCGGGCGTTTCGGCGAGTTCACGGCCTGCAGCAACTACCCCACCTGCAAGTATGTGAAGGAGAAACGCATCGGCGTGAAGTGCCCGGACTGCTCGGAGGGCGAGATCATCGAGCGGCGGTCCCGCAAGGGCAAAACGTTTTACGGGTGCAACCGCTATCCCGAGTGCAAGTTCGTGGCCTGGGGCAAGCCGGTTCCCGAGAAGTGCACCGCCTGCGGTAGCCCCTACATGATCGAGAAGTGGCTCAAGGCCGGCCCGGTGTGGCAGTGCCCCAACGCCGAGTGCAAGCACAAGATGCCCGCTCCCAACGCGCCCCCGGCCGCGTAGGCGCCGACGGGCGGCCTACTTCGCCATTTCGGTCTTTTCGTTCAACTCTTCGGAGGTGATGATGTACCGGCACTCCAGACCACGGGAAGGCCGAAGGCCGTTAATTCGGATGAAGACGGCGTGGGCCGGCGATTCCGGGCTGTCCATCTGGGTCAACAACTCACCGGTAACGAATCTCTCGCGCCGGCGCGATGCCATCAACTTCGCCTCGAACGCCTGCGTTACCCGTCGCTTTGTGTTCAAATGCGTCTCCTCGAATCGTTCCGTCTCCGGCAGGGTGGGTGCCGGAGAGCTTCACATCTCGGCCAGAGCGGCCGCGCCGCTTTCCATCGCCGCGGCCCGGTCCTTGCGGCGGATCGCCCGAACCATCAACTTCACGTGGGGGATGGCGCGCGCGGCCCTCTCGTAGACCGGCACCAGCGCGGGCGCGCGGTTTGCCGCATCAGCCCGGTAGCCTTGATACCGCGGCCGGGCCATCTGGTGTATTTCGTAAAGACATTCGCCCCCGCTCTCCACGTGGTCATCCCATCGACCGTGGTCTTCGGTCCGCAGCGACTGCAGCATTCCGTGTATCAGGACCTTAGTGCTGTCGTAGAGCATACGGTCAACATTCTCCGTTCCTGGGTTGGATGCTATCCCGAGTCGGTTAGGCGTCGGGGCAAATCTGAGGTGGGTATCTGGTTGGGGCCTTAGATTCCTATTGTACCACTCCTGGGGTCCATGGTAGACTCAAGGCAAGATTTGATGCTCCTGCCGATTCAAGGCCGACCTGTCTAGCCGCTCCTGCTAAATCTGTCCTCCTTCCCAATTAGCCGCCTTCAAATCCGAAAGGAAGTAAGAGGATGAAGAACATTTTCGTAGGTAATCTCAGCTTTGCGGCAACGGAGGATAGTATCCGTTCCCTGTTTGAAACTCACGGCTCGGTTGGACGAGTCAATGTTGTCACGGATCGCGACACCGGGCAGCCCCGCGGTTTTGGATTCGTCGAGATGGCCAACGACAGCGAGGGCGAGAAGGCTATCGCCGCGCTGAACGGGACCGATATGGATGGCCGGACGCTCAATGTCAACGAAGCCCGCCCCAAGGCGGAGCGCTCGGGTGGCGCCGGCGGTGGCGGTGGCTTCGGCCGGAAGCGCTGGTAGGCGCCCTGCGGCGTCTCGACATGTACGGGTTATGCGGCCGGCCTGAGCCGATTGCTCTGGCTTGGCCGCAATTGCGCGGCACGCCGGCGGGCATCTCCCGCCGGCGTGCGTCGTTCGTCCCGCCCGAATCCGGCGGACGGGAAGGAGCCGCATGTGAGCCAGGCCTTCACTTTCATCGATGCGGGCGGTAATCAGGCGCAATATACCGTTTACGAACGGGACCGCCATGATGAATTCTATTGGTCCACGGATCATGGGGACCACGGATTCGCCCCCTCATACTTACAGGCCCAGGAACGCGCCCGGACCGTTCTGAAGGCCAGCATGGCGGCCAGACGCAGGTTCGACCAGGCAAGTCGCTAGTTGATCCCCCAGTTACGTGGCGGGATTCGGTATACAACGCTGGCATGTCGAGAGGATCGAGACCGAATGAAACCCAATGGCGGAACGATGTCTGACGCCGTCCTCACCACTCCAGGCAGTGCGCGGATATCGCCCACCGGCGCGGCTTCCCTGCGAATCCTGCTCTACTGCCCCGACAACGGTGTGACGCGGAATTTCATGCCGCACCTGTGGATGTTCCTGCTCCAGTCCCTCACGCCGGCTCCGCACGAGGTGCTGCTGATCGACGGCAATACCCAGCCCATGAGCGACGCCGAACTGGTGCAGTATGTGCTGGATCACAAGATCGGCCTGGTGGGGATCGGCGCCATGACCCGCATGATCGCCAAGGCGTACCGAGTGGCGGATGCCGTTCGCGCCGCGGGCGTGCCGGTGGTGATGGGCGGCCCGCACGTGACCGAGGTTCCCAACGAAGCCCTGGGCCGGGATGGCGGCGTGCGCCATGCCGACGCGGTGGCCGTGGGCGAAGCCGACGAGACATGGCCGCGCATCGTGGCTGATGCCGCGCGCGGCACCTTGCAGGAACTCTACGCTCCCGTGGACGGGTTCGGGCAGGACCAGAAGCCGAGCCTGGACAACTACCCCGCCATCCCGTGGGAATCGCTCGATATCCGCCAATTCAACCGCATTCCCAACGCGCTGCGGGCGTTTTTCCACCAGATGCAGTGGGGCTGGGAGACGTTTCACATCATCCCCATCGAGAGCGGGCGCGGCTGCCCGTACGGCTGCGAGTTCTGCACGGTCACCGGGTTTTTCGGCGATTCCATCCGCTTCCGCTCGAACCAGAGCATCGTGGACGAGATGCTGCGGCTGAAGCAGCGGGCGCGCGCCTCGGCCGGGCAGATCGCGGTTTTCTTCGTCGATGACAACTTCGCCATCAACGTGAAGCGCACCAAGAGCCTGTTGCGCGACATCATCGCGGCAGGCGCGCAGATGTCGTGGGTGGGCCAGATCAGCGCCAACCTGCTGCGCGACGAGGAACTGGTGGACCTGATCGCGGAGTCGGGCGGCAAGTGGATTTTCATCGGCATGGAGTCGCTGGACCCGGCCAACCTGGCCAGTGTCAACAAGAAGTTCAACAAGCCGGCCGAGTTCGGCGAAGTGCTGGAGCGGCTGGCCAAGCGCCACGTGTACGCCATCACGTCCTTCATTTTCGGGCTGGACAACGACACCGTCGGCGTGGCCGGCCGCACTCTGGAGCAGATGCGGGCCTGGCCTCCGGGGCTGCCGGTTTTCGGACAGCTCACCCCGTTCCCGGCGACGCCTCTTTACGAGCGTCTGGAACGGGAAGGGCGTCTGACGCGGCCGCGGCACTGGCTGGAGTTCGCTCGTTTTCAGATGGCTCACACGCCGCTGTCCATGAGCGTACCGGAAGTGCAGGCCGAGGTTCGCAGCGCGTGGCTGAACTCCTACAGCGCGGCGGCCACCGCACGGGCGCTGGATTCCATGGCGGGCGAGCCGGTGCCGTACAAGATCAGCCACCTGGTGGCGCGCATCTTCTTCCGCGGCATCTACTTCCCGCCGAAGGGCGTGTGGGGCTGGATGAAGGAAGTGGCGCGCAACCGCGGCTCGATCTTCCGCATCGTGAAGGATGCTTTCGTCCGCTGGAACGGAACGGCGCCCGCGCCGGGCTCCGGCGGCCCGCTGATTCCGGAGATTGCTCTGCCGATCGAGGATGCGGCCGATCCGAGCTGACGCTTACTCCCTGGCCCGCAGGCGCCTGGCGCCAAGCGCCAGCAACCCGGCCACGCCGCAAGCCAGCAGCGACAGCGAAGCCGGCTCGGGTGTCTCCAACTCGCCGCCGGGAAGCTGGTCTCCGGAGGGAAGGCCGAGTGGGATTCCGCTCTGGAGCAGGGCCCCCGAAGTGGAGAACTGCACCAGCGTATTACTCAGGTTCGAGGTGGACCACAGAGTGTTGTCCGCGGGATCGTAGCCCAATGCCGTGGCCAGGGTGGGCGTGCCGAAATAGGAAAGAAACCCCCCGCTCATCGTGTAATCCACAATAATGGAGCTGCCGGGACTGCTGGGCGAGCCGCCCTGGTAATAGCCGCTCAGCCACAACGAATCGTTGGTTGGGTCATAGGTAATGCCCCACCAATAATCGCTGGCGTCGGCCGTGAACAGCTTCGAAGCATTCTGCCAGTCCAACCCGGTCTGATAGACTTGCCCGTCGACATTCACAGTGTAGTTATGTAATCCATTGCTGGTGCCATCAGAGATGAAATCCGAGACGTTGTCTCCAAACAGATTGCCGGTTGGCGCGCCATCCAGCAGATATCCCCCGCCGAAGTCCGACATCCCACCGGTAGTGCGAACCGCCCCCAGGGGCGTGTTATCGGAAATCGCGATGGGAGATTCGGCGCTCCCGTAATGCATCGGGAAGCTGAAGACGACTCCCGTTCCCTGCACCACGTAGATGGTGCTGTCGGTGATATCGGTCAGATAGTAATCGCTGAGCGGGCCGGCAAAAATACCCGCCTGCGCCAGAGGGGAGAGGCACAACAAGAAGCAGAGGGCCAAGACCCCGTGCACCAGCCGAAAACGCCGCATTAGAATCCGCCGTCCAGAAGTATTGATTCTATCCCGGATTTCGTTTAGTCTACACCCGTCCGATCATCCGCGACAGCCCCTACGGTGGGCCTACTGTGCGTTTAGATACGCGATCAGGTCCGACATCTCACGCGCGGTGAAGCGGGGCCACGCCAGATTCCGCTGGTTCATCTGGCCCAGCATGCGCGGGCCGTGCTCCCAGAGGATGGAGACGATGGTGATGTCCGAGTAGGCGTCCCGGCCCTTGGCCAGATGGGGAGCTCCGCTGGAGGGGTCGTTGTGGCAGGCCGCGCAGTTCTTCGCGGTGAAGACCGCCGTGCCGCGCTGCGGGTCGCCCTGGCCGCGGAAGTACTGCCGCGCCCAGACGTATCCGAGAAGTTCCCGCATCTCCTCGGGCGTGAACACCGGCGGGGGCTGCTTCATGCCGGGCTGGTGGTTCCACATGTCCACGGCGATCTCGGTCAGCGTCTGGTTGCGCAGCCGGTCCTCCAGCGCGAGTTTGCCGGTGTGGCAATCGGCGCAGCCTTTGGATTGGAACAGATTCTGGCCGGACTCGGGCGGCCCAAACTGGAAGGTCCTGGAGATGCCCCGCGTCTCGGGCAGGTTTTGCAGGTAAACCAGGATATCGGTCAGCTCCTGCGCGGTGATCTGGCCCCACGCCAGTTTCCGGTCGGCGAACCCGGCGCGCATCTTCGCCCCGTGGTTCCACATCTGCTGCGCCAGCACGAGCGGATCGGCGAGCGACTCCCACCTGGCCACCGGAGGCGCGGCGGCCACCGGCGATGTGACGATCCCGTGACAATCCCCGCAGTGCCGGGCGCCGAATGCCAGCTTGCCCCGGCCGGCGTCGCCGGGCTTCTCGAAATATCGCGCGGAAACGAAGTACGCAAACAGATCCGCCGCGCCTTCCGGACTCAACTGCGCCTTGACGATGCCCTGCTTCTTCATGGCCGCCCACATATCGGGCGCGTGGTTCCACATCAGGCTGGCCATCACCGCGGGGGTGAAATCCCGGTCGATGCGTTTGGAGAGGTCGCCGCCAATCTTGCCGCCCGCCCCATCGACGGTGTGGCACTGGACGCACTGCTCCTGGCGGAACAGCATCTCGCCGCGCCGCGCGTCCCCGCCCGGTGCGCCGGCAGCCGCCAGACCGCATCCCATCAGCACCGCCGCCGCCATCACCCGTGCCATCGACATGACAGATCTCCTACAGCGTCACCCGGAACCCGCTGGTGAAGATGTTCGTCCGGAACGCCTCATACACGTAATAATCTTCCCCGTAACCGTAGTACTTCCACTCGGTGTTCCAGTTGATGCGCTTGCGAAGCGGAACCGAAAGCTGCATCAGCGGCTGGTAATAGCGCGTGGTGCGGCTGCCGTTAGAGAGGAACAGTGCGCCGCCCAGCACCAGCCTGGCCGCGGCGGGCAGGGCCACGGTCACGGCCGCGGATGCGGAGTGCGCGTTTTCGCGGTAGTAGGAAATCCCGTGGGCCAGGAAATTCCCCAAGTACTCGATCTGGGAGCGCATCGTCGAGCGGTCGTATTCCCCCAACAGAGAGATGCGTTTGGAGCCTTTGGGGGTCCAGTAGATGGAAAGGGCGCTGTCCCGGTTTTGCATGTCGTAGCGGATGGCGGGGTCGGGGTTCTGGTTGTTCAACACCAGCACCCGCGCCTGCAGCGACAGCGTTCCTGTCAATTTGTATTGCGCCCGGGCCCGCCCGCGCTGGTAGTCGTTCAGGCTGGTGCGGAAGTAGACGTGGTCGGCGGATGCGCCCTCGTAGTCCAGGTTCATCGACAGCTTCTGGCTGGGGCGCCAGACGATTCCGGCCAGCGCCACGTTGCGGCGGAGTTGGCCGCTGGCCAGGCTGCCGGTCTGGCTCAACTGCCCGGCGAGCACGGTGGCATCGCCCCATACCACCCGGTAGCCGGCGCGCAGGGTGAGCTTCGGGGTGGCGGTTACGAGGGCCTCGATCTGCTCCTGGTTGTAATTCACCACCTGGGCGTAGTTCAAGGCGGTGACGAGCGGTGGAATAGCCGCCAGCCCGACATAGTTCTGGGTGAGCAGCGGCGATGCCGCGTCGTGATACCGGTCCGTCATCCAGGATTCGATAATGCGCACGCGGGCCAGCGGCCGCATCTCGAAACCGGCGCTGGTGGTGGTGTGCGGTTGACCGGCGGCGCCGGTGCCCAGGTTCTGCTGCCCGCTGTAGAACAGCAGCGAGCTGAGCAGGGCGAAGTTGCCGGTGGCCGAGTCGCTGTAATTCACCGTGGTGCGGGGCTGGCTGAAGACAAACTGGCCGTAGAGGTCGATCCAGGGGGTGGGGCTGGCGGTGGCCACACCCTTGGTGTATACGCTGTCGCCGCGGATGCCGTAGGCTTCCCGAAGGCCGGCGAGCGCGATGGTCTGGCCCAGCAGCGTGCCCAGGCGGTCGCCGGGCGTGAGGCCGTTTTCGCTGGCCTGGTCGTCGTCCTTAAATGTGGTGCCGCCCTGTTCCAGGGTGGCGTGGAAGCGGTTGAACTGGAAGCGCACCCCTCCGCGGTAGTTATTGGTACTGTCGCGGAGCAGGGCGGGGACGGCGAAATTGTCGTTGTAGTCGGGCACCCAGTCCACAATCCCGTGGCCGTATCCCGAATTGCGATCGAAGGCCAGGTAGGGAACGATGCGCTTGCCGGGGCGAAGCTCCAGATCGGCGCTCAGATTCCGGCGGTGGACGTCGAAGGCCTGCTCGTCGAACCCGGCCGGCGCCGCGGGGTTGGCGAACGACGGCGTGGCGTTGAAGTACGCCAGGTTCCGGTAGTCGAACATCAGGAGGTAGACGCCCGCTTTTTCGGCGTCCACGTGAGCGGTGCTGTACGGATCGCCGCCCCACCCGTAGCCCCGCGCGACCAGCTTGTCGAAGAGCCGCTTCCCGGGGTCCACGACGGTGAACTCCAGCCCCGTGAGTTTCGGCCCCGCGCCCAGGTCCACCAGGCTGCGGTACATGGCGGTGTCGCCGCTCAGGCCAGCCTGCCAGCGGTAGCCGAAATCCACGCTTCCGGTGAGCCACTGGGCGGCGGGTTCCGGGCTGGCGGCATCGCTTTTGGCGGGCGAGTCGGACTGCGCCCACGCCCCGGCCGTCAGGAAGAGAACGAGTAGGAGTCTCATTTGAGGAAATCCCGGCTGGCGTAGGAGCCATGCACCTTCTGGTGGCACACGTTGCAATTCCGGAACCGCGGGTCGTTCAGATTGTGGAACCCCGGCGGTACGGTTCCGAGGGTGCCGCCGGCGGGCGGCGCGGTGGATGCCAGGTTGGAGTGGCACTCCAGGCAGACCAGGCGCACTTCGGCGCGCGTCAGCATACGCGGATTCGCCGAGCCGTGGGGCATATGGCACGCCGTGCAGCCTTCCAGGCGCACCGGAGGGTGTTCGAAGGTGAACGGGCCGCGCTTGTCGCCGTGGCACTTGACGCAGCCCGGCTCGTTGCCCATGGTAGCCTGCACGACGCGGACCGACGAGTTGCCGTGCGGGTTGTGGCAATCCACGCAGCTCATGGCCCCTTCCGGCAGGCGGTGTTTATAAGGCCGCTGGAAGCTGGCCCACACGTCGGCGTGGCAGCTTGCGCACTGCGCGTTCACGTCGGCCGGCTTGCGCGGCACCGGACCGTAAAGCCCGTTCTTGTGGATGGTGTGGCAGGCCACGCAGCTCACCGAGTTGCGGGCGTGGCTGCCGTTGATGCGCCCGGCGTGCTCGGTTTGGTGCAGGTGGCAGCCGAGGCACACCTTGTCGACATCCGCCGGGTTCATGGTTGGCGGGTTGTGGATATCGGCCGCGCTGAGGGAATCCATGTGCTTGCTGCCGGGTCCGTGGCAGGATTCGCAGGCACGGGTTTCAAAGCCACGCTTCTTGTCGGTTTCGACGGCGTGGTGCGGGTTCCTGGCGAAGGCCTTGCTGATGTCTTCGTGGCAGGCGCCGCACATCTCGGATCCGATGTACTCGGCGGGCTTGGCAGGGGCGGGCGCGGGCGCAGCGGGAGCGCCGGGCTTGTCCTGGGCGCCCCCGGCGTATGCGACAGCGAGCAGCGCCGCCATGGAGAGTCGCATTCCCGCGCGTTGCGGCGGTCGAAGCATTAAAGTTGGTCTCCCGATCTCAGGATGATATCAACTTACTGGCCCGCGTGTACCGCCGTAGCATCGTAGGCCGCGCCCTTGCCGTGGCACACCGAGCAGCTTTCGCCGAACTGGGAGCTGGTACTGAGCACGGCATGCGCCATGGTGGCGGAATCCAGGTGGCAGGACGTGCAGGCCGAAGTGGTGGCCGGTGCCGGGTTCAGCAGGCCTTGCGGATCGGTCACTGCGTTCTTGCCGATCGGCAGGACGTCTTCGGAACCGCCGGTGTGGCACATGTAGCATTCCGCCAGGTCCTGAACCGCGCCGGTCGGACCCATCGCGGGATAGCGCGTGGTGGTGAAATCGTTAACGCTGCCGCCGTAGCCGATGATGGTGTAAGAGGCCCCCTGTGCCGTCAGGTTCACGCCGGTGTGGATTTTGTGAATCATCAGCGGGAAGTTGATGGCCTGGTTCGGCAGCAACTGCTGCGCGGGCACCTTGGCGCTGGGGCGGGTGGGGAAATCGGTATTGGACGGGTTGTGGCAGAGCACGCAGTAGGTCACATTATTGCGAAGGCTGCCGTGGAGTTCCAGGTTGGCGTGGCAGCCATTGCAATTGGCCATGGCCACCACGGTGCGGCGCGGCGCGACCGCCGAACCGTCCACGGAGAAGTAGATCACCTGGTTCACGCCCGCGTAATTCGTGGTCACCTGGGAGGTGGTTCCCGGCAGAAGAATGGCGGAGAGCCGCCCTTCGATGCCGATCGCGAAGGTGCCCGTGGACTTGGCCGGCACGGCGTGCTTAAACGCATACACGCAGGTCCCGTCGGTGCCACAGGTGGCCCCGGTGGCCGATTCAGTGACGTAGCCCGGAGTGGTAACGTCGCTACCGAAGTTGGTCTTGCCGTAATCGGTGGTGGGACCGGCCATGGTGAGCGAGAGCGAGTTCGACCCGGTGGTGAAGCTGCCCAGGGGAATGGTGAAGCCGTTGTTGTCCTTCACGGTGAAGGTGACGGCGGGATTCTGGCCGGCGGCGCCACTGGCGACCTTGACCAGGGTAAAGTTGATCCCGTTGATGCCGGGCGCCTGGTCGGCGACGGTATGCGCGCCTATGATGGAGGCGTCGAAGGGCAGCTCTCCCTGCGGGATGTGGCAGGTAGCGCAGAGGTTATCGTCCTTCTGGGGTCCGCCGGCGTGGTTGGTTCCAGTCGCGAAGTTGTCGGTATTGTGGCAGGAACCGCAGGCCGCGGCGGTGGGCGTGGTGAGCCACGCGTTGGTTTGGGCCGCCCCGTTCTTGGGATTGTGGCAGGTCTGGCAGCGCTCGATGTTGGCGGGGTACACGACGCTGGAGAAGTCGTTCACCGAGTTCTGGTATCCGATGATCTGATAGGGCTTGCCGGCCACCACGGAGGGCAGTGAACTCCCCATGTGGATCTGGTGGATGAAGACCTTCATATCCAGGTTGTTGCCGGAGTTGGGATCGACGGTTTGCGGCTCGTGGCACATAATGCACACGCCCACCGAGCGGCGTGACCCGCCATGCGCGGCCAGCCCGTTAGTGCTGGTGGCGGTAATGGCGCGCCCGTGGCAGGCGTTGCAATCCGCGTTTCGCACGATGTCGCGCGGCTGCGGAGTCCCGTTGCCGGAGGGGATGAAATCGTAAGTGGTATCGGCGTAGTTGGTGCCCAGATCCCAGGTGGTCAGGTTGCGCGATCCGTAGATGCCAATGCGGTGCGTGGCGTTGGCATTGAATCCGGCCGGCGCCAGCGTCTTAAAGGTGTAGATGTACTCGCCGACGGCGACGGTCTGGGTGGTGCCGCCGGAATCGGCACCGGCCTGGGTGCCGGTCGCCCCTCCAGTGGCCGCCGTGACCGTTTTGACCACGTAGTTGGTGTATTGCGACCCTCCAGCGGGAATGAATGCAGCCAGAAAACTCGTCGAGATGGTTCCCGGCGTGACGACTCCGGTGGAATCCAGCGGCGCCCCGGTGGGGTCGGTCAGCTTGTAATCCACGCTAATGACGCCGGCAGAGGTGATCTTGGCCGAGACCACCGAAATATTCAGGCCCGGCTGGACGTATTCGACCAGGGCCGGATCGGCATAGAATGCCTTATCGTGCGGCGACAAACCGGCTTTCTTGTCGGCGCTAACCAGCGCCACCGACCCCGCAATGACACCCAGCACGACGCCGTACCGTGAGAATCGCAATACCGATAGTGGAAGCCGCATCAGCATCTCCGTAAGTCTAGAAAAACGACATAGCCCTGGAGCACACGCCCTCGGGAAATCACCCGACCCGCGCAGCAGCCTGCCGTGCCCGCGCATACGCTCGCCCATTTTCGCACCCTGCTGAACGTTACAAGATTCTCCTAAGTAGCATTCCGTCATCCAAATACAACGCGGCAATTCCGAACAGGTAAGCCTTTTGTTTTCTGTGTGTAGCAAAATCCGCCACGCCTATACGGATTTTCCTACACAATGGGCGTGGGTGAAAACATGGGTGGCCACTGGGTGAAATTCCCCCACTGGGTTAAAACTAGCGGCGTCAATGCGTCGGCCAGGCGATGACATCCTTAGTATACAGGGTACTCCTAGTATCAATCAGATTATGCTTGACCCAAAAGAGAATTGCCGATATGCTGGGGCTGTCGGATTAAGCACCTGATATCGACTCTAGGAACACCCTGATGACGATTCCCATAGTTCCCGCTGCTTCATCCTCCGCCGGGCGTTGCCAGCGGCTGTCGATGGATGCCTTGCGCCACCGGGCGCTGGATCGCCTGTATCAGCGGCGGTCGGCCGTGGAGAATCTCATCGCCGCGCTGGAGCAATATCAACGCGCGCGAGACGAACACCCGGCTGGCTGCGTGGGCTTCAGTGCGACGATGCAGCAGTGCTCGTCAAGTTCCGCTCAATAGCGAACTTCACCAGTCCGACCAGGTCGTGGACATTCAGCTTGCGCATCAGGCTGGCGCGGTAGGTATCCACGGTTTTGGGGCTGATGTCGAGCAACTCCGCAATATCCTTGGCGCGCAGGCCGTTGACCAGGTAGGAGAACACCTCCATCTCGCGAGGGCTCAGCGAGGCCATCGGGTCGGCCTGCACACGGCGTTCGGCCCGGGTGAACAGGCCGGCGCCACGGAGCAGAGGGGAAACATAGACTCCTCCGTCGCGCACGAAGGTGATGGCGTCCAGCAGGTGGCGGAAGGGACCGTCCTTGAGCAGGTAGCCGTCGGCGCCGGCGCGCAGCGCCTCCATCACGGTAGCGTCCTCCTGGCTGAAAGACAGCACCAGCAGTTTCCCGGTGTAGCCCGCATGCCGCAGCCGCCGGATCACCTCGGACCCGGACATGCCCGGCATCAGCAGGTCGAGGACGGCGAAGTCGGGATGCAGACTCTGCACCATTTCCAAAGCCTGGGTCCCGTCGGCGGCCTGACCCAAAACCTGGAGCCCATGTCCCTGGCAAAGGGCAGCCAGGCCCTCCCGCACGATCGCCTGGTCGTCCGCCAGTACCACGGTTGCATCCATTGCCTCGCCCATGTCTTCTCCCAACGCCTTGTCCCGGATTTCGATTACGGCCATTCGGTGGATTCCTATAGCTTAAGACGCTAAAACCATCAACTTAGTGCCAATTGTGCAGCAGAGGGGCCGAAAGGCGGAGTTTCGTACCCTCCGGTCCGCTCTCCACCTCCAGCCTTGCGCCCAGTGCAGCCGCCTGTTCCCGGATCGACCGCAGACCGATCCCCGAGGCCAGGCTGGCCGGCGCGCTTTCCACGGCCGCCACGTCGAACCCCACGCCATTGTCCTGGACCGTCAGGCACAGCCGCCCGTCATGGCCCGCCAGCGCTACATCCACCCGCGTCGCCTGCGCGTGGCGCGTCAGGTTGGAAAGCGCTTCCTGCAAGGTCCGGTACACCAGTATCTTCGCCGCCAGGGGCGGAGATTGCGGCAGGGCCTCGATGCGTAAGGACGCCTCCAGGCGCTGCGGGATGCCGCTCAGCTCCCATAACTGGAGCACGGCCTCCTCCATTGTCAGACGATGCCACTCGGGCGGATGCAGCCGCCCGGACAAACCCCGCACCTGCTCCACGGCCTTGCCCGTCAGGACCGAGAGCCGTTCCAGAGCGGCGCCAACCGCTTCCGGAGGTTGCCTCAGCCCAAGGGAAATCACTTCCAGTTGCAGACGTATCGCCGCCAGCGTCTGCCCTACGCCGGTGTGCAGTTCCCGGCCCAACCGCTGCCGCTCGGCTTCCACCTGGCGCTGCGCCTCCAGGGCTGCCAACCGGCGCAACCTGGCCCGTCCGGACCCCCAGGATCCCGGACCGCTCTCCGTCCTCCGCAAACGGAAATATGTGCGCAAATCCGCGCCTTCCCGGCTGGCCCGCACCGCACGGGGCCGCCTGTACGGAGCCAATGAAACGCGCGGGCTATATCCCGGAAACTGTCTGGAACGCGGCACGCCGCTGCCCGCAGGTTCGGCCCCTGCTATCCTACTCATTCAGACATCCCCTGTAGTCCTAGGGGTCTGTCGGCTCCGAAACTTCAGTATAGACCGATTGCACACTTCCGTCACGTGCTTAATACGTCACCGGCTTTCCCTAGGTCTTTCACCGGGATTGGGAGAAGCAGGACAGGCAGTAGCCGCGACGGCAGAAATGGGACGCACCCTCCGCGGCGCCCGGCAACCCAGTCCCCCGGCCGGGGGCCAGCAGTCGCTCTCCCGCCTTCAGGGCAGTGTGGAATGGCATTCCCCCGTTACCCCGCTACCTCCCTTCTCGGATGCTGGTGATAGGCCTTTTCCGATTTGTTTCTTGCCCGAAACCGTCTATCCTCAGGGGGAAGGCCCATGGATCTGGTCAAAGTGTTAGCCGAGTTGCGCGAGGAGCTGGCGAATCTGGACGCCGCCATCCTGAGCCTGGAACAGCTCCAGCAGGTGAGTGGCTCGCACCGCCGCGGACGCCCGCCCAAGGTTCTGGCGGACATGCGGAGAGGCACCACGGCCAAGGCGCAGCGGCCCGCCCCACAGCCATCCGCTCCCCGGGATGCGTGATTCCTCCCTCCGCCCGCCGCCGGGTGTATAGTGATCGAATGTATTCGCGCCGAAGCTGGCGGGAGAAGATGGACAATCCGAGCCTGCCCAAGGTGGTCGACATTCCACCCCGCTGGCGGAAGCAGGGCGGCTCGGGCGGCATGCTGGTGCCCAGTCCGCGCCAGGTAGAGGCCCTCATGCGCGCCGTGCCCAGGGGCCGGCTCATCACCGTCTCCCAGATGCGCGACGTCCTGGCCGCCCAGCACATGACCGCGACCACCTGTCCGCTCACCACCGGCATCTTCGTGCGCATCGCCGCCGAAGCCGCCGAAGAGGACGCCCAGGCCGGGAAGAGCCGTATCACGCCCTACTGGCGGGTGGTGAAAGACGATGGCTCGCTGAATCCGAAATTCCCCGGCGGTGCCGCCCGCCAGGCACAGAGACTGCGCGCCGAAGGCCATCGCATCGTGCCCGCCCGTGCCGGCCGGCCGCCACGCGTGGCCGGGTTTTAAGCCGGGAACTTCCCTTTGAGCTGGGCCAGCAGAATCACGGCGATGTGGAGCGCGTGATCGAACTCCCCTGCGGCGGTGGCGCGCAGCAACTCCTCCACCGGGAGAGCCACCACGTGGATGCCCTCTTCGGGCTCCCGGCCATCCACGCAGCGCAAGCCCGACGCCACGCAGCCCCAGATCCGGTTCCCCAACCGGCCGGTATCGGGCAGCATGGGGCCCAGCACTTCCACCCCGGCGGCTTCGTAGCCGGTTTCCTCGAGCAACTCGCGGCGCGCCGCTTCGGCGGGACTCTCTCCGGCATCGATCAGCCCGCTGGGCAGCTCCAGCGTGTAACGGTCCACCGCCGGGCGGTACTGCCGGACGCAGAGCACGCGGCCGTCCGGGATGGCCGCCACAATTGCCGTGTAATCGGGAAGGCGCAGCGAGTAGTACGGCTCTTCGCCGGCGCGCACGGATTTGGCCAGCAACTCGAACCACGGCGTGCGGAAGACCACCGCGGCGTCGGCGGGCGATTCCGGCCGGCTCACAGGTTCACGCTCATGGTTTCCTCGAAAACCGCCCGCGGAAGCTGGATGCCGCCCACGCGCAGCCGCTCCAGGATCTTGGGCGTCACGCCGGTGGGGTGGAAGCGCCCCTGAACCTTGCCGGCATCGGTCACGCCCACCCGGTCGAAGGCGAAGATCTCCTGCATCCGCACCTGGTCGTCCTCGATTCCCAGCACTTCGGAGATGCTGACGACCTTGCGCGTGCCGTCCTGCAGGCGCGACACCTGCACCACCACGCGGATGGCGCTGGCAAGCTGTTGCAGGATCACGCGCGAGGGGATCTCCAGGTCCGCCATCATCACCATGGTTTCCAGGCGCGAAAACGCGTCGCGCGGCGTGTTGGCGTGCACCGTGCTCATGCTGCCCTCGACGCCGGTGTTCATGGCCTGCAACATGTCCAGCGCTTCGGCGCCGCGGCACTCGCCCACGATGATGCGGTCCGGGCGCATGCGCAGCGCGGTGCGCAGCAGCACCCGCTGGTTGATGCCGCCCTCCTTGTTCAGGTTGGGCGGGCGGGTTTCGAACTTCACCACGTGGCGCTGCTGGAGCTGCAACTCGGCGGTGTCCTCGATGGTGACAATGCGCTCTTCCTCGGGGATGAAGCGCGAGAGCGCGTTCAACATGGTGGTCTTGCCCGAGCCGGTTCCGCCGGAGATCAGGATGGTGCTCTTGGATGCCACGCACGCCCCCAGGAACCGCAGCATGCCCGGGGTAAGCGTCTTGAATTGCAGCATCTCCTCCTGGGTGATGACGTGGCGGCCGAAGCGCCGGATGCTCAGGCACGGCCCGTCGATGGCCAGCGGCGGGATGATGGCGTTGACGCGTGAGCCATCCTCCAGCCGGGCATCCACGATGGGCTGCGCCTCGTCGATGCGGCGCCCCACCTGGGAGACGATCTTCTCGATGATGTGCAGCAGGTGCCCATCGTCCTTGAAACGTACGGCCGACTCGGAGAGCTTGCCGTTGCGCTCGATGAATACCTTGTTGTACCGGTTGACCAGAATGTCGCTGATGGAGGGTTCCTTGAGCAGCGGCTCCAGCGGCCCCAGGCCCAGCACCTCGTCCAGCACCTCCTCGACGATGCGGCTCTGCTCGGCCGTGGTCATGGGCACCCGCTCGTCGTCCAGCAGGCGCTCCACCACGCGGCCGATCTCGACACGCAGGCGTTCCTTGGGAATCGAGGAGACGCGCTCCAGGTTGAGCACGCCGATCAGCTTGCGGTGGATCTCGCTCTTCAGCTCGAAGTAGCGGTCGGCGCTGCGCGAGGCCATGGGGAGCGATCCCCCGCGAGCGGGCAACGGACGATTGGTCGATCCCACGGTATCTCCTGGAGTGTCCCGGCGGCAGCGGGCGCTGCGCTTCCGATTATATCGCGCGGCCAGGGGCAGCCCAGCCAAATCCCCGGCATATCAGCCCGCCAGGCGCCGGTGATCCTTCAGAATGCAGTGGTCCATGGCGACCACCAGGCCGGCGGATTCGGCGCGGCGGGCGGCCTCCTCGCTGGTCACGCCTTCCTGCATCCACACGGCTTTGGCGCCTTTGCGGATGGCGGCTTCCACGATCTCCGGCACGAATTCCCCGCGGCGGAAAATGTCCACGATATCCACCGGTCCGGGGATGGAATCGACATCCGGATAACACTTCTCTCCAAGCAGTTCGGTCTCCTGGGGATTTACGGGGACGATGCGGTAGCCGGCCCGCTTCAGATACTCGGCCACGCCGTAACTGGGCCGCCAGCGCTTACCGGACAAACCCACCACGGCAATCACCTTCGAGGAGCGGAGAACTTCGGCCAGACGATTCATCGCTTCGCCTGAGTGCGCGCCGGCTCCAGCGCGCGCTTGAGTTTGCGGATTTCGTCGAGCGTCAAGTGGCGGAAGGCGCCGGGCTTCAGAGGGCCCAGCTCCAGCGGGCCGATGCGCACCCGTTTCAGCTTTTCGACCAGAAAACCGAGGTGCTTGAACATCAGCCGGATCTGCTGATTCCGGCCCTCGACCAGCTTCACCTCGTACCAGGGGTTCTCGGCGCTGCGGAGCAGTTTCAGCGCGGCCGGCGCGGTGCGGCGCCCGGAGATGGGGAGACCTCCGCGGAAGGCTTCTTCCTGGTCGGCGGTCAGCGTGCCGTTCACCTTCACCAGGTAGGTTTTGGGCAGGTGGGTGGCGGTCGACATCACGCGGTTGGCGGCTTCTCCATCGTTGGTCAGCAGCAGCAGCCCTTCGCTGTGATAATCCAGGCGGCCGACGGGGTACACGCGCTCCTTGACCCCATGCAGCAGGTCCATGACGGTGGCCCGGCCTTGCGGGTCGCTGACGGTGGTGACGGTGTTGTTGGGCTTGTACAGCGCCAGGTACACCAGGTGCTTGGGGGCGTGGAGCAAGCGGCCGTCCACCTTGATGTGGTCGCGATCGAGATCGGCCTTGGAGCCCAGCTCGGAAACCACCGCGCCGTTCACCGTGACGCGCCCTTCCAGAATGATCTTCTCCGCCTGGCGCCGCGAGGCGACACCGGCCTGTGACAGGATCTTCTGAAGCCGTTCGTCGGCCATCAACCCTCCGGTTCCGGCGGCTTGGGCGCAGGCCCGGCTGCCTCTACTGGCGGCGCTTCGACCTCGACTGCCGGCGCCTCAACCTCATCTGGCTCCGCGTCAGCCGCCTGGACTGCTCCCGGCCCGGCGGGGGGCGGCTCGGGCGCTGGCCCGGCTGCCTCTACTGGCGGCGCATCGACCTCGACTGCCGGCGTCTCAATCTCAACCGGCTCCGCGTCGGCCGCCTGGACTGCTCCCGGCCCGGCAGGGGGCGGCTCGGGCGCTGGCCCGGCTGCCTCTACCGGCGGCGCATCGACCTCGACTGCCGGCGTCTCAATCTCAACCGGCTCCGCGTCGGCCGCCTGGACTGCTCCCGGCTCAGCGGGGGGCGGCGCTGACGCGTCGCTCTCGGGCATCGCCATGCGGCGGATTTCCTCAAACTCCTTGAGCGTGGGCAGTTCGCTCAAGTCCTTGAGGCCAAACTGGATCAGGAATTCCCTGGTGGTCTTGTACAGGATCGGCTTGCCGATGACGTTTTTGCGGCCGGCCTCGGCGATCAACTTGCGGTCCAGCAGCGTGTTCAGGACGCCCGTTCCCTGCACACCGCGGATTTCCTTGATCTCCGGCGCGGTCACTGGCTGCTTGTAGGCAATCACCGACAGGGTCTCAAGCGCTGGCAGGGACAGTTTCAAAGGCGGCTTCAGGCTCTTGACGAAAGCCCGCACGGCGTCATGGTGCTCGGGCTTGGTGGCCATCCGGTAGCCGCCCGCCACGTCTCGAATTTGAATGCCGCGGCCGGGTTTGTCGTATTCCGCGATGAGCTCGGCGAGCAGCAGCCGGATCCGCTCCACGGACTGATCGAGCGAAGCGGCCATCTGCGCCACCGTGATGGGGTCTTCCGCCACGTAAACCAGAGCCTCGATGACGGCCTTCAGCCGGGTATCCTCTTCGGATGCGGCGGCGCCGGCGTCATCGCCAGTTTCCATCATTGCCAGCAACTCATCGGGCGGGCCGGCCTCCATCACCACCACCTGATGGGACGATTCGCCGGGCTCCGCCTCTGGCCCGGCGGGAGCGGTATCATTGGGCACGTTCTGTTCCGGGCTATCGCTCCCGGTGATCTCCAGTTCTTCCATTTCCAGTTAGATGTAGTCTTTTTCGATGGCTGCGATGGGTTGATCCGACGAGAGCACGGCATCGAAACTCTCGCTCCGCTGGAGTGCGATTTCCCCAAATAAGTCCTTTTGTACCAGCACGACAGCCTGCATGCGAACCATCTCCAGCACAGCCAGAAACAAGGCTATCATGGCGCGGCGGGTGCGCTGCCGCTCGAACACCCGCAGAATGAATACGGGTTTGTCCTGGGCTTCGGTAAACGCATCCCTCAGATAGTGGATCATGTCGGAGACGGTAACGTCAGCGGCCTCCACCTCATAGATCGGCCGATTCTTGGCCCGCTCCAGGATCAGACCCATGGCCTTGACCAGGTCGTAGAGAGTTACAGCCAGGCCGGGGTCTTCGTTCTCGGCAACGAAGGCCTTGACCTGCGGATTCGACCAGACGTTTTCCTCGATTAAGCGCTTCTGCTGCAACATTTCCGCGGCGTTCTTGAAGCGCTCGTGCTCCAGCAGCCGGTCCACCAACTCCTGGCGGGGATCGTCCATGCCGTCGCCGTCGGCTTCCAGGGCCGGATCGCGCGGCAGCAGCATTTTCGACTTAATGTGGATCAGGGTGGCCGCCATGAAGACGAACTCGGCCCCCAGATCGATGTCCATCTCCCGCGCCTTGTCCATGTATTCGAGGTACTGGGAGGTGATGGTGGCGATGGGGATATCCTTGATATCGATCTGCTGTTTGCGGATCAGGTCCAGCAACAGGTCGAGAGGTCCCTGGTATTGCTCCAGATGAAAATTGAGTGGCGACGACACCATCTTTCACGATAGCACGCGGGGAACTGCGCCTCCTCTGGCTACAATGTGTTAGTGCAAGCGGGCACCGGCCTCTACTTCATCCTCCTAGCCACGGTTTTCCTGTTGTACTGGAGTTGCTCGGAATCGCGCCTCGCCCGGCTCTCCGTCATCCTGGCGGCGAATCTTCTGTTCGCGGCGCGCTACGGCCTCTTCTACGTGGTTCTGATTCCGGCGTGCGCCACCGCCGACTATCTGGTGGGCCTCGGCCTGATGCGCTGCCAGGGCCGGACGCCGCGGCGGATCCTGGTGAGCGTCAGCATCCTCATGAATCTGTCGCTGCTGGTGGGATCCCGGCACATGGGCGCGCTGCTCGGCGCGGGCTGGGACTGGGTCTTTCCCCTCGGCCTGTCCTTCTACACCTTCCAGTCGCTCACCTACACCATCGATGTCTACCGCCGCGACGCCGAGGGAACCGGCAGCCTGCTGGCGCACCTTTCCGCCGTCTCGTTCTTTCCCACTCTCCAGGCCGGGCCCATCACGAACGTCTCCGGGCTGGTGGCTCAGTTCGCCAGACGCCCCGCGCTCGACCGGGCGGCCGGTGGGCGCGCGTTTTTCCTGATCGCGCTGGGCCTTCTCAAGAAGACTCTGATTGCCGACTTCCTGGCCGAAAACCTGGTCAACCGCGTCTTCGACACGCCCAACCTCTACAGCGGCGCGCAGGCGCTGCTGGCGGTGTACGCCTACTCCCTGCAGCTGTATTTCGATTTCTCCGGATACACCGACATCGCGCGCGGGGCGGCGATGCTGCTGGGCGTGGAGCTGCCCAGGAATTTCGACCGGCCGTATCTCTCCGTAAACGTCGCCGAGTTCTGGCGGCGCTGGCACATCAGCTTCTCCAACTGGCTGCGCGACTACCTGTATTTCTCGATACCCGGGAAGCGGACCAGACTCATGCCCTATGTGGGCCTGGTGATCACCATGATGCTGGGCGGATTGTGGCACGGGGTGACCTGGCCGTTCGCCATCTGGGGCTTGTTGCATGGCAGCGCGCTGGCGCTGGCGCGATGGCGCGATGCGAGCCGGCGGCAGCGGCGCGCGCAGCCCCGGTGGGGCCGCATTGGCCGGTATCTGGCCATTTTCGCAACCTACCAGTTCGTGTGCTTCACCTGGATCTTCTTCCGCGCCGGCAGCCTGGCGGAAGCCGGGCAGGTACTTTCGCGCATTGGCTCGCTGACGCTGGGGCTGGAGAGCGTTTCGCCCCTGCTCGCGGCCGTGCTCGTGCTCTCAGCCGCCACGCTGTTGCTTCCCAAAGACTGGCACGCGCGCGCCATGGAACGGTTCGCCCGCAGCCCCTTCTACGTGCACGCGGCGGCGCTGGGGGCGGTGGCGGCCGCGATCGCGCTGATGGGCGGCCACGGCAATGTTGCCTTCGTGTACTCGCGGTTCTGACCCATGAAAGTTTTTCCCGTCCAAACCGCCTTGACGCTTCTGACGCTGGCCGCGCTGCTCACCGGCGCGCACCTGCTGGTGCCGGCTATCCAGGGTCCGGTGCCCGCCCAGTTCGCCGCACTCGTGGACTTCGATCCCGCGCGATCCCTTCTCAGCCCGCTCCAGCGCCACGGGGACGCGACGCCGGCGATTCCCGAGCCGGTCCTCAGGCCCGGCGGCGCGCCGAAACTGCTGGAGGACCTTTCGCCGACGCTCGACCACTTCTACGGCTCCCTGTGGCGCACGGAAAAGAAGGAGCGGGGCGCGGTGACCCGCATCGTCCACTATGGCGATTCGCCCACCACCGCCGACCTCATCACGGGAGATGTGCGCGCGATCCTGCAAAGCCGCTACGGCGACGCAGGCCACGGCTTCGTCCTCATCGACAGACCTTGGGCATGGTATCAGCACACCGGAGTGCGGTTGTCCGGGTCCGGCTGGGAGATGAGCCGCGCCACCAGCTATGAGTCGCACGACGGCCTGTTTGGACTGGGCGGCGTGTCCTTTACCGGCGGCGGCGGAGCGAGCAGCCAGGTGGTCTTCACCAGCCCCGGGCACACCCACTTCGAAGTCTGGTATCTCAAGCAGCCCGGCGGGGGCTGGCTGAGCGTCATGGGCGACGGCCGGCACCTGGGCACGCTGGACACGAGCGCCGATCGGAAGACTCCAGGCTTCGCCGGGCTGCTGGCTGCCGCCGGGGTGCGCACGCTGGAATTGCGCGTGGAACGGCCGCCGGTGCGCGTATTCGGCGTAATCGGCGAGAAGCCCGGTCCCGGGGTGGTTTACGACACGCTGGGTCTGAACGGCGCCTCCATTCACGTCCTGGCGCAGCTCATGAACGCGGACCACTGGGCGGCCGAGTTGCGCCAGCGCCATCCCGACCTGGTGATCGTCAACTACGGCACCAACGAGGCCGATTTCGGCGCGTTCCTGGACAAGGGATACGAGAAGGAGCTGCGCGAGGCCATTCGCCGCGTCCGCGCCGCGCTGCCGGAGACGTCGATTCTGCTGATGAGCCCCATGGACCGCGGCACGCATTCCGGCGGGGAGATCGTCACCATGCCGGCCATCCCGAAGCTGGTAGACATCCAGCGCCGCGTGGCGCGGGATACGGGCTGCGGCTTCTTCGACACCTACCACGCCATGGGCGGCGAGGGCACCATGGCCCGCTGGTATAACGGGCAGCCGCGGCTGGTCTCGGCCGACCTGATCCACCCCGTTCCAGCGGGCGGCAAGATGATTGCCACGGTCTTTGCCCGCGAGTTGGGGGCGGGCCTGAACCGCTACAAGCTGCGCCAAATCCAGGTCGCCGCCGCGAAACTGCCGGCTAAATGAACGCCGGGGTCTGATAGCCGAACTGGTGCAGATTCGGAAACACGTAGTCCAGGTCCGCCTGCGCGGAGACGCCGAACCACTTCGCCAGGGCGCCGGCGTACTGGTCGGCGGAGACGGCCGGAACCCACGTACCGCGATTGCCGGAATCGTCGGGACCGGCCAGGGCTTGCGCGGGGAACTTGCCGTACAGGCTCCCGCCGTTGACGGCCCCCCCCATGACCAGGGCGTGGCTCCCCCATCCGTGATCGGTCCCGGCGTTGCCGTTGGGCTGGAAGGTGCGGCCGAAGTCCGACTGGGTGAACGTGGTCACGTTGCTCTGGACGCTGAGCTGCCCCATGGCCTGGTCGAATGCCGCCAGCGCGGCGGCGAGGTTGGTATAGAGCGTCACCTGCTGCGCCAGTTGGTTCGAGTGGGTGTCGTAGCCTCCCTGAGTGCAGAAGAAGATCTGCCGGGTGGCGCCGAGCGTGGCGCGGACCTGGATGAGCTTGGCTACCTGGGCCAACTGGGTGCCGATGTCGGAGGTTGGGAAGGTGACGCCCAGGCTGGTGCTGGCGGCCACCGCGGCATCCACGGATTGCGCCACGCTGATGGCGTCCTTCAGCGAAGTCTGCGCGGCCTGAACGAGCGTCACGCCGCTGGACAGGCCCAGCATGTTCTGCAGCGCGGTGGACCCGGGGTCGGTCGAAGGGGCCAGCAGCGAGAAGCTGGTTGTGTTCACGGTGGAGGGCTGGGTGGTCTCGCCGATCAACTGAAGCGCGTTGCCGGAGATGCCGATCGTGGGCAACACCAGGGCTCCCGAGAGGCCCGCCAGCTTATCGGCCAGGCGGCCGCTCCAGCCGGTGGTGGCGCCGCCCTGCGGCACCGCATTCTGCCACTCGGTCTGCTGGTCGGAATGCGAGTAGAGGTTCACCGGCAGCGGGACGATGTTGAGCTCCGGCAGGCCATTCGACCCACGCGGCACCGGCTGAATCAGCGTGCCCACATTGGCCACCAGGGCCAGGCGCTTGGAGGCGTACAGCGGGGCGATGGGCGCGCAACTGGGGTGCAGCCCGTAATTGGCGTTGGTGGCCGGGTCGTGAATGGCCAGGAGCGAACCCTGCGAAAGGGCCAGGTTCTGGCGAATCTTCAGGTAGTTGGCGTACGTCGAGGTGTCGCTGGGAACCAGCAGGTTGTTGGCGTCGTTGCCGCCGAACAGGAAGATGCACACCATCGCCTTATAACCGCCGGAGGATTGCGCCCTGGCGGTCATCAACCCCGCCTGTCCGAAGGCGGCCGCCGCGCCGATGGTGGAAAGCGTGCGGCAGCCGAGCCGGAGAAAATCGCGCCGTGATCGAAGCTGTTTGAATGTCATGGCAGTTGTTCCCCCATTACCGTTGGACTTCGTACTGCGGCGCGGCGGCAGCGGCATAGAGCGCGCTGCGCACCCGCGCCGCCGTGCTGGTGGATGCGCTGGCGGCGGTGGTCAGCAGGCCGCGCACGTTGGGATCCATTTCGCCCCGGAAGAGCGCCTGGTTGAGCGCCTCCACCAGGTCGGGCGGGTTGTTGGCCAGGTCCGTGAGATTCGTCAGGTCCACCGTAATATTGCCGGAGATGGAGTTGGTGGCCGCGCGATAGGCGAAGTTGGCGCGCGCCAGAGCGGTGGCGGCTTCCATGGCCTGGAACTCGGGCGCCACTTGCGGCGGGGCGGAACCGGGAACCACGTAGAAGGGCGAGAAGTAGCTGAATACGCTGCCCGGCGTGAGCGGGGTCTGGCCCATGGCCGTGGCCTGGCCGGTGAGAGCGTCGGCCGCGGTCACCGTGGCGTTGAGCGCGCGCAGCAGGCCGGTGGCGTAGAGGATGGGCTCGGCCAGCTTGCCGGTGCCTTCCGTCTGCGCTTCGCTATCGGTGAGCACCGCCGTCAGCACGCTCTTCAGGTTGCCGCCCGAGGATTGGAACACGGCGGCCACGCGGCCCACATACGCCGGCGACGGGTTGCTCATCACAAACCGCTGGATCAGGCGGTAGGAGACGAACGGAGCCACGTTGGACTG
>Ga0265323_10000268_pt1 | contig 30560 bp, 26 predicted proteins | sample 41225metaG_FD_193580 | JGI IMG/M metagenome (GOLD analysis project Ga0265323, IMG submission 193580) | Rhizosphere microbial communities from Carex aquatilis grown in University of Washington, Seatle, WA, United States - 4-12-25 metaG | ecosystem: Host-associated > Plants > Roots > Rhizosphere...
TGAATTTATGCTCTATAAAGATCATATGAACGGGAAACAAAACCGATACAAGATAAGACAAAGAAGATATGATGTTACCGGAAATGAGTTTTTTGAAGTGAAATTTAAAACAAACAAAGGTTTTACCTTAAAAAGCCGAATTGAAAATAACAGTTTGGTGTATTTTAATAATAAAACTGAAACATTTCTGAGGGATCAAACACCTTATAAAAATGAAAATTTCAAAGAATCAGTAAAGGACCAATTTACCAGGATTACATTGGTAAACAACCAACTCACTGAAAGGATTACTCTCGATTATAACATTTCATTTTCACATCATAAAAAAGATTATTCCTATCCTAACCTGGGCATAGTAGAAGTAAAACTTGATAATAAGCCAGGAACATCAATGATATTAAAAATTATGAGAGACCTAAAAATCAGGCCTCAAAGTATTTCGAAATATTGTCTTGGTGTTGCTTCACTTTACCAAAATATGAAAATCAACAATTTGAAACCACAATTATTAAAAATTGATAAATTATAAATTAAATTTTCTGATATGGATACACAAGCTTTAACCGAGAATATTAAATTACTTGATACCGACTTAATCCATGTTCATGGATTCTTTGAATTGCTGGTAAGGATATTAATTAATTTTATCAGCATTATTATTATTGTGAGATTTATATATTATCCTATTAACAAACGAAAGGATTTTTTATTTACTTATATCCTTATTTCAACTGTCGTATTTTTAATATGCATACTGCTTGGGAGTGTAAAATTACAATTGGGTTTTGCACTTGGACTATTTGCTGTATTTAGAATTATCCGTTACCGGACCACTCCTATTCCGATTAAAGAAATGGCTTATCTGTTCGTAACTATAGGTATTTCGGTTATTAATGCTTTATCCAGTAAAAGAATAAGCTATGTAGAACTTCTCTTTGCTAATGTTATAATAGTGGGGGTTATCTATGGTCTTGAGAAATTTAATTTTTTAAAACACGAATCCTGTAAGTTAGTCAACTATGAAAAAATAGAATTAATTAAACAGGAAAAACATAATGAGTTAATAGCGGATTTGCAAGATAGAACTGGACTAAAGATTAACAGGATAGAAATTGGTAAAATTGACTTTTTACGGGATACTGCACTAATAAGTGTTTATTATTATACTGATGAAAATCAGGTTAACCTGACTGACGAACAGGTTAAATTTAAGGATGATAGTGATGATGATTAACTAAAATAATTCATTAAATAAAAATTTTACCAGATTGAGTTAATTTTTGTATTGAATGAAAATAATATAAATACTTTTCAGTTTACATTTACCTTCCGGAAATATATTGAATTTACATAATTTAGAAAATGAATTAACATTGATGAACTGGAGGCTCATTTGTTTATTCCTTCTACTTTATTTATTGGGTAGGACTTTAGCAGCACAATCTCAAACTTTTACTGTTACCGGCAAAATTTTAGATCAGGATAATCATGCTGCTTTGGCGGGTGTTTATGTGAGTGCGGTAAATAAAAATGATCCAAAAATAACAGTTACGGTTGCGACTGATAAAAATGGAATTTTCAGTATTCCAAATTTAAATATCCAAACCAAATATAATTTAAAAGCTACCTATATAGGATATACAGAAATAGAATTGCCCATTGTGGGTAATAGTAAAATCGTTGATATGGGAACGCTCATACTTTCTGTTAGATCTCATCCAATCTCAGAAGTTGTTGTTAAAGGGAATCCTCCCGCCGCTGTTCAAAAAGGCGATACTGTTGAAATGAATGCCGGTGCTTTTTTGACAAGCCGTGATGCTACTGCAGAAGAACTGGTTAAGAAGATGCCGGGAATCACAGTTGAAAATGGAACTGTAAAAGCACATGGAGAGGAAGTGAAAAAAGTATTGGTCGATGGAAAAGATTTTTTCGGTGAAGATCCATCTACTGCCCTAAACAATTTACCTGCAGAAATAATAGATAAAATCCAGGTTTTTGATAAACTCAGTGAACAAGCCCAATTTACGGGTTTTGATGATGGGCAATCGGTAAAGGCAATTAATATTATAACAAAACAAAGCAGACAGAATGGTGAGTTTGGAAAATTCTATGCCGGAACTGATTTTAGGGGCAAATATATTGCCGGGGGAAATTTAAATATTTTCAATAAGCAAAGACGTATTTCATTTATAGGAATGCTTAACAATATTAACCAGCAGAATTTTTCGCAACAGGATTTGATTGGAATCTCCGGGGCAGGCGGAAAACACGATGCCGGTTTTACTGTCGGGCAACAGAATGGAATTAATACTACCCGTTCATTTGGAACAAATTATATCGATAATTGGGGTAAGAAAATTAATGTAACCGGCAGTTACTTTTTTAATTCTAACGAGAACAATACTATTCAACAGTCCAAAAAAGATAAATTTCTTCCTCCCCCAAAGTCAGATCATTATTCTTTGCAAAATGATACTACTTCGGCTCAAAAATATACCCATCGTTTCAATATGAGGATAGAATATGATATTGATTCCCTGAATTCATTGATTATGATACCAAAAATTATTATTCAGAATGGGAATCCCAGAGAAATCATGTCTAAAATTACAACTAAAAAAGATACTACACTTTTGGCTAAAAAAGATACTTTTGTTAATTCTGAGAGACAAAATACTAAAGGACATACAGACGGTTATAATTTGGCAAATGAATTTTTATTCCGTCATAAGTTTAATAAACCCAAAAGAACGATATCTGTTTCTTTAGTAACTTCAACAAATAGAAAAGAATCTAACAGCTCACAAATTGGAATGTTTAGAGATAAACAAACCGATTCTTTTCCTACAAATCAACACGATGATAGCAATACCGATAATTATAAATTATCATCCAATATTGTTTATATTGAGCCATTAAGTGAGGTTAGCATGCTTCATTTAGATTATAGCACTGCTTTTACAAACAGTAAAAAGGACAGGGAAGTTTTTAATTATAGCGATAGTGGAAAAGTTCTCGATCATATCGATACCTTGTCAAATATTTATAAATGCACTTATTTCAATAATCATGTTGGAATGGCTTACCGGATAAAAACAGAAAATATTAAATTTTCTTTGGGAATGGATTACCAATATGCCAGGCTCGACGAAAAACAAATATATCTGGGCGATTTCAGCAAAGGAAGGCTTTTTAAAAATTTCCTTCCCAATTTGCAATTCAATTTAAAACAAGGTTCAAATACCAGTCTTAAAATTTTATATAAAACTTCAACAAACGCACCGAATATATCACAGCTTCAAAATGTGATCGATAATTCCGACAGGACAAATTTAAGTACCGGAAATCCTCTATTAACACAGGAATATGATCATTACCTGAATTGTAATTACTCTTATGCAAATCCCGAAAATTCAATTAATTCAACTTTTATTGTTATAGGTGAATATGATAAAAATTATATAGGAACCCAAACCATAACAGCTGCCAAGGATACTTTTTTAAAAGACATTAAACTTGTCCTGAAAAAGAACTATGAGCTTACACGTCCTATAAATCTTGACCATTTTAAAAGTTTTAAAGCAATTTATAATTTTAGTTTCCCGGTAAAATGGATAATGAGTAAAATTAATTTAACTACCGCAATTAATTATTCCACCACTCCGGGTTACATAACCCAGAACCTTAACCGGTACAATTTACTTGGTACTACCGATGGAATTGTTATGAGTAGCGACATTAGTGAAGATATAGATTTTTCGGTTTCCTATTCGTTAAACTACAGTGTTATCAGAAATTCTATCACTCTCGTGAATCCAAATTATCTGATACAAACCTGTGCAGCAAAAGTTACCTGGCTTTTTTGGAAGGGAATAGTTATTCAATCTGATGTGCTTGGGCAGTATGAAAAAGGTTTTCATTATTATAACCAGCATAATGTATTGTGTAATGCGTATATCGGGAAAAAACTTTTTGATGGCCAAAATGGGGAGATTAAGTTTAGCGTTTATAACCTTCTCAATAAGAATCTTAATATTTCTCATGAAGTTACACCTCAACATCTGGAGGATTTCCGGACAAATGTTTTAACCAGGTATTTTATGCTGACCTTTACTTATAATTTAAGAAATTTCCGCGGACCTGCAGATGAACCTAAAAAAATTAAAAAGGATAAAAAGTTAAAAAAAGCAGGGAAAATAAAAAATCCGGAATAAATTCTTAAACACAATTCTTCTAAAATATCTATAAACATAGACTATTCCATGAAATTGTAATTTTAAGACTAACTAAAATGAAATTCAACTCTTTCGGTTTTGTTATTCAGATTTTTGAACCAATATTTTCATCAAAATTCAGATTCTCTTTTTCTCAATAATAATAGTATGTTTTACAGTAGCACTTTTATTGAAGAAATTTCATTTAATGAAATTAAATTTGCAATTCGGAAAAATGAAGGTGGAAAAATAGAATTTGATTGAATATTAAATAATTCCTAATTTTATAACAAACACAAAATATGGCAAAGATTAAATCGTTTGAAGATTTAAAACTTTTAAGAGAAAGCCTGAATGCTCCTGAATCCGGAAAAGAAATTATGGATTCAAAGAAACCGGTGCAGGTTAGGGTTGCTATGGCTACTTGTGGAATTGCCTCAGGAGCCAGGGTTGTTATGGATTTTTTTAAGGAAGAACTTGAAAAACGAAATATCGATGCTATTATTTCCAAAACAGGTTGCATGGGTTATTGTTATGCCGAACCTACTGTAGAAGTTACCGTTTCAGGAAAAGAACCGCTGGTGTTTGGCGATGTTAACAAAGCAAAGGCCGATGAGATTATTGAAAAGTATATTAAAAATGGAGAATTGGTCGACGGAATTATACCTGTCACCTATCTGACAATTGATAAATAAAAATGAAGGAGGATTTTTGAATGTCGAAATTTCAAAAATATATTCTGGTATGTGGTGGAATGGAATGTAAGTCTTGTGCCAGCGATATTATTGCAAGTAATTTAAAAGAATTTATTACACAAAAAGGATTTGAAGATAAAGTTCAGGTTGTTACGACCGGTTGTTTTAATATTTGTGAAAACGGGCCGGTTTTAAATATTTTACCCGAAAATACATTTTATACTTCAGTCAAACCTGAAGATGTTGAAGAAATAATAAATGAACACATTTTAAACGATAAGAAAGTTGACCGCTTGCTCTATAAAGGTAAGGGAATTAATGGTTCGCTAAATCAAATATTTTATAAGAAACAACTTCGCATTGTATTAAGAAACTGCGGTTTTATCGATCCTGAAAATATTGAGGATGCCATAGCCCGCGATGGTTATCTCGCCCTGGGAAAAGTTCTTAGCGAAACGACGCCTCAGCAAACTATAGATATTGTTAAGCGTTCGGGGCTTCGTGGACGGGGAGGTGCAGGTTTCCCGACAGGATTAAAATGGGAAATTGCAAACAAAGTCAAAGGAGATGTAAAATACGTGGTATGCAATGCCGACGAAGGAGATCCGGGCGCTTTTATGGATCGTTCGGTGCTGGAAGGCGATCCGCATTCTGTGCTTGAGGCAATGGCGATTTGCGGATATTGTATTGGTTCCAATAATGGATTAATTTATATCAGGGCAGAATACCCGCTTGCTATCGAACGTTTAAAAATTGCAATTAAGCAGGCACGGGAATATGGTTTTTTAGGAAATGATATTTTAAGTACCGGTTTCAATTTTGATATTGAGCTCAAATATGGAGCAGGGGCATTTGTCTGCGGTGAGGAAACGGCGCTTATTCATTCTATGGAAGGCCTTCGTGGTGAACCAACTTTCAAACCACCTTTTCCTGCTGAATCAGGATACCGGGGAAAACCAACCAATGTTAATAATGTTGAAACTTTTGCCAATATTCCCGTAATAATCCTTAAAGGCGCTGAATGGTTTGCAGGAATTGGGACAGAAAAATCCAAAGGGACAAAAGTCTTTGCACTTGCAGGAAAAATAAATAATGTCGGCCTCATTGAGGTGCCAATGGGTACAACGTTGCGTGAAGTTATTTTCGATATCGGTGGTGGCATAAGGAAAGGAAGAAAATTCAGATCGGTCCAAATAGGCGGGCCTTCAGGTGGATACCTTACGGAAAAACATTTGGATATCCCCATTGATTATGAGACTTTGATTGCAAATGGATCGATGATGGGTTCCGGCGGAATGATCGTTATGGATGAAGACGATTGTATGGTTTCAATGGCAAAATTTTATCTTGATTTTACTGTTGAAGAATCTTGTGGAAAATGTACTCCCTGCAGAATCGGAAACAAACGTCTTAATGAAATATTGCATAAAATTACACAAGGCAAAGGAAGTCTGGAAGATATTGACCTTCTTCGAAACCTCAGCACAGTTATAAAAGATACTTCCCTTTGTCAATTGGGAGGTTCATCGCCAAATCCTGTACTTTCTACCTTAGATAATTTTTATGATGAATATATTGCACACATTAAAGATCATAAATGTCCTGCAGGACAGTGCAAAGCGTTAATGCAATATTTTATCGATCCCGAACATTGTATTGGTTGTATGGCATGTGCAAGAAATTGTCCGGTGAATTGCATTTCTGGTGAAAGGAAGCAACTCCACACTATCGATCAGACCAAGTGTATCAAATGTGGTACTTGCCTGGAAAAATGTAAGTTTAATGCCGTACTTGTAAAGTAAGAAATTTTTATAATGGGAAAAATTAAATTAATTATAGATAATAAGGAAGTTGAAGTTGAAAAGGGATCGACTATACTTCAGGCAGCAAAAAAAATCGGGATTGATATCCCCACACTTTGTTACCTTAATCTGGAAGATTTAAATATTGAACATAAACCGGCCGGTTGCCGCATTTGTGTTGTTGAAGTAAAGGGCCGGAGAAATCTTGCTCCGGCATGTGCAACTGATTGTTTTGAAGGTATGATAATTAATACGCATACCATCAGGGTTCTTAATGCACGTAAAACAGTCATGGAACTGATGTTATCCGATCACCCCACGGAATGTCTTATTTGTGCAAAATCGGGAAATTGCGATTTGCAGTCAATGGCTCATCAACTTGGAATACGAAAGATCCATTACGAAGGAGAACAAAGTACATATCGTGAAGATACATCTCCATCAATTATTCGGGATATGGACAAATGCATAATGTGCCGTCGTTGCGAAACGATGTGCAATACTTTTCAGACAGTAGGCGTTTTATCGGGAGTAAATCGAGGTTTTATGGCAGTGGTAGCTCCTGCATTTGAACAAAATCTAGATCATTCTGTCTGTACTTATTGTGGTCAGTGTGTTGCAGTTTGTCCAACTGGGGCACTTACGGAAGTAGATCATACTAATAAAGTTATTCGTGCGTTGGCCGATCCACAAAAAACGGTAATTGTACAAACTGCTCCTGCCGTGCGTGCAGCCCTTGGAGAAGAATTCGGACTAAAACCAGGAACTTTGGTTACCGGTAAGCTCGTGGCAGCCCTTCGCCGTTTGGGTTTCGATTACATTTTCGATACAGATTTTGCTGCAGATTTAACCATAATGGAAGAAGGTACTGAATTGCTCGAACGTCTTACCCGTCATCTAAATGGTGATAAAACAGTGGTATTACCAATACTTACATCATGCTGCCCGGCGTGGGTTAAGTTTATAGAACATCAGTTTCCTGAAATGCTCGACATCCCTTCAACTGCCCGTTCACCTCAACAGATGTTCGGTTCTGTTGCAAAAAATTATTTTACTCAGAATACAGGCATTGCAAGAGAGAATATGGTTGTGGTTTCAATAATGCCATGCCTCGCTAAAAAATATGAATGTACAAGGGAGGAATTTTCAGTAAATGGAAATCCAGATGTCGATTATTCACTATCGACGCGCGAGTTGGCTAACCTGATCAAACAATCAAACATTGATTTTAATACATTGCCAGATGAAGATTTTGATAACCCTCTCGGGGAATCATCCGGGGCCGGAGTAATTTTTGGTACAACAGGAGGAGTTATTGAAGCAGCAATCAGAACTGCTTATGAACTTTATACTGGCAAGAAACTAAGCAAAGTTGATTTCAAAGAATTAAGAGGATTAGAAGGTATCCGGCATGCAACAATTGATTTCAACGGATTACCTATCAATATTGGAATTGCTCATGGACTTGGAAATGCCCGTAAACTTTTAGAGGATATTCGTTCCGGGAAATCCCAATTTCATGCAATTGAAATAATGGCTTGTCCCGGCGGTTGTATTGGCGGTGGAGGACAACCTTTGCATCACGGTAATTCCAAAATTATTAAAGCCAGGCAGGAAGCTATTTATAGGGAAGACCTGAACAAGCCAATTAGGAAATCGCATGAAAACCCTTATATTATAAAATTATATGAAGAATTCTTTGGAAAACCGATGAGCGAAAAGGCACATCACCTGTTGCATACGATCTATTATGATAGAAGTAAAAAGGACATTTTAATAGAATAGAATTGGAAATACATATGAAAAGGTTAAGCAATATTGGTTTTTGAATTTCCCCTTTTGAAAGGGGGTTGGGGATTGAATATTAAAATCAATTAATCAATCTTCTCCAAGATGGAATTGACAATAACTTTAAAAACAATGCGAAAAAAATATTATAATGTCGACCATTAAAGTTGAATTAAAACGGCACCAGATAGAGCAAATTAAAAATGTTTGCAAACAGTTTAATAACGATTCCGGCGAATTGATTAATATCCTTCATAGTACCCAGCACTTATTTGGTTATCTTCCGGCTGAAGTTCAGGAAATAATTTCTCATGAATTAAAAATTCCTGTTGCAAAAATTTATGGGGTTGTTACTTTTTATACTTTTTTTACCATGCTACCGAAAGGATTGCACCCTATTTCTGTTTGTCTGGGAACTGCCTGTTATGTGAGAGGTGCAGAAAAAGTACTTGATGAATTTAAAAAAATATTGAAAATTAAAGTCGGGGAAACAACCCCTGATGGTAAATTTTCATTAAGTTGCCTCAGATGTGTAGGGGCTTGCGGCCTCTCGCCCGTTGTGATGGTAGGCGATAAAACTTATGGCCGCGTAACTACCGATGGAATTAAAGATATATTAAAGGAATATGAATAGATTTAAAAATGCTTAAGCTTCTCAAAATCTAATTCATAATTATTTTCTATCAAATATTACTACCTTCATACTGGGAACAATTACCTTTCTTACAGAATCTTCTTTGAAATTGTTACTGAAAATGCTTTTTTCGGATCTTTCGTTCCTGAAACCGATATTGGCAGCATCGAGCAACGAGTAAAAAAGATTAGAGGTGCTGGTCCTTTTATCCTTATTCAATTTTAAACCTGTCATTTTTTGAGAATAAACTGAATCATACAAGTTAGAGGTCCAGATAATAAATGGAACCTGTATCTCATACTTTGAAGGCGATTCAGAGGCATGTCCAAAACGTTCGCTTTTATCGTCATATAGATTTTCCCCATGGTCGGAAAGGAAAAAAACATAACTTAATGAAGTTGTTTTTTCAAATTTCCGAATAATTTCAGAAAGAATATAATCGCTGTACAGAATGGAATTATCATAAATATTCACAAGTTTCTCTTTATTTTTGGGACTTATCATCATGTAATCAGAGGCACCGTTAAAACCGGGTTTGAAAACATTAAATTTTTCCGGATACCGGAAGTTATAACGGAAATGACTACCCATTAAATTGATAACGATAAATTGTTTTTTGTCATTTTTACTTAAAATCGAATCGATGTAAGGAAAAATATGTTCATCATAATTTCCTGCAAAGTCAATTTTATTGTTCAAGTTATAAATTTTATCCACGTCATTTGTAAATCTGGAAAGATCGCTGTTGAAAATTCCCTGGTTCGATATCCAATAAGTTTTAAAACCACTCTCTTTAAAAGCGCTCACAATGGTTTTTTCTTTATAAGAAATACAGAAACTATCCGGAGTAGCTCTTGACAGGATTAAAGGTATGCTGATATCGGTAACATCGGCAGTAGAAGCAAAATCTGAGAGTAAAACAAGTTTTTTATTTTTTGACAGCAATGGATCCGTTCTTCTTTTATATCCATATAGCTGCCAGTTATTGCGTCGTGAAGCTTCACCAATAACCAATACATATTTTTCAGCATAATTTAACTGGTCTTTCTTTGTGGCATAGAATTGGAAATTAATTAAATGATGTTTGTAAGCATTCATTTTTGAAATATTCACTAAGGTTTTCTTAGTTTGAATTATTGAACTGTAAGGAAATATTTTTCCAAAATCAGTATTGAAGTTATTTGTTCCTTCCCAAAAGATTTTTTGAGAATATTCTGATTTGATTGACTTTATTGAAATCCATTTGTCATGTATCCATACCAATAAAAGTGAAATAATAAATAATATTCCTAAATAAAGTTTTATTTTATTTTTAATACGAAAGGAAAGGGGGATATATTTAATAACAAAATAAATGTAAAAACCAATATAACTAAAACCAAGAATTGAAAGTGGTAAAATTCCCCTGAGCAATTCAATTGCTTCTTTAGGGGTAGTATTAATAACTGAAAAAATAATACCTGCATTTATCGAAGCCTTAAATAAGTATATATTGACAATTTCAAAAGGCGCAAGTACTGCAAAAATGATTCCAATAATAAATAAAACTTTTGGCCTGAGAAAAAGCAAAGGAATACATAGGAGGAGGAAGGAAAGCAGTAAGAAAAGAAAAATTTTAAAAAATGAAGCCAATACAAAATCCGATCCATGAAAAGCTAAGTAAATATTGGGAATTAAAAGATAAATTAATAGAATTATTGTAGTGATATAATATTTTGAGGATTTTGCAGGCTTTTTATCCATATACCATTATTTTTCGTTCGATATATTCAATTCTTCATACCATTTTTTTATTACAAAGAAAGCTTTCTTTTTTAATCCCTGATCGGAAATTAATCCTTTTCTGTTCCATCCATCCTGGATTCCGGGTAAAAGGCGTCTTGGAGAACGAAAATCAGCCAGTATCCACGGAGTTGTGCCTCTGAGGAAAGTAATTTTCTTAAGCATCCTGACCTGCATTTTATAAAAATATTCCTGGTATTCTTCCGACCATCTTGTAAGAGAGTCACCGTGCAAACCATAAGCAGCACTAGCTCCAAATTCAGTAAATATAAAGGGCTTGTCAAATGTGGTTTTCCAAATAATTTTACTTGTTTTCCCAGGCAAACCATCGTACCAACCAATATATTCATTGCAGGAAATAATATCGAGATACTTTCCAAGCGGATCGTTTACCCAGTAAATGGAATCATTATTTTTATCATGGTCAATTTCAATGGCAGCGGAAACAAGTCGCGTATTATCAAATTCATGTGCTTTGGACGCGAGTTTACTCATAAAGATTAACCGCGATTCCGTTTTTGGTGTTTCATTTCCAATACTCCATACAATGATTGAAGCACGATTTTTATCGCGTATTATATTATCAGTCAGTTGCTGTTGGGCATTTTCAAATGTTTTCTGATTTTCCCACTGAATTGTCCAATAGACAGGAATTTCAGACCAAACCATGAGACCCATTGAATCTGCCATACGGGTCATATATTCATTATGGGGATAATGTGCGAGACGCACAAAATTACAGCCAAGTTCTTTCGCCCAACCCAAAAGCAATTTAGCATCGTCATTTCCATTTGCCCTTGCTTTTCGCATGGGTATTTCTTCATGAATGCATATTCCCCTAAGAAAAACGGGTTTGCCATTTAAAAGAATTTCTTTGCCTTTGGTTTCAATATTCCTGAAACCAATTCTGTCTTTAATAATATTGTTGTTAAATATGAACTGAACTTCATATAATTTGGGGTTTTCAGGTTTCCAAAGTATTGGTTTCGCATTAAAATAAAAAATAGCTTTTCCGGAATCGTCTGTTTTCACAGTACTGGAGACCTTTAATTCAGGGATAATAATATTAATATTTTTTCCATTTAATTTTTTGTCTAGTAAAGCCCAACCTTCGATAATATTATTGGTTCCAGTTTTAAGATGAATAAAGAAGTCGCTTATAAAATCCCGATCTTCTTCTACCAGCAATACATCCCTGGTAATGCCACCATAATTCCACCAGTCGGTATTTAAAGTGGGTACACCTTCCAGAAGCCTTCGGTTATCGACTTTAACTATAATAAAGTTGTCTTTATTTTTGACCAGGTCGGTAATTTCAAAATTAAAAGGAGTGAAACCACCTTCATGGCTGCCTAATTTTTTCCCGTTTAAATAAACAAATGCTTTGTAATTGATTGCTCCAAACCAAATAAAAAGCCTTTTCCCTGGCTTCAGGGCATAATCGAATGATTTTTTATACCAAACCGAACCTTCGTAGTAAAGTAATTCGGGTTTTTGTGAATTCCAGTCTCCCGGAACATTCAGGCATTCGCTTTTATCAAAATCATATTCGACTCTGTCTGTTTTATCTGCTGGTTTTTGGTTTAGAAAGAAACCCCATGGGTTTTCTTCATACCGGTAATCTAGGAACCCGGTTTCATAAGGATCGATAATAATATTCCACTTACCATTCAGGTTTATCGTTTTTCGATTTTGAACATTCGTGATTAACATATCATTACCCGCCTGCACGTATAATGCAATTATATTAACAAGTAAAACAAAATAAAATTTCATTAAAAATATTATGAATTAGAGGAACAAATATAAAAGTTTTTTATAAAAAGACTTGGGCAAGCTAATGCAATAGACAATAAATAATATTTATTTATTTAAATTGAATTCGATTTAAATGAACTTGACCAAAACATTTTTTAAATACTTCTCTTCAAGTAATCTTTCAATACGACGAACTAACGTTCGCCTGATTTCAAGTTCTACAGGCAGGTTGGGATCCTGATGAGCCTCATTAATTTTAGTTCCTACTACAAATTGAATATCATCACTTTCAAGGAATAATCGAACAATTTGATCTGCGGGACCCTTTTCAAGTTTATAAGTATTGCTGTAGACCTGAAGTATTTTATGAACCTTACTAAGAGTAAGAATTCCTTCGGTAAATAAATCTACTCCTTCAAGATAAGATAAAGGTGGTAGTTCCGGATCTTCTTGTATATGTCCATTTACAATTGTGAGGTTTAATTCACGTGCGAGAATATCACCTGTAGTAGCGCCGCAAACTATTTTTCTGCCTTCAAACTCATGAATAATTTTCGCCAATTCTTTATCTTTAATGGCGTTGATTGGTGGCCCGGTGCAAATTAATAATTTACGAGGCTCGCGAAAATATATCACAGCAGTGCTTGTATCGTCTTTACAACTAAAGCCATCGTATTTATAGGCTTCAGAAATAATTTTAAATGCCAATTTGGAAGAAGCTATATCAGGTGACTTAATTACCTGTTGTGAAGAATAAAGATAAATATTTTCTAACCCCCAGCCTAAAGGAAATTGAGCTGAACCCATTCCGGATTGTGTGACGCCGTCGGTAAAAAGAATTATACGGTCTTCCTTTTTTGCATGGAAGGTGCAACTTTTAATTTCTTTTCCAACTTTTCGTTTAGTGTCAAGCAGCAGGCAAGTCCACTCAGGTTCAACCGGTTCAGTTCCCCTTAAAATAAGGCATTGGGGATTTTCGTATTCCAGGATTGTCACTTTGCCGTCTGATTCAATATCTATAATAGAAAAGGTAGCAAAGCTTGTTCTTTTTTCAGAATCAACAGGTAAAGTATTGAGAATGATTTCAGCAATTTTATTCATTTCTTTATGTTCGCGGGTAAAGTTAATTGCCATGGTCGCTGTGAGTATTCCAAGAATATTGGCTTTAACACCATGCCCCATGCCATCGGATAATACAATAATAATCCGGCCTTCTTCATTTACTTTTTTAGTTAAAAAAACATCGCCACAAACACGCTGGCCATCGAAGAAGTTCTGCTGACAATTTACATCGATGTGGAAATCATTATTCATTTCTTTTTTTATCTGCGTTGTAAGTTTGGATAATGGAGTTTAACATTCTTTCCGTTTCAGATGCTCCTTCACCCAGCAGGAAACCAATTTGTTGAACCATCTCAAGGTTTTTGTCTATAACTTCACTAACCCGGGAAATAATTTCCTGCCTTTGGACTTCAGGTTGAGAAAGATCACGGATAATTGCCCCTGCGATTTTATTTTTTTTAATTGGGAAAACAGAAATGTTTAGCAAGCTGCTTTCTAATTGAATATCGCGATTAATTACATCCTCATTAGAGTTGATCACAAATGTTATAATATTATAAAATGAATAGGGCAGGAGTGATTTAATATCGGCACCAACAAGTCCGGGAACTACTTCATTAATTTCTTTGGCTTCGTCACCAAGCATATTGATAAAAGTCTGGTTAGCCTGAATTATTTTTAGGTTTTTATCTATAAGAACTATTCCAGCTCTTATTTTCTGGAAAAGGGAAGTTGTAATTTCAGAGGTTTCTTTAGCAGATTCATGTTCCATTCGTGCTTGTTGTTCAGATTTTTTTAATATATCCTGCATTTCAGCGAGTTTCTCATTTGTTGCCCGAAGCGATGAAATGTAATTTTGTTGATTTTTAAAGGAGAAAGTAGTGCACATTTCAGGAATAGTCAATCCTTTAGCAACAGCAGTGGCAAAATCGCGACAGGTTTCATAACCACAGGCACCGCAATTTACTTCATCTTCAGGGATAACTTTTTCAATGGAATTTAAAATTTCCCTGATTTTTTCTTCAGGAGGTTCAGGCAATCGCTCATCGCTTGGTTCAAAAGTACGTTCGAAATTAAGGGAGGAATAAGTTTCAATATTTTTTTCCCAAGAGGCTTTGTCAAGATTTTTTATTCTTTTATTAGCATAATCAACTACCAATGCCCTTCTTTTAAGCCTGTTGTGAGTATGACTTGTTCCCGGCCCCATTAGACAGCCTTTACAATAAAACATATTAAAATGGCTATTGATTTCATCAATACTTTGCGCAAAAGCTTTCATATATTGAATCATGGCTGTTTTTCCGTCACCTGTAATAATAATATTTTCACGCAAATCTTCACTGATTTCAGCAGATTGTAAAAAACCATTGCTTATCGGATATAAAGAACCTGTATTTCCTAAAGGTTCAGAAATATGTGAATATTCTAAAGTGCTTTCAAAGACATTAAATTCAGCAAACAGTTCACGTAATTCAGTAAATGTAAGCACTGCATCAACAGTTTCTTCCTGTTTATATAACCGGGCTTCGTCTTTGGCTCCTATACAAGGGCCGATATGCACTATCTTAATTTCATTGCCCAATTTCTTCCTTATTATTCTTGCCATTGCTATCATAGGAGAAACAATTGGAGCAAGATTGTTTATAAGTACTGGATGAAATTTTTCGACATAAGATACAATTATTGGGCAATTGGATGTGATATAATATTTACCCCGGAAATTTGAAAAAAGCTTTTGATATTGTTTTGCCAGAATATCGACCCCAAAAGCAGTTTCATAACCCTGTCTAAAACCAAGTTGTTTAAGCATCCGCACAAACTTCCGATAATCTGTAATATCAGGAAATTCTGAGGCTATAGCCGGATCTATTGAAGCAACGACTGTGTTTCCAGATGAAAGCAGATATTTAACAAGGTCTTTTTCATTTCTGTAAGTAATTGCATTGGGTGTACAAGCCGAAACGCATGTTCCGCAACCAACGCAACGACTTGTAACAATTGTGGGTATTTGTCCTACGGCATCAACTTTTACTGCTTTAACGGGGCATGCCCTAACACATGCATAACAGATTTTACACTTTTCATCAGATATTTCAATCAGTGGTTTCAATTTATTTAATATTAAATTATGATTATTAAATCCCAACTTTGAAATTATTTTTTTCAGGTGTTTTTACGTTTTATTTGTAAATATATTACAAATTTTATCTTAAAAATTAGATATTTTTTATAATAAATATTACAAAAGGTAGTCATACACAACTATTATAAAAAGACATTTAAATTATTTTATTCAATCAAATATTAAATTAAATTTGATTTCGAATCTTGAGCCATTAAAACCAAATTACCCTTTTATGATTCAAAGAAAATTACCAGAAAAAACGGTTGAACGGCTAAGTGAATACCGGCGGACCCTCTTAAATTGCTTATCGGAGGGGAAAACCCATATTTATTCACACGATTTGGCAAAGCTACATAACATCACTGCGGTGCAGGTAAGGCGCGATATTATGTTTATCGGATATACCAGCGCCCAAAGAAAAGGTTATGACATAAAAGATATGATATCGGTTATTGGCAAAGTTTTAGATGCCGATATCGGTTTAAATGTTGCCATTGTTGGCATTGGAAATTTGGGTCGGGCTATTACTACTTATTTTAGTGGAAAACGATCGAAATTGAATATTGTTGCCGCATTTGATAATGATCCAAATAAAATCGATCAGATTGTGGCAGGCGTACCTTGTTATCATATTTCTAAAATTGACAAGATTGTTAAAGAAAAGAATATTATAATTGGAATTATTACTGTTCCATCAGACTTCGCTTCTGAAACATGTAATAGCCTTGTGATGGCCGGAATAAAAGGGATATTAAATTTTACTTCTGTGCCATTAAACGTTCCGGAAAAGGTTTATCTTGAAAATTCTGATATGATTACTTTACTGGAAAAAGTGGCCTATTTTGTAAAGTAAAGAATAATCATGAATTGGCTTTCACATTTACCATTTTAATCACCTGGACTGAAATTTGATCTATTGGCAAAACCTTATCAGCAGCCCCAAGTTTAATTGCTTCATTTGGCATTCCAAAAACAACGCTTGTTTTTTCATCCTGGGCTATTGTTGAAGCACCAGATTCTTTCATTTCCATAAGGCCTTTTGCCCCGTCGTCCCCCATACCGGTCATAATAACTCCAATTGCATTTTTAGCAGCGTACCTTGCTGTTGAACGAAATAAGACATCAACAGATGGACGATGACGATTGACAAGGGGGCCATCCTTCACTTCAACATAATACCGGGCACCGCTTCGCTTTAAAAGCATATGATGGTTCCCAGGTGCAATAAGGGCCCTTCCACTGATGACAGAATCGCCGTTTTCTGCTTCCTTTACTGATATTTTGCATATATCGTTCAGACGGTTGGCAAATGACTTGGTAAAAAATTCAGGCATGTGCTGAACAATTAAGATTCCGGGACAATCAACAGGCATATTCTGAAGAAATACCTGCAAGGCATCGGTACCGCCAGTTGAAGCACCAACTGAAACAACTGTTTCAGTTGTTTTTATCATTGCTTTGGTACTTTTTGTTTCAGGAATTACTGCATCAGCTGATAATTTTGGTTGAACATTTATCTCAGCAAAGGTTCTTCTTTTTATACGCGACATTGCCGCTGCTTTCACAGCATCGATTATTCTAATTTTTGATTCCTCGATGAATTGTTTTGTGTTCATCTGAGGTTTGGTAATTATTTCCAAAGCGCCATATTCCAAGGCTTTCATTCCTGTTTCAGTCCCTTCTGCTGTAAGGCTTGAAATTACCACAACAGGAATAGGATGTTGTGACATTATCTTTTTTAAAAATGTTAACCCATCCATTCTGGGCATTTCAATATCTAAAGTAATTACATCTGGTACTTCATTTTGTATTTTTTTTGCTGCAAAAAATGGATCAGATGCTGCACCCATAACTTCAATTTGCTGATCTGATTCAAGAATACTGGTTAATGTTTGTCTAACTACTGCTGAATCATCTACTATTAGAACCCTTATTCTTTTCATTCCGGAATTTTTTAGCTTTCTGTTTGAATACCTTTTAAATTTAGTACTTCTAATTTATTTTACAAATTGTTCAAATTAGTTTTTTGAATAAATTTCTGTTTGACTTCAAATGTTTCTGTATTAAATAAAATTTTTCTCCCTAATTTTCCCCCGACACTTTGTCCAAGAACCGGAATTTTCAATTCATCGAGCATATCGAGCGCTAACTTTATGTTTCTGGCACCAATATTAAATTGAGTAATATTTGTCTGGATTACCTCGCCACCACCAAAAACCTTTGCCTGTATTGTATTTTTATTGCTTCCAAGTGAAATCATTTTCTCCAGTAACTTTTCAATAGCTATATTTCCATATTTTGGAGAGGCAAGGCCCTGTCCATTCCATAAGGGTAACATAAAATGATTTATACCTCCGATCCGGACATTTGGATCATACATACAAACTGCCACACATGAACCAAGAATAGTTGTAACCATATGTGGTGCTTTACTGGCAAATAATGCCGAAGGATATAAGAAATGCAGATTATCTTCCATTCAAGCAACAACTAAAAGATTTCTTCTTCTTCGTCAAACAAAAATTCATTACCGTCCGCTGAAAATCCTGCAATATTAGTCTTTGCTTCAGGAATAGATATAGTAAAAGTTGCACCTTTGTTAATTTCACTTTTAATTTCTATATGCCCCTGCAATAAATCAATGACGGCTTTATTTATTGATAATCCAAGGCCATGCCCGCGGTTTAATGAATTTATGCCTGAGTCAAGACGTTTAAACCGGTCAAATATTATTTTTTGATTGGCTTCTGAAATTCCTGTTCCAAAATCCTGCACCAATACATGAACTATTTCATCTGCTCTCCAAACTTTTATAATAATTTTATTGTTATCATAACTGAATTTTATTGAATTACTGATCAAATTAGCAATAGCCAATTTAACTTTTTCAGGATCGGTTTTAAAATAAAACACATTACCTTTTTCAGGTTTTACATCAAATTGAAAATCCAGAGACAGATTTTTCTTTTTGGATTCGATTCTGAATGCATCAATAATACTTTTAATTAATGTTTTCAGATCAACATTTAAAATTTCAGGATATATTTCACCGGCTTCAATCTTTGCGGCAAGAAATATATTTCTTAATTGAAAATCGAGATTAAATGCTTCAGAATGTATCAGGGCAACCATTGATATTACTTTTTTCCAATTTTCCTTTTTAACAGCCAGGATATTTCTTGAAAGTCCTAAAATTGAAGTAAAAGGATTAATTATCTCATTGGTAATATTGGAAATGAAATGACTCTTAAGTGACTCGGATTCTTCCAGTTTTTTATTTACGATCTTAAGCTCTTCAGTTAAATCTTTTAATTCCTGAATAGTTTTTTTGTTTTCTTCAAACCGTTTTTGAAGTTCATCAATCAATTCCTGATCAGTAAGTTTATTCATAGCGGGATTCTTTATTATGTATAAATTGTAAATAAAATTAGTGAATTATTTAAATTTTTCTGAATATTGTAGGTTTTACTTGTTTCAAAGGTACCTGCATGCTCGTGATGGATTCGGAATGACCGAGGAAAAAAATGCCATTTATTTTTAATTTTGTACACAATTTATTTATTACACTTTCCTGTGTTTCCCTATCGAAATAAATCAGAACATTCCTGCAAAAAATAACATCGAAATTTTCATTAATGTTATAAGAATTATTCATAAAATTTAGCCGGGCAAAAGTAATCTTTTTTCTCAGATCGGGAATAATCCGAACTGTCGGGTTAGTTCGGTCCTTACTTTTTAAAAAATATTTTCTTTTCAGGAATAAGGGAACTCCCTCTATACGATTTTCTTTGTAGATAGCATCTAAAGCAGTATGTAAAATCCGGGATGAAATATCAGTGCCTAAAATCGAAAAATCAAAACCAGGGTATTTATCTTTTAATTCATCCAGAGAAATAGCTATGGTATATGGTTCTTCACCACTTGAACAGCCGGCACTCCATACCTTAAAAGTTCCCCTGCCCCTGGTTTCTTCATAAAATTCAGGTACTGCAATAGTGGATAAAAACTCAAAGTGAACCGGCTCCCTGAAAAAATCTGTTTTATTTGTACTAACTACATCAATCATATGGATAACTTCATTATCCTGTCCTTCCTTACTAAAAACATAATTGACATATTCTTTGAAGGAGCTGATGTCTAATTCCCTTAGCCTTTTTTGAAGCCTGCTTTGAAGCATAATCTTCTTTACAGGTGGCATTTTAATTCCGTATTCGCGATATATAAACTCACTAAGTCGTTTGAATTCTTCTTCGCTTAATTTTGCTTTGAAAATCTCATTCAACCTTTGTATTTGCATTATTCTTAAATTTTATGCAGCTATGGCATTTTTCTTATTTATACTTATTGTAACTTGCTTTGGTTGCAACTGTGCATAATTACAATTTTGTTTAAAAGATAAGTTGAAATTATAAAGTTTAAATAATATTAATGGAAAATCTGAATTAAGAAATTAAACCTGACTAATAATTTCCATTATAGTTTAAAATTTTTCGTAGTTATCGTCGGAGTTATAATTTCTATCATCATCCAAATTAATAATGGCGCCCTGCCTTACGGGTTTGTATATTTTATGTAAATTGGTTGTCAAAGGCTTTGGTGCAGGTATTGCTACTTTCTTTTCGACTTGTTTAACAGGTTCAGGTATTTTGGGTTTAGATTGTTGAGGCACTGCATTAGTTTTAGTTTCCTGTTTTAAACTATCTTTCTTACTATCGATTTTGGCAGGTACTTTTTGAGATATTATTTTTTTATTTTCAACCGGTATTATTTTTTTTCTCGCTATATTAAAAAATGAAATGATATTTTTCAGTCTTTCTGCCTGAATAGAAAGGTTTTCAGCATTCGCAGCAACATTTTCTGAAGAGGAGGCATTTTGCTGGGTTACATGGTTAAGTTGTTGAATGGCAGAATTGATTTGTTCTGCACCCGAATTTTGTTCTTTACTTGCAGCAGCAATTTCCTGAATAAGTTTAGCAGTTCTTTCAATTTCGGGTACAATTGTTTCAAGTTGTTTTCCTGCGGATTCTGAAATTTTTACTCCAGACTTTGATAATTGGTCAATTTCTTCTGCTGCATTTTTACTATGTTCCGCTAATTTTCGAACTTCTGCTGCAACTACTGCAAAGCCCTTTCCGTGATCACCTGCCCTTGCAGCCTCAACTGCTGCATTTAATGCAAGAATATTGGTTTGAAAAGCAATATCGTTGATTATGGTTATTTTTTCAGCAATTTTTTTCATGGAATTTACTGCAGAAACTGTTGTTTGGGAACCATTCTTGACACCTTCAGCTGCTTTTATCGATATAATTTCGGTTTGCTTTGAATTTTCTGAATTTTGTTGAATATTTGAAACCATTTGTTCCATTGAAGAAGATACTTGCTGAGCAGCAGCAGCTTGTTCATTTGCTCCCTGGGCCATTATTTGTGCATCGTGGCTGATTTGTACACTTGCAATTGCTATTGTATTTGCCCCGTCCAGAACTTCGCTTATTATGGAATGTAACTTATTTATCATTTCCTTTAAAGCTTCCGCTAATTGCCCTATTTCATCTTTTTGAGATATTTCAATCTCCGCATCGAGATTACCTGATGCAACTTGCTTTGCAAATGCGACTCCTTTCCTGATTGATGAGGATACACTTTTTGTGATGAAAAAGGCATAAAATATTGCAATAATAATTGTTACAATAAGTCCCAGAATTAATGCTTTTGTTGATGTGTCGACAAATATTTTAGTTTCATGTGCTGCTTCATTGGATTTCAGCATACTTTGAATGGAAACAGACCTGAAATCTGTAAAAAATTGGTTGGAAATATTAAAACTAATAGTTGAAGCATTTCTTAAATCATTATATATAACCTGGTTTTCATTTGCAATAGATTTAGCTTCGATTAAATTATTTTTGATTGATGTAATGCGGATATTTTCATCACCTCTTGTATAATTCAAAATGGTGCTAAGTTGTTTTTCAACTTCTTCGAAATAACTTACCGCTAATGGTATATTTGCAGAAGCTTGTGTTACATTAATATTTAAAAGTATATTGAAACCTTCAATTGCTTCATTGGTGGCTGAATTAAATGATGCAATTGCATTAAACCTTGGGGCATAAGAATTATTTTTAATTGAAGTACTTCGTAAATCATAATTCAACAGAGTTTTTTGTAATTCCAAATATTTTTTAATTTGCTCGCTGAATTTATCCTTTAATTGAGCAATATGCATGTTATTTTCATTAGCCTTTGCAGCGTTAGTTTCTACCATTGAAATATTTGCTTCATATTCAGTCAATGTTTTTTCAGTGTTTTGTACCATATTTTTAAAAATTTCTAAACTGGAATATTTTTCTGTCAGCATTTTAGCCTGCTGTAAATAAGTTTTCAAGGAATCTAAATACATACGACATTCATCAATATATTTCTTGTCTAGTGAATAAGAAAATCCTTGTTGGGATAATACAATTTTCTCGGCTGTGGCCGAAATATTATTTGAGACAATTGTCATGGGAAGAAATTTTTCATTCAGGTCAGATGCCCTGTTTCCAATATTAATAATATTTAATAAGGAAAAACCTCCAATTAGTATTAATAATATTATAATACAACCAAAAGCTATGGTAAGTTTGGTACCTATTTTTAAATTTTTCCATTTCATAGCTTCCTCCTTTTTTAGGTGATAAGTAAAAGGTTATGTGCTTAAAGTTAAGAATTTTTGTGAGGTGGTTAAAAAAAAAGAAAATTTTTTTATAATCAAATAAAAAACCTCAAGAATGAACTTGAGGTGAAATAAATTAAATTAATAGGAAATTCTATTTTACTACTTCCTCCTGGCCTTCTTTAAATGATTCTTTCAGCACGCTTAATTCATCGGTAGAGAAAATCAAATCCATATTCAGGATCATAATAAATTCGTCTTCGACTTTTGCAATTCCTTCAATGAATTCTGATCTGTATCTTGTACCAATATTGGGTGGAGGTTGAATATTGACATCATCGATTTCAAGAACTTCCTGGACAGAATCGACTAAAGCTCCCAAATGTACAGGTTCACCATTCATGTTAATATCAAGAACTAAAATACAGGTATTAGTTGTATATTCTGTTTCAGTCATATCAAATTTTATACGGGTATCTACCAGGGGTAAAACTGAACCACGAAGATTAATAACCCCTTTCATATAATTAGGTGCTTTTGGTACCTTTGTAACTTTAGTCATTTCAAGGATATTTAAGACCTTGCTGACATTGGCGGCAAAGAATTCATCGCCAAGTTTGAATGTCAAGTATGAATTGATTGCATGTTTTTTATTCTCAATCATTTTTTATCCTCCATCATTTGGTTTTGAATAAACTGGTTCGAAAAGTATTTGATAGCTTTATTTGAATCTATAACAAGTGCAATTGTTCCATCACCAAGAATTGTTGCTCCTGAAATTATTTCCTGGTTTTTATAATATTTACCTAATGGCTTGAGGACTGCCTGATATTCTCCTACAACATTATCTACCGCAAGTCCAATTCGTTTATCTTCATAATGGACTACCACTACTTGTTCACTTTTAACTTTATTTTCTTCCAAACCAAATTCATTTCTTAGATAAAAGAAAGGAATTTGCTCACCATCGAGGATAATCAGATTATTAAATGTTTTAGTAAGTTTGTTGTGGTCGGCAGCGTAAATTTTGTCGACTGCCGTAAGAGGAATGACATAAAATGTATCCAGAATTTTCACGAGTAATCCATCGATGATTGAAAGAGTTAAAGGTAATTTAATGGTAATTGTAGTTCCAATATTAATTTTTGAATCAATTTCTACTTCTCCACGAATATCGGCAATTTTACGGCGCACTACATCCATACCAACACCCCGGCCGGAAACATCTGTCACATTTTGTGCAGTAGAAAATCCCGACAGGAAAACCAGATCGATAAGTTCTTTGTGAGATAAGGTCGAATCTACCGAAATAATCCCTTTGCTAAGAGCTTTTTGACGAATTCTTTCAGGATCAATTCCGGCACCGTCATCAGATATCTGGATATGAACATTTGCCCATGAATAAAATGCTTTAAGTAATATTGTTCCCTGGCGTGGTTTGCCAAGTTTTAAACGGGTTGCAGGATCCTCAATTCCATGATCAAGGCTATTACGAAGAATATGCAGGAGAGGATCGGTAAGATTTTCTATAATTGTTTTATCAAGTTCGGTATCTGTACCTTCAGCAATGAACGAAACTTCTTTTTTGAGTTCCTGGGACAGGTCCCTGACGAGACGTTGAAAACGGGTAAGCAAATTTTCAATAGGAATAAGAACAATACTGAAAGCGATATCCCTTAATTGTCGTGACAGCTTTTGTACATTTTCTGCAATTGCAATTAGTTCCGGGTTACCACCCTGTTCGGCATATAGGCTCAGGCGGGCCTGGGTAGTTACCAATTCACTTACCAGGTTCATTAAAGTATCGAGTTTATCGGAAGAAACTCTGATACTGGAAATGGAATTCTCTTTTGAAGCAATTATAACTTTTTCTTCAGTTTTTTTTTCTTTGATAGATTGGGCTGAACTCAACTTGCTTACAAAAGCCTGCAAATCGTTAATTCCAATATCTTTATTTCCTGTTCTTGGTTCTTCAAGTAGTTTTAAAAATTGTTTATTTTTTAAAAGGTTGGTATCGCTTAGCTTATGTATATCTATATTACATTCATCCTCTACAAATATAAAAACATCGGTAATTGAATTGATATCGTTTTTAGTAGAAAGGAAAATTTCCCAGTAAGTATAACATTTTGTTGGCTCTATATCGTAATAATCGGGAACTTTATGAAGATGTGGTATTGCCTTGCATGTTCCTAATCCATAAAGTTCATCAACCAGGTAAAGTGGGTTTGTTCCATTATTGAAAATATGTTCGTTCGGCTGAAATAAAATATAAAATGTAGATATTTTTTCGTCTTTAGAAGACTGAGTTGATGTTATTGAGTTGTTTTCGTGATTTTTTTTTAAAGAATCAGAAGATATGGTTTGTTTTTGGCTAATAATATTTTCAATGCGTTTTGTTAATTCAGAATGTTTTTCTAATGTCAACTGATCATTTATCTTTTCGTCATTAAGTAAATTAGACAGATGATCTACTGAAGCAAGAGTAACATCGAGTAAATCCTTCGAGATGTACATCTGGCCATTTCTAACCAGATCGTAAATAGTTTCAAGATGGTGGGTAAATTCACTGATTTTATCGAACCCAAACATTGCACCACCTCCTTTAAGTGAATGCATTACCCTGAAAACTTTTTCAACGAGCTCTTTGTTTTCCGGATCCCGTTCCAGTTCCAACAGAGCCTTTTCAAGTTCATTGATATGCTCTGTTGCCTCTTCAATGAATTTTTTCCTGAAATTATCCATTACCTGATTACTTTATTAATTGCAGCAATAAGTTTAGCCGGTACAAAGGGCTTAATTATCCATCCTGTTGCCCCAGCTTCTTTAGCTTCCATTTTTTTTGCTGCCTGCGATTCGGTAGTTAAAAAAAGTATAGGGATGCGCTGGTATTTTTCCATGCCCCTAACTTCTTTTATGAGGGTTATACCATCCATTACCGGCATATGCAGGTCGGTAATTATTAAGTCTATCTCTGTGCCATCAAGGAATCTGAGTGCATCTTTCCCATCAATACCAACAAGTACTTTGTATCCTTCGTTTTCAAGGGTAAAAGTTACAACTTCCCTGATACTTTCTGAATCGTCGACTATTAAAATTGTCTTTGCCATAATAGAGGTATTTGCTGTTATTAAAAGTATTATTTATTTAGTAAATATTCAAATCCGGAATGATTTATTATCGTTTGAATTTCTTCTTTAACTTCAATTGAATAATTAAAATCATCATTTAATTTATTTTTCAACGTATGAAGTAATTGTATTGAACTCAAATCGAAATTATCCATATTCTTTAATTCTAAATGAAAAATTTTGTTTTTTTCCATTATATCATCCAGTTCTTTTTTTACTTGTTCTATATTGTTTATCGAAAAATCTTTTTCTATCCTGAAAATCGGAACTTTTTCTGATTTACCAGATACCTTAGTAATATGTTTATTGCCCATAATATCAATTTTTAATAAAGTTAATCAAAATAATTCCAAATTTTCATCGTCGATTTCTGAATTTTGATTTGCAATATCGATAATTTTATTTTCATTTTTTTTATTTGTGAGTTCAGAAATTTCAGGGATTTTTGTAATATGATCGTGAATTATATGTTCACTTGCCATTGTATACCGCTTTTTTAAATGTTTCAGATTTTCTTCTTTATTGGTCAGTTCATTTCCATAATTTAGTTTCAAATTTATGGAATTAAGGTCTCCGATAATATTTATACTAACCTTTTCGAATAAAACATAATATTTAATTTTTTTCAACGAGTTTTTAATATGGTCTGAAATATTATGACTAATGAAACTGTTGAAAGAAAGGTATTCATCAATTTTCTTTATACTTTCTTTAAGTAATTCTATTAAACCCGGAAGAGTATAACTTAAATCATTAAGGTCATGAAGTATATTCGTTTCAACCAGGAAATTTTCCTGCGGGCTCACAATCTGAGCAATTTTTTGGTTCAATTCATTTTGAATTTCATTAATATTTTGTTCAACAAAATTTGTTTCTTCCAACAATTTATTTAATTGTGAAATTGAACTATTTTCAGAAAACGATTTGGAAGGACCTATTTTTACTGAAAGTTCCTTTAGAATTTCTTTTATCGATTCTTTTTGAATATGAATTTCCTTACTAATTTTTAAATATTCTTTATTTTTATTCGAAAGTGAATGAGTTAATAGTTTTATTTGAGTAATAGAATTGGCGAGTTTAATGTTAAAGTTTAAAGCCTTATCAAGATTATCAATAATATTATTCAGGTAAAATTGGTTTGTGAGATCGGTCTTGCCTACCAGGTTTTCGCAAAGCCTGTTTATCACAATCATATCATTGCCAATATCTTCAAGATAAAAACTAATTTCTTCGATTGCCATTTGATATTGTCTGTTTGCATGGATGAGTTGGGCTGCCTGAAGTCCGGCAATATCCCTGATTTTAAGAAATGTCTTTGCTTTATTATGAAGCAGGATCAGGCTTTTATCTGAATCGCTATATGACTGCAGGTCAATGATGATATCTTTATGTGTACGTTTTATATGTTCAATCTTCTGTTGTATTATATCGTGATATTGGAGATTTGTGATGATTTTGGCAATATTAGAGGAGTTCTTATCTGAAAGTTCTTTTAATGATGGAAACATTGCGCTTGCTTCAGAATATTTTTTATTAAATAGTGTGAATCCTGTTTCAATATTATCATTGAGTTTTTGAAGATGTTCATAATTATCTTTTTTTATGGTATCGAGAAGAACATAGCTTTCCATAGCTATGTCATTTAATTCTTCAATTAAATTATCTGCATTTAATATTAAAACCTTAATAACCTCTGTTTTATTTTCAATTTCTTCACTTTTATTTTTAAAAAACCTTTTATGGTCAGACAAAACACCTTCGAAATTAAAATTAACAAGAAGCATTTTTAAGGAAATTAAATCCTGTCTGTAATTATTATGAGCAATTTTAAGATTTTCTAATTTATTTGAGATTTTCTTTAGTTCTATATCAAGATATTCAATGCGTTGAGTGAATATCTTCGTAAAAGCATTAAATCTTTCCCCAAATTTTTTTAAGTTTACGAACGAATTATTTATCCGGCTATCAGTTAATAATTGAATAATATTTGATGCATTCTGGGCAATTTTTTTTGATTCTTTATGATAATTTTTAAAATGCTCATTCAGAGAAAGAAAATCGTCGGTAGAACAATTAATTAATTGCAAAATTCTTTTATCAATTTCAGTAAATATTTTTATTGCTTCTTCAATTGATAATGCCTTTAACAGATTTTCAATAGTATTTTTATCTTGGTCACTTTCAATCATCAAATATCTTTTTCCTCCCGAGAAGTTATAATTTACTTTGTGAAAATATAAAAATTAATTTATTAATGACTAAAAATCGAGTCAACTATTTCCACTAAGTTTTGAATATCTACCGGTTTTTTAATAAAGTCATTGGCTCCAAGTGCCATGGACCTGTTAACATTATCCTGATCTGTAAGGGCGGAAACAACAATAACAGGAATATTATTTGTATTCATATCGTTTTTCAGGTTTTTTAGAAATTCAAAACCATCTATTCGTGGCATAAGAAGGTCTAATAATATCAAATCAGGTTTTTTTCGATTAATAATTGTATTTGCCTCTTTTACACTTAAAGCAGTTGCTATTTCATAACCTTTTCCATGCAAGACGGCTTGTAGCAATATTACATTTGTTGTAGAATCATCTATCACCAAAATGTATTTACTATTTCCATTTGTTGTCATAATCATATTTTGAAAATGAATATTTTATGTAAATATATACCTCAATAAAATAAAGTGTTACGAATAAAAAATGAGATTTCTTACCAGTAAATGATGATTTAAATCATCGATATTCTAATTTATTCATAAATTAGAAACGCATTTGTCAGCTTTTTTAATTACTTTGTAAAGTTATCGTTTGAAAAAAAATATAAAATGGAATTGAACCAAGACGATATTTATGATAATCAGAATAATTTTTCTTTTCCTTTTTTCGATTTGCTTACCAAAGAAGAAACAGAATTAATAAATCAAAACAGCAATTTAGTAACTTACCATAATCGTGATAATATTTTTCTTCAGCATACAAGAACTTCCCATATTATGTATGTGAAATCCGGATTGGTAAAAATTTATAAAGAAGGCAGGTTGGGTAAAACCATTATTTTAAATATCGAAAATGTAGGAAATTTTATAGGTTTGATGTCGATCTTCGGAAAAGATATTTATGAATTTTCTGCTTCAGCTATAGATATTACCGAGATTTTTTTTATTGATATTAATATTTTTAAAAAAATTCTTTTAAATAATGGAGAGTTTGCAATGAAGATAATCAATAATCTCAGCATGAATGGACTTTTTTTATTCGATAGGCTTTTAGCCCAAACTCATAAACAACTTCCAGGAAAAATTGCAGATGTTCTGCTTTATTTTAGTGAAACTATTTATAAAAACCATAAGTTTATTTTTCCTTTGACTCGCCGGGAATTGGCTGAATTAGCCGGTACAACAAAAGAAAGTTTCATCAGGACCCTTACCGAATTTAAAAACGATAAAATTATTGAACTTAATAAATCGGCAGTTGAAATTAAAAGCATGAAAATTGTTAAAACTCTCAGCGAATTTGGGTGAAAATAATAACAATTTTATATTTTTCCCGATTTTCAAGTTTTAAAGAATTTCCAAAATAACAAATCAATAAATGAAAATACTTATTGTTGATGATATAATTATTAATCGGTTAATCGTAAGGGAAATCATTCGGGCTTTAGGACATGAATACAAAGAAGCTGAAAATGGCCTGAAGGCTATAGATTATCTGAGTAAAGAAGATTTCGATATTATTTTTCTTGATATTGAAATGCCTGTTATGAACGGCCTTGAAACAGCAAAAAAAATTCGGGAAACTTTTATGGAACCAAAAAATAAAATTCCTATATATGCCATTACTGCATATAATCCTACTTTTTTACACGATGAATTAAATTTATCTGATTTCAACGGAATAATTACCAAGCCTTTTTCTTCTGATAAAATTGCCGTGATCTTATCTTCATTATGATTGTTTATATTTTTTTGCAAATTTTACTGAAATATAATTGTCATAACTTAAACATACTTCTGAAGCAAAGTCTGTCCCATATGTAAGTAACTTTTGCCATTGATATTTTTTTAGATCTTTCAGATCATTGAGCAATATGTTTTCTTTTATCAAACCATAAATTAAACCGGCATTGAAATTGTCACCTGCTCCGATAGTACTTAAGGGTTTAAGCTTTGGAACCTGAATTTTAAAATTATGATATTCGTTTAATAAAAACACTCCTTTTGAACTTGCAGTATATATAAGGTTTCTACAATATTTAGAAATTTTCTTATATGTATCTTCTGTGGATATTGAATTGAATATCATTTTAAAATCTTCATCAGAACCTCTTACAATGGTTGCAAATTCCATATTCTCGACAATTAAGGGAAGAAGTTTTGAAAGCTCATGTAAATGCGATTCTCGAAAATTAGGATCATAAATAATTATAGCTCCCACTTCTTTAGCCTTGCTTACCAAGGTTTTTACAAAATTTCTGATTTCTTTGTTTATGGAGTAAAAGGAACCAAAAAGAACAATATCATTTGATTTAAACTCAGGAAAGTTAATATCCATGCGCTTTTGAGGCAAGTCTTTATAAAAGCTGTAGTGTGCATCATTATGTTCGTTCAAAAATGCTAAAGCAATTGAAGTTTTTCCCCCGTTATATCGATATATGTATTGAGTGTTAACATAGTTAGAATGAAGAAAATTTTCGATTTCGTCCCCTAAATCATCTATTCCAAATTCACTAATAAAATGAACGGGCAGGTTCAACCTTCCCAGGGAAATAATACTGTTAAGCATGGAACCTCCGGCTTTAGAAGCTTTTGGGGAGCCATTCTTAAATATAATATCATAAACTGTTTCACCAATACAATAAATTTTCCGCATCTGAAAATTTTTATTAAACAATTATAAATGCAATTTTTAC
>Ga0265323_10000272_pt1 | contig 30323 bp, 18 predicted proteins | sample 41225metaG_FD_193580 | JGI IMG/M metagenome (GOLD analysis project Ga0265323, IMG submission 193580) | Rhizosphere microbial communities from Carex aquatilis grown in University of Washington, Seatle, WA, United States - 4-12-25 metaG | ecosystem: Host-associated > Plants > Roots > Rhizosphere...
GGTTAGGGTCGCCATAATACTTATTGGTATCTTTTGCAGTTATGGTCAATGGCGCCGGGTTTATTTTAAGTGTACCGCTGCTATCATAAGTTATATTATAATTATATGCATGGCCCTGGCTAAACTCAATACTTACAGGCTTTATAATATAAGTCCCGGTATCGCTGTATTGTGAAGCCATTGTACTGAACGATGGATTAATTAATACATCGTTATTTTGAAGGCCTGTGCTCATTATTTTAAAATTCGGGTTGCCATCGCCATAAAACTTAAAGGTATCTTTTGCAGTTATGGTAAGTGAAGCCGGTAGTACTTTTAAATAGCCTATATTCGGAATAATGTTGTAATTGGAAGCAAGGCCTCTATAAAAATGAAAATCATATGGTGTTATTGGATATTTATATATGCCGGTATCCTTGGTTGTGTATGTGTTACAATTATATAAAACATAATCAATGGAATCATTATTTACCAAACCATTTATCTGGCTGGTAAAATCGGGATTGTTTGAACCGTAATTAATACTGGTATTATTGGCATTAATAGTGAGGTTTGCCTGGGTTACCAAAAGTTGGCCTGGGTTATAAACAAGTATATAATTATTGGAGCTGCCATTTGTAAATGCTGCATTTGAAGGGATTATCGGATAGGTGGCAACAACACTCGAATCGGTTGCCGATGAACTGACCTGTACACTACCGACAGCATCCGAGTTTCTCAACCCTTTAATTGTGTACCTGAATACCGGGTTGGCTGAACCATATACTTTGGCTGTATCGGTCGCTGTTATGGCTAATGTATCGGGTTTGACCGTTAACCAGCCATTTTTATATGTTATCGCATAGTCTTTGGAAACATCTTTATTAAATATGGCATTTGATATGATAATACTGTCTTTCCCGACTCCGGTCGTTGTATTCACATTTGATGTTAAACTAACACCCGTGATATCGTCTGTGCCTTTCAATACCGGTTTAATATAAGTAAATACAGGGTTTGGGTCGCCATAATACTTATTGGTATCTTTTGCAGTTATGGTCAATGGCGCCGGGTTTATTTTAAGCGTGCCGCTGCTATCATAAGTTATATTATAATTATATGCATGGCCACGGCCCTGGCTAAACGCAATACTTACAGGCTTTATAATATAAGTCCCGGTATCGCTGTATTTTGTTGCAGATGTGCTGTACGTTGCACTGAGTAAAGCATCTGAATTTTGAAGGACACTGCCTATAACAGTAAAATTCGGGTTGTCGTCGCCATAATACTTAAAGGTATCTCTTATGGTTACAGTGAGTGGGGCTTGCAAAATATGTAGCTTGCCACTATAGTAATTTATGGCATAATTATCGGCGCTTCCTTTATAAAAGGTATAACTGAATGGGATTATGGCAATGTCATAATTTCCTGTATCGGTAGATGATGATACACCACTAATATTATTGAACAATACACTATTTATTGAGTCATTAAATTTCAGCCCGTCCTTAATAAACGAAAAATCAGGATTGTCAGAACCATATTCACGGCTTACATTAGTTACTGTTAAAGCAAGTGAAGCCTTTGTTACCTGTAAATGGCCAATAGAATCAATAATAGTGTAATTAGAAGCATTGCCTTTAATGAATATTAAATTTGAAATTGCAATAGGGTAAAAGCCCACGTAACTTGTATCCACTGCTGTAGTTGAAACTGTAACACTGCTTATGGAATCCGAAAGCTTCAATTGAGACTTTTTGTAATTGTAGGTTAACGTAGGGTTCGATTCTCCAAATTCACGCGATTTGTCATCCGAATAAATTGTTATTGGGGCTGGCTTTACCTTTAACTTGCCGTTATTGACAGTAAAAGTATAATCATAAGGGTGACCTACTACAAGGTTAAGGCCGGAGGGTACTATATTGTATGTTCCTGTATCGCTCGTATCTGCGGCGGTACAAGTGAATGTTACATTCTGTATTGTATCTTTGGAATACAAACCGATAACTGTGTCCGTAAATGTCGGGTTTGGATCGCCATAATAACGTTGTAAATCTTTTGCCTTCAGCGTCAACGGCGATTGTTTAATAGTTAAAGTTCCAGAATCTAAAACAAGAGTATAGTTTTTTATCGCGGTGTCCGGATCCAAAACTACATTCGATGGCTTAACTGTGTATGTACCGGTATCACTTCCTTGGTTGGCAGGTGTGGTATATTTTATGCTATATAAGGCATCTCCATTTCTAAGTCCACTGGGTTTAGCTGTAAAATTAGGGTTACTGGTACCAAATACCCTGTTCGTGTCAACAACTGTTATGGTGAGTTGTCTTTGGGCAACCTGCAAGGTTCCATCGTTAGTAAAGACATTATAATTGCCGGCATTGCCATGTTTCCATGACTGGATATAGGGTGAAATGGCATAAGTTCCTATACTGCTTGATGATGAAGCATTGCAATTGTACAATATCTTAATCGTGTCGCCCGAAACCAATCCGGTATCCTTACTTGAAAAAACAGGGTTGTTTGCACCATAGACGCGGCTTGTACTACCTGCCGTAATGGTAAGCGTGGCCGGGTTTATGGTAAGCGTGCCATAGGTGTAGGTAATTTTATAGTTCGACATCTTGCCCTTAAAAAAGCTTGGGTTTGCTGGCACAATGGGGTAATGCCCAACATAATCCGTTTGCTTTGCTGAAGTACTTACATTTACACTGCAAATCGAATCTGAGTTTTTTAAACTGTCAGCAGAAATTTTATAAGTCAGTGTTGGGTTTACTTCCCCAAAATTACGCGACTTGTTATCCGCAATAATCCTTATTGGGGCAGGTTTTACCGTTAGCTTACCGTTATTGACAGTGAAAGTATAATTTAAAGAATTGCCTCTTACCAGGTTAAGGCCGGATGGTATAATACTGTAAGTCCCAGTATCACTTGTATCTGTTGCAGCACAAGTGAATGTCACATTCTGTACTGAATCTTTGGAATACTTACCGGTAACCTGTCCGGTAAATGTTGGGTTTACATCGCCATAATACCTGTTGGTATTGATTGCTGTGAGTGTAAGTGGTGACTTTGTTATAAATAACGTACCAGTATCATAAGTAAAAGTATAATTGGATGGGTTAGTAATAACAGCATTTGAAGGGGTAATGGCATAGTTGCCGATACTACTGTCTATTGTAGCAACCGTACTGACTGTAACACTTAATGTCGGTGTATATGGATATACACTGTATATATGATATGGGAATGTTGTTGGATTGTTTGTCCCAAAGGTGCGGCTGAAATCTAAGGCTTTGATGGTAATTGGTGCCGGATTAATATGTAAATAGCCGCTATTATTCAAATTAATTTTGTAGTTATATGAATGGCCTAAAGCAAAAGATGGGTTATGAACACTTATACGATAATCTCCTACTGGACTGGTTTGATTTCCACTACAAGATGTGGCAACATAGTCAATAGAATCTTTTGAGTATAATCCACTTATATAATATGTAAATCCCGGAATGGGCATATAATAATAGCACGAGGTATCATTCGAATAAATATTAAGCGTTGCCTGGGTTACTTTTAGTTTGCCAGACATATAGCTTATGGAATAGTTGCTGGCACTTCCCGAGCTAAAAACTGCATTTGAAGGGATTATGTTGTAATGACCAGTATCGCTTCCTGTGGTACAAGTGGGCGAAGTCATATAGGTGACACTGTTAATGGTATCGCTATTTTGCAGGCCGATAGTTGTAAACAAAATTGAAACAGGATTTGGGATGCCATAAGTCCTGGTGGTGTCTTTGGCGGTAATAGTTAACGGTGCCTGACCTATGGTTAATGTGCCGTTTACAAAAGTAGTAAAACTATAATTACTTGCGGCCAATGTTCCTATCGCGCAGGTTATTATCGCTGAGCCCACAGCAGTGGCTGTTGTGGCTGCACACGTTGCGTTTGCTGTTCCGGTTATACCCGATGTAGACAATGTCTGGCCATTTACAAAACCAGTAATTGTGGCATCAAAAGTCGGGTTGGATACTCCATATAAACGGCTCTTGTTATTGGCAGTTACGGTTAAAGGAACTTTCCCAATTGTTAATGTCCCATTCACACATGTAAAACTATAATTAGAAGAACTTAATGTTCCAACAGCGCAACTTATGGTTGCCGGACCCACAACTGTGGTTGTTGTGGCTGTACATGTTGTGCTTGCTGTTCCTGTAGCACCCGATGTAGCGAATGTCTGGCCATTAACAAAACCGGTAATTGTAGCATCAAAAGCCGGATTGGAAGCGCCATATAATCGGCTCTTGTTATTGGCTGTCACAGTTAAAGGAGCTTTATTTATAGATAAAGTACCGTTTACACAGTTAAAGCTATAATTGCTCGAACTTAATGTCCCTATCGCACAAGTTATGGTTGGTGTGCCTACTGCTGTGGCTGTTGTGGCTGTACATGTTGTGCTCGCTGTTCCGGTTACGCCCGATGTTGCCAAAGTTTGGCCATTTACAAAACCTGTAATAGTTGCATCAAAAGCCGGATTGCCTGACCCATATAAACGGCTTTTATTATTGGCTGTTATAGTCAACGGGGCTTTACTAATTGTTAATGTTCCATTTACAAAATTAGTAAAACTATAGTTGGTAGCGGCCAATGATCCTATTGTAGCTGTTATTATTGAGGTACCCACATTTGTGGCCGTTGTGGCTGAACATATAGTGCTTGCAGTGCCGGTCACACCCGATGTCGCCAATGTTTGGCTATTTACAAATCCTGTAATTGTTGCATCGAATGTTGGATTGGATGCTCCATATAAACGGCTCTTTGCATTCGCTGTTATGGTCAAAGGAGCCTTATTGATGGTTAGCGTCCCATTCACCCAGGTGGGGCCTGAATAGTCGGAGAGAGTACCAGTTCCCCCCCAAATATAACTAACATATGACCCACCAAAAGTTATAGCATAAGTTCCTACTGCCGTGCTTGGATACCAATTTTCCGAAGCAAATAAGTAAATGCTCCCGCCAATTGTATCAGTTCCTTTTAACCCTGAAACCCTTAATGTGAGAGGAACACCGTTATCGCCATAATACCTGCTCGCATTATTGGCAGTAATAACAAGCGGTGACGGGTTTATCGTAAAGGTGCCTGAATTGTAAGTAATTTCATAATTGCTTACGCTTCCTACAGAAAATACCGGATTTGAGGGAGTAATTGCATAGGTTCCGGCATGATCATATTGCCCAAATGTTGGTAATGTAACGCTACTTATATGATCGGCACCTATCAATCCTGAAATTGTGTATTTGAAAACAGGATTTACATTGCCATAAATGCGGCTGGTGTCGCTGGCGGTTATTGTAAGTGTCGCAGGATTAACTGTAAATTGACTTTGTACTTGTGGGGCCGGGTTTATCGAATCATTACCATTCTGATCGGCATAAATGATGCAATTTCCCGCATTGATAATATGAATCTTACTATTTACAATTTTTGCTACTGCAGTGTCTGAGCTTGAATAGGTAATTGGCAATCCAAAATTTGAAAATGCGCCTGGATCTATATCAACACCTCCATAGGTTGCCGTTTGTAATGCATCAAATGTTATTTGTTGTTCTACGCCATTTTTTGTTTTAAATGCAAATGGATTTCCAAGAGTGTCAGCTGAATAATAATTCAGGTTCAATGTGTCTCCTATAAATTCACATACTTTTACGGTATAATTGAGATTTGGATCAAGCCCTTTTAATGTAAAGGTTGTATCTGTTCCATTGTAAACACAAAACCAACCTGAACCACATTGGCTACCACTTCCAAAATTGTTATTTGCCGTATAAGTATTATTATTTACAGGAGTAGCAGTACCTGACGATGATTGCTTGGCAAAAACTATCCTCTTTTCTCCGTTCCCTGGTTGCCATTTTAAAATCGTACTTCGAGTTTTGCATTGGACAGTATCAATAGAACTGGATTGAACTATTGGCAAAGTATTAAAGGTATATGCATTGCCGGTGGTATCAGATGAATCATAATTTAAACTTGCCGGGGCTCCATAGTATTCGCATACTTTGACGGTATAACTTCGGTTTGGTTTCAGGCCACTAATATTTACTCCATTACTGGTACCGTTATAAACACAATACCAACCTGAACCGATACTGCTTTCACTTCCTTCACTGAATGTACTGTTGGCTGAATAAGATATTCCGTTTAATGGTTTTACAGAACAGGAAGCTTTTTCTTTTACAAAAACCAATCGCTTAAGACCGCTTCCATTTTTCCATGACAGGTTATATTGGGCAGTAGTGTCATATTTAATATTGGTAGACTGAAAAATTGCCAGATACTTAAACAATACAGCGTCATTTGTTACTCCGTATAAATAATTGTCATTCTTTGCCAATGTACATTGCGGGTTCTTCCCATTGATGTCGGAAAAGTCAAAAATATCAGTGTAATAACTTCCATCTGTGAAAATTCTAAAAATCACACCATCATTATTGGCCCCGCCGTTACTTGTCAAGCCATAAAGTGTATCTCCTGAAAATAGTAATGAGCCCATTGGATTAGCGCCATCATTGCCTGTGAAATTATGAAGTTTTGTATAACTATTTGTTGAGGTATCTATTTTAAAAATCGTACCATAACCATTGTCACCACCATTAGTTGTCATTCCATATAAAAAATTGTCTTTTAAAATAAGGGAACCATTCGGGTAACTGCCCGAGTTACTCCCATCAAAATTGTAAATATCTGAATAGCCTGAACCATTATTATTTAATTTATAGACTTCACCGACCCCGTTGGTTCCACCATTATTCGTCATCCCATAAATTGTGTTCCCGATAATGGTGGGAGAATACGCTGAATTACCATCCAGGCTATGCAGGATAGTTGCATTACTTCCATCAGCATTCACTTTATAAATACAGGGAGAAGTCATTCCATTCCAGGGGTTTCTGGTTCCATATAAAATTCCATTTGAATATACTATATCTCCAATTTGGTAATACATGTAGCCTAAACTTGAGTTCCAAAAGTTTAAAATTTCAGCATAATTTGACCCTGAAGTATCAATTCTGAATATATCTGGCGTATTAAAGTAGCCACCCAATGATGTTGAACCATAGAGTGTGCTGCCGACTAATGTAACAGAACTGTTAATTATTGGGCTATTCCAATCATTCCATGTAAGAAGGGGATAGTATCTGGTGCCATCATCTTTTATCTTATATAATACTCCTGGATAATAACTTGCATTATTACCAAATGTACCATATAAAAATCCGTTGGATACAACCAGTGATCCACGTGTTAAAGGAGGTAATGGCAATGTCGTAAGCTTAGTATATTGAGCATCAATGGGCAAAAATGCCAAAAAGATTGCAACAATCCCGAAAAGTATTTTTTTATTCATAATATTTATTATTTACTAATGATTAGTCAAATCCATATTATATCTGTTCTTTGTGGTTTTGCTAAAGAAGAGAACACTCCCTTCATTCAGAGTCAAAAATATTTCAATCGAAAGTTTTCTACCATCCCATCTAAAGGGGATAATAAAAAATTCTAATCAGACAGATTATAAAAATTGCAATTATTCAGGAATTTTGGCTATAGACTATTAGACTATAGGAAAAAATGAAGATTAATATACGATAATAGTCTCGGCTAAAATATATACGATATAGTAAAGATCAGTTTATTCCGTTATTTACAGCCAATACTGCCAAACCAAGGGTATTTCGCTGGTTAAGTTTTCGCAGCAGGTTTTTACGGTAGGTTTCAACCGTGTGTTGCGACAGGTATAATTTCGCTGCTATTTCCGCCATTGTAAATTGTCCGGCAATAAGCTTCAGCACTTCGCGCTCACGCCCGGTGAGGCTGTTAATGGCCCCGATAGTATGGCCTTCATCGCTATCGTCATTTTTAAAATTTTTGATGCCAATAGGTGGGAAGACTTTTTCGCCATTCAATACTTTTTCAATGGCTTCAATAAGTTCGGAACGCTGAATGTTTTTTAACAAATATCCATCGAAGTTGTTTTTTATGGCAGCATTGTAAAAACCTGGCTCTGTGTACATGGTCAGCATAATTATCTTAACATCGGGGTACAAAACTTTTATTTTTTTAGCCGATTCAATTCCGTTCATCCGCGGCATATTTATATCAAGCAAAACCACATCGGGTACAAATCCTTTAAGCAGATTTAACAATGAAAAACCATCTGCCGCGTAACCTACAACTTTATATTCGGTATTATTGAGCATACTAAAAATACCTTCTGCAAAAAGTTGGTGATCGTCCGCGATGATTATTGTTTTTTCATTCATTAATTTTAGTATGTAATAATGTTTGTAAAGAAAAAAGTAAATTATTATTGAATCAATCCCCTGTAAAGGGGATGTCGATAATAAATGACACACCTTTGTTTGGGGCTGAATCCATTGTTATTGAACCATTCAGCGCTGCCACACGCGATTTAATATTTCCTAACCCCATGCCTGTTACCATAGCATTTTTATCGAAACCAATACCATTGTCCTCGGCAATTATTGTAAGAATACCTTCGGAAACAAATAATTGCAATGAAGCATTCTGCGCTTTTGAATGCCGCAATGTGTTAGTAAGCAATTCGTTTACAATACGGTAAACTGCAATTTCTATTTCCGGGCCCAATTGTTTTTCGGTCAATTCGTTCGACAAATGAATATCAAGCTTCCCGGTTTGGTTTATATTAACGACCAACGATTCGATGGCATAATTGAAACCGAGCCTTACCAATTCCGGAGGCATTAAATCGTGTGCAATAGTCCTGACATGGGTACAGGCATTATCGACCATACTTTCTATTTGCACCAGTTTATTGTCTTTACCATTATTTTGGTTTAAATACATCCATGACGATAAATTAACTTTTATTGCCGATAACGCCCCGCCTAACTCATCATGCAGGTTTTCGGCAATGTGCTTTCGTTCTGTTTCCTGTATATTTACGACTTCAGAAAGGTGTTTCTGCCTTTGTTCATTTATTTCAATCAAAAGCTTATCGTTTTTTCCCTCCAGTTGCATTAAATTTTCCTTTTGCTTTTGTTTGTAGCTGCGAAATATTAAAATAGCCAGCAACATTATTAATACAAAGCCACCAATGAATAAATAATTTTGTAATTGAACTCTCTTTATTTCAGCAATTTTCAGTTTTTTATCTTTCTCGAGAATTTCTATTTCTTTTTGTTTTTTCTCCCCCTGGTAAATAGCTTCTATTTTGCTTACTTCTTTTTGTTTTTCGATATTGAAAAGTGTATCATGCAAAGCAATTGATTTTTTAAAATAATATAAGGAACGAATGCGCATTTGTTCCAGATTTAAAAGATGGCCTTCAATGGTATCTGGTAAAGGAATATTAGACTTTTCAAAGAGATTGCTCAAATATTCATACACAAATTTTACATCATTCATTGAACCAACACTATTGGAAAGTACAAGAGAGTTAAAAAGGCAGTTATATGCATCTGTAAATTTCTTTTGTTCTGTATAAATTGTACCGATATTTCGGAGCCAGGTCGCTATATTATTTTTGTTCCCGAGTTCTTTATCTATTTTCAATGCTTTGAAATAATATTCCAAAGCATTTGAATAGGAACTTTGTGCTTCAAAAACGACCCCAATATTGCCAAGACAAATTGCCAGATTATTTTTATTCCTGAGTTCTTCATTTATTTTCAATGCTTTGAAGAAATAGTTCAGCGAAATTTGATACAAAGAATCTCTATTAACAGTTTTTGTTTCAGCATTCTTTAAAGTGACAGCTTGTTCTTTAAATACAAGTCCAATATTGGCAAGTTTTGCTGCAACCCTGCTTTTATTTCCCAATTTTTCATCTATTTCCAAAGCTTTGAAGTAATAGCCAAGCGCCTTTTTATAATCACCCTGTTCATCATATACAACGCCTATATTACCTAATGTTTGTGACTTATTTGACAGTATTTGTGATTTATAACTGGACTTGGTGACACCTTCTAACCTATCCCAAATAACAAGAGCTTTGTAATAAAAGTCAAGTGATTCGGCATAATTACCTTTTAAATATTGAAATGTTGCTAATCGATGAAAACATTTGCCCTTTGCAGTTTGTTTCCATATTTCAGGCAAGTTCTTTGTATTTATCAATATATTAAGGGCCTGATTGGAAAGAATTATTGATGTATCAGGATTGGAATATTTTAATATCCAGGCAAGATCGTTCAGGTGGTTTATTTTACTGGTGTCAGCCTTATCAGATTTAATGACTGTTAAAAGGGAATCAATTTTATTACTTGCACAAACCTGCAGAATGATAATAGATGTTAGAGTCAAAATTAAACAAAATGCCAACCTTTTCATACAACCAATTTAATTATTACCGGACAATTTACAATTATAAAGATACTTGTTCAGAAATTAAAATCCAATTAAGCACTCTTTGCTGTTACTTTTATGTCCTATAACTTCATTTAACTTTCATACGGTTTTTGTTGAAATAACAACAATAAACTATTTACCTGAACTCCAAAACAAATTAATCCATTTAACAGACAAATTTTTGTCCGGGAATTTTTCAAAAATACATTCAATTTGCGATATCCTGTTTACCAGGTTCGAAAGACTGCCAGACAGAGTTTATTCATTTTGATAATTCTCAATTTAAGATTCATCCTGATCAAAAAATATGAAATTTTTCCAATGATTATATTACTTTGTTATTTCCGAAAAAACGATTAAGTTTGATTTTGATAATTGGTGATGTATGAATTGTTTTTTTTTAAAATTTTATACAAATAAAATTCCTGTTTTAATTCTATTACTTTTTTCTGTTTTTTTTACGGAACCAGTAATTGAAGCCAACATTAATTCCGACAGTATTGCTTCAATCGTAAAAAAAACAAAAGAAAGCGATAAACCAGCTTTATATATGAAATTAGCAAATGATCTTGATGATGCTGATAATGAAATTGCATTACAGTATGCACAAAAGGCATTAGCAATATATATTAAACTTGGTAAAAAACATGAAGAAGCTGCTGCACGCTATAAAATAGGTCAAAATTATTACTCACGTCGCGATTTTAAACAATCAACAGATTGGTATACCCAGGCATTAAGAATTTTCCAATCTTTAAAAGATAATGCAGGAATAGCCGGATGTTACAATTCAATTGGTGTTAATAATTTTCAGGTTTCAGATTATAAAGAAGCACAAAATTTATTCGAATTATCGCTAAAGTATTCAAAAGGGAAAATTGCACTGGAAGAAGGCAGAAGCTACTTTTATGAAGGGCTCATTTTAAGAAAACTTGGAAAACCGGATGAAGCCATTGAAAAATTAAAATCTTCAATTAATCCATTAAAATTTGCTGGCGATTTAAAACAACTTTCCAAGTCATATCATTTTCTGGGATTATTGTTTTACGAAAAGAGCCAATTTCCGCAAGCTATAGAGTATTACAAAACGGCTGATAGTCTCAGGAAATCCAGTAACGATTATTATGGCTCAGCTTTAACGCTTAATAATATGGGTAATGTATATTGGAGTTGGGGAAAATATGATAATGCAATTGCTGCTTATCAGGACGCCATGCGAATATTTGAAAAAATTGGAATTACCGAAGGCATATCCAGCTGCTTGAATAACCTGGGCTTAATTTACAACAAAATGGGGAATGAGGTCCAATCGCTTGAATCACATAAACAGGCATTAGCTATTCGCAAACAATCTGGTGATTTGGCGAAAGTGGCTGAATCGCTTAATAACATTGCCATTGTTCAATCCATTATTGTAGACAAAGAATTAGTGAAAAAGTATGGAAAAGGATGGCAGGAAAATTTATATAAAAAACTTCCAGGTCAAAAAATACTTTCCTTTTTTAATGAATGTTTAACAAATTATAAGGAATCTCTCAGAATAAGAGATTCCTTAGACGATAAAGAAAAGACTGCTCAGTTATATGTGAATATTGGCACAATTAATTCCTTTGCCGGTAATTTCAATTCAGCCGAAACATATTACAAAAAAGCAGATGAAATTTACAAAAACTACAACAATATATCAGATGAAACTAGTAATAAAATTAATTTAGGTATAGTATATCTGAAAACCGGGAACTATGAATTATCATTACAATATCTTCAGGAAGTTTTGAAAGTTGCCAAAGACCATAAACTAAATGAACTTGTAAAAGAGGCTTATAAAAACCTTTCCGATTTATACGGAGATCAGGGTAATTCTTCGAAAGCCCTTGAATATTATAAATTATTCACTGAAATAAAAGATACCTTGCTCAATGCCGATAACTACAGGCAAATGGCAGAATTACAAACACAATATGAAACCGAATCGCAAAAACAAAAAATTCAAATATTGAAAAAAGATAAAGCGCTGAAAGAAACTCAAATTAAACAACAAAAATATACTATATTCTTCTTCGTGTTAATCATTCTTTTGGTCAGTATAATGGTAGTCCTGTTTTACAGGCAAAGTAAACAGCGAAAACTGGCAAACATTGAACTGGCAAAGAAAAATGATCTTATTACAGAACAAAAAAAGGAAATTACAGACAGCATTCATTATGCGAGTCGATTGCAGCAAGCTATTCTCCCGCCAAGTGAAATGTTCGACCAATTGCTGCCAGATTATTTTGTTTTCTTTATGCCCCGCAATATTGTGAGCGGTGATTTTTATTACTTAACAGAAAAAGATGGAAAAGTAATCCTTGTTACAGCCGATTGCACTGGTCATGGAGTTCCGGGTGCATTCATGAGCATGCTTGGTACTGCTTTGTTGAACGATATTATTAACAAATTTCAGGATATATCTCCCAATAAAATCCTGGATGACATGCGCGAAATTATTATTAAATCGCTTCATCAATCCAATAAAACAGGCGAACATCGTGATGGGATGGACTTAGCTTTATTTGTATTAGATAGTCAAAATCAGGTTGTACATTTTGCCGGTGCAAACAATCCATTAATTATTATTAGAAATGGCGAACTCACGGAACTAAAACCCGATAAAATGCCTGTTGGTATTTATGAAAAAGGATCGATACCTTTTACTTCACAAACATTTGAAATTCAAAAAGGAGATATGCTTTATACTTTCTCCGATGGTATACTTGATCAATTCGGTGGTCCTGACGGGAAAAAGTTTATGATCAAACGCTTTCGCGAATTGCTTTTGGGCATCAATAAACTCGACTTAAAAAAGCAAAAAGAAAAATTAGCAAAAACCTTTAATGATTGGAAAGGTACCTATGAACAGGTTGATGATGTTACCGTAATCGGGGTAAGGGTATAAGTTATTTATACATCATTTAAATTTCACTTGGTCACATTCAGAGCATCCTGCATGGGAAGCAAGGACAAAACATTCATTCCGGATTAATTTTGTAACTTTTATTAACCCGCTATTCAAATAAATCTTTCTCTTAAATGAAACAAATCAAAGATAAGTATTTAACATAATCCTATCTTGAAGGTATAAATTTTACACTATATTTGACAGGTTCATTATCAGGTATAATTTCATTTAGTTATTTAAGTGGGTTTGTTCTGCTGAAGATCGAAAAAACAACTGTTAACCGAATATTTTCCAAAAAAATAAATATATGATGAAAAAATATTTTTGTTCTGATACCTATTGGTTTATCTGGATAGCACTTTTATTATCTATAAACACTTCTGTTTATCCTGCAAATCCTGCACCAGTTTCTGATGTTTTTAATGGGGGAAGAGGGATAAGTTTCAATGACAATTGGAAATTTCATCTGGGAAATGTAACTGGGGGTGAAAGTACAAGTTTTAATGATGGTACATGGCGTAACCTGAATTTACCCCACGATTGGAGCATTGAGTTATCATTCAACCAAAGCTCCGCTGCTACAGGTGGTGGAGGCTATCTTGATGGTGGAATTGGTTGGTACAGAAAAACTTTTAGTTTACCTAAATCCGATTCAGGAAAAAGAATTACCATTCAATTTGAAGGAATTTACATGAACAGTACTGTTTGGATTAACGGTCATCAATTAGGCACGAGGCCTTATGGATATAGTACTTTTGAATATGATTTAACTCCTTATGTCAATATAGGTTCAACTTCCAATGTAATTGCTGTTAAAGTAAATAACAACCAGCCAAACAGCAGGTGGTACTCAGGCAGCGGAATTTACCGGAATGTCTGGCTTTCTGCCACTGATCCGGTATACATTGCTTATTGCGGGTCTTTCGTTTCAACTCCAAAAGTGAGTGCCTCATCGGCAAACATTTCTGTTACTACCAAGGTTCAAAGCAATGCAACTTCAACTGAAAAAATTACCGTGGTTACTACTATTTATGACAATTCAGGAAATGGAGTTGTAACAAATTCTACTGCACCATTTGAAATTGAATCAAATAAAGAAACCTCCGTTAGCAGTAAACTTGATATTGCAAATCCTGTCCTTTGGTCAATTTCAAATCCATATCTTTATACTGTAAAAACACAAATTCTCATTAATAAAAAAATAGTGGACAGTTTTGTGTCCACATTAGGTGTCCGCTCAATTTCAATAAATCCGAAAACAGGCTTTTGGTTAAATGATTCAAATATTAAACTTCATGGGGTTTGCATGCACCATGATTTGGGAAGTTTAGGTTCTGCACAAAATTACCGTGCGTTAGAACGTCAGGTGGAAACATTAAAATCTTTTGGTTGCAATGCAATTCGTACTTCGCACAACCCTCCTACCCCTGAATTACTTGATATATGTGATAAACTGGGACTGGTTATAATGGATGAAGCTTTTGATTGCTGGGAAATGGGCAAGAACTCAAATGATTATCATTTATATTTCGATGCCTGGGCACAGCAGGATGTACAGGATTGGATAAGGCGCGACCGCAATCATCCAAGCGTTATTATGTGGAGTATAGGAAATGAAATACCTGAACAGGGCAGTTCCAGTGGTATTCCAATTGCCAATAGATTAATTAACTATGTTCATGCAGATGATGAGACAAGACCAATTACTCAGGCTTTAAATAACCAGGGTTTTCTTGGTCGGCTATTAGATATGGTAGGTTATAATTATGCTTCAGGAGGTACTTATGACAACGACCACAAAAATAATCCGAAATGGGTTATTTTTGGAAGTGAAACTTCTTCGGCAGTGAGGACACGAGGGGTTTACCATTTACCTGTAAACCAAAATAATCTTGTATCTCCGGACTACCAGTGTTCTAATTATGATAATTCAGTTGTTCCGTGGGGTCATAGCGCAGAAGATTCATGGGACTTCGATAATACCCGTCCTTTTGTTGCCGGACAATTTATCTGGACCGGCTTTGATTATATTGGAGAGCCTACCCCTTATGGCTGGCCTGCCAAAAGTTCTTATTTCGGAATTGTCGATATGGCTGGTTTCCCAAAAGATATTTATTACTTCTATCAAAGCCAATGGACAACAAGGCCAATGGTTCATTTACTACCATACTGGAACTGGTCGGATGGAGATACTATTCCTGTTTGGGCTTATTCTAATTGCGACAGTGTAGCCTTATTCCTGAATGGAACTGCTTTAGGTGTTAAAAAACTTCAGGCACAAAAACCATATCATGTTGAATGGCAGGTTCCTTTTATAGCTGGTAAAGTCAAAGCCCTGGCCTATAAAAACAAGGCTGTTGTGGCAACTGATAGTATTATTACTCCGGCAACAGCATCAAAAATAAGTTTGAAGGTTGACAGGGATACCATTCAAGCAGATGGCTACGATCAGGCATTTATTGAGACCGATATTCTTGATGCCAATGGTATTATGGTTCCTGATGCAAGTAACCTGGTTAATTATTCAATTAGCGGGCCAGGTAAAATTGTTGGTGTAGATAATGGTAACCCTATCAGCCTGGAATCATTTAAAGGTTCACAACGTCAGGCTTTCAGCGGAAAATGTCTTGCTATTGTCCAGTCAACAGGTACGGAAGGTGAAATTGTTTTAATTGCCTCGACATCTCCTGTGCCAAATAATGTGGCATTGCGTAAACCTTCCCATGCAGATTCAGAGGATATTTATACTTTGGCAGATATTGCTGTCGGAAAAACTTCCTTCTCAGACAGCCAGCAAGGAAATAACCCGACTTCGGCAGGAAATGATGGAAATACTTCAACACGCTGGTGTGCTAATGATGGTAATATAGGCCACTGGTGGGAAGTAGATTTGGGAACAAACCATAATATTATTGGCACTGAAATTTATTGGGAACAATTAAACAACTATAAATACAAAATCGAAACATCAACAGATAATGTAAATTGGAAACTGGTTGTTGACCAAACTAAAAATTCTGCCTCATTACAAACAATGGACGATAACTTCACGGGTACTGCTCGTTATGTCCGTATTACAATAACAGGTTTAAATAATGGAAGCTGGGCAAGTTTTTATGAATTTAAAATATATGATGGCTCTGTTTCTGTGTCGTCCCAGAAAAATACTGCTTCCAAAGGAAACGATGGAAATATAAATTCATTTTGGCGTGCATCTGATGGAAGTGCCGGTCATTCATGGACAGTTGATTTGGATTCAGTGATAAATATTACCGGAAGTCAGGTAACCTGGCTTGATTCCACCAATACTTATCAATATAAAATCGAAATTTCATCAGACAGCAGTTTATGGAGCTTAGCTGTTGATAAAACCAATAATACCATCTCACATCAGGTTCAAACCGATAATTTCACAGATTCTGCAAGATATGTCAGAATTACGATTACTGGTGGCGTTAATAATACTCACAGGGCAGGGTTCCTGGAATTTAGGGTATTTAATGGAACTTATATAACTTTTAGTCCGGTTTCTGTGACAATTAATTGTTTGAAACCGAAATGTACGTCTTGCCATTTAGATAGTGTTCAGATTAAACCCTGGATTAATATAAATAATACCGGCTGGCAACAATCAGGATCGGCCCTGTTGTGTAAAGGAGGAAATGTTTCATTCAGCCCGCTGACAATTGATACTACAGGTTGGTCATGGAGTGGGCCGGGTGCTTATTCAAATTCAAATATGGAAATTACACTTAAAAATGTCCAACCTCAAAATATTGGGACTTATAAGGTAACACATAATAATTTTTTTTTTAATTTTCAATTATCCCTGGTAAAAGACAGTGTTTCTGCTTTTATAAAAATTAATAAGGGTTTTTTTAATCAAACTGATTCCGCCACAGCTTATACAGGCGATACAGTTATTTTAAGCCCGATGCCCGCAGATTCTGTTGGCTGGACATGGTTATGGTCGGGGCCAAATGGATTCACGTCAACATCGAGGGCTGTAATGATTGCAATTTCAGATTTAAATCAATCTGGCACTTATTCGGCTAATGGTACAGATGGACTAAACTGTGGAAATATTTCCCGGGATTTTAAATTAATTATTAAACAAGGAACTTTAATTAATAAGCCCGAATCAGATAAAAGAGGTTTTGAAATCTATCCTAACCCTTCTGTTAATGGTCAGTTTACAATATTCCTTCCTAAAAACATTTCAGATAAAACAAGTATTATTAGTATTTATGATGCTTTTGGTAAGTTAAAATTCATAAAAAAGGTCAATGGATTGAGTTATAAAACTATCGACACCTATAATATCGGAATGGAAAATGGTGTGTATTTTGTCTATGTTAAAAATGCAACTTCAACCAATAACAGTATTTTAATTATTCAATAAGAACACGGATTTTTTTAATGATTTTTTCTTTTTTGCCCTTTTTAAAATAACTTATAAATTCTAAAAATTTTTTTATTAAAAGCATCTTATTTCTTAAATATCATTTCAAAAAATGTTTTCATATCAGACCATGATTCCTTATCCGCTTCCGCATTATATTCTATTGGCATATTAAATTCCTTGCCAATGTTTGTAGCATTTGGATTTGTAAATGCATGCGTTGCATTAGGGTAAATTTTAAAAGTATAATCTGCACCAATAGAATCCAACTGATGCTTAAAATTTGCGACATCATTTTCTGAAACAAATTTATCACTGCTGCCATGGCAAACAAAAATCTTTGCTTTTAAAAGTTCTTTTTTCGCTGGCACACCTTTAAGGCCACCGTGAAAACTTACAACTCCTTTAAAATCTGCCCCCAATTTTGCGGCATTTAATATCATGGCGCCACCGAAACAATATCCAATTGCTGCAATATTATCTTTATCGGTTTGTGAATATTCTCCCATTTTCATGATAGCTGCATCCAATAGACTTTTAGCCAATTGAGGGTCCTTATAAAAAGGCATTGTCAGGTCCATAGCTTCCTTTGGGTTTGCAGCATTTTTCCCATCGCCAAATAAATCAACAGCCATGGCTATATAACCTAATTCTGCCAGTTGCCGTGCCCGCATCTTAGTATAATCATTTAAGCCCCACCATTCATGAACAACAAGAATTGCCGGCCGTTTTTTCTTTAAATTTTCGTTGTAGGCTACAAAACCATTATAAGTAATTCCGTTAACAATATAATGTATATTTTCTTCTTTAATTTGTATTGGAATATTCCTAACCATTTTAAAAGATGTAGTTGTCCCTAAACCAAATAATAATAATAAGTAAAAAGCAGATTTCGTTTTCATAAATTGTCGTGTTTTATTTTGTTATAAATCCTAAACAAATTTTTATAATGAAAGTTCAGATTATGTAGCAATATAACGCCTATGTACCTCGAAACTGGTTATCCTTAAATTAATATTCACCTAATAGAATTTTATTACCCTACAGTTGTATTAAAACTATTAATGGTTTTTTTTACTAATATTCCTTTTTTTTCCAGGATTTAAAATATTCATATCCGTAAAATACATTTTTTTAAAATCATTTGATAAATTACCAAATTAATTAAACGGAAGTCGGGATTTTAATTATTCTGACTGTGGCAACTTCGTTCTACACCCTATTAAATAAGGTATTTATGTCGAACCTCTTCTATATACCTTTATCAATAGTCTTGTTGGCCCAGCCTCATGATCAAAAATTTCTAAAACCTGATTTAGTTTGTCTAATCTAATCGTTTTTTTACCCTGTTCTAAATCTCTGATAAAACGCAAACCAACTTTTGCTTTGGAGGCAAGCTCTTTTTGATTGATTTTAAGTCTCTTACGTTGTTCCTTTATGAATTTAGAGAAAACTGTTTGCATGGCTTTATCTAAGTAGAATTAATATTAAATTGCAAATATATACCTTTTCGGGTATATGCAAAAATATATTTTATTTAATATACCCTTTCAGGTATACTCATTATTTATAATGTTGTATAACAAATATTTATATTAACTATTTTTTGAATATAATTTTAATTATTCAAAAAATTAATTTAAACAGATATTATCAACTAATCTTAAAACTAATTGATTTATATTTTAAGGAAAATTTTGCTCTAATGTCTTGGTTATTAACCTGAATCTCGTAATTAATGAATTGATTCAAATTCATTTTTGAAATACAGGCATATTTAGAAATTCACCATATTTTTGCAAGGCAACATTAAGATCATGGTTCAGTGGTTTGCCTGAAGTATCTATGAATTTAGGCTCAATAGCTATTTTATTCTTACCAAGAATGCGTTTCCATTTACCAATAACTTTCCCGTTCTCAACAATTACCGGGCTTAATAAATTTACTCCTTGATTAATCTTTTGTATAACTTGACTGCTATAAACTGCATTACGGTCTTTATATCCGACAAGATATTCATCAAAGGCCGGTAATAAAAAAGCATTATGTTGTATTTTATTTAAATCCGGAGTATCCTTGGAAAGCCAATATGTCTGATCATTAATAATCTCATGGATAAGGTCTTTTTTGATCATTTCAAGTCCTGTTCTGGCATCAGAAGCTGGCAACCCCGACCACCAAATATAATCCCGGAGGGTTGCCGGACCATGGCTGATGAAATAACGCTTTGCAAGTTCAGCTAATGCTTCATCGTGAATGTATGTTTTAGTTTGATGGACCCATTCATCAAGTAACACAAATGTTTGTTGTTTTCCTTCCCTGGCACCAAAACATATTAGACCATCCTGGGCCAGCAGCCATAAGATATGAATGCCACGCTGGCCCTTAGTTGAAATACCTGAGGATTCTAACATCTTGTAAATAGCTTCCCTTGTAAAACTTTTTTCTCCCTGCAGGGTTTTTATAATTAATTTTTTACAACGGCTGATTGTATTTTCATCAATTTCCAATTGTTTGAGCCGTCCTTTACTTCCGGAAATGATCCTGGGAGTTAATAGCGTGAGCATCCAATGTACATCATCAGCTTTAATAAAATGGAGTGTGCCACGCATAGGCCAGGTACGAATGATCTTTCGGTCAGAAATAGCTTGTTCAACTAATTTCACATTTGATTTAGGTATACGCAGGCCAATTGCCCAAAGTGCACCGGGATAATCCTGTGCCTGAACCGCTCCCAACCTTGCTACTACATCAACAGGTCCAACTACTTTTCTATTCACTATTAATTGATTGGAAAGCCTGTAATGAGTAATATCCATAACAATTTGTCAATTTTTTGGGTGGATTTATAATTAATAAAATACCTGATTTACAGGTTTAATTTGTAATAAACATGTTATATTAAATTTCACAGATTTAAGTCAATTATTTGTCCAGACTTTTTAACAACAACCAGGATAAAGAAATTATTAATGAATTGTTCATTCAATTCTTTCGAATACCAAAGTTACATTTCTTTTGCCCCAGGATGAATTTGAGAATTGTTTGATCTCCAGCAGTGATCCCTTTATATTTAAATTCCAGGTTTCATTAATTACCATTTCGGAAATTTTTCCACCCGTATTGAAAATAACTTTCGAATCAATATGCATCGTATCATTTGTATCAGACCATTTTGTTTTCATAATTTTGGGGGAGTTCCACAATTCCGATTTACTTTCTTTACCATCGAATGTTAGCCTTTCATTAGTGATTTTATCATCAGCATATTCCAAAATGAAATATTTTTGAATAGAAACCTCATTTTCATTTTGAATTATTCTCATTTCAAATGGAATTCCGCTAGCTCCCATAGTTTCCAAAATACTTTTTTCCTCACAAAAAATCCATTCGCCTGAAAAATCGACTTTTTGTTTATTGTGATCCAACCCATTAAAAGGTAATGAAGGAAGCCCGCAAGCTGAACGGTATTTATTAATAATTTTCAAATAAACTGTATCTTCCATGTACAGGAAACGGGAATCTTTAACCATTTCAGAATACTGTTTTTTTGTTGTATTTCGAACCATTCCTGCCCAGACAACATATGACGCCCATTTTGGTTGTTTCTTCAGGATTTCAAGGCCTGGAGGGTTTCCTACCTCTCCAAGAATTACAGGTTTGCCATTTGATAATAAAACAAGGCTATCGTAATAATCCTGATTAAAGTCATTCCTATAAACATCGAGCGAAAGAAGGTCGAGGTATTTATTTCCCGGATAGTAATTTGAAAATTGCATTTCTGGTTTATTAGGCCTGTCGACATTCCATATCCAGATGAGATTATTGATTTTATGAAAATTTACCAGCCTGTCGAAAAGCTGACGGTAGAGCCCTATAGTGCTGTATTCACCGCGCCTCCCACCCCACCAGAACCAGCTTCCGTTCATTTCATGAAAAGGACGCCATAATATTGGTACATGCGCGGCCTGAAGCTTTTTCAGGTAAAATGCAATGGTATCAACCTGTTCACACCAATGTTTGTAAAGTCTTGTTCCCGGTGTAAGCAGATCTTTAAATTGCTGATCAAGTAACTGTCCCTGCACGCTTGCAAGGGAATCCGGGGCTATTTTTCCTGGACCAGGACGGAATGTGACCGGTTCATTGGCAGTCGGAGGAACAGCATGCCAGCATATCGTGATTATCGAACCCAAAAGATGTTGTTTTTTAGCTTCCTCAACAATATTTGAACGTGCAAGATGGGAATCTGTATCACTGTCTTTGGCAAATCCCCAGTCGGTACCGTAAATTACCGGGGTTTTTCCTATGTATTTAGAAGCAAATTTTGAATTTCTGCCTTTAATATTCGGATAGTTATGCTGGCCCGTGAGGGTATATTTTCCCGAAATACCATATAATAATTTCAAAAGGGCTTTTGCTTCCGGTGAAGCATCTGGAGTTACGGGAACAATCGAATCATTCAATCCATAGACCGAAAAAGAAAAAACGCACCATAACAGAATAACCAAACTTAAAATTTTTCCCAAAACCGTCATACCCTTTAAAATTCCTTTAAACAAAAAAAATTATAATTTCAATTTAAACTTGTTCATATAACTATTTTCCATCGAGAATAATTGGGGTGTTCTTTCCACCTCCCATTATAATAAGTTTTGCATTAGGTGAATTGGATATAGCCTTAATCATTTCGTATTGTAATTGTTTATCGCTAAGTGCAGAACTTATTATCTTCTGATAATCGGCAATACCCTGGGCTTCTACCCTTTTTCTTTCTGCCTCCTGCCTTTCTTTCTGGAGAACAAAAGTCATTTTTTGTGCATCCTGTTCTGCATTAATTTTAGATTCAATGGATGCTTTTACTGATGCAGGCAAGGTAATATTTCTTACCAAAAGTTGTTCAAGTATCAAGCCCCTGTCTTTAAAATCTTTTTCAATAGTCTGATATATCCTCGATTGGAATTCATCGCGCTTGGTCGAATACAAAGCTACCGCATCGTAATAAACGGCATTATCCCTTATCTTAGTCCTGCAAATAGGGCGGACAATAACATTTTTATAATCAATACCGATTTGCTTTAAAATTCTCGGAGCTTCATGTGGAAGTAATTTGTACAAAACCGTCAGGTCAATAATTACTTCGAGGCCATCGGCAGATAATACCCTGATTGCATCATCGCCAATAATATCACCTTCATTATGGACTCCGGACATGGTATAATTTTGTGTCCTGATATCAAATTTCACAACTTCAACTAAAGGATTAACCAGATTTAAACCGCTTTCCAGCACATTATCATTTACTTTGCCAAAAAGTTTCTGGACACCTACTTCTCCCGGTTCAATCTGAACTATTGAAGCAATAAGTAAACCTACAACGATTATTGCAATTCCGATAATTTCAATTATATTTTTGTAATTACCGGCAGTTGAATTGGATCTTGAAATTACCAATCCGACAATCAAGGCAATTATGCCAATTATTATCAGCGCCATAGTTTATTAGTTTAGTTAAATAAAAGTTATTAAAAATAAAATTAAAATTTCCAGATAAATTTAATTAAAATAACACAGTATAATAAATTTATCTAAATATGTTTTATTCAATTGAAGCTGAAAAAATCCCAGGTCAATTAAATATTTGCTGAATATAAGCTTAAAGCTTTGAAAAATTTCAAGTGTGTTTTAATAATTTGAACTAATCCTGATGATTTCATTTACAAACCAAAAATCGATATTTACAACCAGAACAATTGATTTAAATTTCGTATTTAAAACAATAAAATAATTATCTTAAATAGTACAAATAATGATATGATTGTATCAATCTTTTTCAAGTTTCATTATAATTTTAAATTCTTCTTCTAAAACAGGTTGAACAGAAAGACGCGTATTCTTTAGAAGTACCATGTTTTTCAGTTCAGGTACTTCTTTAATTTCCTGAAGTGAAATAAACCGCTTAAGTTTTCTGACTGGTTTAACGTCAATCACAGACCAATCGCCACTGGCAGAGGTAGGATCGGCATAAAATTCTTTAAATGCTTCTGCAAGGCCTACAATTCCGCGTTCTTCGCCGCTGTGATAAATAAAAATAATATCACCTGTTTTTATCTTTCTTAAATAATTTCGGGCTTGAAAATTCCTGACCCCATCCCACATATCCATGCCTTTTTTTACTAAATTATCCCAGGAGTAAGTTTCAGGATCAGTTTTTAACAACCAATATTTCATACTTTTTTAGATATAACAACTTAATGTCCGGTTTGGTTTTTAATGGTTAACTCAAAATCCCAATTTTAAGTTTTTATACATCACTTAATTTACAATTGCCACTGATTTATTAAATTTGATTTTCCAATACAATAAAATTGTGATTTTTAAAAATTATCCATATCAATATTTTTTTAATTATTTCAAATCATATTGAGGTGTAATTAAACAATGTTAATTCAAGGGAAAAAATACAGGACCATCTGGTTTAAAAACAATCAATCGGATATTATCTGTATTATTGATCAACGGTTCTTACCCCATAGATTCATTATTGAAGAATTAAGTTCGGTTGGTGAAATGGTTACGGCAATTAAAGATATGCATTTGAGGGGTGCAGGATTAATTGGGGCTGCGGCCGGTTATGGTATGTACCTGGCTGCATTGGAAGCGTCAAAAGGAAATTCGTTTGTTGAAATCCTGAATAAGTCTGCTGCCGGATTAAAAGACTCAAGGCCAACCGCAGTTAACCTGGCTTGGGCAATCGAAAGACAATTAAAAGCTATTTCAAAAGGATTATCTGTAGCAGAAAAAAAAAGTATTGCGAGGGAAACAGCCATTACAATTGCAGACGAAGATGCCGGATATTGTAAAAAAATAGGTGAATATGGCGTCCAGATTCTTCTGGAATTAAGTAAAAAAAAACATGGTTCTACAGTTAACATCCTGACTCATTGTAATGCCGGCTGGCTGGCTTTTGTGGATTATGGCTCAGCAACAGCTCCAATTTACGAAGCATTCAAACAGGGAATAAAGTTACATGTCTGGGTCGATGAAACCAGGCCACGCAACCAGGGTTCCAGCTTAACTGCCTGGGAACTTTTGACCCAGGGTATCCCGCATACTGTAATAACTGATAATACGGGAGGCCACCTCATGCAGCATGGATTGGTCGACCTTGTAATTACAGGGGCTGACAGGGTAACACGAACCGGGGATGTTGCCAATAAAATTGGCACTTACTTAAAAGCCCTGGCTGCCCGTGATAATAAAATACCGTTTTATGTCGCTTTTCCCTCATCTACCTTTGATTGGCAAATCTCTGATGGCATGAAGGAAATCCTCATCGAAGAACGTGATACAGATGAAGTGAAATATATTACTGGGCTTTGTGACAAGGAGCTGAAAACGGTGTTGTTGACACCCTCCGAAAGCAATGCTGCAAATTATGGATTTGATGTGACCCCTGCCCGACTGATAACAGGATTCATTACTGAACGGGGAATTTGTAAAGCAACTGAAAAAAGTATTGTAAAATTATTTCCTGAAAGAAAAAGAATTGAATGAGAAAGGTGTTATAAAATTCAACTGCAACTGGATTAAGGAAGAACCTCTTGTTTTTGACTTATTTGGATTAATGAACCATTGGCGAAACATTTTATTCAGTATGGGTATGATTGGTGCTAATGATGATGATGTCGGATATGGCAATATAAGTACAAGGTATTACCAAAACCAGTTCATCATTACAGGTTCAGCTACAGGAAGAATAAAAAACTTGACCCATGCGCATTATACCAGGGTAACTGAATTCAGCTCAGAGAATAATACTCTCACGGCAATCGGGCCCATCATTTCTTCTTCTGAATCATTGACACATGCTGCATTATATGAGTCGGACAAAAATATACATGCAATAATGCACGTCCATCATGCAGGATTATGGCAACATCTTTTTAATAAAGTTCCAACCTCGGATGCTGTTATTGAATATGGAACACAGGGAATGGCTGATGAAATTCGCCGGTTATATGCTGCAACTGATCTTTCCACAAAAAAAATACTGGTAATGGGTGGGCATCTGGAAGGCATAATTACTTTTGGCAATAACCTTGATGATGCCGGAAAAGTTTTGCTTAATTATTTTAATGCTTTAAAATAAAACCCTTTTCAAAATAATAAATTCAGTAAGCGATGATAAAAATTGGAATTATAGGAGGCTCAGGACTTGACAACCCTCAGATTTTAATAAACACAACCGAAGTTATAACGGACACGCCTTATGGCAAGCCGACATCTTCTCTGCGTTGCGGTACCATAAATGGATGCGACGTAATCCTTGTTTCACGTCATGGTTTAAAGCACCAATATAGTCCCAGCGAAGTAAATTACAGGGCAAACATATTTGCTTTAAAAGAGCAGGGTGTGAGCCATATTATTGCAACAACCGCATGTGGTAGCTTGCGTGAAGAAATTGGCCGTGGCCATTTTATTATTATCGACCAGTTTATCGATTTTACAAGGATAAGAAAAAATACTTTTTACGACAGTTTCTCGGAAAGTGCTGTCCATACAGCCATGCCGGAACCATTTGATGCCCGGCTCAGGGAGTTATTATACACTACTTCGCTTGAACTTGGTTTTAAAGCACATCCCAAAGGTACAGTGGTTACTATAGAGGGACCACGCTTTTCCACCAAAGCCGAATCAAAAATGTTCCGGTTGCTCGGTGCCGATATCATTAATATGTCGGTGGCAACTGAAGCAATGCTTGCCAATGAATTAAAAATTCCCTATGCCGCCATTGCCATGAGCACGGATTACGATTGCTGGAAAGAAGACGAAAAGCCTGTTACCTGGGATGAGATTCTTGAAGTATTTCAGAAAAATGTTGGAAATGTCACCAATATCCTTGTAAATGCCTTACCTAAAATTAAATAAAATGAGTGGCTTAAAAGAAAAAATCCGTTCGATACCTGATTTTCCTAAAAAAGGTATTCTTTTTCGTGATATTACTACACTGATGCAGGATGCCGATGCATTTAAAGAAGCCTGCGGCCTTTTTTATGACCGGTATAAAGATTTAAATATCGATAAAGTGGTAGGTATCGAGGCGCGTGGTTTCGTTTTCGGGGCTATATTGGCTTATATGCTAAATACAGGATTTGTGCCGGTACGCAAAAAAGGGAAACTACCTTATAAAACCATAAGTGAGAAATATAACCTTGAATACGGCACGGCGGAGATAGAAATTCACCAGGACGCCATCAGCAAGAATGAACGGGTGGTAATTGTGGATGACCTGATTGCTACCGGCGGGACTGTGGCTGCGGCAATTAATCTCGTTGAGCGCTTGGGAGGAAAAGTAATAGAATGTGCATTTTTGATAGAATTGCCTGATTTAAAAGGCAGAGAACTTATTAAAAATAAAAATATTTTCACATTGCTTCAATTTGAAGGTGATTAAAGAGCTAATGCTTAAACTTTGTAAAAACCTGTAAAATTAATTGTCTGAAAAAAACTTCCTGTTTTGAATCCGCCATATTCCGGCCAGCAAGCTTCCGATAATGCTATGGGTGGCACTCGAAATTGCCGAAGGAATTGCTGTTGTCGGATTAGAGAAGTTATTTTTTGCCAGTACAACACCGAGACCTGAATTTTGCATACTCACTTCAATAGAAATAGTTTGTCTTACACGTTTATCCTTTGCAGTAAACATAACCAATACATAACCCAATAAAAATCCACTGGCATGTAATCCTGCAACGGCAAATATCAAACGCCATCCACAATCAACAATTAAATTTCTTCCTAAACCAATAATACTTGAAACAATCAATACAATAGTTAATGTTGCTACAACAGGTGCATAAGGCAGTATCTTAGTTGTGAATTTTGGAAGATATTTATTTAAAATAATTCCTAAAGTCACTGGTAATAAAATCACTTTCAGTGTATCAAAAAATAAAGACCAACCATTGATATCCACTTTGCTACCGATGATAAAGGTACTTAGAGCCGGGGTAAAGAAAATGGCCAGAAAAGTAGAAATAGAAGTTGTGGTAACAGAGAGAGGTACAATGGCCCGGGCTAAATAAGTAACCACATTCGATGCCGTGCCGCTCGGACAGCAGGCAACCAATATTAATCCAACTGCAAAAAGGTGGGAAGGTGAAACAAATAACCCATGAACCATCCTAAAAATGGCATTACCGTAAAATGAAGAACCAAACCTGTAATAACCCATTTGGGAACTTTTAGTACATTTTTAAAATCATCAAAGCTAATGGTCAATCCCATGCCCAGCATAATAATTCCCAGGCCATAAGTAATAAAATTCCCGGAAAACCAGGTAAATAAAGAGGGTTGAATAAAAGTCAAAATTATTCCAAAAATTACCCAGAGTGGAAAAGCCATAACAATGAATGTGGAGATTCTAGACATTTTTGTTTTGTCTTATGAGCAATAGTTGCGTTAAGATTGACGGGTAAAATTAAAAAAAGTATTGAAACTTTCGAGCAATTGATTAAATCAACAACCATTCAATAGATTTATGAAATTCCAATCAGTACAAACTTTAAGAAGAGGACTGTGAGGTAAGGCATACCTGATTGCAACAATTAATGTCTTATACCTAATGATTTATTTCGTTTTATAACCATAAAGCCACATCCCTGGGATATGGCTTTACGTCTGACTAACTACCTCCGGGCATTAGAAAAGCCCAATAATCAATTATTCAACATTTAACTAAAAAACATATTGTATTTGGGTTCATTTTTGTCATTTTAGTTTAGTTCACTTAATGCTTTCATCAATCTTTGCCTTGCAAAGTATATACGGCTCTTTACTGTTCCAATATTCAATTCGAGCTTGTCTGCAATTTCTTTGTATTTGTACCCCTCCAAAAGCATTTTAAAAGGATACTTGAATTCATTCTGCAGGTTATCAATTATTTGGGCCAATTGTTGCGCGGAATAAATTATGTCCGGCGCTGTATTGGATATTTCCTTATTCCGGTTAAGAAAAAATAAATTATTTGTATTATCTAAATTTGTACGGTGACGAATATTTCTTCGATAATTATTGATAAAAATATTTCTCATAATTGTATATGTCCAGGCTTGCAGGTTCGTACATTCGGCAAATTGATTTCTATAAGTATATGCTTTTAGCATTGTTTCCTGTAATAAATCCTTTGCATCTTCTTTGTTGGAGGTCAGACCCATTGCGAAATGGGATAACTTACCTTCGAGATTTGTAAGTTGGTAACCGAATTCTATTGCTGTCATAGTTTTAATATTTTTTACAGTTAGTTTTATAAAGAATTATATTCTTAAAACAAAAATATGATAGCAATGAAAGCCTTGAATTAAGGTCAGATTAAGATGAAATTAAGATTACGTTAAGAAATGCAAACGGCAAAATTTTGCAGATAAATGAATAATGTATATTGCCAAAATGTTAATGAAATAGATTAACAAAGATCAGGATATCTTTCTATTTCTTTTTCCGAGCTGTAAATTTAGTTTTACAGTATCTGAATTATTTTATAAGTAAAGGATTTCAGATTATAATTATATTACCCTATATCAAGAATAGCATATCCTAATCCTTTAACCGTATGAATGAGCTCAGTGGGCCGCCCTTTATCAATTTTATTTCTGAGTGAATGAATATGTACATTAATTACATTTGTCCCTGAATCGAATGAGACTCCCCATATTTTTTCGGTGATTTCAATTTTATCAAACACCTTGCCTTTATGGCTTATTAAAAGTTCAAGAAGCCGATATTCTAATGCAGTAAGATTTATTTCCTTATTCCCTCTCTTCACTTTCTTGGAAATAGTATCTACTTCCAAATCCGAGGTCTTAAAAATAGGGTTGACCATCATCTCTTTGTTTCTTCGATTTAGAGCATGGATTCTGGCCAGTAATTCCTGAAAAACGAAAGGTTTTAAAAGATAATCGTCAGCTCCGCAATTAAAACCCAATACCTTATCTTCTGTTGAATCCAATGAGGTAAGCATTAAAATGGGGGTCTTTATATTGTTGTTTCGAATTCTTTTGCATAATTCAAATCCACTAATTCCAGGAATGATAACATCCAAAATAATCACATCATATTTTCTTTGAAGGGCGAGTTTTTCTCCCATTGAACTGTCATATGCAACATCTACAGAACAATTATTTCTCTCGAGTCCCAACTTCACAAAAGAAGATATTTGCGGATCATCCTCAACCAGAAATATTTTCATTTGTATATGAAATTTTATTTTCTAAATTTTTTAAATTTACATTAATATTCTATAAAACAAATTAATACTTTTCATAAAAATTAGAAAAATAAAGAAGTTCATTACAATAAATTTTCTATTTATTTTACCGACTTGTTTTATTAATTACCAGATAGAAATTAAAAAAATGTTCTTTGCAAATGTTTAAAAAAGCCAATATTCATAAAAAATTAGCTGAAAAACATTCGAAATAGTAAACGGAATTTCAAATCTAAAAGAAATGATAATTTATAATTTATTGGAAACTGATAAAATCACTTATAGGCAGCACCAGTTAAAGAACAAGTCTTATCTTAACAAAACATCTAAAATTCACAGAATTTATGGTT
>Ga0265323_10000277_pt1 | contig 29606 bp, 24 predicted proteins | sample 41225metaG_FD_193580 | JGI IMG/M metagenome (GOLD analysis project Ga0265323, IMG submission 193580) | Rhizosphere microbial communities from Carex aquatilis grown in University of Washington, Seatle, WA, United States - 4-12-25 metaG | ecosystem: Host-associated > Plants > Roots > Rhizosphere...
GGCAGCGTTCCACGCCTCGCCGCGTGTTCACTGATTCCTGAATGGCCACTTCATGCGGTGTGCCCTTGAACACAAAACCGCCCGCGCCGATGTAAAGACCCTCGTTGTTTTCGCGCACGACGACGAAATCAATGTGCTCCGGCCCCTTGTCCTTGAGCGGACAATCGGCGGCGCGATACAGTTTTACCGGGCGCAAATTGATGTATTGCTCCAGCTCGAACCGGAGGCGCAGCAGGATGCCCTTTTCGAGAATGCCCGGCTTGACCTGCGGATGGCCCACCGCGCCGAGAAAAATCGCCTTGAACTTGCGCAGCTCGTCCACCGCGTTGTCGGGCAGCACCTCGCCCGTCTTCAGATAACGGTCGCCGCCAAAATCGTAAGGATGCCAGTTGATCTTGAAACCGAATTTTTGGGCGGCGGCCTCGGACACTTTGAGGGCCTCGCGGGCGACTTCCGGCCCCGTGCCGTCGCCGCCGATGACTGCAATGTTATAGGTTTTCATAAATTATTGTCTTCACCCCGAAAGCTTTCGGGGCGGAAATTGTAATCCTAACATTTTTTAACCTGGTCGCAATGGAATTTTGCACAACGGTTTAATCGGCGGCGCAATTTGACACTGCCGCCATTTTTTCTCCCTCTCCGCCGTGAAACGGGGGAGAGGGCCGGGGTGAGGTGGTGCCAATAATTTTCAAGCTCAAATCCCCTCGCCCCAGCCCCGTAAAGGGGCGTGGCCCCCACGGGGCTTTACGCCCTCTCCCCGCTCGGGCGGGGCGAGGGAGTCGGCAGCAGTGCCATGTTGCGCGGTTTAATCCGCTTGCTTCAAATGCGTTTAGGTTTTTCAATCAAGGAACCATGTCCGCCATGTCAAAACGTCTGACTGCCATTCTGGCCACCGGCATGGTCTTGGTTGGGAACTCAAAATCTGCCAGCCAGTTAAAATAATATGCCTGAGATTTTGCCCTATAAAGTCGCCACGCTGCTGTATTGTTTCAGCGAACGCGATGAAGTGCTTCTGCTCGAACGCGCGCAGGAGCCGAACCGCGGCCTGTGGAGCCCCTGCGGCGGAAAATTGAAGATGGACATCGGCGAATCGCCCTACGCCTGCGCCTGCCGCGAGGCGCATGAGGAAACGGGCCTGTCGTTGCGTCCGGAAGATTTGCATCTGGCCGGCCTGGTCAGCGAACATGGTTTCCAGGGCCGGACGCACTGGCTGATGTTCTTGTTCGAGGTGAAACCGCGCCTGAAATCCCTGCCGCCGCATCATGCCGAGGGCCGTTTTCAATTCTTCACCCGCGCCGCGCTCGAGGGGTTGAACCTGCCGCAGACCGACCGGGAACAAATCTGGCCCTGGTTCTGGCGCCATCGCGGCGGATTTTTCGCGGCCCATTGCCATTGCCACCCCGACGGGCGCAACGACTGGACGCTCGAAGAAGCATTGGGGGAAACATCCAACATTCAACATCCAACATCGAACATCCAATGTTGAAGCCCCCGGCCATTTCATTGGTTGTTGGGAGTTCGATGTTGGATGTTTGATGTTGAAAACTTGTATGAGCGACGAACCGATCATTGATTTGCACAGCGACGATTATTTCATGCGCGAGGCCTTGCGGCAGGCGGAGCGCGCTTATGAAGCGGACGAGGTGCCCGTCGGCGCGGTCATCGTTCGCGAGGGTCGAATCATCGCGCGGGCCTCCAACCAGGTCGAACAGCTCAAGGACGCCACGGCGCATGCCGAAATGCTCGCGCTCACGCAGGCGGAGGAAACCGTCGGCGACTGGCGGCTGGCGGATTGCACGCTTTACGTGACCAAGGAGCCGTGCCCGATGTGCGCGGGCGCGATGGTGCATACGCGGCTGACGCGCGTGGTGTTCGGCGCCAGCGATCCGAAGGGCGGCGCGGCCGGCGGGGCGATGAACCTGCTGCAATTCCCCACGCTGAATCACCGTTGCGAAATCACCGGCGGCATACGGGAGGCGGATTGCCGGGAATTGTTGCAAAGATTTTTCGCCCGGCAGCGGCTTTCGGAAAAATCAGAAAAGAAAAGCGGCCATGATGATACCGGCAGCTTCGGTCGCAATCTTTGATTTGGTCCGGCCGGGAGGAGCTCACTGTTTAAAACAAAACAAGGCACCCTTGCGGATGCCTTGCGGTTGTGTGAAACAGTAAAATTCAGTTTGCGTTTACTGAGATGCTCCTTGCGGGAAATTATACCACGGTTGCAAGGTCGCCGCGCCGTTGGTGGCGGTGCCCAAGGCCGTCTGCAACCCGGAAACCGTTGTCTGCTGGGCGCTGCCGTCAGCCATGCCGAGATTGCCAACTCTCAAATGCATATCAACGGAAGTCCACGCCCACCATGCCGAGCTACTGCCAGTCCATTGCACGCCGAGAACGTTGGTCATGGTCGCAGGGATATTTGCGCTGGAGGCGGTTCCAATATTCCGGTCGCCAGTCATAACCATCTGCGGATAGGCTTCCGCCGCATCGCCACAGACAAAGTAGCTCAAGTTTTGATTGTCGTTGGCCAAAGCCACAAAGTTGGTGGTGGCGCTCCGAACGCTGTCAGAGGGACAAAACAAAATTTTGGGCGTGCTCAATTCATTGGACATGACGACAAAAACGTTGGTGAGGCCGTACGTGGCCGGAGGCGTGTACGGACTGGGGTTGCCCATGGTATAAATTTTCTCCTTGGCGCCGTTGTAAGTCGTGCTGACAGCCATGGGATATCTGTCGCCATTGTCACCTTCCCAGAGGCGGAAGGCAATGCCCACTTGTTTGAGGTTGCTGACGCAATTAATACGTTGCGCCTTGCGCTTGGCCGCGGCGAGCGCCGGCAGCAACAGAGCTGCAAGGATGGCGATGATGGCGATCACGACGAGCAACTCGATCAGCGTGAAGGCCTTGTTCTGTTTCAGAATTCTTTTCATACGTTCAATCAGGTTTTTTGGTTTTTGTTCGTTTCGTGACGGTTCGTCGAGTTCCACAAATCCATCGCACGCGCCGTCAACTTCAGTCTGAAAAACATTTAGCAATGCCGATGCCAACCGGTTTCCCCCGCTAAATGCCAATAAAACCGCGGGTAAACTTTTTTGCGAAGGCGTTGGGCGCGAAATTTTCACGCATCGCGCGTGGAATTCACGCGCCGCACCGCCCTAGGGCCGGTCAAAATCTCATTTACAGCGCTGCGCCCATCGCAAACACTGTTCGACCCTATGGCCGAGCCGAAAGAAAACGCACTCATGGAAAAAATCGTGTCGCTGTGCAAGCGGCGCGGTTTCATTTTTCAATCCTCCGAAATTTATGGCGGCATCAATGGATTTTGGGACTACGGTCCGCTCGGCGCCGAACTCAAGCGCAATGTGAAGGAACTCTGGTGGAACACCATGACCCGCCAGCGCGACGACGTCGCCGGACTCGAAGCCACCATCATCATGTCGCCGAAGATCTGGCAGGCCAGCGGTCACGTGGACACGTTCAGCGACCCGATGATTGATTGCAAAACGTGCAAAGGCCGTTTCCGCGCCGATCAGACCAATGAAATCCCCTGTCCGCAAAAACCCAGCAAGATGGTTTCTGAATGCCACGGTGAGAAGACCGCGCCGCGGGCGTTCAACCTGATGTTCCAAACCTACGTTGGTCCGGTACGGGATGAATCGGCGATTGCCTATCTCCGCCCCGAAACTGCGCAGGCCATTTTCGCGCAGTTCAAGAACGTGCTCGAAACCTCGCGGCAGAAAGTCCCGTTCGGCATCGCGCAGGTGGGCAAGGCGTTCCGCAACGAGGTCACGCCACGCAATTACACCTTCCGCTCCCGCGAGTTCGAGCAAATGGAACTCGAATACTTCATCAAGCCGGACGAAGTGGTGGAGGCAATTTGTGGTCGCGTGGCAACGGCGGCGGAAGCAATTGCAGCAAACATCGAACATCCGACATCGAACGCCGAACATCGAACCGGCAACCCTCAACCCTCAACCCTCAACCCTCAACCGAATTGGGGCTGGGAAGCGTGGCACAAATACTGGGTCGAGGAGCGGATCAAGTTTTACGAAGGCATCGGCCTGCCGCGCACGACGCTCGCAGAATACTGGCAGAAGCCGGAGGAACTCGCGCACTATGCCCGCGCCTGCGTGGACATTTTGTTCAAGTTCCCCTTCGGCACGCAGGAACTTGAAGGCATCGCCGCCCGCAGCGATTTCGATTTGAGCCAGCACGAGCGTTTCTCCGGCAAGCCGATGGGCGTTTTCGACGAGGAACTGCGCACCGCGTGGGCGAAGTTGCCGAAGGAAAAATCGGATGAACTCCGGCGGCGCTATTACGAGAACCGGAAAAAATATCTCGTGAAAATGGGCGTTGCGGAAGAACCGGCCGCCAAGGACGCCACCGAAGACGCGAACGGCCTCGCGAAAGGCCAATACATCCCGCACGTGATTGAACCGTCGGCGGGGGTGGATCGTCTAATCCTTGCACTGATCACGAACGCCTACAGCGAAGTCACCGAGACCGACGACAAGGGGAATGTTGATACGCGCGTGATTTTGAAATTTCATCCGCGCGTCGCGCCGGTCAAGGCCGGCGTGATGCCGTTGCTCAAAAACAAGCCGGAGCTGGTGAAGAAGGCGATTGAAGTTCGCGACCGGTTGCGTCCGTGGATGAATGTGTTTTACGACGATGCCGGTTCGATTGGCCGCCGTTACGCGCGCCAGGACGAGGCGGGCACACCGTTTTGCGTGACCATTGATTTCGACACGCTCGGCGAAAAGCCGGAGTTGAAGGATACGGTGACGGTGCGTTTTCGGGACAATGGCCGGCAGGAGCGCATGGCCATCAGTGAATTGTTAAATTGGTTGTTACCGAAAGTCCGCTGATGGCCGAAAACGCAAAAAAAACGACCGTTCTCAAGAAGCGCGCTCCCACGCTCTATCTCATCATCGCCGGCAAATTGATCAAGGGCGGGCTGTCGTTGCTGCTGGCTTTGGGTGTTTACAAAATGACGGGGCCCGGTCTTTCGGACTTGTTCGACCGCTTCGTGCATTGGGTGCATCTGGATCCCGAAAACCGGTTCCTCTCGGACATCGGCGACCGGCTGGAGTTGATCACGCCGGCCAACGTGCGCTGGATGGCCACCGGGACGTTTCTTTACAGCCTGTTTTCGCTCGTCGAAGGCGTGGGGCTGATTTTTCGCGCGCCGTGGGCCGGCTGGCTGGCGATTGGCGAATCGGCGTTTTTCATTCCGATAGAAATTTTTGAGCTGGTGCGCCGGCACCGGTTGGAAATGCCGAGCCCGGCAAGGCCCGAACTTTTGAACCATCCCAAGATCGGTTTGTTGATTGTGCTGGCGATCAACGTGTTGATTGTCTGGTATCTCTACGCCAACCGGAAACGGCTGTTCCGGCATCATCACCATTAATTTTTCCCGCGTGATCACCGGGGATCACGGAACAAACGCGGCGGACCCAGACCGCCACTGCGATAAATTTGCCGTGACCATCTGACCAAAGCGCATATTATTTGATTGTGACGATTACCGAAGCGATTCAATTGCTGGAAAAATTCCGCGCGGGCGGAGTGGGGCGCGACCGGGTCTTGCGCGCGTTTCAAGCCGCGCCGGTGGCCGACCTCGGCTTTGCGCAGGTGGACACGCATCGCGCGCTCCGCAAAGGTTTCCCCGAAGTCATTTTCGGCGGCGGCAAAACGCCGGAACAAGTCGTCAAAATTGCCGCGCATATCCTGGCGGTCGAATCGCGCGTGCTCATCACGCGCATCACTGACGCCCATGCCCGCGCCTTGCGAAAAAAATTCAAACTGGCCGTCCACCACAAACTTGCCCGCTGTGCGACCATCGAGAGAAAACCTTTGGCCAGACGTCCGGGAACCATCGGCATCATTTGCGCCGGCACCAGTGACTTGCCGGTGGCGGAGGAGGCGGCGGTGACGGCGGAAATCATGGGCAACCGGGTCGAGCGGATTTACGATGTGGGCGTGGCCGGATTGCATCGCCTGCTGGCGAAGTCGGAAAACCTCCAGCGCGCGAACGTGCTCGTCGTTGTCGCCGGCATGGAAGGCGCGCTGCCGAGCGTTGTCGCCGGTCTGGTTTCCAAACCGGTCATCGCTGTGCCGACCAGCATTGGTTACGGCGCGAGCTTCGGCGGCATCGCGGCGTTGCTGGGCATGTTGAACAGTTGCGGCAGCGGCGTGACGGTGGTGAACATTGACAACGGCTTTGGCGCCGGTTACGCCGCCAGCCAGATCAATGCGCTGGCGAATAAATGAAAACGCTTTATCTCGACATTTTCAGCGGCATCAGCGGCGACATGTTCATCGGCGCGCTGATTGACCTCGGCGCGGATGAGCGCCAGCTTGAGCGCGAGCTGAAGAAGTTGAAGCTTGACGGCTATCATCTTCATGTCGCGCGACAGCAAAAATCCGGCATCGCCGGCGTGAAGTTTGATGTCCATCTGGCCGACGCCCATGAACATCATCACGAGCACGAACCCCATCACGCTTCACGTTTCACGCATCACGGCCACCATCATCACGACGAGTCCCGGACGTTTGCGGAAATAAAAAAACTCATCGGGCGCAGCACATTGTCGGCGTGGGTGAAGAAAAAATCCGTCGCCGTATTTCAGCGTGTTGCGGAGGCTGAGGGCAAAATCCACAGCCAGTCACCGGAGACAGTTCACTTCCACGAAGTCGGCGCGGTGGATTCCATCGTGGACATTGTGGGTGCCTGCATTGCGCTGGAACTGCTCGGCAAACCACGCGTGCTGGCCGCGCCGGTCGTGGAGGGCACCGGCTGGGTGGATTGTGACCACGGACGCTTTCCCGTTCCCGCCCCGGCCACGCTGGCAATTCTTGGCGCGCACGGCATCGGCGTGACACAATGCGACGAACCGCATGAACTGGTCACGCCGACGGGCGCGGCGCTATTGGCGGAGTTCGTCGAAAATTTTGGCCCGATGCAAAGTCTGGTCGCGGAAAAAATCGGTTTCGGACTCGGCACGCGCGACAACCAGACGCGGCCCAACGTTCTCCGGGCGGTACTCGGCAAAGATGACAAGTGGCAAGTGACAAGTGGCATGAAGCGCGGGAGCGATGCTGTTTCCTGTCACTTGTCACCCGTCACGTGTCACATGTCCCATTTGGATTGGGAAACGGACCGGGTGGCTGTGCTCGAAACGAATCTGGACGACGTGAGCGGGGAAATTCTCGGGCATTTTGTCGAAGCGGCGCTGGCGGCAGGCGCGCTGGACGTTTTTCACACGCCGGTCCAGATGAAGAAAAACCGGCCCGGGGTCTTGCTCACGGTTTTGTGCGCCGAAACCGACGCGGACAAATTCAGCGAAATGATATTGCGCGAAACGAGCGCGTTTGGCGTGCGGCGGACGATGGCGGAACGGCGCAAATTGCGACGGGAGTTTTCCAAAGTTAAAACCCCGTTTGGCGAGGTCACCCTTAAAATCGGACGGCTCAACGGGAAGGTGGTCCAAGCCGCGCCGGAGTTTGAATCCTGCAAAAAACTGGCGGTACGGGCAAAGATACCGTTAAAGCGGGTTTATGAAGCCGCGCTTAAAGTCATCAAATCAGGCCCTGATTTGTGAGTGTCTCCAATTATTTGCTTGCACGTCCAACCAGAAAGGCTTATTGGTAGAACAGATTCTGAACTGGCCGGGCCAGTTTGCTTGATGCGAAAACTTACAGTTATGCCACAACCGACGAGGGTGTCTTGAGCCGCCCTTATTCCCCACGTACTTTTTCTCCTGCTTCGTTTGTCCGGGTCAACGGCAAAATCCGCGCCCGCGAAGTTCGGGTCATTGGAGTTGACGGCAAACAACTTGGCGTCATCTCGCTGAACGACGCGATCAATCTCGCGCGGCAGAACGGGGTGGACCTCGTCGAGATCGCCGCCACCGCCACGCCGCCGGTCTGCCGGCTCGTGGATTTCGGCAAGTACCGTTACGAACAGGCCAAGAAGGAAAAGGATTCCAAGAAACACCAGCACGCCTCGACGGTGAAGGAAGTGCAATTAAGCCCGCGCATTGACCCGCACGACCTTGGCATCAAGGTCACGCACGCGGTGGATTTTCTCTGCGAGGACATGAAGGTGAAGATCGCGCTCAAATTCCGCGGCCGCGAAATGGCGCACACGGAGGTCGGCTTCCAGGTCATCAACAAATTTCTGGCCGAGATCGCGCCCTACGGCAATCCCGATTTTCCGCCGAAACTCATCGGCCGCGGCATCAATGTGATGTGCAGCCCGCTGCCGCGCAACAAGCGCGCCAAAAACCCACATCAACCTGAAGCCAGTCCGGCGCCGGCTTCAGACAATCATCAGCCCGCCCGTCCCGGACCCGCGAAAATCAAAGTGCCCGTTTCGGAAGAACCGCAGTCCGCCGGATTGAACAATCCGTTCGCCAATTTGGAAGTGAAGTGATTTTACGACACAGGCTTCCAGCCTGTGATTTGGTTTAATTTCCCGCAGACTGGAAGCCTGTCCCACCATTCCAACCGCGCACCAGTTCCGGGAACCGGCAGTTTTCGCAGACCGCGTTCGAGTGCTCGCAAAAGTCGCGCGTGATTTGAATCAATCCCTGCTGCGCGGATGCGCTTCGCACCGCACGGCTTCGCCCGACACCCAGCAAGCGCTGCCGCGCCAGTTTCAAAATGGAATTGTCCTCCGCCTGCGGCCAGACGGCATGGCGGTGTTCAATGACGCGCTGAAGCTTTTCATTTTTGCCTTCGGCGGCGCGCGTCCAAAGCCACGGCAGAATCACATTCACCGCCAAATCCGTCACCCGCGCGTCGCCCAGCAACGGCTGCGGCTTTTTCAGCCGCGCGGAACGGAATGTCCAGTGCCATGACCAGAATTCGTCGCGTTCCACCTCAAGAATTTTCCGCAGCGAATCAACCAGTTGGGTGAGGCTGACCTGCCGGTCAGCCTGGCCGCGCGGCCCGTCCTCCGTAACACTACTGCGGAGGGTGGACAGCGCGGCCCTACCACCTGAAATATCCGAGGCGCACCAGCGTTCGAGTTTTGAAACCAGATTTCCCGCCGCCAGCCAGTGCGCGGCCAGCGCCAGCCGGCGTTGCGGATGGTTGGCCGGGCGCAATCCGTGAAATTTCCAGACCGCGCGCGGCAAAATGCAATCGCTGAACTCGTCGCGTTCCCGCCACCAGCAATCCCAAACCCGACGCAGATAACCATCGCCGCCCGCCTGCGCACGCGGCAATTCCACGGGCAGCAAACCGCTGAGACCGAGCAGCCGTGCTTGCAGCGCGAAAGCCGGGTCCGCGCCCCGCAACCAGCGCGGGCGCAATTCGGCAAGATTTTGCATCGGCCAGACATTGTGTTTGTAGCCGAGCGCGCGGAACAGGCCTTCCCACAAAGCCTGCTCCCAGCCGGCGTGCCGGGCGCGGGCGCGGAATTGTTCCGCCTTGGCTTGAAACCGAACGCGGGCGGCCGCGTCCAAAATCCGGCCCTGCCGCGTTTCATCCAGTTCGCGCAATGCCACACAACATTGGCCGCGCAAATTTTCGGGCAGGTCGCGCGGCGGATCATTTTCCAGCCACAATCCCAGTTCGGCCAACGGCGCGTCCAGCTTGTCGCTGACCGCCAGCGTTGGCGGCAGGGGTTGGAGTTCAAGCTTCAGCTTGTTCGACGGTTCCCGGCTCCGACACGCTGACCCAGGCTGCGCCGGAGGCTTTGCCGAGGCGAGAGCGTGAACTCCAACGTCGTCCCAAATGACGTGCAGCAGGACATTTTTAAAATCCGGATTGCGGTCGTGACCGTGGGCGTGCCAGCCGCCGGAACGCAGGTCAATCTCCACGTCGCCGGAACACGGCGCGGCGTCACCGATTTGAATGACCGCACCGCGAAAATCCGGCCCGCCTTCGACGCTGACAAAACCGGGGTGCAAAATCCGGACGGACCGGCCATCGGCCGTCTGGAGCCGGTCGCGCTGCAACCGCTGGTGGCGCCAGATGGCCTGGAGCAGGCGTTCCGGCGGCGGATCATTTTCATCATGCAGGACACACGCCGGGCCGAAGCGCGAGCGCCAGTCGGCGTAAAAATTGTCGGGCAGCGGAAACACTGCGGATTGCTTTTGCGCCGGCGGTTGAGCAAAGTCAAGCCAGCACGCACAATTTTGAGCGCAACCAGCGGCGGTTTTGCCGGTATATGAAGCAAGGGTCTTGTTGGGTGGCGGAATTTTTGTTGGCCGGAACCCCGAATTTCCTGCTAGACTCCGCCCAATGTTTCGATGAACGACAATGCGATGATTGCGGTGACGGACTTGACGAAACGCTACGCCGGTCGCACGGCGGTGGCGGGCATTTCGTTCACGGTCACGCGCGGCGAAATTGTCGGTTTGCTCGGACCGAATGGCGCGGGCAAAAGCACGACGATGCGGATCCTTTCGTGTTTCCTGCCGGCGACATCCGGCACGGTACGCATCGCGGGCTTTGATGTGTTTCACCAGTCGGAGGAAGTGCGCCGCCGCATCGGTTACATGCCGGAAAACAATCCGCTGTATCCCGAAATGCGCGTGCGGGAATACCTGAAATTCCGCGCGCGGCTCAAGGGCCTTGACCGGCGGCGTTCGCGCGCACGCGTGGCCACGGTAATGGAGCAGTGCGGGTTGACGGAGGTGGAACGGCGCATCATCGGCCAGCTTTCCAAGGGTTACAAGCAGCGGGTCGGCCTGGCGGACGCGCTGGTGCATGAGCCGGAATTGATCATTTTGGACGAGCCGACCATCGGCCTGGATCCGCACCAGATTCGCGCGGTGCGGCAATTGATCAAAAGCCTGGCCGGGAAGCACACGGTGCTGATTTCGACGCACATTCTGCCCGAGGCGGAAATGACCTGCAACCGGATGCTCATCATGTACGATGGCAAAATTCTGGCCGCTGACACGCCGGACAATTTGCAGCGGCTCATGGCGGGCAGCAGCCAGATCATCGCCGAAATCGCCGCGCCGGCGGACGAACTGCGCGAAGCCTTGTCACAAATGCCGGGGATCGAACAATTCGACGTGTCCTCCAGCGAAGGCGAATTTCAACGCTGTGCGCTGACGCCGCGCGACGGATATGACCTGCGCCCGGCAATTTTCGCGCTGGTGCTGGAACGCGGCTGGATCATGCGCGAGTTGACGCGCAGCCGCCATTCGCTCGAAGACATTTACGTGCAGATAACCCGGCCGACCGAGGAGGAGGAGGGCGAATGAGAATTTTCTGGACGCTCGCCCGCCGGGAATTGGCGGTGTTTTTTTGTTCCATCACCGGCTACGTGATCATCTCGGCGGTGACGTTTTTGGTCGGTTTGAGTTTTGTGATGTTGATCAGAAATCTGGGCAGTGATCCCTTCTTGATGCCCGTCACGGAATTGTTTTTTAACAGCTTCCTGTTTTGGGTCATTGTTATTCTTTCGACGCCGGTAATTACCATGAGGTTGTTCGCGCTGGAAAAGGCTTCCGGCACGTATGAAACACTGATGACGACGCCCGTGGGGGATAGGGAAGTGGTTGCGGCCAAATTTACAACCGCGGTGATTTTATACATGGTAATGTGGCTGCCGACGCTCGCCGGACTTTTCATCGTGCGGTATTTTACAAATCAAACGAGCGCATTGGACGCCGGGACACTGGGAGGAATGTATCTGGGCATCTTTCTGAGTGGCTGCCTGTTCCTCGCCCTGGGTTGTTTCGCGTCCTCATTGACGCGCAGCCAGGTGGTGGCAGCGGTGATCAGTCTGGCGATTGGGGTAAACCTCTTCATCGTGGCTTTTTTGGCCCATGTACCCCCCACGATGCAGCAATGGCCGACGGAGGTGCTTTTATATTTCAATTTGTTCAAACAAATGGATGATTTCACACGCGGCGTGGTGGATACCCGCACGGTGATTTTTTATGTCAGCCTGACGTTTTTCTTTTTGTTCCTGACCTTGCGCGTGGTGGAAAGCCGGCGCTGGAAATAAAATGCCGACCGACCCCAAACCCCAACCCAGCTTCTCGCCCGGCCGCCGGTGGAAAATCGGCTTCGACGTGGTGGTGCGCACGATGCTGGTGCTGGCCGTGGTCGTGATGGCGAACTACCTGGGCGCGCGTTTCTCTGGCCGGTTTTACCTGAGTTCGCAAACGCGCGTCAAATTGTCTTCGCAAACCCTGGACATTCTCAAATCGTTGACCAATCACATTGACGTCACCCTTTATTACGACAAACAGGACGATTTTTATCCGACCATCATGGCCTTGTTAAACGAGTATTGCTCGGCCAATCCCCGCCTTTCCGTCAAGACCGTGGACTATGTCCGCGACGCGGGTGAGGCGCAAAAACTCAAGGAGCAATTCAAGCTCAACGCACCCACGGACAAAAATCTAATTATTTTTGATTGCGAAGGGCGGGTCAAGATTGTCAATGGCGACTCGCTGACCCAGGTCAAACTCGAGCAGGTGCCCAGCCTCAAAGAGGAGCGCGAATTTCGGCGCAAACCGGTTGCGTTCATAGGGGAACAAGTGTTCACCTCCATGTTGCTGGCCGTCACCAGCGCCAAGCCGTTCCAAGCGTATTTTTTGCAGGGTCACGGCGAACCCTCACTCGCGGACAGCGACAATTACGGTTACCTGAAATTCGGCGCCATTCTGGCCCAAAACTACGTGGCGGTTACGAACCTGGAATTGAACGGCGACACGGGTGTGCCGATGGATTGCAACCTGTTGATCATTGCCGCGCCAACCACGCCGTTGACCGACCCCGAACTGCAAAAGATTGAGGAATATCTGAAGCAGGGTGGACGGTTGCTGGCGCTGTTTAATTACGCCTCCATCAAGCGGCCGACCGGCCTCGAACCGATCTTGCAACGCTGGGGCGTCAATGTCGTCGCCGACGTGGTAAAAGATCCCAACACCATGACCGGCCAGGACATCAAAGTCCGCACGTTTAGCCAACATCCGGTCGTAAACCCGCTCACCCAGTTGACGCTGCAGATGTTTTTGCCGCGTCCCATTGAGCGCGTGGAATGGCCGAACCCGCCCGCCAACGCGCCGCAGGTCGAGGAACTCGCCTTTTCCAGCGAAAAAGCCACGCTCACGGGCGACAGCGCTGAACCGCCGCGCAGTTACCCGCTCATTGCCGCCGTCGAGCAAAAGCCGGTGGCCGGGGTGGCGAATCCGCGCGGCAACACGCGCCTCCTGGTCGCAGGCGACTCAATTTTCCTCGGCAATTATTGCATCGAAGGCGGCGGCAACCGCGACTTCGTCGGTTACGCGGTCAACTGGCTGCTGGACCGCACCACGTTGCTCAAAGGCATCGGGCCGCGGCCCGTCAAGGAATTCCGGTTGTTGATGACCCGGACCCAGCAACGCGAAGTCCGCTGGCTGCTGCTGGGCGCCTTGCCCGGCGCGGTGTTGCTGTTCGGCTGTTTGGTCTGGCTCGTACGGAGAAAATAATGAATTCGAAAACCACCGGAATCTGGTTTCTGATCGCCGCGGCGCTGTTCGCGCTGATTTTTATTTTTGAACACTTCCTGCGGCCGGCCGCCGCGGTATCGTCCTGCATTCTGCCGGAATTACGTCCGCCCGCCGTCACCAGCGTTCAAGTGATCCCGTCCGGCGCGCTGGAAATTCGCGCCGACCGCACGAACGGCACGTGGCTGCTGACCAAACCCGTTGCCTATCCTGCCCAGCCAGCCGCCATCGAAGCCCTGCTCGACGCGCTCCAAAAACTCACGCCCGCCACCCGCATCAGCGCCGCCGAACTCCGCAATCACCGTAATGCCGACGTGGAATTCGGTTTTGAAACGCCCCGCATTTCACTCGTCATTGAGTCCGGCGACCAACTCCGGCAGATCCGGATCGGAAACATGACCCCGCCCGGTGACGCAGTTTATCTGCGCGTTGTTGGCGTGGATGGCGCGTTCGTCGCCGACGCCGACTGGCTAAAATTCATTCCGCTTTCAGCCAATGACTGGCGCGACACCGCGCTGGTGAATGCAAGCAACGGCGGCCTGGATTGGATTGTGTTGACCAATGGCACGAAAGTCATTGAGCTTCGACGCGACGCGACGAACCATCTCTGGCGCATGATTCGTCCGTTTCCGGCGCGCGCCGACGCCGATCGCATCACCGATGCGTTGCAACACCTTCAAACCGCGCGCATCATACAATTCGTCACCGACAACCCGAAAGCGGATTTGACCGCGTTCGGTTTGCAGCCCGCCGATCTCGACCTATGGCTCGGTCACGGCACCAATTTCCTTTCCGCCCTTCACGTCGGTAAAAGTCCGACGAATGAGCCAACGCAAGTCTTTGCCACACGCGAAAGGTGGAACGCCATTCTTACGACCGCCAAGGAGCCGCTGTTGCCGTGGCGCGGCTCGGTGAATGACTTCCGCGATTCGCATCTGCTGGAATTAACCGCGCCCGTCGCGGAAATTGAAGCGCATGGTCCGACGGATTTCACCCTGCGAAGGCACGGCTCGAACGACTGGCAAATCGTGGGTGAAAAATTTCCCGGGGATGCCGAGAACGCACAAGCATTCATTAAATATCTCGCCGGTCTCCGTTTGACCGAATTCGTCAAAGACGTCGTGACCGCGCCGGATTTGCCCGCTTACGGGCTGGCAACCCCGTCCCGCCGGATTACCTTGCGGTCGGTGGCGGGTGACACCAACGCCGTCATCGCGGACATTCTTTTTGGCGCGGCGCAAACGAACGAGGTTTTCGTCCAACGCGCGGACGAGGATTTTATTTACGGCGTGGCCGCCGAGGATTTGAACCGGATGCGGGATTTTGAATTCAGCTGGGAATTCCGCGGCCGGCAAATCTGGAATTTCAGCGAGAATGACGTCTCGCAAATCATGCTGCGTCAAAACGGAAAGACGCGCGTGATGATTCGCAACGGCCTGAACCAGTGGTCGCTCGCGCCCGGTTCGCAAGGCATCATCAATCCGCCGGCCATCGAGGAAACGACGCACCGTTTCGGCGGGCTCACCGCCACCTACTGGCTCGGACGCAACATCACCGAGCCGGAAAAAAACTATGGCGTGAACACAAATAATCTGCAGATCACATTCGAATTGAAAAACGGCGAAAAGCGCACGGTGGATTTCGGCATGGAAGCGCCACAGTCGCACACCGCACTGGCCGCCGTGACGCTGGACGGCGAACGTTGGGCGCTGATTTTTCCACCGGTGCTCTACCAGTTCGTCTTGAGTTATCTCACCATTCCGGCGAACGTTCCCTGACATGCCTGCGCCACCCGGCTTCTGGCGAAAGTGCCGAACAGGCTTTCGCTGGCTTCGCATCACCGCGTTGTTCGCGGTGCTCGCGCTGGTTTGCGCCCTCGTTTGGTTCAACCGCATCGGCCTGCCGGACTTTTTGAAACGGCGGCTGGTGGAAACACTGCAAACGCGCGGAATCAAATTGGAATTCACCCGGATGCGCCTGAATTTCATCCACGGGCTGGTCGTCGAAAACGTCCGCCTCGGCCACGCCGAAGCGCCCGACGACCCGGTGCTTTCCCTGGCCGAAATTCAACTGCAATTGAACTATCGCGCCCTGTTGCGCCGGCAATGGCAGGTTGACGGACTCATTTTGCGCCAGGGAAAGTTCGTCTGGCCGCTGACGCCAACCAATGGGTTCACGCTCGACAACATTCAGACCGAATTGCGCTTCCAAAGGAACAACACCTGGTCGCTCGACCATTTTCAAGCTGACTTCGCCGGCGCAAAACTCGCGTTGTCAGGCGACATCATCCACGCGCCGGAGATTCGCAACTGGGACGTTTTTCATGGCCAAAAACCCGCCAGCCGCGCCATCTGGCAGGCACGATTGCGGCAACTCTCCGACACACTCGACCGGATACATTTCACGGGCACGCCGCAATTGAGCCTGGCCGTGAATGGCGACGCGCGGGACATTCACTCGTTCGGCGTCCGGCTGAATCTGAACGCGACCTCGGTTCAAACGCCCTGGGGCGGCCTGCACAACATCCGGCTCACGGCCAACCTCACCGCGCCCGCCGGAGTTCCAACCCATTTCGTCCCGGCGTGGGCGTGGTGGACAAACGCGCAGCCGTATCGGTTGACCTGGATGGCGAAGTTCAGGGAATTGAAATCCGAAAAACTGAACGCGGACTTCGTGGAGTGCAACGGCCTCTGGCAGGCGCCCGAACTGGCCGTCACCCAATTGTCCGCCGGGTTGGGGGGCGGACAACTGGAGGCCGTGGCGAGGCTGAACCTGGCCACGCGCGAGTTCACCTTCACCAATTCCTCGTGTTTCAACATTCAGGCGCTGGCCGCATTGCTGACGGAAAAAACGCGCGAACGGCTGGCGGATTTTACCTGGACCCAACCGCCGTCACTCCAGGCCAGCGGCTCGCTGATTCTGCCCGCATGGACGAACCGCCCGCCGGACTGGCGCGATGAGGTGCAGCCGACCATCCGATTAAATGGCGAACTGGCCATCACCAATGCTGTGTATGGTGGCGTGGCGATTGACTCGGCGCGCACGCACTTTTCCTACTCAAATCTCCGATGGCAACTGCCCGATCTCGCGGTCATGAAATCAAAGAGCCGGCTCCAATTAAGCGGCGGCGAGGACGACGCGACCAAAGATTATCACTGGCACATCCGCGGCGTGTTGGATTCCGAAGTCGTCCGGCCGTTTTTGACGACGAGCAACGCGGTGCGCGGTTTTGAGATCATGAAATTCTCCGGGCCGCCGGTGTTGGACGTGGACGTATCAGGGCGTTTGTATGACTACGACAGCATCGCGGCCAGCGGGCGCGTGGCGTTGACCAATTTTGCGGTGCGCGGCCAGACGTTTGGCGACGTGGTGTCAGCGTTGTATTACACGAACCGGGTGCTGGAATTCGTCAATCCATTGATGCACACCGGCGCGCAGATGATGACGGCGGACAAGGTGACCCTGGATTTCAACGCGCGGCTGGTTTGCTTCACGAACGGTTTCAGCACCGCCGATCCGGAGCCGGTGGCGCGCGCCATCGGGCCGAAGACGGGGCGGGTGGTGGAGCCGTATCATTTTCTGCAACCGCCGACGGTGCGGGTGAACGGCCAGGTGCCGTTGCACGACATGAACGGCGGGCGCGACATGACGGACGCGGATTTGCGGTTTGATATCATCAAAGGCGCGCCGTTTGAATGGATGAAGTTCAAGACGACCAACATTGTCGGCACCATTCACTGGCAGAACCAGTCGCTGATTTTGACCAATGTGGCGGCGGCGTTTTACGGCGGGAACGGAAATGGTTTTGCGAATTTTGATTTTCGCGCGCCGCATGAAGGCGCGGATTATCAATTTGCCGTAAGCGTGACGAATGTGAATCTGCATTTGCTGGCGGCGGATTTGTCGTCGCCGACGAACCATCTCGAAGGCACTTTGGCCGGACGCCTCGTCGTGACGGACGCGGATTCGAGGGATTGGCGGGCATGGGATGGTTTTGGCCACGCGAACCTGCACGACGGGTTGCTTTGGGACATTCCGATTTTCGGCATTTTGTCGCCGGTGTTGAACACGTTTGTGCCGGGTTTGGGCAACAGCCGCGCGACGGACGCGGCGGCGCGATTCGTCATCACCAACGGCGTGATTTACACGGGATCATTGGAAATTCGCTCGACCATGATGCGGCTGGAATACGCCGGCACGGCGGATTTGAAACAAAACGTCCATGCGCGCGTTACCGCGCAGTTGCTGCGCGACACCTGGGTGGTCGGCCCGCTGGTCAGCGCGGTGCTCTGGCCGGTGAGCAAATTGTTTGAATACAAAATCACCGGCACGCTGAAAAATCCGAAGAGCGAACCGGTTTATGTCCCCAAACTCCTGCTGCTGCCGTTGCATCCGATTCGCACTTTGGAGGGAATGTTCCCCGGCGGCGAAACGGGAACGAACGCGCCGCCGGAGAATTGAAATCAATGCCACGCGGCGCTCGGATCGGGTTGGAGGCTGCCAACGTTGTTTGTCGGAGCGACCGTCGTTGAAGTGCTGGCGCCATGCCGCTTGTTGGCCCTGGCCTCCCGTTGCGCCTCTTTTTGCGCGGCTATTTTTTCGGCCTTATCCTCGGCTTCAACCTGTTTGCGTTGTTCCTCATTATCTTTTGCCTCCGCATTGGCAATGCCCGGCAACCGCGATTCCTCGGTTTTGGCCTGCATGGCCGCCAGGTCGGGCGTCTTCAAAACCGTCGGACGCATCAGCACCAGCAACTCATCGCGGGTCTTATTGCTGGACCTTGCGCTGAACAAAGCTCCGAGTATGGGAATGTCTTTCAACAGGGGAACCCCGCTGTTGTTGGCGGTTTTTTGGGAACGGATGGCCCCGCCGAGGATGATGGTGTCCCGGTCTTTGACGGCGACCTGCGACGATAGCGTCCGCTTGTCTGTGTTGGGCACATCGCCGACGCCCTGGATGTAGGTCGAGCCATTGATGTCATCAATTTCCTCGTTGATTTCCATCACCACCAAACCGTCGGGATTGATGAAGGGCGTGACGTCCAGTTCCACACCGACGGACAACTGTGAATAGGAAGAGCTGTTGCCATAGGCGCTGCCGTAAGTGCTGCCGGTGACATAGGGCACGGTCTGGCCGACGAAGAAAGAAGCTTTCTGGGCCTGAAAAGTTTGTATCCGCGGCTTCTGAATGATGCTGATGCTGTTATCGGAGGCCGCCGCCTGGATCGCAATATCATAGTCGGAGTTCCCAATCTGGCCGAAATAACTCAACCCGCCCGCAAGGTTGGTTCCCTGGTTGCTTAAATAATTAGAGACACCACTCACAAAAGAGAAGAACGACGGGCCGTTATTGTAGCCGCCGGTACCCTTAAAGTTTGGCGTATTGATTGCGCTCGGATTTTGGACGGCAGAAACACCGAGATTCCATTGCTTGCCCAGTGACACTTCCATGATGACCGACTCGATCAACACCTGCGACAGCAGCACGTCCAATTTTGCGATGACGGCCTTGATCCGATCCATGTCCGCCTGCGTCGCGAAAACCAGCAGTGAATTGCTCCGCTGATCGGCGATGATTTTCGCCTGGCCAAAAACCTGGATCTGGTCCTGTTGTCCGCCCGAGGCGTGTTGAATGATGGACTGCAACCGTTGCTGAAAGGATCCGCCCGCCGAGGCGCCGCCGGGCGCCGCTTGCGAGCCAAATCCCCGCTGCTGACCTGCCGGGCTGCTGCCGGGTTGCGTACTGCCGGTTCCGGTGGAACCCATTGTGGCACCTGGGGATCGTAGCCCGTTACCACCGGTGGAGCTGCCAGTTGACGAACTGCCGATGCTGACGGTGCTCCCGCCGCTGCCACCAAGGCTGTTCAACGCGCTGGCAATGTCGTCGGCCAGCGCATATTTGATGGGAATGACCTCGGAGATGTATTCCGCCGGCACGCTCACGTCAATCTGGTCAATCATCTCCAGCATCCGCTTGACGTTTTCGGCGTTGTCGCGAAGTACGAGGATTCCGTTGGCATCAATGGCCAGGATGGAATTGGCCAGCTTGGCGAACGGCTGGATGATGGGCACCATTTCGCTCGGTTTGAGGTATTTCAACTGGACGATGTGCGTCACATAGGACCCCATCTCCGGCAACTGGCTCGCGTCCCCGTGGTTGATCTTCGCGCCGGCCGAATTCGCCTGGTCAATCGGCAGCACTTTCACAAATTTGTCGCCCACATTCACCAGAGCGATGCCATTGAGCGCGAGCACCGCCTGCAATGCCTGGATCGCCTCGGTCTTGGTCAATGGCGTTTCCGTGCGTAAAATAATCTGCGCCGACGGCAGCCCGGCACGCAACATCGTGCGCCCAACCAGTTGCGCATAAACATCGAGCACCTGGCTCACGTCCACCCCCTGAAAATTGATGTTGCCGGCAGGAATCATTTCTTCCGGCGGCTTGGAGGACGCGGGCGCGGCAGCGGGCGCGGCGCTGGAGGTCGATGGCGCGTCAGGGACGGCAGCGGCCGCGGGCGGCGTGCCGGGAGCTGGAGGCAGGGCCGGGGCAGCGGGGGCGTTGGTCGCAAGGTTGGCGCGCGGCGGCAGACGGCGCGGGCTGGGCAATGGTTGCGCCCGCAATTCAAGGGCGGTTATGAACAAAATCAGGAGGAGCGTGGTTGTTTTCATTTTGCGATATTGGTTGCAGGCTTGGAATTGGCCGGAGCGGCGGCGCGCACGGGCGCGGCTGGATTTTTTTGATAGCTGGCAACGAGCCGGATGTTCGCGTTGAGGTGCTGGCGCGGGCTGTCCGGCTGGAGTTCCAGATCACGCACGCGGATCATCGAGGCGCCGGAGCCGAGCTTGTAAAGGAAATCCACGAGCTGCTGGTCGGTGGCGATCACACTGATGTTCTGCACTTGTTCGATAAAAAACGCGTCGTTCGTGTGCATGGTCGAGCGCGAGTAATTGGCCCGGCCAACTCCGCTGGCTTCGGCTTGCGCCTGAATCGTGCGCATGAAATTGATGGCCTGGTCTTCGGGCGCGACAAATTCACCCTGGCCTTCCATGCTTTTCACCTGCGCCTGGTAATTGGTCGCCTGGACGATGGTCGCCTGGTAGTTCGCCAATGTGGCGCGGGCGTTTTTCAGCCGGTTTTCCAACTGGCTCCAGTCGGAAAAATGCGGCCAGATGAACACGAAATTCAGCACCAGGATCAAAACCACCACCACCCCGACGGCCAGGCGGCGCTCCAGCGGGCGCAGATGCGCGAAGTATTTTTTCATGGCGTCCCCTCCGAGTTTTGCAGTTGCAAACTGAAACTCCAGGTCACACCGCTTCCCGCCGGGTGGGGATTGACCGGTTCGCCGCCCTGGGAATTGAACATGGGGCGCCCGTTGGCCGTGACTTTCTGCATGGCGGTGTTAAAATCAAAAAGAGTGTTGACTTGATCGGATGCCGCCGTGCCGCTCAAGGAAAGTCGCTTGCCGTCCGCAAAACTGAATCGTTGCAAGGTAATGTTGGGTGGCAGTTGTTCCGCGACAATTCTCCAGCAATCCAGCGCCGCGTATTTCAACCCCTGCCGCTCCGTGAGCACGTCGTATCGCGCCTTGAGTTGCAACGCATTCGTGTAACTGCCGCTGATGTCCGCGACGGCCTTTTCCGCCTTTTGCGTCTGGATGGCCTTTAAACCCACCGCGCAAAAATAGATCGCCACGCCGATGGCATACAACACCCCGGTTGTCACCAGGCCGCGCAGCCAGAGGCGGTCAACAAATTGTTGATGATAACGCGCGGGAAATTCCGCGGGCAGCAACGTCACGCGCGAACTGGACGCCGCCGCGCGCCGCGCCGTGTGGGCGGCCAGCTCCGCCGGCGGCAGCGGCGGCGTGACCGGCACCGGTTCGCTCAAACCTTCGCGCAACGCATTTTCCCATTCTGCGGCCTGGGCAGGATCCGCAACCAGATGCCATCGGTTGGGTGGCGCGGCCAGCCAGCCTTCCAGTTCGCCGGCCCAGGCCAATTGCGCAAGCTGGGCCTTCAAATTATTCGCGCGGTCGCCGGCGGGCGGCAACACGACATAACTCAAATTTCGCAACGCGCCGCCGCACCACCACGCCACCAGCACGGCATTCTGTCCGGCCAGCACCAGCGGATACATCCAGGCCCCGTCTTCCGTCGCGGGCGTGGCCTCCAACTGGTCGAGCATCGGCACTTCCAGCCGGTCGGCGAGATAACCCCGGCCTTCGAGCTTGCCGAGAAATTCCTCAACCACGCTGCGCTCGGCGATGACCACGACCACGGTTTGCAAATCTTCCGCCTTCGTTTCAGCAGAAGTCGCGGCCTTCGTCTCCGCTTCGTTTGGACGCGGCGGGTTGCTGTGGCGCGACAAGATCTGAATCGTCCAGACGATTTGCGCCACCGGCATCGGGGAGAGTTTTTCCAGTTGCAACTCCACCATCGCGAGCGTTTCCTCGAAAGTGCTCCTGGGCAGTTCAATGACGCGCAGAAAGACATTTTCCGGCGGCAGCCAGGCGACGTTCAACTGCGGCTGCCACAATGAGCTCCATGATTTTGTGATCAATCTGGACGGCAACGGCTCGTCCAGCGCGGCGCGAAGCTCGCGGTTCAGCGCGAAACTGCCGCCCTTGGCGTCGAATTGCCAGAGGCGATTCGCGTCGGATGCGATTTGCAGGATGTTGCAGGAATGCCAGCGGGCCATGTTAGTAAATGTTTACGGTGGTGTGGGCAATGTCATTCCTTGACCCGCATTTCGGTTTTGGTGTCGCCACCGAGCGTGTCCATGTGCTCCTCGATTTGGGTGACGCGCAAAACCTCCTCGATGGTCGTCTCGCCGTTTTTAACCTTGGTCCAGCCGTCGGTGCGCAATGTGCGCATGCCCTGTTCCATGGCCTTCGCCGCAATGGTCGAAGCGGGTGCGCGGCTCAAAATCAGCGGACGCATGGCTTCATTGACGAAGAGCAGTTCGTAAATGCCCTTCCGGCCCTGATAACCGAACTGGCGGCACTCTTCGCACCCGGCGCCACGCCAGAATTTGGCCGTTCCAATTTCCTGCTCCGGAAAACCGATGCGCCGAAGGTAATCGGGCTCGACCTTTTGCTCGGTTTTGCAATGCGGACAAATGGTGCGGACGAGGCGCTGCGCCATGACGGCCTCGACCGATGACGCCACGAGAAACGGCTCGATGCCCATGTCAATCAACCGCGTGAACGCGCTCGGCGCGTCGTTCGTGTGCAGCGTGCTGAACACCAGGTGGCCGGTCAGCGACGCGCGAATGGCGATCTCGGCGGTTTCCAGGTCGCGGATTTCGCCGACCATGATGACGTTCGGGTCCTGGCGCAAAATGTGGCGCAGGCCCATCGCAAACGTCAGGCCGATGTCCGGGCGCACCGCGATCTGGTTGATGCCTTTGAGTTCGTATTCCACCGGTTCCTCGATGGTGATGATGCGTTTGTGGACCGAGTTGATCGCGCTCAAAAAGGCGTAAAGCGACGTGGACTTGCCCGAACCGGTCGGTCCGGTGACGAGGAAAATGCCGTGCGGTTTGATGATGATTTCGCGGATCATCGCCTCGTCATTCGGCGCGAAACCCAGTTTGTCGAGACTCAGGAATATTTTCCCGCGCGTCAGCAAACGCAGTGAAACGCTTTCGCCATAGACCGTCGGCACGGTGGAAACGCGAATGTCAATCTCCTCGCCCTTGATGCGGACGTTGATGCGGCCGTCCTGCGGCAGGCGTTTTTCGGAGATGTTCATGCCGCTCATCACCTTGATGCGCGAAATGAGCGCGGCCTGATAGCGTTTCAACTGCGGCGGCATCGGCGTCTGATGCAAAATGCCGTCAATGCGGTAGCGAATGCGCAGTTCGTCCTCCGCCGGTTCAAAGTGAATGTCCGTCGCGCGGTCCTTGAACGCCTCCCAGATGACTTGGTTGACGAATTTGATGACGCTGGCCTCCTGATCGTCCTCGGTGATTTCCTTGTCGTTGGCGATTTCCAGCTCCATCGGCTCGTCATCGCCCATTTCATCGAGCGTTTCGGCGCCGACGCCGTAATATTTCTTCAGCGCCTTTTCGATTTCAGCCTTCGGCGCGAGCGCAAACTCTACCGGCATCCTCGCGTCGAACCGCACGGCATTCATCATCGCGGCATCGAACGGATCGCTGGCGACCACCTGGAGCGTGCCGTCTTTCACGTCCGTGGGCAGCACGGAATACTGAAACGCGATCTTCGTGGAAATTTTGTTCCGGGCCTCCGGCGGGGTGGTGTGCTTGGGCAAATCCAAAAATGGCCAGCCGAGCGTTTGCGCCAGCTTTTGGAGAAAAGCGTCCTCCGCCAGGCCGCGCTCGCGGGCGATGAACCCGAGCAGCGGCTCCACTGAGCCGTTATTCGCGGCGGCACGCCACGCCTTGCGCCAGTCGTCAAATTGGACGGGCGTCGCGTCGGCAACGGATGCCACCAGATTTTTTACCGGGCTAAAACCCATGTGATTCCTTCAGTTCGGTTCCCTTCGTATAACAGCGAAAAGCCGGGAAAGTTGCGGTTTTAAGCGTAAAATTCAAGCGAACAATATGCCACCTTAATTCGTGCAATTGGGGCGAAAATTCGCTATTTCCTGCTCCAATATGAGACAGTTCGCCACCATCACCGTTATTGGCCGGGACAAAACCGGCGTCATTGCGCGCGTCACCGCTTTTCTTTTCGAGCAACACGCCAACATTGAGGCGCTTGAGGAACAAGTCACCCGCGGCCAGTTCAGCATGACCCTCCAGTCATCGTGGCGTCCGGCGGATTGCAACGCCGCAAGCCTCCGCGCCGGACTGGACGCCCTCGCCCGCCGGCTCGGCATGGAAATCAAGGTGCGCTTCACCGAACCCGACCGCCGTCAGCGTTTCGCCATCCTGGTGACGAAGGAAACGCATTGCTTCGACGCGCTCCTGGCCGCGCACCGCCGCCGCCAGTTCAAAGCCGACCCCGTGCTCGTGATTTCCAACCGCCCCGACCTCGCGCCGCTCGCGCGAAAAAACAAATTGCCATTTGCGCACATTCCGTGGAACGACCGCGCACCGGCCGAAGCCCGCGCGTTGCGACTGCTTGAAAAATACCAGATTGATTTCATCGTGCTCGCGCGCTTCATGAAAATTCTCTCGCCGAACTTCGTGTGGCGTTACAAAAACAAGATCATCAACATTCATCCGTCATTGCTGCCGAGTTTTCCCGGCCCGCAGGCGTATCGTCAGGCGTATGAAAATGGCGTGAAGATTGCCGGGGTCACCGCGCACTTCGTCTCGATGCGGCTGGACGAGGGCCCGATCATCGCGCAAGGCTCGTTCCTCATCCGGCCCGGCATGGCGCTCAAGGAACTCGTCGCGCGCGGCCAGCAACTCGAAGCCGGCGTGCTGGTCAAAGCCGTGAAACTTTATCTCGGCAAACGGCTCGACGTTTATTGGGGCGTGGTGAAGGAGGTTTGAAATGGAAGCCGTTCATGGCGTCATCAAGATTTATCCGTACGATCGGGTGGAGTCCGAGTCGCAGCAGATCTCATCCCGGTTTGAAATCTGTCCCGTTTTGGGGCGGATGGCATGCAGTGGCATTTCCATTCAGGCCGAAAATCGTTCGCTTTCTTGAACTGATTCCGCATTTTTCGTGTCAGTTAGTCGAAAGGAAAAAGGCCGGGTCGCATGAGTGCCATCGCAACACCTGAAAAAAGTTTGTTTGACGGTTGCGTTGTCGCGGCTTCGGACTAAAATTGCATTGGGGCTTGGAGTTTTGCGGCCCTTGGAAAGGAAAAAAGTTATGGCAAAGAAAACGAACTCAAGGAACGGCGGCCGTGGTCAAAAACAAGTCTTCGCGTTCGCCGCACCCGGCGCGGTGAGCGTGCAATTGGTGGGTGATTTTACGCATTGGCAGGAGCGCCCCATCAATTTGCAGAAGGGTGCGGACGGTCTGTGGCGGACAACGGTGGAATTGACACCGGGCACGCACCACTACCGTTTCCTTGTGGATGGCGAATGGCGCGACGACCCCGAGTGCGCGCTTCGCACACAGAATCCTTACGGCGGCGAAAACATGACGCGGCAGGTGACGTGAGCGCCATCGCCTTCGGCTGACACAAGATTGAGAACCGTATTTTCGCAGCGCGCTGGTGAAAGATTCATTGGCGCGCAAAGGAGGGGTTTAATTTTAGTTGCCACCGCGCTGATATCGAAGAACGGAAGCCTTTGCTTGCGCCTCGACTCGTGTTGCCGAAATGCTACGTTGTTCGCGTGATTGAACTTCTCATCGGTCTGGTCGGCGCCTTGGTGGCCACGAATCAGCCGCTGGCCGTCAGCAATTTGATCCAGCAGCACGCCGGCGTCTCGGTCACGATGGTAAATCCCAACGACCCGGCGGAAAAGGCCCTGGCCGAATTGATGGCCCGGGACGATGATGTGCTGGCCGAGGTGGACAAATGGATCCGCGATAACAACGCCTTTGCCGCCCAGGGCGCCGGCGAGTCAAAGGAGGCATTGAACCAGCGTATCCGGGCGCGGCTCGATTCCGTTCGCAAGGATTACGAGGATTTTCTGCGGCGTTATCCGGACTTCGCGCGCGGGCATCTGGCCTATGGCAGCTTTCTGAATGACATCGGCGAAGAGGATGTGGCCGCTGCAGAATATGAAAAAGCCGCGCAGCTCGATCCCAAAAATCCAGCGGCGTGGAACCAGCTCGCCAATTACTACGGCGAACATGGCCCGATCACCAATGCCTTCGTGGATTACACCAAAGCCATCGAATTAAACCCAGCGGAGCCGGTGTATTACCGGAATCTGGCCGCGACGGTTTATCTGTTCCGCAAGGACGCGCGGGCGTTTTACGGCATCACCGAGGAGCAGGTTTTCGACAAGGCGCTCGCGCTGTATCGCAAGGCCATGCAATTGGATCCGCAAAATTTTCTGCTCGCCGCCGACTATGCGGAAAGCTATTACGGCATCCGCCCGCTCCGCATCAATGACGCGCTCGGGGCCTGGACGAACGCGCTCCAAATCGCCCAGGATGACAACGAGCGCGAAGGCATTTACCTCCATCTGGCGCGAATCAAAATGGCCGCCAGCCGTTTCGCCGAAGCCCGCGCGCATCTGAACGACGTGACCAACGCGGCATTCGCCGACGTCAAGCACCGGCTGGAACGCAACCTTGCTGAACGTGAAAACACCGCGACCAACCCCGGCGTCCCCAGCGCCTTTACGAACCCGCCGGTCGCACCCGCCTCCGCACCAGGCCGGATGCCATAAAACTTTTTCATGGTTTGCCGCGAAATTTCTGCTACCTTGCCAAACACAATTTGCACCAACCATGAGTTTTTACGACAAACTGAAATTCGATTCGAACGGCCTGATTCCGACCATCATTCAGGAACAAAAAACCGGGCGTGTGGTAATGATGGCGTGGATGAACCGCGCCTCGCTCGAAAAAACCGTCGAAACCGGCAAGACGCATTTTTGGAGCCGATCACGCCAGAAATTCTGGATGAAAGGCGAGGAAAGCGGCCACACGCAGACCGTCAAGGACATCGCCTTCGATTGCGACGGCGACACGCTGTTGATTCAGGTGGACCAGATTGGCGCCGCCTGTCATGAAGGCTATCAGTCGTGCTTTTTCCGCTCGGTGGAAAAGGACGGCCAGTCATTCAAGATCACGGAGCCGCAACTCGAAACTCCGGAGCAGATTTACGGAAAGAAGAAGTAATGGACGACCCGGTTACATTTGCCAGCCGCAAATACTGCCTGTTGCTGCTGCTGCTGGTTTTTGCGCGGGGAATGGATTTTCTCAGCACATGGATCGCAACGCCGAACCTGGTGCTCGAAGGCAATCCCCTCGCCAAAAAGCTCGGCTGGCAATGGGGTTTATTCATCAACGTTGTGCTGGTCGGAGTTTTGGCCCTGTGGCCGTTGTCGGCCATCGTTGTCGCCACCGCCAGCGTGCTCGTGGCCGCGCGCAATTTTCAATCCGCATGGCTCATGCATTCGCTCGGCGAGGAAATTTACCGCCGGTGGCATGTCGAGCGCGTGCAGGAAACGCGCATCACGGTTTACCTGTTTTGTCTGGCCGGCAACACGCTGTTGACCGCCGGCGTCGGCGCGGCGCTGATCTATTACAGCCACCTGAGGCTGGCACCTTTCGCCATCGGCATGGGCATGGTGGCCTACGCGGCCGCCGTGGCGTTCTACACGCTGCTGGCCATCTGGCGCATCCGGCGCGCGGCCAAAAAACTGGCCCGGCGGCAAAATTCAGCAGCGAACAGCAATGGTTTGACCGCGGACCCCTGGGTTCGCGTCGAAAATCACGCGCCCGACAAAATCATTTAACCCATGCACTCACCGACACTGGATGAATTTTTGAAACTGGCCGCGCAGGGCAACGTGATCCCCATCACGCGCCGCCTGCTGGCCGACATTGAAACGCCGCTGTCGGCCTACCGGAAAATCCGCGGCCAGGGCGAATCGTTCCTCTTTGAATCGGTCGAAGGCGGCGAGCATCTCGGCCGCTACTCGTTCGTCGGTTGCAATCCGCGCGCGGTCATCAGGCAAACCGGCGACCGCGTCGAAGTCATCGAGAATGGCAAGGTCATTGAAACTTTTGTCATTGGTAGGGACGCGCTGCCGCGCGTCCAGGCTGACCAGCAGGTCAGCCCTGCCGTCAAGGACGGCCTAGTGGTCGTCGAACGCGTGATGAAAAAATATCGCGCGGTTCGGCTGCCGGGTTTGCCGCGTTTCACCGGTGGCGCGATCGGCCTCATCGGCTACGAATTCATTCACGACGTTGAACCGGTCGTGCCTCGTCCGCCCAAGGACGAATTGCAAACGCCCACCATGGTTTTTCTCATCGCCGACCAGCTTTTGATTTTTGACCGCGTGGCACAGACCATCACGGTCCTGGTCAACGCCTTTCTCGACGGTGTGGCGAATCCGGCCGAGGTTTACGAGGATGCCGTCGGTGAAATCGAGCGGCTGGTGTCGTTGCTCGAACAGCCGAGCGAACATCACCCGGTCAGCCTGCCGGACGAAGTGCCGCCGGTTCCGTTTGAGTCGAACGTCGCCAAAGAAAAATTTTTCGCCAACGTGCTCAAGGCCAAGGAATACATCACGGCGGGGGACATCATCCAGGTCGTCGGTTCGCAACGGTTTTCCACGCCGGTGAAGGCGTCGCCGATTGACGTTTATCGCGCCGTGCGGTCGGTGAATCCGTCGCCCTACATGTTTTTGCTGGAATTGGACGGCTTTTCGCTCGTGGGCGCCTCGCCGGAAATTCACGTGCGTTGCGAGGATGGCCGGGTGGAAATCCGCCCCATCGCCGGTACGCGGCGGCGCGGCAAAACGGACGTCGAAGACGCGGCGCTGGAAAAGGAACTCCTCGCCGACCCGAAGGAACGCGCCGAGCACGTGATGCTCGTGGATCTGGCGCGCAACGACATCGGACGCGTGTGCGATTTCGGCAGCGTGCAGGTGAAGGACCTGATGGTCATCGAGCGTTACAGCCACGTCATGCACATTGTGTCGGAGGTGGAAGGGAAATTGTCCGCCGACAAAACGCTTTACGACCTGATGCGCGCGACGTTTCCGGCGGGCACGGTTAGCGGCGCCCCGAAAATCCGCGCCATGCAGATCATTTCCGAGCTGGAACAGACCACGCGCGGACCATACGGCGGCTGCGTCGGTTATTTTTCGTTCAACAGCAATCTCGACACCTGCATCACCATCCGCACCGCCCTGCTCAAGAACGGCAAGGCTTACGTGCAGGCCGGCGGCGGCTGGGTGAACGATTCCACGCCCGAGGGCGAATTTCAGGAAACCGTCAACAAATCCATGGCCATGCGCAAGGCCGTGGCGATGGCGGAAGGGTTTGCGCGCTGAAAATGGAGCGATGTCCCGATTTTAATTTCAAACTTGCCACCGGAACGCGAGTTGTCTCAACTCGCAGCACTGCTGATCAATCCACCCGCTGCGGATTGAGGACAATCCGTGCTCCGGGGCAAATCAGGATACCAGCGAAAATCCCGCGGCGCTCTTAACCGAATCCATGTAGTTGAAAAGAAGCCACCGATTGGGGATTGATTGGTGGTAGATGAAAACAACACAATCGTCGGGCACACGCCCGGATCACCA
>Ga0265323_10000278_pt1 | contig 29580 bp, 10 predicted proteins | sample 41225metaG_FD_193580 | JGI IMG/M metagenome (GOLD analysis project Ga0265323, IMG submission 193580) | Rhizosphere microbial communities from Carex aquatilis grown in University of Washington, Seatle, WA, United States - 4-12-25 metaG | ecosystem: Host-associated > Plants > Roots > Rhizosphere...
CTCCGCTTCAGCGCCAGTTCGGATTTCTGCACGGCCTCGATCGCCTGCCGCCAGCGTCCCCAGTCGGTAGGCTCGAAACGGCGCAGCTCCGTAGCGCTGCTCCTGTCGCCGGCGAGTGGGGCGTCCGCGGCCGGCTCGGCCTTCCCCAACCGCCACTCCGGCCCCTCGTCAATCGATACCGACGCCACCACCGTCCCCGATCCACCGTCCGGTTGCTCCATCGAAACCTTCAGGAACTTCATGCTCAGGCGGCCTTTCCAGTCATAGAGTGGACGGATGTTCAACTCCAAGATGTTGCGGATGTCGTACTCGGAGTATTCCCGGCCTACGATCACGTGGCCGGCGGCCCGTCCCAGGGCAGCCTCATCGATCGCGTGGTTGCCCTCGAACCGAACCCCGCCCACCTTCGGCGGATGGGCCAGGCGGAACATGATGGGGACTTCGCCGCTTCCGCCGGCCAGGAATCGAATCACGGTGATGGTGGGGCGATCCGCCGGGTGGAACAAGCCGATCCTCGGCTTCCCGGTAAGATCGGCCGTGTTCGCCGAGACCACCTGTTCCTTGCGCGATCGCTTCAGAAGAAAAGCCTCGATGGCGCGCTCGCAGTAGGCCGTTGCCGCGTCGTTGCCCGGGATGCGGCTGCGCATGAGGCTGGTGCCGCCGGTTTCTTCCCAGAACTCCCGCGCGTCGATTCCGGGAATGTCCAGGAGGACGGTGAGCTTGGGCGCGGCCTCGGTGATCCGCCACGTCAGAACGCCCGCCTCCCAGCGGTAGTCGACGGAGGCGAACATCCCCGTCGCGGAGAGACGCCGGGCGGCCTCGTCGAGATCCGCCTGGGTGGCCGTCTGCCCGGCGCGGATGCCGGAAGCGGAGAGGATCGCCTGCGGATCGAAGCGTTGGGCGCCCGGTACTTTCGCCTCCACGATCACGGATTGCGCGGCGGCAACCGGCGCCAGCATCGCCCACACGGCCCACGCGCCCTGTCTCATCTTACTGCCGCACCTCGAAATCCATCCACTGCGAGGCCACGCCCGCGCCCGCGGCGGCCAGTTTGTCGGTCACGATCACCTGCAGCACATAGTCGCCGGGCTTCATGGCAGCGCCCAGACGAAATTGGCCGACGCCCCGCAGGTGGTTGGCGTCCGCCTGCGGAGCCACGTCGGCGGGGTGTGGCTTGGTCGCGGCAATCTGCGCGCCCTCGCGGAAGATGCGCTCTTCGATCTCCAGTTGCGGCTGCCCGGCCGCGTCGCGGCGCGCGTTCAGAATCGTCAAGGCGTAGAGCACCGGCTCTCCGCCGACGAAGCTGCGGTCGGAGGCCGAGCCGAGGGGATTGGCGGGTACCCCCTGGCCCTTCGCCGCCCCGGCGCTGGCGGCGTCCTGTATGGTGATGGAGGACAACGCCAGCCGGCCCCTGGCCACGTCGGGCACTTCAATGAACTGGCTGGCCGAGCCTATCTGGCGCGAGCTGGCATCGCGTATGGCGATGCGCATCTGGTAGCCGCCCGGCTTCTTCACGGGGTGGCGGTGGGTATAGGTGAATCCGCTGCGCAGCGCCTGCTGGTAGCGGTCCGCCCGCAGCACAATGGGGCAGACCTCCGCCACCGGGTCCAGCACCTTCTCGCCCTCCGTAAAGGTGGCGCTGAGGATCTCGATCACGGCTTTGCGCGTGCCGTCGGACTGGGTCTCGAACTTCAGATCTTTGGCGTCGATGTAGAGCAGCGCGTTGATCGAGGAACCCTGCCTGGCGTTGTGGGCGAACAGGGCGGTCATGCGGACGTGGACGCCGCGGACGCCGAAGGGCGAGGTCAGGGCGTGCACCATCTCGGCCTGCGGCGAGAGCGCGCGGGCCGGCTGCGGCGTGCCGGTATCGCCGATGAACCCGGTGCGCGAGCGCACCTGAAGCCCCGGGCGCGTCACGCGCACGGCCACGGTGTAAGGAAGCAACTGGCCGGTCTTGGGCTCGAACGTATTGGCGGGCGGATGGTAGCCGATCAGGTAGTAGCCGCTGGAATCCTCCACCACGCGGTGCAGGGCCGCGCCCAGATCGTTCTGGCTCTCCGTGAACGTGCCGCCGGTAGCCTGGGCGAGGAAGAACATGGCGCCCTGGGATTCGCTCGATATCCGCTGGGTCTTCAGACCGCGCGGGTCGATGCTGGAGATCACGACCGAGGCGCGGCTGGCGGCATCCGCTAGCCCGGTCACCTTCCCTCCGGCGCGCGGATCGGGCACGCCGCGGGCCGTCAGGGCCAGATTCGAGCTGAACAGGATCACCGTCTTGCGGCCGGGCAGTTCCTTCAGCCCGTTGACTACCGTGGCGATGGCCCCCAGGCTGGCTTCGTTGGAATGGCCGCTCCGTTCGGACTCCGCCTTCACGTTCAGACCCATGCCGTCGTCATCCCCCACGAACTCTTCCAGCCCCTCCCGTCCGAACACGTTGTACTGGATGTGGTTGAGGGCGAGATGGAGCAGGTGCTTATCGGAGGTGAACTGTTCGAGCGCGCCCAAACCGGCGCCGGTGCGGATCACCGCGGCCGTGTCGCCGGGCTGCATCTCCCGGTCGACGAACCGGGCCACGGCGGCGCGCACGGCGCCCACGTCCTCCAGCCCGATGGCCAGATCGTCCACTACCAGCGCAAAGGCGCGGCGGGCCTGCTCGGGGCGCACCGGCACGGGCGGCGGCGCGGTGGGGTCAAAGCCGGGCTTCCTGCCGCGAGGCGGCGCCGCGGGTGCCTGCGCCACGCTCCCGCTGGGCCTGGTGTTGATGTAGGAGAAGTTGGTGATGGCTTGAGGCTTGCCATCCTGGAGAATCTCGAAATCTCCCTGCTTCAGATCCTCCACCAGGCGGCCCTGGGCGTCGTTGACCACCGCGTCCACCTGCACCAGGTTGACGTTGATGCGGATCACATCCGCGGGCGGGTTCTGCGCCACGGCGAGCGCCACGATCCCCAGAAGCGATAGGGATGAGAGTAGCCGCACTATTCCCGAATTTCGAAATCCATCCATTGCGATGCCACAGCATTAGACGGATCGGCGAGCTTATCGGTCACGATCACCTGCAAGACATAGTCGCCGGGCTTCATGCCGGCTCCCAGGCGGAACTCGCCGGCGGCGATCCGGTGCGCGGCGTCTCCCTGCGAGGCCGTATCGGCGGGCCGGGGCTTGCTGGTGCCCACCTGCACTCCATCGCGGAAAACCCGCTCCTCAACCTCCAGTTGCGGCTGCTTGCCGGCGTCCACGCGGGCGTTCAGAACCTGCAAGGCGAACAGCACGGGCTCGCCAGGGACGAAGCTGCGGTCGGCTGGCGCGCCCAGCGGATTTTCGGGCGCGTTCTGCCCCTCGGGCGCATCCGCGCCGCCCGGTGGCGGCGTGATCGCGGTAGCGTCCCGCAGGGTGATGGAAGAGAGCGCCAGCCGGCCCTTGGACACGTCGGGCACCTCGATGAACTGGCTGGCCGAGCCGATCTGCAACGACTGCGAATCGCGCACCGCAATGCGCATCTGGTAGCCCCCCGGCTTCTTCACCGGGTGGTGGAGAACGTAGGTGAATCCGCTGCGCAGCGCCTGCTGGTAGCGGTCGTCCTTGAGGGTGATGGTGTAGGTCCTGGCGAGCGGGTCCTCCACCTTCTCGTTCTCCGTGAAGGTGGCGCTCAGCACCTCGATCACCGCTTTGTGGGTGCCGTCGGGCTGGTCGTCGAACCTCAGGTCTTTGGCGTCGATATACAGCAGCGCGTTGACCGTGGAACCCAGCTTGGCGCTGTGGGCGAAAAGCGCGGTCATGCGGATGTGCAGGCCGCGCGCGCCGAAGGGCGACATCAGGGCGTGCGCCAGTTCGGCCTGCGGCGTGAGCACGCGGGTTCGCGGCGGGTCGGTGTTGCCCAGGAACCCGGCGCGGGAGCGAACCTGCAGGCCGGCGCGCTTCACGCTCACCGTGATCTTATGAAAGCGGAACTGCCCGGTCTTCGGGTCAAACGTGGAGGCCGCCGGATGGTAGCCGATCAGATAGTAGCCATTGGAATCCTCCACCACGCGGTGCACGGCGCCGGAGATATCGTTGTTGTCGTGCGTGAACGTCCCGCCGGTGGCCTGCGCCAGCAGGAACATGCCATCCTGCGAGCCGAACATCTGCGCGGCGCGCTGGGCCGGAATCGAGCCTGCCTGGGCGGCGCTCCTGGGGTGGTCTGCGGCGGTGAGCGAGAGTGTCTGCAAGCCGCGCGGGTCGATGCTGGAGATGACCACGGAGGCGCGGCTGGCGGCGTCGGTCAGCCGGTGCAACTCGCTCTGCGCGCGCGGGTCGGCGCTGCCGCCGGCCATGATATGCAGATCCTCGGTGAACAGGACCACCGTCTTGCGGCCGGGCAACTCCCTTAGCCCGTTGACCACGCTGGTGATGGCCGCGATGCTGGCGGCGTTGAGCTGGCTGCGCCGTTCGGCCATCATCGCCCCGCCGCCGCCTCCTCCTCCGCCGAAGCTGCTGGTCCCCACGCGGCCCCGGGCATTATAAAGGATACGGTTGATGGCCAGATGCAGAACCCGCTTGTCGGTGGTGAATTGCTCCAGCGCGCCCGACCCGGAGCCGGTGCGGATCACCGCGGCGATATCGCCGGGCTGCATCTCCTGGTCGACGAACTTCGCGATGGCGTTGCGAACGGCGGAGACGTTATCGAACGCCAGCGCCAGATCGTCCACCACGAACGCGAAGGCGCGGAGGGCCTTGTCGGGACGTAGCGGCACGGGAGGCGGAGCGCCGGGATTGTCGGCGGGCTTCTTGCCGCGCGCCGGCGGCGCAACCGCTTTGGCCGCCCCCAGAGCAGGCCTGGTGTTGATGTAGGAGAAGTTGGTGATGCTCTGCGGCTTCCCGTCCTGGCGGATTTCGAAATCCGCCTTCGTCAGGTTGTCCACCAGGTGCCCCTGGGCGTCGGTGACCAGTGCGTCCACCTGCACCAGGTTGACGTTGATGCGGATCACATCTTCCGGTTGCGGGGCGGCGGCTGGCTGCGCCAGGACGAGCGCCACGATACCCGGAAGGAAAGCCGAGGGGACAAGCCACCTGATCATCGCGGGACGATTCTCCTAGCCTTCAGTGTAGCGTAGGGCTCAGGCCAACCCGCGCAGAACCCGGGCCGGCAGGGTCACCAGTGCCCAGACCAGATCGAGCACGCCTCCCACCGCAATTCCCACAATGCGGAATGGCAGTATGAGGAGCCACACCAGCGGGTAGAGCACCAGGGCCAGAAGCGCCAGCGGCCAGCACAAGATCAAGAGGATACACCACAACAGGAAATTGACCACGCTCAGGACCTCTTCATTAGGATACGCAGTCGGGTGGCGGGAGGTTCAAATGACAGGGACCCCGTCCAAATGGAATCCGTAAGGAACTGAAAATAAACGAGTTGAATATCCAGAATGACAGGGTCGCCTGTCATTCTGACGGCCTGCGATCCCCGTCCGGCAGCCTCGCTGGACTGCCGGGCCGGGATCGCAGAAGCCTGTGCCTAATGCGTGGTGAAGGCGTAAGTCTGGCTGCTCCAGCCGCTTGTCTGGTTGCCGGCGATGTCGTACAGCCACGCCGAACCATACTCCAACCCCAGGCGGTACAACGTGCCCGAGGCCAGGCCGGAGGTGGTCACCGTAACCGTCTTCTGGTCCACGGAAAGGACGGGGGTGACCGTCACGCCCGCGACGATATTGTAACTGCTGTCGCGAATGCTGAAGGTCGCCCCATGCGTCGCGGCGGCAGTATCCAGCGCGTGGTCGAAGGTCACGGTGAAAGTCGGACTATCGAGCACGTTCGGCAGCGTGCCGCTGGTCGGCATGGGAACGGTCCCGCCGGTTGTCGTCACCGTCACCGGGGGTAGCGTCAGCCCCACCGTCTGGAAGTTGGGGCCGGTGGTGAAGGTGAAGGAGTACGGCGGTGGAGACATGGTGTTGCCCGCCACATCCTGCACGCCGCTCACGCTCACCGTGTACGCGGTATTGGGCAGCAGCAACTGCTGCGGGACGATCCGCACCACGGTGTCGTCGGTGTAGATCGTGTTGTTGAGAACCGAGGTAACCGGCACGCTGGTGCTGGCGCCGCGGGTCAAGGTAATCGCGCCCAGACTGGTGGCGCGCACCGCCTCGTTGAAGATCACCTCGATCATGGCGTTGGTCGGAACGGTGGTGGTGTTGCCGTTCTGCGGATTGCTGCCAACCACGAACGGTGCCACCGTGTCCGTCGCCGAAGCGGTGGTGAAGCCCTGGTCGCTGCACGGACCGGAGTTGCCATCGAGGTCGGTCATGCTGCACCATTCGTAGTACATGTTGTGGGACGCGGGCAGGTTGCCGGCCGACGACATCGTCACCGTACGCCCGTCGACGGAGACGTTGACGGGATTCATCGTCAGGTACCCGGTGGAGTAGTCGTAGATGTAGAAACCGCCGCTGCCGGAGATGACCGTGGCCGGATCGAGCGGCTTGCTGAAGACCAGGGTGAACGTGGTGTTCACCGGAACGGCGGAGTTGTTGTGGGAGTCCACGCTCTGTTGCGTAACCACCGGGCCGTTGAAATCCGCGCCGCTCATGGTGGTGAAGACAGAAACCTGGCTGGCGAGTGGATTACCGGCCAGATCGATAATGCCGGTCGATCCGCCTGTGAGCGACACGGTAATGGTGGCGCCATCGGGCAGCGGCGATTGCGGCGTCAACGTAGCGCTGGTCTGGGTTCCGCTGTTGATGGTGCTGAAGCTGATGGTATAGGGCACCACCGTGGAAGACGGGCCGTACGTCAGAGTAACCGTGCTCGGGTTAATGGTCAAGGTATCCACCAGCTTGCTGAATACCAGGCGCACCGGGGCATTGTCCCCGATCGCGCCCGCTCCATTCACCGGCGTCACGGTCACCGTGGGCGGAGTGTTATCGACCGCTGCCGTCGGGTAAACGTAGAAGGCGTTGGTCGTCGTGCCGCCGTAGCTGTTGCCGTAGTTGTCCTGAATCCCCGTGGTCAGATTCAGGTAGTAGTAGGCGCCGAAGGTAGTCACGGCAGTCGGGTTGAGCGGAACGCGCAGCAGCGTATTGTTGTTCAGCAGGATGGGTGTACCGCTGACGGGCGATCCGGTATTGTTGAGCTTGACGAAAGCCGTGGCAGCGGTAACGGTGGCGGGATTCAACGGCTCGGAGAACTGCGCCTCGACCACCGGGTTGGCCAGATACGTGCCACCCGGATTGTAAGCCGTTACGGTGGGCGCGGTGGTGGTGCTGGGCGCAGTGACCGTATGGAACGAGGTGCTGTAGTTGGTCACCAGGTTGCCGCTGGTGTCGGTAGCGGGCGAGGTCAGGTACACCTCGATCAGCGCGCCCGAGGCGTAGTTGGAGAACGGCGTCCAGACGATACCCCGCTGGTCCGCGGTGAGCGAAACCGTTCCGGGGATCAGCGCGCCGTTCTGCGCCACAAACATTCCGTTCTGCACGGATGAGAGGTTCATGGGCGAACTGGTGAACAGCGTGATGGGGCTGTTCAGCGCCGCGCCGCTGCCGCTCGGACGGGCCTGGATCACCGAGGGGTGGGAGTTGAGAGGCGGTGTCTCGGTGCTGAAGCTGTACGTGCACGCGCTGCTGAGCGGCGCCGCGCACGGGCTCACCATGTTGTTGCCGTTGTAGTCCTGAACGTTGGTGGAGATCGCCACCATGAGGCTGGCGCTGTAGGGCAGCGTGCTGCTCAGCGTCACCATACTCCGGTCGGCCGAGTAACTGACGGAGGCGTTGAGGTTGGTCGTCCCGTTGTACAGGGCAAAATTCGCCGGGGTGATGGTGTTGTAGTTCAGCGACTTGTTAAAGGTGACGATCACCGGCGCATACGGGCCGACGTTGCTCGCACCGTTCCCCGGCTTGACGGAGACTACCTGCGGCGGCGAGTTATCGGGCGTGTTGGCGGTGTTGAAGGACGCGTTATACAGGTAATTGAAGGTGTTGCCCGCCAGGTCGGTGATATGCGCGTCGTATCCCACGTAGATGTCGATCGTAGCGTTGGCCGGCAAAGCCACTGAGGGAGTGAACACCAGGGTGTTCACTGTCGGGTTGGTCACGGTTCCTGCGATCTGCAGGTTGCCGTTGTTGTTCTCGTAAACCTCGAAGGCCGGCTGGGTAACCGAAAGCGGGTTGATCGGCTTGTTGAAGGTAACCGTGATGGCCTGGGTCAGAGGCACCCCCAGGGTCCCCTGCACAGGATTGGTCAGGTTGATGGTCCCCTGCGTGCTATCGGTGGAGGTGCCGGTAGTGAAGTTGCTCGAGAATATGGCCACTCCGTTGCCGTTCTCGTCGGAGAACGCGCCGGTGGCCACGTTGACGGTATAGGGAGTGCTCGGCGCGAAGTTCACGCCGTGAGTCACGGTCATGGTCAGGCCGTCGGAAGAGAGCACGATGGCGGTGGGGACCGAGGGCGTCAAGGTCACCACCGAGTTGTTGACCGAAACCGGCGCCACCGGCTTGGCCAGCCTGAGAACTATGGGGGCGTTCAGAGGCACGCCGCTGATACCGCTGGGCGGCGACACGGACTGCACCGATTCCGGAGAACTATCGGGAGCCGAGCCGGTGTAGAAGTAATTCGCCGGGCTGCCGACGGAATTGCCCGCCAGATCGACCATGTTGTTCAGATACCAGACATACCGGCTGTTCGGCTCGAGCGCGACCGGGTTGGTGAGCTGAACGCTCTGGAAGTCCCCGCTCCACAGCAGGTTCACGCCAGTCACGTAGCGGCCGGTGGTCAAGTTGTAGAAGGTGAAAGCGCTACTCGTGATCGGATTCAATGGCTCGCTGAAGAGCAACTGCATCACCGGGTTCTCACCGGTCGTCGAGTTGGATAGCGGCGTGACGTTCAGCACCGAAGGATTGATCAGGTCGACCCCCGGACCGGTTTGGAACGACCGCGAAACGCTGCCCGCCTGGGTATTGCCCGCCGAATCCTGGACTCCTGAAACGCTGAATGTGTACGCTGTGTTGGGACTCAGGATGGAATTGGGCACCAGCGTGACGACCGTACCGCCGGAGGAAAGCACCGGGGTAGCCGCCACCGCGCCGCCGCCGCTCAGCGTAATTCCCGAGAGCGCCGCCGGGTTCACCGGCCGGTCGAACTGCACCATGGGCTCGAAGTTCACCGGGACACCGCTGGCGGTGTTGGCAGGCACAGCCTGGATAACCACCGGACCGCCGCCGGGCGCCGTCAGCGCCGTATAGAAGTCGCGGTTCGTACAGGCACTGAGGTTGCCGTTCAGATCGCTAATGTTGCAGACCTCGAAATAGAAGTGGTGGTTCACCGGCAGCGCGGAAGGATGCGTGATGAGTACCCCGCTCGAGCCGATCGGCGACACCGCGCCCGCCAGGTAGCCGGATGAGTAGTCGTAGAGGTAGATAGTCCCACTACTTCCATAGGACACACTGCGGAAATCTATGGGCTTGTTGAACATCAGCGAGATGCTGGTAGTTACCGGAACACCCGTCTGGCCGCTGGCGATGTTGGTCTGCACCAGCACCGGAGCGGAGTAATCCGGCGAACTGGAAGTCTGGAATGAAAGCGTGGAACCGGCCAGGGTAAGCGCGTTCCCGTCCGGATCGGTGACACCGGCCATCGCCAGCGTTATGGTGGAAACGGCCGGCAGCGGAGACTGCGGCGTCACTGTCATGGAGAAGGTCGTCGCGTTGTACGAAATGGTCAGCGGGATGGCGCCGCCGTTCAGCGTGATGCCGGATGGATCCAGCGTGCTCGCGTCCACGTTCTTGCTGAACGTCACGCCGATCACCGCGTTGACGCCGATTCCGCTGGCGCTATTGGTGGGCGAGGTGGCGATCACGGAAGGCGCCGTCAGGCTGGCCGGGTTGCTGACATAGAACTCGTACGTGGAACTCCCCGCATAGCCCAATCCGCCCGAATCCAGGAGGCCCGTGGTGGCGTGAATGTAGTAGTACCCGCTGGACGGGAACGTAGTGGTGGGCGTGAAGCGCATCAGCCGGCCGTTGTCGAGAAGCTGGACGCTCCCCGAAACGGGATGGTTGGAGGTGTCGGTGACATAGAAGTTGCCGATCCCGAATCCCGAGGCGATGGGCTTGTTCAGCAGGATTTCCGCCACGGTATTGAGGTCGGAGTTGCCGCAGCATTGCGGGTAGTAACTGACCGTGTTCGGGTGCGTCGCGGTGAGATCCGCCTGGATGGTGAATTGGCTCTGGTAGCTGACCGCCGGGTTCCCGGCCGTGTCGGTGGCTGCGCTGGTTACCCAGACCTGAATCACCGCACCGGCCTGGAATGCGCCGCCGCCCGGAACGAAGGCCACGGCCTGGTTGCCGGCCGAAGGTGTAAAGGTCCCAGCCGGCGAGATCAGCGTGCCGTTCTGGGAGACCTTGATGGACGTGCCGCCAAGCGTTCCAGCGGCCATTGGCGCGCTGAAGAACAACGTGATCGGGTTGGTGGCCGAAACGCCCGTCGCGCCGCTCCCGGGCCGCATGGTGGTGACCGTGGGCTGCGAAGTCATGGGAGCCGGACCGGTGGCGAAGGTGCTGCTGAACTCCGCGGCCAGGTGGTTGCCGAACAAATCGGTGACGTTGGGGTTGACCACCACGGTGAAGGTCGTGCTGAACGGCAGGTAGCTGTTATTGAAAACAATGGTGGTGTAGTCGCTCGACGGGCTGTAGCTGGATGTCACCAGGGTGGAGCCGTTGTATAGAGCAACGTTGCTGCCCAGAGTCCCCGGATTGACGGGCTCGGAGAAGGTGACGATCACCGGGTTGCTGGGGCCGATCCCGGTTGCGCCATTCAACGGGCTGACGAAGCTCACTACCGGCGCGGTGCTCGCCACCGTACTGCCGGTCGTGAAGCAGGAGGCCATGTAGTTGAAGTAATTCCCAGCCAGATCGTACACATTCGCGTTGTAGCTGATGTAGTAGCAGATCTGGTGGTTGGCGACATAGTTCTGGGCCGGCGTGTAGGTCACGATCGTGCCGGTCCCATCCACCAGGAGCGTACCCGGCAGCGAGGGGCCGCCGCTGACCGAGTTATCCCAAACGTGAACGCTGTTGGGGTTGAGCGTGAGCGGGTCCACCACCTTGCTGAAGGTCAGCACGATCTGGGAGTTGGTGGGGATATTGGTGGCCCCGCTCGGAGTCGGCGTACCCGAGATGGTTCCGTGCGTGGTGTCGGCTGCGCCGCTGCCAACCACCGTGAAGGTACTGCCGGCGAAGGCCGACATGGCGTTGCCATCCTGATCCCCGAGGCCGCTCACACCGAGAATGTAGCTCTGGCCATGCGTCAGGTTGGTGGAAGGCACAAAGACCAGGGTGGTGTAGTCGGTCCCGTTGACGGTGGAGAAGCCCACCGTGCCGGCCACGAAAGGCGAAAGCGAAATCGAGGTATTCGTCACCGTGGTGGGGTCCAGCGCCTTGCTGAAGTGGATGTAAATGGCCGGATTCACCGGAACGCCGGTGGCGCCGGCCACGGGCGACCACGTCTGCGCCGACGGCGGGCTGTTGTCCAAAGCCGGGCCGGTAATGAAGTTCTGGCCGTTGCAAGTGCTGTTGACCGTGGTCCAGTCGTAAACGCTGCACATGTACCAGTAATACTGAGTTCCCGGCAGCAGCGGGCCACTCAGATTCATGGTGACCGTGGTGTTGTCGGGCGAGAACGACGGGCTCGTCCCCAGAATCGTGTTGCTGATCTGGTCGTTGTATCTGAGGTAGAACACCGACGGCGTAAAGCTCAACGGGTCGACCGGCTTGTTGAACCTGATCCGGATCATCGGATTGGTGCCAGGCACGTGGGCGTTGCTGACCGGGTTGTAGCTGAGCAGCGAGAGAGCGCTGGTATCCGGGCCGGCGCCGGTCTGGAAGTTCAGCGTTCCGGCGCTGGTGAGCCCGATGCCGGTGGTTCCGGTGAGCGACGTATTGTAGCTCACGGTAAACGGCAGCCCGGCGGCCAGGCTGGGCGACGGAGTAAAGATCGCCTGCGTGAAGTCGGTGCTGTAGCTCCAGGTTCCAGGAACCGGGTTGCCAGCCTGCATGATCGTCAGGCCGGCCGCCATGGAGCCGGGGTTGATGGGCTTGTCGAAGCCCATGACCACCTTCGAATTGGTGGGGACGCCGGTCGCTCCATTGGCGATGTTGGACATCAGGAAAGTCGGCCCGTTCAGGTCCGGCGCGAAGCCGGTGGTGAACTGGTATTCCTGGTTCGCCGCCAGGTGATTGCCGGACCCATCGGAAATCGTCGGCGTGCCGCCGGGCGCCTGGTAGCTGTTGAGAGACACATAGTACAGTTGGCCCACATTCAGATTCGCGGCCGGAGTGATGGTGAGCACGCGGCCGGAGACGTCCAGGCTGGGGCTGCCCGGAGCCTGCGGGAAACTGGTGGCCGGATAGTACGTCTGCGAGTACGCCGCGTTGTTGGCCACGATGGTGGCCGGATTCAACGGCTCGCTGAAAGTCACCGTGATCTGGGTATTCGTAGGCACGCCGGAGACGGAATTCGCCGGGCTGACAAACTGCACTACCGGAGGCGTGGTGGTGTTGGCCTGCACGGTGAAGGAGCCGAACAGGATCTGCAGGACACCGGTGGTGGTGGTCACCGTGACGGTATCGGTGCTCAGCGGAGCTCCCGAATCCACCGTAAGGGTCATCGTGAGCGAGGTGGCGCTGTAGCTGGTGGGATGGGAGGCCACGCCGGCGGCGGCGCCGTTCACGTGAATCCCCTGAGCGGCGGTGCCGATGGAGATCGTGGTGGTGCTGTCCCAGTTGGTGAATGCGCCGGTGATGGTCACCGGGAAGGTGGAGTTGGGGATGCCGAAGTTGGGGTTGACCGTTTGCACGATCGCCGAACCCGGCAGAACCGTGAACGCGCTGGGGAGCGACACGGTCGTCTGGCCGGGGGTCGTAACCGTGACCGTCCGCGCCGTGGCGCTGGCACCGTTGGTGACGCTGAAGGTCAGCGTCATGGTCCACTGATACCCGTTGGCGAGAGGCACCGGCACCGGCGTGCCGGTAACCAGAACGTCGCTCGGGCCGGAGACCGTGACTACCGAACTGCCGTTCCAGAACCCGGTATAGTTACCGGTCAAGGTGACGGTCTGCACCGACCCTTGGCCGCCCGTGGTGTGGTCCAGCGAAACCAGCGCCGGAACGCCGCCGGTGACCGTGAATGCCGCCGAAGGAATGGAGGGATCGCCGGTGTCGCTCACCGTGACGGTGCCCGCCGCGACAGCCGCGGTGGGGCTGACCGCAACGTTCCACGTCGCCGAGGTATCCGTGTAGCCGGGCTGCAGGGTGCCAGTCACTCCGGCCGGGAAAACGGCCGCCAAGGCGCCGCTGGTGAAGTGCGTGTACAGACCGGTGATGGTGACCGGAATGGGACTGACCGTGCCGGCGTTCTGAGGCTCGGAATTGGGGTTGACCTGGGTGAGGACCGGGATTCCGGCCAGCACCGAAAACGCGTTCGTCTTGATGGCGACTTCGCCGCCGGTGGTGACCGTGACGCCGCAGGCGCCCACCGTGGCGTACGTGCCGACGCTGACGGTAGCGGTGAGGGTGGTGAGAGTGTGCACCGTCACGCCGACCGGGGTGACGCCGCCGCAGAAGGCTACATTGGTGGTGCCCTGCACAAAGTTGGTGCCGCTGCCGACGATCTCAATCACGTCGCCCACGTCGTTCTGGTGAACCGTGGCCGGCGTGGTGGGCGTGGCCGAAAGGATGGTGGCGCCGCCCGCGCTGATGGCAAAGTTGTACTGCGTGGTGGCCGAAGAGTTCTCCCAGATGGCCACTTCCTGCGCGCCCGGAGGCGACGCCAGGTTGGTGATCAGGCGGACATGGTTGGTGTTGCCGGGCGAGGTGGCGGCGGTGGGCGTGATGGTGATCCTCACGTCGGCATGGGCGCCATCGTTGACGAAGCCGGGGCAGGACGCGCTGAAAGTCGCCGTGTTCACCGAATTGACGGTGATGCCGGGGCCGAAGTCGGCGGTCGTGGTGCCGTTGACGAAGTGGGTGAACGCGCCGGTGACGCAGACGTCAAAGGGCCCCAGGCCCTGCGTCCCGGTGTTCGGGTACACGTCCAGCAGGACCGGCGTGGCCGCGAAAATGGTGAATCCGGAAACGTCGCGGGAAGTCTCACCGGCCGTGGTGAGCGTGACGGTATTGGCTTCCGGCGTGGCGTTGGCCGCAACCGTGACGTTGGCCGTGGCGGTGGTGGCCGTGGTGACGTTCAGGGTATTGACCGAGATGCCCGGCCCGAAGTTGGCCACCGTGCTGAGCGGGGACCAATTGGTGTTGGTGCCGGTGATCAGGATGTCGTGCGACTGCCCCTGGCCCAGGTTGTTGGGCGAGAGTCCGGTGATGGCCGCCGGTCCGGGAGTGATGCAGAAGCCGCTGTAAAGGGTCAGCACCGGCGGAATCTGGCCGGTGGTGGTGACGACGACCGGGCCGCAGCCGGGGTACGCCGTGGGGAGAACCGTCCCGGTTACCGTGATCGACGTGGCACTGGTCACGTTCACGGCCAGGCCGGTCACGCCGCCGTTGGGGAACTGCACGGTGGTGTTGAGATTGGTCCAGTTGGTGTAGTCGCCCAGGATGCCCAGGCTGAAGGCGGCCTGTTGCTCGTTGCTGGCATTGGTGGTGGACAGCAGGATCGGGGTGCCCGGCTGAATCACGAAGGCGTTATTCAACGAGGCGTACTCGCCGCCGGTTTGGGCCGTAACCGTCCGGTAACCCGGAGTCGCGTACAGATCCGTCTCGATCGTGACGGTTGCGTGGAAGTGATCGGTTACGGTCTTGCTCTGGATGCTGACGCCGCTTCCGAAGCTGAAGACGGTGGTGTTGTCCCAGTTCGTGGCGAATCCCACGATGGACACCGACAGCGGCGTGGTGGTGTTCTGCAGCGCCGTGTTGGGCGAAACCGATTGAATGGTCGCGACGCTGGGCGTGATGCCGAAATAGCCTCCGCCTCCCAACTGGGCCACTTCACTCCCGGTGGTCGCCGTCACCGGGCAGTAGCCGATGGCCGCGGTCTGAGAAATGGTGACCTCGACGCGGGCAGCCGTCGGTCCGAATATCTGCACATTGGAAACGCTGGTGACGCCCGGGCAGAACGCGAATACGGTGCTGGCTCCCCAGGTGGTGTACTGGCCCACCAGGTCGAGCAGGCGGGATTCGCCCTCGATGGCGGTACTGGTGGTGACCACGGTGATCGCCGGCGTGCCCACGGTCACGTAGAACGAAGTGGTGAGCGTCTGCCCGCCGGTGATGATGGAGACCACGCGCGGGCCGACCGTCGAGCCCGGCTGTATCGTAATGTTGGCCGTCGCGCTGGTGAGGCTGTTGATGTGGAAGTCATTGACCAGGATGCCCGCGCCGAAGCTGGCGGTCGTCTGTCCCGGCAGCCAGTTGGTGTAGGCGCCATCCAGGGCCACGGCCAGAGTCTGGCCAACCAGGGCCACGCTGGGATACTCGTAGGAAATGTACGGCGTGGGCGGCGCGGCCGGATTGTAGACCGTGTACTGGCCGAGTTGGGTCGAGAAGTTCGGGGCGACCCCGGTGCGCACCGTCACGGTATGGACGCCGAGGGTGGCGCCGGCGCCGATGCCGATCACCGCCGTGATGCTGGTGCTGCTGTTCACGGTGCTGGTGGGCGACACGACAATGGCCGGATCGCCGAAATCGACGACCGAAGTAGCGTCCCAAAGGGTGAATATGCCCGCAATCTGGACCGTGTCCGCGGTATCGCCGCGCGTTCCGTAATTCGGGCTGATCGAGGAGATTGAGGGCACGCCGCCGGTGATCAGGAAGCCTGCCTGCAGGCTCACGTTCTCACCCACCGTCGACATGTTGATGGTGCGCGTGCCGAGACCGTTGTTCCCGGAAATCGTCAGAATGCTCAGGTCGGCGACGGCCTGCGTGGGGCTGTTGATCACCACGCCGTTGACCTTAATATCGTATCCGCCGCCGGAAATGGAGAACTGCGTCAGCTCCTGCGACCAGTGCGTGAAGTTGCCGTTGATGGTCAACAGGATGTGCTGACCCTGGTTGGCGGAAGTGGGCGAAATGGTGTTGATGATGGCGTCGCTGACGGTGACGGTGAAGTAATTCCCGTTCACCACTTCGCTGCCGGTGGTCACGGTGGTGGTACGCAGGCCGAGGTAGGCCGTGGGGTCGATGACCAGGGTGGCGGTGGCGGTGGTAGGGCCGGTGATGATCAGGTTCTGTACCGTGATGCCTTCGCCGAAGGTCATGGTGGTGACGCCCATTTGCCAGTGGGTGTACTGGCCGAGGATATTCACTACGGCGATCGTCTGCCCCTGCTGGCCGCTATAAGTGTTGCCCACGCCCGATTGCTGCGAGACGCCGTTCAGAGTCGGCGTGCCGGGCAGCACCTGGAAGGCGTTGCTGTAACTCACGATCTCGCCCCCCGTGTACATGCACAGGGTCTGGTAGCCGGTGGGCGCCGTGGCGCTGACGGCGATGGAGAGCGTGGCGCTAGTCAGGCTCGAAGCCGTGACGCTGTTGACGTTGATGCCCGCCGGAGTGGGCACCAGGCACCCGCTGGTGCTGAATAGCGCGGTGGTGACGCCGGTGGCGAAGCTGGTGTTCTGGCCCGTCACCGTAATCCCGGTCGTACTGCTCTGCACGCCGCTGGTGGGATTCACGTACGTGATAATCGCCGCCCCCTGCGTGACGTTGAAAACGTTGTTCAGGATAATCTGCTCGGTGCCCTGCGGATGCAGCAGGTCCACCGGCAGCCCGGTGGTGGTGATCGTCAGCGAATAGAGCCCCGAGGGATACCAGACCGCCGTGCCGAGCACATGCATGTGCAGCGTCATCTGCGTCGGGCTGATCACGGTGATGCCGGTCACGTTGACGCCGTTGTTATTGCCGAACGACGCGGTGGTGTTGTTGAGCGGGTTTCCAGCCGAGGATGTCCAGTGCGTACTGGTTCCGTTCACGGCGATGTCGAACGTGGTGCCCTGCTTCGCCGAATGGACGTCAATGGTCACGCCCACCGGCTGCAGCGCCATGATATTCAAGGCGTCGGAGAACGATGGCGCAATCTCCGCGTTGGTGGTGGCGGTGCCGCCGCGGTAGCCGATGATGGCGTTGTAGGAAATGGCGATCTGGCAGGTGATTGAAGTCGGCGAGTTCACCACCAGTTGGCTGATGGCGATATCCGGCCCGAAATTCAGCGTCGTCTCTCCCTGCAGCCAATGCGTGTTGAGGCCGAATACGTTGAAGCTGGTGATGTCTCCCTGGTTCAGCCCCAACAGGTGCTGCTGGCAGGTATTGGCGGTGGTGTAGTTCGCGCTGCACGTCGATCCCAGGTGATCGATCGTGGCGATGCCGGCAGTGACGAAAAACGCCGGGCCGGAAACCACTTCTTCGTTCCCGCTGGGCAGTTGCGTCACCATGGTCACGCTGCTGCCGCCGATGGGCGCGTTGACCGCATCGACGGAGATCTGAGCCGTGGCCGACGAGGTGTTGTTGATGGTCAGCGAGTTCACCGTGATGCCGGTGCCGAAGATGGCGATGGTGTTGCCGAGGGACCAGTTCGTCAGGTTGCCGATGATCTGAACCGTGATGGACTGGCCCTGGGTCGCCGTGTTCGGCGTCACGCTAACCAGCGAAGCCGAAGCCGGCGCATCGATGTGGTAACCGATGGTGAGCTGCTCGTTGATAAAATGCGCTGGGTCCACGGTGTTGACGAATACCGGATGCCATCCCAAGGGCGCGTTGGCGGGGATGGTGATGGTGGTCTGGAGCGAAAGCCCGCCGGGCGCCACAATCACCGGGCCCACCGCAATCAGGGGGCCGAATCCCACCGTCGTTACGCCCGCCTCGAAATGCGTGTACTGTCCCGTAATGGTGATGGGCAGGGTGGTGACCGGCTCCAGCGAGTGGTAGGGCGTGATGCTGGTGAGGACGGCCGGCGTACTGGTGACGCAGAAACCCGCGTACAGGATCTCAGCCGCGCCGAAGGTCAGGGGAGTCTCGAGGGTGACGATGTGGTTGCCGCCGTAAATATTGGAACAGGGCAGCGCGGGCGAGGCCTGCGAGGGCGGCGCGGTGATCACGAACTGCGCCGTGGCATTCCACTTGTTGATTACCAGAAGATTCTGGATGGACACGCCGTTGCCATCGATGGCGGCGACGGTGTGTCCGTTGACGAAGTGTGTAAAGTCGCCGGTCAGCGTCACGTTGACGATATTGCTGGTGGCCGGAGCGGTCGGGATCATGCCCGAAGATGGCGCCAGCGTCAGCGTGGGCGTGTAAGCCAGCACGGTGAACGCGTTGTTCAGCGTGACCACCTCGCCATTGGTGCTCATGGTGATGCTGGTCACCCCAATCGGAGCACTGGCGGGGATGGTGATGCTCACCGTCGCGGCGGTCGCGCTGGTGACGCTGACCTCATTAATGATGATGCCCGCGCCCATCGAAGCAAACGTAAGCCCCGGCGCCCAGTGCGTACCTGCGCCGCTGACTTGCAGCGTCACGCTGGATTCCTGGAACCCGGATGTCGGAGTGATGCCTGTGAGGGCGGCGCCGGACGCCGTTACCGTGAACGCGAAATTGTAAATCGTGCCGTTGCTGGTCAGTGAACAGGTGCGTCCGCCGGCGAAGGCGACGCTGTCGATGCTGATGTCCGCGGTGGCGGCCAGGGCAGTGGTCGGCGTCACCGAGTTCACCGTGATATTGGGTCCGAAATTGGCGCTGATGGCCCCGGTCGTGAAGCTCGTGTTGAAACCGGTGAAGGTCACGATCTCGTGCACTTGGCCCTGCGCCCCCGTATTCGGCGATACCAGACTCAAATAAGGCGTGGATATGGTGACGGAGAACGCGTTCGCCAGGGAGACTACTTCGCCATTGGTGGTCACGGTGACCGGATAGCTGCCGACGGCCAGGCTCGGAGCGACGGAAACGTTGACCGTCAGGTGGGTCGGGTCGGTCACTACGATGTTGCCGGTGTTCATCGGCCCCACGGTGACGTTGGTCCCAGCCTGTATCCAGTGGGTTCCCACTCCCGTGAGTTTCAGCGTGGCATTGGCGCCCTGCGGGGCCGAGCACGCCGTGGGGCAGACAGTCGGCGCGGTGGTGCCCACCGTCGACAGGCTGGAGCCGTTGGTGGTCAGGGTGAATGTACCGGTGGCGTATTCGCCGCCAGTAGTCATGGTCAAAGTCCGGGGGCCCAGGAAGGCAATTGGATCGGTGGTGATCTGGAAACTGGCGTGGTTGCTATCGGCCACGGTGACAGGGCCGGGGTTGATGCCATTGCCGAAAGCCGCGACGGTGGTGTTCTGCACGAAATGCGTGGCGTTGGCACCGGTGCCGCCCACCACCTGGATCGTGGAACTCAGGCCCGCTGTCAGCGTGCTGGGCGAGATCGAGGCCAGCGTCAGAGGCCCGGCGGGATAGACCAGGAACCCACCCACCAGTTGGGCAATCTGTGTACCGCTCTTGGCAATTACTGTATAGGCTCCGGTGGGGACGGTGCCAGGGATGTTGAAGGTGGCCTGTACCTGAGTGGGATTCAGCGCGCTATACACCGTGGACCCGGTTTGCAGGATGGTAGTCGGGATTGACGGGGAAACTGCGGGCAATACCAGGCTGACCGCGGTGAGGCTGTTGAAACTGGTGAAGCTCCCGGTAACCGTGATGGTCACCGGCGCTCCCAGCACTCCCGAGCCTGGCGACACGCTCGCCACCGTGGCCGCCGGATTTATTGTGAGGCTGGCCGTCTTGGCGGGCAAGGTCGAGAACGTCGTGCCACCGGCGTATGTGCCGCCGACCGACACCTGGCAGGCGAGTGCCAAAGTGCTGGTGGTGAGCGACGCCGGCAACTGAAACTGCAACGTGTGGCTGGCAGCGCTAGCGATCGGAAGGGGCGTGAGAAGCACGGCAACAACCGGCGATCCGCCGGCCGGGGTGACCGTCACTTGAGCGCTCAGTATTCCAAGCCCCGAGTTGTAACCGCTGCCGGTGACGGCGACGATGCCGCCAGCCAGCGAGGTTGCAGGAACGGTGCTGGGAGTCAGGGAGATCTGCGCCGAAGCTACGGACGCGCAAGACAAAACCGCGCAAACAGCGGCAAACTGCCAAAAAGACGAGGTTCTCACGTTAATCCTCCGATAATGGATCGCTGAGCCAATACTGAGACTGCGGCCGGCTATGGTGCCGGGCTCTATGGGTTATGTTGCCGATCGAGAAGATCTGCGCTTCAGGAAACCAGCCGCGGCTAAGCCTGCCGCCATCAGGAGCAGGCTGCCAGGCTCAGGCACACCAGAAGGCGGCGGCGCCTGCTGCTCGCCCACCGTCACCTCAATGCCAGAGTCATTTGGAAACCATCCGGGCAGGCCGAACTCCAGGCCGCTGCTGAGGCTGTAAATGTCGGGCGACACAAGCCACGTTGCGGAAAACGTCGACTGTGCGTTGAAAGGCGTGTAGGTACTGGGGTCCGTGCCGACATACGTCGAGCTATCGCCGAGCCTGAAAGGAAGAGATGCCGGAGAGATCGTTCCCGAAAACACTACCTGGCTGATCTGGAAGTCGCAGGGAGGGCAGGCCGGCTCACCCACGCCGACGCCGCTCAACGGGATTAACCAGTCTGGAGTGCTCACGCCGCCAACGTAGGGGTTCGACCCATCGTAGGGACCGATCGTATCCGTGCCGTTCAAGGTCCAGGGCGATGCAGGGGTAGCGTCGGAATAGCCGCCCTGGGCAGCAAAGGTCACAACCAACTGCCAGCTCGTAATGTCCACCTCGGAGCAGACGGAATAATCGCTGCCCCAGACTCCGCACCCCTCCGTGTCTCCAGTGAGATTCGTAAACGTCACTTCCTGGTAGCCGGCGTTGTACTGCAAACTCAGATCGCCAATTGCAACCGGGCTCGCCAGAAGCGATCCCGAGGCCAGCAGAGCCAGCCCAACGAACGAGCAAACACGCATATTTTTAGTATTCCTCCGATTTTACTTCATGACACTGGTTGTTCATTCTGCCATTAATGCGTAGAATCCGTCAAGATATGGGTCAGGGTTGTTAACAACGCACGTGCTAATGCGCACAGATGCGGCGACTCTGAAGTACTATCACGTACACTTCATGGCAGCCGGCGGGATCCCAGGCGCAAGCGCCGCGGCGCATTTCAATCTCGCAGCGGGCCTTTCGGATGATTTCAAACTCGTGACGGGAGCGCTGGCCGGGACGGGGCCTCACCCCGGAATCCTTCGGCGCCGGCTCCCTGCTCCTCCGCCTCGGGCCGGCGCCGCAGGCCGGTCCCGGCGGTTGTGAGGTAACTTACATATCGTCTAACAAGACCCAATTATCCCCTGGAACAAGCGGGGAGGGTGGGGTAATGTAATGGGGTAACATCACGAAACGCCCGGCTAAGTCCAGGGTTGGCGCGCCAGGGCGGGCTGCAAAGGTGGAAGCTCCCCATGGCGGAAATAGCGGGAACTCTCTCGGCAACCGAACCCGAACGGGTCTACGAGATTCCGTGCGACCAACCGATCCTTATTATTGCGGGTCTCTCGCACCATGGCGTAGGCGGCAGGCACCTGTGGATCGGGGTTGAAGACGGCGTCCTGCTGGTGCTGGACGAAGACGAGCACCGCCTGTTCCTGCGTTTGAGAGGCGCCCGGTCTCCCCTCGATGCGCTGACAGATGGCGCGCCCGGCTGGGAGCACCAGTGGCAGGCCATCGCCAACCTGGTTACCCGTTGCGCCGAGGCGGGGTTCATCCGGGATATACCTGGCTTTCATGAGAGCGGTTCCATTGCGCCGGAGCAATACGTGCGGCTGCATGTTACTGCCCGCTGCCAACTGGAGTGCGTCCATTGTTACGCCTCCTCCGGACCGCGCGCCAGCGCGGATCAGGAACTTCCCGGAGAGCATTGGCGGAGAGTACTCGACGCGGTCGCCCGCGAGGGCGGAAGATCCGTGCTATTCACCGGTGGAGAGCCTCTCGTGCGGAGCGATTCCGCCGGCCTGATGTGCCATGCCGCTGGACTGGGCTTGCAGGTAACCTTATTCACTAATGGTCTGTTAGTGGGAAAGTACCTTCGGGAGTTTGCCCCTGCGGTGTCGCTCGTTCAGGTGAGCCTGAACGGGCCCGATGAGGCTTCCAACGACGCCATCCGCGGCGCCGGCACATTCCGGAAGATCATGCGCGCCATCTCGCTGCTGATCGAGGCAGGCGTCCCGGTGCGGATCGGAATGACCGTCATGGAGCAGAACTGGCCGGCCATCCGCGACGGCTTCCTGCCATTCGCGGCCCGGTTCGCAGGCGCCGCCGTCCGCTTCCACCTGGGTTACGGAGTATGCCACTACGGCCGCGGCAGCACGCTCGGCGACCGGCTGGATCTGGAGCAGGTCAGGCCCGTCCTGGAAGCATACCTGGAGTCGGCCAATGGCCCCCCGGGGCGGCGTATCACCAGGAAGACGACCAACTGCGGGTACTGCGAGCAACTGGTGGTCGGGCCCGATGGAGGGGTTTACCCCTGCCACCTGCTGCATGGCAGGCTGGGTCACATCGACGACCGGCCGCTACCGGAATGGCACCGGATTCTGCGCGAGACCGCGCAGCGCCACCTGGTCGACACCATCTCCGGGTGCGCCACCTGCGATATCCGCAATTTGTGCGGCGGAACCTGCAGGGTGATCAATGAGCAGACTACCGGAAGTAAGTGGGTCACCACCTGCGCGCCGCGCGACCGGGAAGCAAGGTACGGAAATCTGGTTCATCTGTTTCGCAAATGACGTAAAAAGGAGGTGAGTAAACTGGGAAAACAAGCTGATGCCCCTGGCCACATGACGCTCGACATGGAGTTGCCCGCTGAGGTTGCCGAGGTGCTTCAGAAGCAAAACCTGAAGATTAAGCTGGACAAAATCGTCGCCAAAAGGCTGACAGACCAGAGGCCGGGTATGGTATCCAGCGACGGTTGCTGGTCCTCTCCCTCGGGTCCCCGCTGTTGAACCGTTCGATAACACAAGGAGGCAAACCATATGGGCAGAAAATTCCAGGATTACGGCGACCCGGATCCGTTCGATAAGACAATTACCGAACCGGTGATCGCAATGAAAGCGACCATCCACCAGGAGCTCCCCGTGGAAGTGGTGGAAGTGTTGCGGAAACAAAACCTCAAAATCAAGCTCGACAAAACCATTGCCAACCAACTGATTGACCAGAGGCCGGGAATGGTGGCGTCGGACGGCTGCATCTCGTCGCCCTCCGGGCCGGGCTGCTGAACCAGCCATGGGGACGATGCTCGCTCCAACCGAACCTACCGGCGAGGGCAAAGCGCGCATCGTCCTCATTTCGCCCCCGTGGCACCTCGCCAATCGCCCCTCCCTCGCCCTCGGCGTGTTGAAGGCGTACGCCCGGAACCGCGGGGCTGAGGTATCCGCCTGTCATCTGCACCTGCGCGTGGCCTGCGCGCTGGGGTGGCACCGGTATTCCGAGATCGCCATGCACTGGGAACTCGGCGAGGCTCTGTACGCCGCGCTGGTATCCCCGGCGGAAGCGGATTCCATTCTGGGCGGGGTTGCGCGCCGGCTGCGGGAATCCGGGCGCCCGGAACTGGCGGAGTACGCCACCCTGGAATTCTGCCGGCGCATCGGAACGCTGACCGCGGTAGCCGTTGCCGAGTGCGGCCTGGCGGCATACGGCATGTTGGGCTTCTCCGTCTCCCACCTGCAACTGATGGCGTCGCTCTACATCGCCCGCATGCTGAAGCGCCAGGCTCCCGGCGCCCTGGTGGTGTTCGGCGGATCGGGCATAAGCGGGGAAGCCGGGCGCAGCCTGCTGGAACGCGCTCCCGAGATCGACGCGGTGGTGGACGGCGAGGGCGAAGAGGCCCTGCTGGCCATCGCCAACCTCCCTGCCCCCTGCACGCCCGCCGATCTCCGGCTGGTGCCCAATCTCTGGTTCCGCGCCGGACAGGGCTGCGTGGAGCACTCGGCGCCCAGCCTGCTGCGCGATCTGGACCAGACGGCCGCGCCCGATTGCGACGACTACTTCGACACGGCGGAACGCAACCAGCTTCCCCGCTCCGCCCTGGTGCTGCCGATGGAGGCCTCGCGTGGCTGCGCGTGGGAGCATCGCCGCGGTCACGGCACGCGCTTCGGCTGCGCCTTCTGCTCGCTGAATCTGAACTGGCCCAATCACCGGCCCAAATCCCCGCGGCGCGTCGCCGGCGAAGTGGCCGAGGCCGTCCGCCGGTATCGGGTGATGAATGTGAGCTTCGCCGACGCCTATCTACCCGAGCCCCAACGCAAGGAACTGCTGCGCGAACTGGCCGCCATGGGACTCGACCTGACGCTCTTCTGCGAGCTCCGCGCGGATTTCGACGAGGAGACCGCCCGGCTCCTGGCACTCGCCGGCGCCCGCAAGGTGCAGATCGGCGTGGAATCGTTCAGCACGGCAATGCTGAACCGCCTCGGCAAGGGCGTCACCGCGCTCTCCAATGTGCAGGCCATCAAACTCTGCCAGGAGCACGGAATCCCCTACCAGTACAACCTGCTGACCGGCGTGCCGGGAACCGGCCGGAACGAGATCGAGGAAACCCTGCGGGTCCTGCCGCTGCTGCGGGGCTTCGAGCCGCCCCACCTGGTCCCGCTGTACGTGGGACGGGGAAGCCGGATGCATCGCAACCCGGCCGCGTTCGGCATCGAGGCGGCCAGCCTGGACCGCGAGCCTTGCGCGTACCTGCCGTCGTTCCTGGCCGATGCGGGCGTTACCGGCGAGGTGCCGCACCAATGCCTCTCGGGCGCGCTGCCGGATTCGGAATGGCAGAGGATCGCCGATGAGGTGGAAGGCTGGGTCCAGGCACGCCAGCGGGCGGGCGCCGCCCCGCTGCTGACGTACCAGGACGGCGGTGGCTTCATCGTCATTGACGATTCCCGCACCGATCCCGCCCGCTCGTTCACGTTGGGCGAGAGCGAGCGCGACGTGTTCCTGGCGGCCGGGCGCGCCACCTCCGCGGGCCGCTTGCGCCAACTGTGCGCCGGCATGGACGGCGGCAAATTCACGCGGATTGTCGAGTGGCTGGAAGCCGAAGGCCTGCTACTGGGGGAAGGATCGCGCCTGCTGGCTCTCCCGGTGCGGAAGCCTCTTCCGTGCGGGATTCCAAGGGGAACCAATTATGCTGATCTGCGGACCGTTTCATTCCACCAGTAGCCCCATGGTCGGCATGGGCTACCTGCGCTCCTACCTGGAGAGCCATGGCATCGAGTGCCCGCTGAGGGACCTGAACATCGAGAGCCGGAGCTACCTGCTCGACACCGCGGCGAATCCCGAACTGGTCCGGCGGCTGTATTCGCAATCCTGCCGGACCTACCTGGCGGAAGCCATGGTGTGGTCGTGGCTCGACCCCGATGGCCCCCAGGCACTGGTACGCCGGGCCGCGCAGCACCCCTCGGCCGCCCTGCGGGAGTTTTGGGCGGACGAAGGCATCGCCCGCCTGGAGACGGACGCGGAGTTGCGGCAGGAGTCCGGCCGTCTGCGCGCGTGGCTGCTCGACCGCGTGCCGGAGATTGCCGCCGCGGCCCACGGGTGGGTGGGCTTCTCGACCGCCATCACCAATCTGGCGGCGAACCTCTTCCTGGCGCGCGAGCTTAAGCGGCTCGATCCGGGCCTGTTCATCGTCATGGGCGGGCCGGAGGTGACCGCGCGCAACGCGACCGAACTGCTCGCGTCGTTCCCCTACGTCGATGCCGCCATCCCCGCGCCGGCCTATCAGCCGCTGGCGGCGCTGGTGGCCGGCATCGGGCGGGCGCGCCGTGGGCCGCTGCCGCCGGGCGTGTGGCGGCGCAATGCCGCCGGCGCCATCGAATCCGACGACCAGCGCTGCTGGGTGGATCTGGATTCCCTGCCCCCGGCGGACTGGCGCGGCATCGACTGGCGCCGCTACGCCAGGGGCTTCCTGCTGGTGGATACGCCGGAGGCCATGGCGCACTGGTATCCCACCGTGCCTTTGCACACCTCGCAAGGCTGCTCCTACAATGCCTGCGACTTCTGCTACAACGTTGCCCTGTATCCCCGCTTCGACGCGCAGTCGCCCGGGCGCGTCGCCGACGAAATCCGCCGGCAGATGGGGCAGGCGGGCACTCACGGCTTCTTCTTCACCGATTTTGAGTTCAACTCGTCGCCCTCCAGGGTTCTGGAGATCTGCCGGCGGATTCGCGAGCTGCCGGACGAAATCCGCTTCTACTGCTGGCTGCGGCTGGACAAGCTCGATCCCGCCCTCCTGCGGGCCATGTACGAAGCCGGCACGCGGCAGGTATTCATCGGCGTCGAAGCCGTCGACGACGGCCTGCTGCGCCTGATGCGGAAAGGCTACACGGCGGATTTCGCCATCGAAAAGCTGGAGATGCTCGACCGGTTCTGCCAGGAGTATCCGGATCTGCGCTACGAGTTCAACCTGATTACGAACTATCCCGGCGAGACGCTCGCCAGCGTGCGAAGCACCCTCGAGCGGATCGCGGAGAACCCGCATCTGTTCTACCACCGTGTGGCCGCGGTGGTGGAGTTCATGTTGCACGAAGGGACTGGCGCGTACCAGGCCCTGCGGCCGGTCGCCGCGGGATGCAACGAACCGCTGATGCCGCCGGGGGCAAGCCTGCGCAGCTATCGCCACGTGTATCCGGAAACCTACGGCAAGGAGCGCGACGAGCGCCTGGAAATCTGGTCCGCCATCCGGACCCTGGTGCAACGCCATGTCTGAACGGCCGGTCATCCTGCTGGAGCCGCCGCTGTTCGATTGCCGCGCGCCTCACCTGGGGTGCGCCATTCTGATCGCGGCCTTGCGCCGCGCGGGCTACCGGGCGCTGTTCCGCGACTTGAACGTGGAAGCGGTGATGTGGCTGCTGGCGCCGGAGCGGCTCTCGGGCGCCGCCCGCCGGGTGAAAGCGCGGCCGGGATCCGGGCCCCGCTATCTGCGCGCCGCGGGCTGCGCGGACCGGTTGCCCGCCGCCACGCGCCAGGCACTCGCCGATCTCCGGCATCCGCAACGCTTCTTCGACTCTCGCGTCCACCGGGCGGCGCGGTCCACCATCGACGCCGCGCTCGACGTGCAGGCGCTGGCCGTTCACGAGCAACTCTACGCCAGCCTGTGTCCCCAGCAGTACAACGGCCCCTACCGGGCCGGCTCGCTGCGCGACCTGCTGGCGGCCACCGTGGACCGCGAATCGAACCTCTTCCTGCCGTTCTTCGAGGAATGCGCCGTGCCGGAGGTGATGGAGAGCAACCCGCTGCTGGTGGGCGTGTCGATCTCCAACGTCTTTCAGGTAATCCCGGGGCTCACGCTGGCACGGAGGCTGCGCGCCGAGGGCGTGTACGTGGCGGTTGGCGGGCCGCTGTTTTCGAAATTCCGCGCCGAGATCGCCACGCGGCCGGAGTTCTTCGACCTCTGCTCGGCGGTCGCGATCGGCGAGGGCGAGGAGACGCTGCCGGCGCTGGCGGCGGCCATCGAGCGGGGCGTGGCGCCGGCGGCGGTCGCGAATCTCCTGTACCGCGAGGGCTCGCGCGTGGTCTCGACCCCGGTAAGGCCGCCCGGCGGACTGGTCGAAGTGGGCGCGGCCGATTTCCGCGATCTGGATCTCAGCGGGTACCTGACGCCATCGCCCGTACTGCCGATCCACGCCGGGAAGGGCTGCGGTTGGCGCCGCTGCACGTTTTGCGAGATCCCCCAGTCGGATGGCGAATCCAGCGCGGCCCGGCGAATCCGCGAGCCGCACCGCGTGGTGGAAGAGATGCGCACGCAGCAGGAGCGGCACGGCGCGCGGCATTTCGTGTTCACCGACGAATCGCTCGAACCCGGCCTGCTGCGCGGCATGGCGGAGACGATCGAAGAGTCCCGCCTCGATGTCAACTACCTGGGTTACGCGCGCCTGTCGGACGAGTTTACGCCCCAACTGTGCACGGCCCTGGCGCGCTCCGGGTGCCGGAAACTGCTGTTCGGCCTGGAGAGCGGATCGCAGGAGGTGAACGACCAATGCCGCAAGGGCGTGGACCTGGGCGTTGCCCGCCGCGCCATCGACGCCTGCCAGCAAGCTGGAATCGCGGTGCACGTGTTCTCGATCGTAGGGCTGCCCGGGGAGCGCGGGCAGGCGGCGGAGGACGCCGGCGGCTATCTGAGCGGCCTGGCGCGGCAGCTCGACGTACCGCTTTCCACCATGGACGTAGCGCCTTTCTATCTGAACTGGAACTCCTGGCTGCGCCGCAACGCCGCCGGGTGCGGCATCTCTTTCCGCGCCAGCCAGGACTTTCCCCTGCATGCCGACGAGTACTGGATGGCGGATGGCATGGATTCCGGCGCGGCGCTGGCGGCGGCCGATGAAATGCACCGGCGGGTTTGCTGGGAGGCCTCCGCCCTGGGGCTGGACATCGGCTACCGAAACCCGGTCTGGCCGGGCTGGGAGGAGTACACCTTGCTCTACCTCTCGCAGGGCGCCGCGTTCCGGGACGCCGCGCGGCAGGCGTGGCCGGTGGCCACCGGGGATCTGCTGGAGCGCTCCGTGCTGGTGGTGGAAGACCTGGCCGCCGGCGCCAGCGAGGCGGGCCGCCTGCTGGCCTGGTCGCCCTCGGCGCCCGCGGTGGAGACTACCGAGGAAGTGTACCGCGCCATTTCCGCGCGGCGCGAGTTCAAAGTGGGCGAGTTGGCCGGCGAGCTCTGCGGCGGGCGCTCGGCCGACGCGCAATGGGAGTCGCTGGCCCAGATCGCTGCGCTCATCCACGCCGGAGTGCTGCAATGGTGACCCGGGTTCATCTGCTGGTCCCGCCCTACACCCCGCCGATGGTGCCGAACCTGGCCATCCCCTCACTGGCGGGCGCGCTGGTGCCGCGGGGCATCGAAGTGCGCCAGACCGATTTGAACGTCCGGCTGCATCATGACCTGCTCCACGATGCGGGCTTTCTGGCTTCGGCTTTCGACGCCCTGCTGCACGATTTTCTGGAGCTCGACCGGCAGCCCGTCCTGGAGGCGGCCGATTGCGCCCGCTACACCGAGGCCCTCAACCGGCTCGGGCAGGCGCGGCTGCTGTTCCCGCGGCAGCAGGAGATCGCCCGCCTCTCGAAAACCGCCGCCCCGGACCGGGAGCCGCTGCCGTTCGGCTACCCCACGCAGCAGGACGCCTTCCGCCTGGTGAGCGCCGTCACCGGCATGTGGGGTGTGGACCGTATGCGGCTGGGGCAGCCCAGCGGGACGCAAACAGCCATCCCGACCGGGCGGGCGGCCGAATGCCTGCGGGCGTTTTTCGCGCGCCATCTGGCCGCGGCCGGGGCACAGGTGTTCGGCATCAGCCTGCTGTACGACAGCCAGGCGGCGTGCGCGGCGCTGCTGGCGCAATGTCTGCGCGAGTGGTTCCCGCAGGCGGCCGTGATCGCCGGCGGCGCCTACGCGTTGCGCCTGGCCCGCGAGGGCTGCCCCGGCCCGCTGGCAGGCAGCCTGGACGCGCTGGTGGTGGGCGAGGGTGAGGAGGCGCTGCTGCGCTTCTGCCAGGAGTGGCCCATGGCGCGCAACCGGCACGCTCCGCGGGTACTGGACGCCGCCGCCCCGCCGCCCGCCATTCCGGTTCCGAGCTTCTCCGCTGAGGACGCCGCGCTG
>Ga0265323_10000279_pt1 | contig 29548 bp, 26 predicted proteins | sample 41225metaG_FD_193580 | JGI IMG/M metagenome (GOLD analysis project Ga0265323, IMG submission 193580) | Rhizosphere microbial communities from Carex aquatilis grown in University of Washington, Seatle, WA, United States - 4-12-25 metaG | ecosystem: Host-associated > Plants > Roots > Rhizosphere...
GAAACGGCTGTGGGCGGTGAGAATATTGGAACTGTTATCGATGGACGGCAGCGCTTCCCTATCCGCGTACGGTATGAACGGGATTATCGAAACAATCTTGAAGCACTGAAGAATCTTCTCGTTCCTGTCAATGTTGGAAGCGGATCTTCCATGCAGGCACAAGTCTCACCAGCCGGAATGGGAGGAGGCATGACTTCTCAGGGTAATTCAGCAATGAGTGGTTCTCCTTCGCCGACCAAGCAAGCTGCAATCACGAACTCCCAATCCTCTTTAGCACGAGTATCGTCGCGGACATATATACCGCTTGGACAGTTAGCAAGTGTCGATATTGTTCCCGGGCCTCCGATGATTTCCAGCGAAGACGCACAATTGCGATCTATCGTCTTTCTCAATGTCCGCGGACGCGATATGGGTGGATTTGTGGAAGAAGCAAAAGAAGTTCTTTTAAAAGAACTTCGCCTCCCTGCCGGGTACACTCTCCAATGGAGCGGACAGTGGGAAAATCAGATTCGTGCCAAGAAGCGTATGGAATTATTGATGCCGATTGTTTTCCTTATCATTTTCGTGATGTTGTATTTTACATTTAAAGATTTCACCGAAGCGGCGGTTGTTATGCTCTCGGTACCGTTTGCACTTATCGGAGGCGTGTATCTTGTCTACCTGCTTGGGTATAATTTATCTGTAGCTGTATGGGTCGGCTTCATTTCGCTCTACGGCCTTGCGGTGGAAACCGGCGTCGTGATGGTTGTGTATCTGCACGAGGCGCTGGACAGAAAAATCCACGCCCATCAGTCGGGAAAGCGCGGGCCGATAACGATGCAGGATATTTATGATGCAACAGTAGACGGAGCGGTGCTGCGCCTCCGTCCAAAGATTATGACGGTTGGAACGGCGATGATCGCTCTGCTTCCGATTATGTGGAGTACCGGGGTCGGTGCAGATGTTATGCAGCCTATCGCTGCACCTATGATCGGAGGATTGATCACATCCACCATCCACGTCCTTATTGTTACACCAATCCTTTTCAGCTACATGAAAGAATACGCATTGAAAAATGGAACATTGGAAATGTCCAAGATGGGAAGCTGGATGAAAGAAGGATAACAAACATAACAATTACAATAAAAGGAATTGGTACAATGAAATACTCACGATTATTAGCCGTACTTTCGATCAGCGGTTCACTGACTGTTTTTGCGGCAGCACAAACACATATCCACGAGCATCCAAAAATGGATATGAGTTCAAATACTTCTCTCCCGAAGGATACGACACATGCGATTGTCAAAACCAAATATACATGTCCGATGCATCCGGAAGTTATTTCTGATAAGCCTGGTAAATGTCCGAAGTGCGGCATGACACTGGTGAAAGTGAAGTCTTCATCCATTGTCAAGAAAACTCACAAGATGCAAAAAGATACTACAATGTCTCATCCGAATAGTATGAATTAACACTTGCAGACAATATTATCTATTGAAAGGAACCTTCATGAAAAAGACAATTCTCACATTTATCGCCGTCATTCTTATTGAAATCATCGTAATCATCATAGGCGCGTACTCAGGCATCCCAGATGTATCCGCGATAAAACCCGAAGGGAGGATTATTCGATGGTTTCTGAATACGACAAAAGATCATTCCATTCACTCTCGTGCGGCAAGTATAAGTGTCCCTACTTTAAGCGACTCCTCTCTTCTTTTAACAGGATTTGAACATTATAATGAAATGTGTGTTACCTGCCACGGTGCACCGGGAAGAACACCGGACGATCTTGCCAAAGGCTTGAATCCTCACGCACCAAATCTTGCTCATTCAACAAAAGATTTGAGTCCGGGAGAAATGTTTCTAATGGTCAAAGATGGAATTAAAATGACCGGGATGCCAGGATTTGGTCCTACGCACTCTGATTCGGCGATATGGGCAATGGTTGCTTTTCTCCAGCGTCTGCAAACTTTAACATCTGAGGAATACAAAGCGTTTGAGAATTCTCAACGATTAGAAAAAACAGAAACAAGAGAGCACGATATCGTCATGAAGAACATGAAAACAAAAAAATAAATTTCCAGAATTCTAGGCTTGTATAAATACTTTTCAATGAACAGAATCTGCAATCTCTTGAATCTGCATTGATTCAAAAATATTCACGCTTTTCAGATTCTTCTGAGCAATTTGCACCATTACTTTTGCAACGTCGCGTGATTGAATTGGCCGGTATTTTCTGAACGGCCCCACCATCATATATTTCAATCCTGACATAATGAATGCGCCTGCTTTTTCTCCCGTTCTATGCTCTGTGCGGTCTCCGAGAAGAAGCGAAGGCCGGAATATATTAATCGTTGGAAAAGAAATTTTCCCGATCGCCTCTTCTACTTCTCCTTTAACACGATTGTAAAAAATACGCGAATGAGGATCTGCGCCCAGCGAGGTAACGATCAAAAACTGATTTGCTCCGAGGTGCTGGGTCAGTGCGGCTATCTTGATAGGATAATCGAAGTCCACCTTTCGAAATGCTTCCTGTGCTCCTGCTTTTTTGATTGTTGTTCCGAGACAACAGTATACATCATCGGTTGTGAAATATTCACCCAGAATGTCCAATTCGCTGAAGTCAACAACGTATTGGATCAATTTATCATGCGTTATCGATAAAGGTTTGCGCACGAGTACAACAACGCGCGCGTACGATGATTCCTCTAATAAAAATTGCAGGCAATGCCCGCCAACAAGTCCGCTTGCTCCCACAAGTAATGCTGATTTAGTTTTCGTCATGGTTCTATTCTTTATTCCGATTGCGATTGTTGTCGTTTATTTGCTTTGCATTCTTTTTTTCTCGTTCCTTTTTTTTCTGCTGTAAGTTTTTATCATGCTTTAATGTTTGAAAAAAACTTTCGCTCTGCAGTTTTTGGAACCCTTCATAACGGCCCGGGTCCAGCATTCCGTCTTCGAGAGCTTGTTTTACTGCACAGTTTGGTTCAGCTTCATGCTTGCAATCACGGAAGCGGCAATTCTCTGCCAATTTTTCGATGTCATCAAAACTATCTTGCATACCTTCTTCACCGGCCCAAAGCTGGAGTTCGCGCAAACCCGGAGTGTCGATGATAATACCGCCATTGGGAAGAACCAACAATTCACGATGAGGCGTCGTATGGCGTCCGTGGCTGTCAGTCTCGCGGACACTTTGCACTGCTGAATGCTCCCTGCCGAGCAATTGGTTGGTGATGGTAGACTTGCCTACACCGGATGAGCCAAGCAATACTCCTGTTATTCCCGGTGTGAGAAGCGACCGAATGGGCGCAACATCCTCAGCGCGCAGGGCACTCATTACGACCACATTGATTCCATGTGCAATAGAAAGAACTTCCTGTGTGCATTCAACGAGATGCGAACAAAGGTCGGATTTATTGAGAACAATAACGGATCGCGCTTCGGTTTCCTCAGCAACCGTTAAATATCGCTCCAGCCTCCGCAGGTTGTAATTTCCATCCAAACCCATGACGAGAAATACGATATCGATATTGGCAGCAAGAATTTGTTCATCGGGACGATCGCCGGCAACTTTACGGGAAAATTTGCTCTTGCGTTCCAGCACATGATGAATCACAGCAGATTGGTCGCCGGAATCGATTTCAAAAACAACCCAATCGCCGACAGCAGGATATTCTTGAAGCCCTGAGACGTCAAAACGAAACTTTCCGCTTACTTTTCCATTGATCTCGCCTTGTTCGCTCAACAACACATAGCGGTCTTTGTGTTGGATGGATATCCGACCAGGTAATAATTTTTGTTCGCGATGCGGATCAAAATGCGATTCAAAAAAACTATTCCAACCAAGTGCCTCTAACTTCATGCGAGAGTTATCTGCTTCATATTACAATATTCCGTATTTCTATTGAGAAGCACTACTAATGTACTACTGTTTCGCAGAAAGACAAAGATGTAATAACGGCACAATGTTGCTTTCACGTTATAAAACCGATACATTTTTTCCATCTGATGCCTCAATATAAAAAGAATGTCGTGTTGTTCCATAGATGTTATTGGAGGCGATGTCCTTGATGGAGATTTCCATTGGATATACTCATAAGTAATTTGCGAATACCAATTGAAGAAGACGGGATCACGGCGTATCTCAACGCCGCTTCGAAAAGTCTCAATATCAACCCAATCAATCTGATATTCAAAAAAATCGTAAGTAAATCGCTTGAGACGGGTAATACAGAACAATTCTATTATGAGGTATCCATCGTTGTCAGTACTAGTGACCCATTTGACAATAAAGACAACTTCCCAAATTACGCTGAAACAATAAAGACATCCGGAAAGTCAATAACAAAAAAAGAGAGACCGATCATCATTGGATTCGGTCCTGCCGGAATGTCTGCGGCTCTTGAGCTTCTGGAGTCCGGGCTTCAGCCCCTTATATTTGAACGAGGGAAGAAGATAGAAGAGCGCACGATCGATGTGCAGAGATTTATTCGTGATCGGGTACTCGATCCGGAATCCAATATACAATTTGGTGAAGGAGGCGCCGGTTCCTATTCTGACGGAAAGCTGTTTTCGAGAATGAAAAATTCCGAATACGTCAGCAAGGTGCTGGATACATTTATCAAATTCGGTGCGTCTGAAGAACTCGGCTATATCAGCAAGCCTCACGTCGGGACGGATGTGCTGTGCAGAATAGTAAAGAACGTCAGGACCTACATTCTTGAACGAGGCGGCGAGATACACTACAACTCAAAGATGACAGATATACTCATCGAAGGCGGAAAAGCTTTCGGTGTCGTCATGAATGAGGAGAAGGAATATCGTTCTTCGATGATTTTTCTTGCAGTAGGACATTCTGCGCGTGATACATTTGAGATGATTCACAACAAAGGTATTGCTCTGGAACAGAAACCTATTTCTGTCGGTCTCAGGATAGAACATCCCGCTGAAACTATAAATCTCCTGAGATACGGCAAGAAGTACAAAAACTTTCCCGGTCTCGGGGCGGCAACCTATTCTTTGAATTACACCAACCGGAAATTAAAAAGAGGTGTGAACACATTTTGTATGTGTCCCGGAGGCGAGGTTGTTAATGCCTCATCGGAACAAGGGATGATGGCGCTCAACGGGATGAGTTACTCGCGCAGATCGTCTGCATTTTCCAATTCAGCGTTAGTGGTCACCTGTCATACGAGTGATTATCCTTCGGCAAGTCCATTGGCAGGTATGGAATTCCAAAGAGAAATAGAACGAAAGGTCTTTCATGCATCAGGAGGACGATGGGAAGTTCCTGCGCAAAACTTGCCGGATTTTTTAAACAAGACTATCTCGAAGGATTTGAATAAGAACTCGTATACGATGGGCGCTGTTGCTGTTCCTCTGACTGAACTCTTGCCGGCTTTTGTTTCAGATATGCTGGCCTCTGCATTTCATTCATGGAGGGAAGAATATCCATTATTTGTTTCGGAGGAAGCGATCTTGTTAGGGGCAGAAACAAGAACATCCTCTCCCGTAAAAATGAAACGCAGCGAAAACTATGAATCCGTTTCGATAAAGAACCTGTACCCGATCGGAGAAGGATCGGGCTATACGGGGGGCATAACAAGCTCAGCCGCTGATGCTATCAAAGCTGTGGAGAGCGCGCTGGCAACATACTAATCGCTGATTCCTCTTGCTATCTCAGCAGATCGATGCACCTTACGTAAGGCGATCTATCAAATGATTTATTATATTGAGCAATAGTAAACATACTCTTGCAATCAGAAATGAAGTGCATTATCTTTAGAAGGCAACCATTCCGATCATAGAAACACAAAGATGAAATGATATTAAACAAAACAAAAATTATAAATACCTTATCGAAATTGCTCGATCAGCAAAATCTCAATCAAATCCGGGATACGATCAAGGATTTCAGGACAAATGCTGCAAAACTGCCGAGCGATAAAAAAGGATTTTTTAACATCGGTTCTAATGGAAACACGATAACGGTGAGCTCAAAGTATCTTTTGGGTGAACTTGATCAAATACTCGACACCAAAACAATCGAACGAACAAAATATTATATTCAGCGATTGGTCCGCTCGCTCTCCGAGTCGAAGACAAGCAAGATCAATGACCTGAATTTACACCGATGGAAAGAATACGATGATATTCTTACCGATAGTCTTTGGGTTTCAGAAAAGCGTGATACCTCAGGGGCGCACAGCGGCGGTTATTGGGGCAACTTTATCCCTCAGATTCCAAATCAATTGTTACGACGTTATACGAAAAAGGGCGAGTGGGTCCTCGATGCTTTTCTGGGAAGCGGAACAACATTGATCGAAAGTAAACGATTGGGAAGGAATGGCGTCGGAGCAGAACTTTTGCGGAAAGTTGCACACTCTGCCGCAAAGGCAATAGAGCAGGAAGATGATTTGTTCTCCGCTCGAACGGAAATAATAGTCGGCGATAGTTCAAGCTTGGATTTTAAATCGGAATTGAAGAAGCGAGATATTAAAAGTGTTCAATTTCTGATCATGCACCCGCCATATTGGGATATTATCAAATTCAGCGAAGACAATAAAGATTTATCAAATGCAAAAACATTAGACGAATTCCTAAACCTTTTTGGAAAAGTTATCGACGCTACATATCCGGTGTTGGACAAAGGCCGTTACTTCGCAGTGGTCATTGGCGATAAATATTCCGGCGGTAATTGGATACCTCTTGGTTTCTATACAATGCAGGAAGTTCTCAAGCGTGGATATTCTCTTAAGTCCATTATTATTAAGAATTTTGGTGAGACAAAAGGAAAAAGAAATCAGAAAGAACTCTGGCGATATCGTGCATTAGTTGGGGGCTTTTATATTTTTAAGCACGAATATATTTTTCTGTTTAAGAAAGAGTAGCAATGGCTACCACCCACGTATTCATTGTTGATGTCATTATATTTTAATATAATTTTAAGTATCTTTTTGCAGGTACTGACGCCAAAGACACTATAGCAGTTATCAGAAAAATTCTATTTTGTGTCATATCAGCTAAATAATTCTATGCGCCTTTCATTCAACATTTTAACAAGGAGGATCTCATGGCAAAACGTAAAACTATTTCCCGCCCTAAAACAGATTCTACACAAAAACTTCGATACGGCTGGTTGCCGGATTTACCCGATCACCGCGATCTTCTCTTCGGTGCTGTACGCCCTGGTACGCTGGAAATTCCACAGCACGTGGATTTGCGTTCCACTTGCTCACCCGTTGAGAACCAGGGAAATCTTGGAAGCTGTACCGGTAATGCTCTTGCCGGTGCATTGGAATTTCTCGAACAAAAGGACCGCGTCCCCTTTGTGAACGTGAGCCGTTTGTTCATTTATTACAATGAACGAGTGATCGAAGGTTCCGTCAAATCGGATTCTGGGGCAATGATTCGCGACGGAATCAAAACGCTGAAGCATCAAGGTGTCTGCACAGAAAAAAAATGGCCTTATATCATTTCAAAATTTGCGGTGAAACCAAGTCCTGCCTGTTACAAGGAGGCGCTGGATCACCAGATTACTTCGTACCGCCGCATTCTGACACTTGACGAAATGCGGAGATGTCTTGCCGAAGGATTTCCGTTCGTCTTCGGCTTTACGGTGTATGAAAGTTTCGAGTCGCAGGAAGTTGCGAAGACCGGTCTTGTACCGATGCCGCAGCCGAACGAACGCACTGTCGGCGGACATGCAGTACTCGCCGTAGGATATGACGAAGCACAGAAGCGATTCATCGTCCGCAACTCATGGGGAACCGGTTGGGGACAAAAAGGATATTTCACAATTCCGTACGATTATGTAGCCAACCGGAATCTTTCGGATGATTTCTGGACGATACGAAGAGGAGAGAAAATTTAAAAGAGTTGCGCGCGTTACGGCAAACGTTCTACGCGCTGAGGAAATGGATAGTGCTGGTTCTTTGGGATGGGTGATTTCTGCGGGATAATTTTAACCGATAAACTACCTCGGAGCAAGCTCCGAGGTATTCAATCTGTCTTTCTGGATTCCCGATTAAAACATTCGGGAATGACTTTTCATATTTTTTTGTCATGCCCGCGGATTTTAGACGGGCATCCATTAAACACAGCAAGCTGCGGGGTATTAAACCCGAAAAAAGAATAACCAAATATCAAGGAAGGAGTCGAATGTATGAACGATCAATCGAAAGAAAAGCTTGCTGATGAAATTCGAGAAGAGCACGTATTGTAATATCGCACCAGGAGTGCTTTTTTTTCTCCGTATCCTAATGAGCATCTCGAATCAAACGAAGGAGTAGTAAATCCCAAATGGATGAATGAAAATTCTTATATAGTCTCTTGACTTCTTTCCTCGGATCATGTATATTACTAATATAAAGTATGTTACAATACGTTAATCATATCGTCTCTTCAAATAACCGTTGGTGGTGGCGCAATAGTGTATCCAAACGAACAGGTATGAAAACGGATAGTTAACTCATAAGCATACGCAGATTGTATCTTAACCCTTCCCGGATCACCCTGGAAGGGTTTTTTATTTTTAGGACATTAACCAATGATGACACAACATGAATTTGAGCAACTTGCAGGCGCATACACGGTTATCCCACTTGTGGAAACAATGCTTGCCGATCTGCACACACCCGTGTCGATCTATCTGACACTCCGCTCCAATCTCTCCCCTTCGTTTCTCCTGGAGAGCGTTGAACCCGATGAAATAATCGGACGGTACTCGTTTGTCGGTACCGACCCACTGCTGCTGATCAAAGCAAAAGGCGATGTGATCGAGATCGAATCAGGAAAAAAGAAAGAACAGCGGCATGGAAAAGTTATTGATGTGCTGGAGGAATACTCGCGCCAGTACCGGAACGTGGCAATCAGGGAACAGCAGGGATTTGCGGGAGGATTTCTCGGTTACTACGGCTACGACCGGGTGCAGGAAATAGAAAAAGTCCCGCTTCATCCGCCAACCAAAGAGGATGTGCCGGATGCAATGTTCGGATTATTTCATATCGTGGTAAAATTCGATCACCTGCATCAACTGATGACCGTCACATACAATTGCATTATCGATAAGCAGCAACCCCTCAACGAACAATATCACGAAGGGAAACGAAGGCTCGAGTCCATTTTCATTCAACTCGGAAAATCGCCCTCAACGGAAAACACTTTTCACTGCGACTCCTCCTCTGTGGTGCACGACTCCGACCGCGAGGCGTTTTGTTCATCGGTCCGACGGGCGAAAGAATATATTCACGACGGCGATATTTTTCAGGTCGTTCTTTCCCGCCGTGTACAACTGCCGTTCTCAGGTGATCCTTTTCCCGTCTACCGTGCTCTTCGCATCATCAACCCATCACCTTATCTTTTTTATCTCGATTTCAAATCTGTGAAACTCATCGGCTCTTCACCGGAAGTGCTGGTGCGCGTACAAGGCGACGTTGCATCAGTGATGCCGATTGCCGGTACGCGCAAACGCGGCAAAACTCCGGAAGACGATACGCGACTGGGAGAAGAACTTCTATCGGATCAAAAGGAATTGGCAGAACATGTGATGCTGGTCGACCTTGGACGCAACGATATCGGACGTGTAAGCGAATTCGGGAGTGTCCAGGTTTCAGTATTCAAACGCCTGAAGCGATTCTCGCATGTGATGCATATAGTCTCTGAAGTGCAGGGAAAACTCAGAGAAAATGCGTCCAGCTTAGACGCGCTGAAAGCATGTTTTCCTGCCGGAACTGTTTCCGGCGCTCCGAAAGTGCGTGCAATGGAAATCATCCACGAACTGGAACCTGTACGTCGCGGAATTTACGCAGGCGCTGTCGGGTATCTTGGATTCGATGGTGCGCTGGATACGTGCATCGCCATCCGCACTATTGTTGCAGCAAACGGAATGCTCACTATTCAGGCAGGCGCAGGGATCGTTGCAGATTCGGTTCCGGAATTAGAATACAAAGAAACGGTGAACAAAGCTCAAGCCCTGCTTGATGCACTGAATGCTGCATCGAATGGATTGATGAAAGTTCATAACGGGAACGGACATGTGGGAGATCAAAAATGATACTCGTCATCGACAACTACGATTCATTTACATACAACCTTGTGCAATTGGTCGGAAAAATGTCGCCGGATATCCGCGTTATCAGAAATCAGGATATGTCAATTGATGAAATTTCTGCCCTCGCACCACGCGGAATTATTCTTTCACCGGGCCCCGGCAGGCCGGAAGATGCCGGTGTAACGGTGGAAGTTATTCAGAAACTTGGCACGGTGATTCCGATTCTCGGTGTTTGTCTTGGTCATCAAGCGATTGGTTACGCGTTTGGTGCAAAGATCGTTCATGCGCCAACACTGATGCATGGACGAACATCGGAAGTAACACATTCCGGCGAAACCATTCTACGGTCAGTTCCGAGTCCGCTGATCGCAGGACGTTACCATTCGCTCGTCATTTCATCGAAGCAATTTCCCGATGAACTCAAAATTTCTTCCCGCACAAACGACGGCATTATCATGGGTGTGACACACCGGAAGTATCCGATAGAGGGAATTCAATTTCATCCCGAATCCATCCTTACACCTGATGGTCAACATATTCTTCACAACTGGCTGGAGGTTTATAATATCCTATGAAAATTCACATAGAAAAATGTTTGTCGGGAGAACATCTCTCGGTCGAAGAAGCATCGAGCGCTCTCAGCACCATTATGACCGGTCAAGCAACCGATGCGCAAATTGCCGGGTTATTGATTGCCCTACGCGCAAAAGGAGAAACCGTGGATGAACTTGTCGGTTTTGCCCGTACGATGCGCGAGCATGGAATAAAACTTCACATTGAAGATCCGAACGCAATTGATATGTGCGGCACAGGCGGTGACAGTTTGGGGACATTTAACATTTCCACAGTAGCATCTTTTATTGTGGCAGGAGCCGGAGTCACCGTTGCAAAGCATGGCAATCGTTCTGTTTCCAGTCAAAGTGGAAGCGCGGACGTGCTCACAGCACTCGGTGTTAACATTCAATGCTCAGCAGAGACGGTACAATCCTGCATCAATCATGTCGGCATTGGATTTTTGTTCGCACCGTTGTTTCATCCTGCAATGAAGCATGCAGCAAAGCCGCGCATGGAATTAGGCGTTCGCAGTATATTTAATATGGTGGGACCCCTGACAAATCCTGCGGGTGTAAAACGCCAACTCGTAGGAGTTTATAAGGCTCAAGTCGCTCCGCTTCTTGCCGGCGCGCTGCAGAAACTTGGCGCTGAAAAGGCATGTGTTGTTCACAGCGATGACGGTCTGGATGAAGTAACACTCTCCGGCGGAACAGTCGTGCACGAAGTAAATGGAAACGAACTGTTGAATGAGTATCGCCTGCAGCCGAAAGACTTCGGATTTCCAGTGCACTCACTTGAAAGTATCCGCGGCGGCGACAAAAACAACAATGCGGCGATTGCGCTGGAAGTGCTTCAAGGCAAAAAAAGTCCAGCGCGTGATGTTGTGGTAGCAAATGCAGCCCTTGGTATTTATATTGGAGGCAAAGCTAAAACTATTCTAGAGGGGAAGCAGAAAGCCGAGGAATCGATTGATTCCGGAAAAGCATTGGAGAAATTACAGAACTTGATTCAAAGCACAAATTGAGTATGAGCATATTAGAAAATATTCTTGAGAACACTCGGCAAGAAGTTGCTGTCTTAAAAAAAACAACACCTCTTGAGCAACTCAAAGAGATGCCCGGGTTTCAGCGACAATGTTTTTCTTTGATGAAAGCATTGCATCGTAAAGAGGTGAGTATCATCGCGGAAATAAAGAAAGCATCACCATCAAAAGGACTTATCCGAAAGAATTTTGATCCCTCTGTTCTTGTCCGAGAATATATGGAAAACGGCGCCAGTGCAATTTCCATGTTGACGGATAAGAAATATTTTCAGGGCAACATTCGATTTCTTTCTGATGTCCGCGCATCGGTCTCTCTTCCAATTCTACGAAAAGATTTCATCGTTGACTCTTATCAACTTACGGAAACAAAAGCGTACGGTGCTGATGCTGTACTTTTAATCGTAGCGGCATTAGAGCCGAACCGACTGCAAGATTTATATATCGAAGCGAACGAGCTTGGACTCGATTGCCTTGTCGAAGTGCACAATGAGCAAGAGCTGGCAACACTTGATCTGAAACAAGTGAAGATAGTTGGAATTAATAATCGGAATTTATCTGACTTTACGGTCGATGGTGCGACAACACTTCGCGTAGCTGCGAAAATCCCAAAAGGCATCATCATTGTCAGCGAGAGCGGAATTTCAAGCCGAGCCGACATCGATAACCTTGAAGCGCATGGAATTCATGCCGTTCTTGTGGGTGAAAGTTTAATGCGTGCAGAGAGTCCCGGCAAAGCATTAAGATTATTGTTAACTCCTGCGAAGAAAAACGACTAATGAAAATAAAAATTTGTGGTATCACCAATATAGATGATGCACTATTTTCGGCTGAACTAGGCGCTGATGCTCTTGGATTTATTTTTGTGAAAACCAGTCCTAGATATATTCGTCCCAGCGCGGCACGGAAAATTATTCAGGAATTACCTCCGTTTGTTATTCCCGTCGGTGTCGTTGCTGATGCAGAGCACGATGAAATTCTTGAATTAATCAACGAGACTGGAATATGCTGCTTGCAGCTTCACGGCAATGAATCACCAAAGCAGCTGGCAAAATTCCCGGTACCGGTCTACAAATCGTTCCGTGTGGATAAAGAGTTTAATCTGGAAACACTCCAGCGGTATAAAGGATCGGCGTATTTATTGGATACCTATGTCGAAGGCACTCTCGGCGGTACAGGGAAAACATTCGACTGGGATATTGCCGTTACGGCGAAAACATACGGCCGCATCATACTTGCCGGTGGATTGACACCTGAGAATATCGCCGAAGCGATCCAAAAGGTTCATCCATACGCGGTAGACGTGAACAGCGGTGTCGAGTCTGCTCCGGGAAAAAAAGATGGAACGAAACTAGAACGGCTCTTTAAAATAATACGATCGTTCCAAAATGAACAAACGAAATGAGGAGATGAAACAGTGAGGTCATCAAAGCAACAGTTTCAGCATTATAATTTTCCAGACAAGAATGGTTACTTTGGAAAATATGGCGGAAGATTTGTACCGGAAACATTGATGCATGCATTGTTCGAACTTGATGAATTGTACCGAGATGCAAAACGAGATGTGACATTCAAAAAAGCATTTGTGGAAATGCTGCGCACCTATGCCGGTCGTCCCACACCGCTCACGTTTGCCAATAGACTTATAGATCACTATGGAAGAGGCAAAATATATTTGAAGCGAGAAGACCTTTGCCATACAGGAGCACACAAGATTAACAACACCATCGGACAAATTCTGCTTGCCAAACGAGCAGGTAAGAAACGCATCATCGCAGAAACGGGAGCCGGACAACATGGAGTTGCCACTGCGACAGTCGCGGCAAAAATGGGATTGTCATGCGTTGTGTATATGGGAGAAGAAGATATCCACCGACAGGAATTGAACGTCCATAGGATGCAGATGTTGGGTGCGGAAGTTGTTCCCGTAACGACAGGAAGTCGCACACTCAAAGATGCAACAAGTGAAGCTATCCGAGATTGGGTGACAAATGTTGATAGCACGTTTTACATTATCGGTTCGGTGGTTGGCCCGCATCCCTATCCGATGATAGTGCGGGATTTCCAATCAGTCATTGGTAAAGAAACGCGGAAACAAATACTCGCAAGTGAAGGCAAGCTTCCCTCCATACTTGTTGCTTGTGTCGGCGGAGGCAGTAATGCAATGGGAATTTTTTATCCATTCATACGCGAAGATGTCCGGATGATTGGCGTGGAAGCAGCCGGCTGCGGATTAAATACTCAAAAGCATGCTGCAACGCTTTCGAAAGGTACACCCGGTGTTCTGCACGGATCACTCAGCTATTTGCTGCAAGATAAAAATGGACAAGTGGAGTTGGCGCATTCTATTTCTGCAGGACTCGATTATCCTGGAGTCGGACCTGAACATAGTGCCTTGAAAGATCTTGGGAGAGTGACGTATGTATCCATTACCGATAAGCAGGCACTTAAAGCAGCGAGCCTACTGGCCCGATTAGAAGGAATTATTCCTGCGTTAGAATCGGCGCATGCATTTGCTTATCTGGAAAAACTTATGCCGACAACAACGAAGAAAGATATTGTTGTTGTGAATCTCTCTGGCAGAGGAGATAAAGATATGATGACGTATGCAGGGAAAAATCAATAATTAAATCACAAGTCTCAAACAATCTCCAATAAAAAACCTTTTGATGATTGAAATTTGAATCTTGGAGATTAATATTTCACTATGAACAAAACGACTACACATCAACACTTTAACAGAATTGTTCAGATGCTCAACTCTTTAAAAGAGCAAAAGAAGAAAGCTCTTGTGCTTTTTCTCACAGCCGGTTATCCGCAGCTTGACTCTACAGTACCGCTGGTGCTGGAACTTGCTCACGCTGGAGCTGACATTATTGAACTCGGCATGCCCTTCTCCGATCCGCTTGCCGATGGGCCGGTGATTCAAGCAAGTTCACAACAGGCAATTAAAAACGGAATTACTCTCAAACACATTTTAGGACAGGTGAAAGAAATTCGGAAACACTCTCGTATCCCGTTAGTGCTGATGGGGTATTTGAATCCCATTCTTCACTATGGTGAAGAGAAATTCTTTGCCGATGCAAGAAAGGCTGGTGTTGACGGCATCATTCTTCCGGAAGTACCGCTGGAAGAGTCAGATCGTTTCTTGTCGCTCACTCAAGAATATCATCTCGCTGACATTCTTCTTGTTAGTCCGGCTACGACTAACAAACGAATTCGAGAGATTGATAAAATTTCGTCAGGATTTCTCTATTGTGTATCAACCACCGGAGTTACAGGCCGTTCGAACATCGGCGATATTGAATTGTACGTGAACCGTGTAAAAAGGAATGTAAAAAACAATCCAGTGTTAGTGGGTTTTGGCATTAAAACGCCAAATGATGCTCAGCGTATAGCTCAATATGCAGATGGTGTTATTGTCGGGAGCGCACTTATTCAGAAAATTGCACAGGGAGAGACAATAACCCAGATTGGCAACTATGCAAAGTCACTCAAGAATGGATTGAAGGCCATCTGACCAGCACAACAAAATTTTATGCATGAAACGTTTCAAAATAATTCTTTTAAATTAGATCACGATGAATATGTCGCTTATTAACTTTTTATAAACTTTTATTGAAACAGGGGCCCGATATAGAGAACCCCTGTAACAGTCCTTCCAGCAAGATGCAACACTAATAAATAGTACCTTCTCCCACTCATTAATTCTCTATCCACTTCTTCCAACCATCAAAGTTGAAATCACGGCCCAGGAAATTTTTGACTAGTTGAGCTGCAGGTAGTGAACCGCCAGGAACCAACACTACATCTCTATATTTTTTTGCAATCACAGGGTCGAGGAGATTTTCTTTGTCGAATGCACTGAATAAATCTTTCGAGATGACCAGCGACCACATGTAGGTATAATAGATCGCCGAGTATTCGTCGAGATGACCAAAGGCAGTCTGCATATGCGTCCCTTCGACATATTTGAACGGTGTATACCGCTCGCGGAGCGTCTTCACGAATTCATCAGTATTTACTTGCTGAGGGTCCCGATCATAACATGAAAGCGAAAGTTTAGCATAATACATCTGAGTGCGCACCTGCAATCCTTTGCCAAACTCATTTGCACGGCGCATCTGAGCCACAAGTTCCGCAGGAATCGGTTCATTCGTCTGATACTGTTTCGCGAAGGTCTGAAGTGTTTTTGCATCCCATCCCCACTCTTCGAGCAGCTGCGATGGTGCTTCAACGAAATCCCATTCAGTGGAAATCCCTGCTACACCTATCCATTGCTGTCGGCCGGCGAACAAATGATGGAGCAAATGGCCAAATTCATGAAAGAAAGTTTCAACATCGCTGTGTTCCATGAGTCCCGGATCGCCTTTCTCGCCGCCCGGGAAATTGCAGATCAGTGCTGCTTCAGGAATTTGCTTGTTTGCAACACCATTGCGCACACCGAATTCTGCGGCGTGATTATATTTATCCTTCCTTGGATGCATATCGAGATAGAACCTGCCGGCAAGCGTTCCGCTATCGTACATATCATAACAATCAACCGATGGATCCCAGACAGGAGCTGTTGTATTCTTCCGAAATTCGACACTAAAGAGCTTACTGTACACATTCAGTACACCTTGTTTTACGCGGTCATAGGGAAAGTACGGTCGAACTTTTTGGCCGTCGAAATCATATTTTTCTTTTCGTACTAATTCAGAATAATAGCCGGATTCCCATGCTTTCACTTCGACTGCATTTGGTACATCCTGTTTTTTTCGATCGAAGAGCATTTGATATTCTCGGAGTGAACGTTCCTTTGAAGCTGCGGCAATTTTCTCTATAAAATCCGAAGCGTTCTTTTCGCTGCCAACCATTTTGTCTGCAGTGATATATGCTGCCCAATTCGGGAAACCGATGAGTTTTGCCAACTCATCTCGTTTTGCAATCATCTTATTGAGTACGTCTATGTTCTTCGGATATGCACGATTGTTGTATTCCATATACATTCGTTTGCGTAAATTCTCACTTTTTGCATACGTAAAGACTGGAATGGCATCGGGATAATTGATGGTGAGAGTAATCACTCCGATTGAATCGGGTTTGTGACGATTGATATAATCCTGCGGCAATCCGTCGAGTTCTTTCACATCGGTAACGTGTACTGTACGAACATCTTCACGGATGTTGCGCGCAAAATCCTGTCCAATGATCACGAGTTCGTCGCGCAGAGCTTTGATCTTTGCACGTGTTGTATCGTCTTTATCGACACCTGAAAGACGAAAATTGAGCAGCGTTTTTTCAACATAGAATTTTGTCTTTGCATCCGCGTTGGAACAATCAATTGCTGCGAGCGCATCGTACACTGCACGATTGAGGGAGAGTTCTGATGCAAAAGCAGATGCTTTTTGACTGAATTGTTCCGCTGCTGCTCTCATCGTTCCATCCGGATGAACATTCTGCAGCAAGCTCGTCTGATTGGACACTGCGTCGATCTGGATGAGAATTTCATCATAGAACGTCAGCGTATTTTCGACATTGTGCTTTTCTTTCACAGCGAGTAACTGATCGAGCGCTGCCTTTGCCTGAGTCAAGTGTTCTTCTTGTTGTTTAATGAATTCATCTGTGTTTTTAATACCAGTGAGGAATGGCATATCGTTGCCAGATGATGGTGTTTGGATAAGCATGAAAAATGTCGCTAACAGTATGGTGATACTCATGATTTTCTCCTTCATGAAAGGTGATAAGGACTTTATTTATATTCAAAGATCGGAAATTATTACGCCAGAGCAAAGAGGATATTAAAAGATCCACAAACTTCTCAGATTTTCTTTGGTACAACGCTTGAGATAAATATTTTGGAACAAAGTTAGGTTCTCAATCTTACTGGATCACATAGATGGGTTTGCTTTTCTCCGAGCACTCTTCTTAAGGCGTTGAGACAAAATAAGTAAGCGTTTTTGAACATTTGGACTTTTCAGTTCACGCAGCGCGTCTGCAGCGATCCACTTGGCAGCGGGGGAGTCCAATTTCTGTATGTCCTTTGCCATCTTGATTGCAGCAGCATTAAGTTTCATATTCCGCTTTCCGATCTGCCTGAGCGCCCAGTTGACTGCTTTCTTCACATAATTGCGTTCATCGATTGCATACTTTTTGATAAGCGGAAGATATGCAAGGAATACTGCGTTATCGGACTCCTTATCGCTAACTGCGAGCGTTGCCATCATAGTAAATCCGGCACGACGGATGAATTCTTCTTTCCGCTTGGTCCATGGACGAATCATTTCATGTGCATACAGCGTATATCGGAAGCAATGCAGACATACACCATCGCAGATTGCCCAATTATCGAAATCGCGCACCCAGCGGTTTATGATCGTTTTTTTCATGAGTTTTGGATCGGAAATAAATGCTGCGAGAATCCGGGCTTCTAGTATCTCAGTTTGCCAGAGATCGAGTGCAAGATCATGATTCTTGCCGATACTTTTTTTGAGTAATCGTAAAAACGGCGTTGATATGCCAAGTACTTTACCTGTGCTTTTTATACCGAATCGTGCCATTCCCTCAACATTTTTAGGATTGGCTTTTGAATAAAGCGTTGTGAGGATGGTGTTGGTTTTGGAGTTCAAAGTAATCTCATATTTATCAAAATGAAATTTATCACTGATATAATACAGACTTCTTGCTTGATTTTCAATTCGTTCAAAGAATTGCGAATATAAATGATTTCCTGCCTTATCTTTCTCTCTTCATGGCTTTTCATGAACTTCATGTGTACATTAACAAACAAGGCAACAGTCAACATCTGATAACTTGCTAACTCTGCTTTCTGAACAAAGCCATACAGTTATCAAAAATATGTTTCAACAAGTACGAATATATTTTTTGGGATACAGAAGAAGTAAACGATTCTTTCGTAACCAAGGCTTGAAAGAAACCATCGGAAAGATTATCTTATTTATATTCAACGCAATGAATTAACAAAGGACCTTTTTTATGTTCTGGCTCAAACTTGTAACCAACTTCATTAAAATCCTGCGTGAAGGACAAACGCCTGCACAGGTAGCTGGCGGTGTTGCTCTCGGTTTTATTCTGGGGTTATCTCCCATGTTTACGCTTCAAGGTGTATTGATTTGGTTCATTATTCTCGTACTGGATGTGAACTTGTCGGCGGCAACTTTTTCAATCGGTCTTTTTGCATTGATTGCGTATATTTTCGATCCCCTTTTCCACAGGTTCGGTTATTTTTTACTAGTGGATATCAACGGCCTGAAGGGGTTATGGACAGCACTTTATAATGCACCTATCGCTCCCCTGACGCGATTTAACAACACTGTTGTCATGGGCAGTTTTATCACTGCTTTAATACTCTTTATTCCAGTCTATATTGGAATGAAAAAATTCGTCATCGCTTACAGAGCAACTATCGGTGTCAAAGTGACGCAATGGAAAATATACCAAATCATCGACCGCAGCTCGCTCGTGCAGTGGTACAAACGAGTCCGGAACCTGGGAGGTGTGCTATGAGAAAGAAATTTGTTCTGTTTATTTTTGTTCCGTCAATTATTGTTTGCATTGTCGTCTATCTGTTTATCGACAGCTGGATAGAATCGGGTTTGGAGTATGCCGGAGAAAAAGCTGTTGGTGCAAAAGTAGAGATCGACCATTTGCATGTCACTATTAATCCTATCGGCATTGAGTTTGCACGTTTACAGGTCACAAATTCGAACGACGGCTGGAAGAATTTATTCGAAACCGGCAAAGTAAAATTCGCATTAAACTTCGGTCAATTGCTTCGTGGTAAGTACATCGTCGAGACGATGGAAATGAACAATCTCATCCTCGGCACCAAGCGTACTACTGACGGATCAATTCCGAAGCCAAAAGAGGAAAAACAGGCAGCATTTGACTCGACCGGAAAGCCAATTGCTCCACTGACAGAACTGGCAAAACCGGCTCTTGCACCACAGGATTCGAAATCATCGACATCATTTGACCTCGAAAAAATTAAACGCGAATTAAAGATTGATAGTTTACTGAATCCCAATAACCTTGCCACATACCGGCGTGTCGATACTTTAAAAAAGCAAATAAACGACGCGAGTGTACAATGGAAAACGACATTAGACGAAATGGATAAGTCGAAAGCAAAACTTGCCGACATCGAATCCCGCACAAAGTCGATCAATCTTAACAACATCAAGACTCTTCAGGCTGCCAACGATGCTTTGAACAATGCAAAGAGTATTTTGAATACTACAAATGAAGTCAAAAATACATTCAACGCACAAAAGACTACTTTGACAGACGGTGTCAATAAATTTAGCGGTTCAGTTAAAGATCTTGATGACTTAGCGCAACAAGATTTTAAGAACGTGATGAATATGGCACATCTTCCGGATGTCTCGATGAAAGGAATAGCCGAGATGGTGCTGGGTAAAGATCTTCTGCAGAAAGCGTATGAATATTTGGGATATGTAGATATGGCAAAGAACAAGATTCACAACTCCTCTGACAAACCGCCTATAGAAACTCCGGCACGCTTTAAAGGGCAAAATATTCATTTCTCCACGGAGCGATCGTATCCGAAATTCTGGATTAAAAAAATTCTTATTTCCGGCGGCACAGATAAAGCCCAGGATCCTCAATATTTTTATGCAAAGGGCGAGGTTCTCAATATCACTAACGATCAGCGAATCACAGGATATCCGCTGACAGCGGATATATCTGCTACAAAAGGAGGAACAACAACATTGACCCTCGGCGCTTCATTCGATAGACGCAAGGAGTTGGCGGTGGATAATTACAAGGCTTTGCTGACGGGCTTGCCTATTAAAGAAATGTCTCTCGGCCAATCCGATTTCCTGCCGTCAAAAGTTACCAACGCTGTCGCAGACGCTTCCATCATTGTTGCCGTACCAGGTAATCACTTTGATTCAAGCACGAAAATCGTCTTCAAAGACTTGACAATTGTTTTCCAGCGTGAGCCGAGCAGTATGGTGGAGAGGATTGTACGAGATGTACTTGCGTCCATCAAGGGTTTCAATGTCAACTTGCATATGTGGCGCAATGAAAATAAGTTTGATGTTGCCTTTGCTACAGACCTTGACGACCAGCTTGCTTCCCGAACCAAAAAAGTTATCGGCGATGAAGTCACAAAGATTCAAAACGATCTCCGGAATAAGCTCAATACAAAAATCGCGGAGAAACGCGCTGAAGTAGAAAACCTCATCAACGGAAAACGCGATATGGTGATGAATAAAGTGAAAGAAAATGAAACCTTGGTGAATGAAAAGCTCACAATGGTAGAAGCAAAAAAGAAAGAGATCGAAAGTCGTATTGATCAAGAAAAAAAGAAACAAACAAACGATGTTACAAAAAAAGCGACTGATGCTTTGAAGAAGTTATTTAAATAACGGGAATAATTTGTAGGGATAATGAAATGAGCGTCATACGTGCCGCTCATTTGCGTTTATACAGAGACTTTTTCCCTTTTCGCTGAAATCGTTGACTGTATAATCCTGAAATTTTATTGAGATATGATGCGGCAACAACTACTTCTTCCTTGACATTATTCCCACCTATTCGTAATATACTACAACGTTGCGTTGTACCTACCGTTGGAAGTTTTTGCATAGCAACAATCCAATCGCTCTGTTTATAAAACCGAAACTGGTTGGAAAATGAAAATAGGTTTATAAATAGTCTGAGATATTATATTCATCAACCATTTTTTCATTCATCACTCAATTATAAAGGATGTATTTATGTCAGAATCTATGATTAAGTTTGCCAGTGGAGAATATGTTCCTTTAGAAATGCATAAAGTTCGCGTAGTCCAGAAACTCAATTTGTTGCCGGTCGATGAAAGATTGAAAGCAATTGAAGGAGCGGGTTTCAACACATTCCTTCTTCAGAATAAAGATGTGTTTCTCGATATGCTTACCGACAGCGGAACAAATGCGATGAGTGATCAGCAAATCGCAGCAATGATGGTTGCTGATGATGCTTACGCTGGTTCAGCTTCGTACACAAGGTTATATGAAGCAATAGTAGAAATATTCGGGACAAAATATTTTTTACCTGTCCATCAGGGACGCGCGGCCGAACATATTATTTCGCAGGTCTTCGTAAAGAAGAATCAAACAGTACCAATGAATTATCACTTCACGACAACGAAAGCACACATTGAACTTGCGGGCGGCAAAGTATCGGAACTCTTCACCGATGATGCTTTACAAATAAAAAGCAACGTTCCATTCAAAGGAAATATTGATATTGATAAATTGCGCACACTCATCAAGACCAAGGGAAAGGAACAAGTACCGTACATTCGTATGGAAGCAGGCACCAATCTGATAGGCGGACAGCCATTTTCCATTCAAAACATGCGAGAAGTGCGGAGGGTTGCCGATGAAAATGGAATCCTTATTGTTCTTGATGTCAGTCTTGCCGGTGAAAATATTTATTTTAACAAGCTGCGTGAGGAAGAATTCCAGAACAAGAGTGTTAAGGAAATTCTGCTTACTATGTGCGGTCTTGCAGACATTATATATTTTTCTGGAAGAAAAATCAGCTGCACGCGCGGTGGTGGTATTGCAACCAACCGGCACGATTTATATTTAGCGATGCGCGACTTAGTGCCGCTGTTTGAAGGATTTTTAACCTATGGTGGTATGTCGGTTCGGGAAATTGAAGCAATGGCGGTAGGATTGCGGGAAACATTGGATATAAACGTCATCAGTCATTCACCGCAGTTCATCAAATTCTTAGTCGATCGTCTTGACGCACGAGGCATTCCAGTGGTCACACCTGCTGGCGGACTTGGATGTCATCTCGACGCGAAAGGATTTTTACCGCATGTTCCGCAGTTGCAGTATCCTGCCGGAGCGCTAGCCGGAGCACTCTTTATTATCTCGGGTATTCGCGGAATGGAGCGAGGTACTATTTCGATGGATCGTGACGAGAATGGAAACGACGTGCCCTCGGAAGTGGAATTACTGCGTCTTGCATTGCCGCGGCGTGTGTTTACATTGTCGCAAATCAAATTTGTTGAAGATCGTGTAGCATGGTTGTACGAAAATCGCAACCTTATCGGCGGACTTAAATTTGTTGAAGAGCCGAAGGTTCTGCGCTTCTTCGTTGGGCGTCTGGCACCAACGAATGATTGGACAAGCAAGCTCGTATCAAAATTCAAGAAGGATTTTGCAGGCAGTCTATAGGAAAGCTATCGTTCTTAATTGATAAATAAAAACGCCCTCTTTTTTGGAGGGCGTAAATTTATCAGTATTCCTGCAAATATTCTATTTCTTCTTTTTGCCTTTCAATATTTTTTTCTTCATCTGAGGTTCAGGTTTTTTTATCTTCTTTGGTTTTTCTAACTTTAATGATGTCTGTTTTTCCTTTTTCACTTCACCCTTGCCGTTACTAGACGGCGGTGTTAAAATTTCAGAATTTCCGTTTTTACCTTCGGATTTTTTATTCTCTCGTTCAGAAAGCTGCTTATCTTCTTCTTCCTCGGCAACAACCGCAGCAACAGCGGCAACAGAATCGCCTTCTTTCAAACGAATGAGATGTACGCCTTGTGTATTCCGCCCAGCAACACGAATATTTGCTGCATGTTGACGAATGACCATACCATCGCTGGTAACAATGACAATGTCGTCTGTATCAACAACCTCCTTTATTGCTACCATTTTACCGGTCTTCTCAGATGTCTTTACTGTGAAGATTCCTTTGCCGCCCCTATGGCTCGTGCGATATTCGTCCTCTTCGCTGCGCTTGCCAAATCCTTTTTGTGTGGCGACAAGAATCGATGTTCCTTTTCGCTGCAAATTTACGGCGCCGACAACTTTATCACCTTTTCCAAGACGAATGCCGCGCACACCTGCTGCTGTACGTCCCATCGGACGAATTTCATCTTCATGGAATCGAATAGCAAGACCATTGTATGTACCGATAACAATATCCTGCGCACCATCGGTGAGTTTCACATCGGTAAGCTGGTCGCCTTTTTTTAAATTCGCTGCGACAATACCGCTCCGCCGCGGGTTACTAAACTCCGAAAGCACTACTTTCTTTACCAATCCTTGTTCCGAAAACATGAAGACAAAATGATTTTCATCGAACTCTTTTACGGCGATAAACGATGCAATTTCTTCATTCGGATCTTTTGATATTAAATTGTTGATCGACTTGCCTTTGGTGGTTCTACCGCCTTCCGGGATCTCAAATACCTTCAACCAGTGACACCTTCCCTTATTTGTGAAAATAAGTACATAGTTGTGTGTGCTGGCAATAAACATATGTGCCACAAAATCGTCTTCGCGTGTTGCTGCTCCAGTAACACCTTTTCCGCCGCGTGATTGCCGCCGATACCCTGACACCGGGAACCTTTTTATGAAACCGCCATGGCTGATTGTTACCACAACTTCCTCTTCTGCAATCATGTCTTCAATGCGGAATTCTTCGGCTTTGTAAATAATCTCGGTACGTCGATCGTCGCCATATTTTTCTTTTATTTCGTTCAGTTCTTCTTCGATGATTTTCATCTGAAGTTGTTTGCTTTTGAGAATAGTTTTCAACTTCTCGATGAGCTTGATCATCTCTCGGTATTCATCTTCCACTTTCTTGCGCTCAAGACCGGTCAACCGCTGGAGACGCATATCGAGAATCGCTTTCGCCTGAATCTCGGAAAGCTTAAATTTTTTCATCAAACCAAGCTTCGCCGTTTCAACATCCTGCGATTTTTTGATCAGTACAATTACGGCATCAATATTATCAAGCGCAATGATATACCCTTCGAGGATGTGTGCGCGTTTCTCTGCTTCATCTAAATCGAATTTTGTTCGACGTACAACAACTTCATTGCGATGCTCAATGAAATGCTGAATAAATTCGCGCAATTTTAACACCTGAGGGCGACTATCTACCAAAGCTAAGAGATTGACACCGAATGTTGTCTGCATCTGTGTATGCTTAAAGAGATTGTTGAGCACTACCTCAGCATTCGCCTCACGTTTGAGTTCAATCACAACCCGTAATCCATCACGGTCAGATTCATCCCGTATATCGGAAATATCTTCTAACTTCTTATCGGTAACAAGCTCGGCAATCTTTTCAATGAGCGACGCTTTATTCACTTGATAAGGCAGTTCTGTAACGATAATCCGCTGACGTTCTCCTTTGCCGGTTTCTATATTCGCTCTTGCGCGAACGATAATTTTTCCGCGTCCCGTCGTGTATGCATCTTTCACACCTCCATACCCGTAGATGATGCCGCCAGTCGGAAAGTCCGGCGCGAGAATGTTCTTCATTAGCTTTTCATTGCTAATGGCTGGATCTTTGATATAGGCAAGGCAACCATTGATAACTTCACGGAGATTATGAGGCGGGATGTTTGTTGCCATGCCTACTGCAATACCACTGGCGCCATTACAAAGCAGATTGGGAACGAGTGACGGCATAACTGTTGGCTCTTGCAATGTGTCATCAAAATTCGGTGCAAAATTAACAGTGTTCTTTTCGAGATCCCTCAGCATTTCTTCTGCAATATGGGTAAGTCGTGCTTCTGTATAACGCATCGCCGCAGGTGAATCGCCGTCAACTGATCCGAAGTTTCCCTGCCCATCCACAAGCATATAGCGCATCGAAAAATCTTGAGCCATACGCACCATGGTATCATACACCGCTGTATCGCCGTGCGGGTGATACTTACCAAGCACTTCACCAACGATACGCGCACTTTTCTTATACGCCCGGTTGCTTGCCAAACCGAGTCCTTGCATACCGAATAATACACGTCGGTGGACAGGCTTGAGACCATCGCGTACATCGGGAAGTGCTCGCGACACGATGACCGACATCGAGTAGTCGATGTACGATCCTTTCATTTCATCTTCAATATCTACTGGTATTATTTTTTCGTTCACTGTTGCCATGGATTGTTTTTATTTGTGCTTCATTGTGTGAAATGAGAATCCCTGTTTATTAAAAATAAAATCAATTTTTTTCCTCTCCACCCTGTTCTATAACCAAAGCGAGAAGCTGTTCCGCACCACCGCTGATCAATAATAATTTTGAACTAATTCGATTGCTGTTTTCAATTGATCTGGTGTTTGGAAATTACTAACGACCGTGCGAATCTTATCAAACATCAAGATTTCTCACATATTTTGCATTCTTTTCAATGAAATTGCGCCGCGGTTCAACTTCATCGCCCATGAGAATTGAAAACGTGCGGTCAGCATCTGCAGCATTTTCAATGGTCACTTGTAAAATCGTCCGTGTTTCAGGATTCATTGTTGTGGACCACAATTGCTCAGGGTTCATTTCGCCAAGACCTTTAAATCGCGAGATCACCATACCGCCTTCTTTCACTATCGCGCCCTCTTCTATGACAGCAAGCGGTTCTTCCTGCTCTTCTTTTTCAGTTTTATTTTTCTTTTCACTCTTGAGACGCTTGATGATTTCGTCACGTTCTTCTTCGTCATAAGCATAGAATTCTTGTTTGCCTTTCTTCACTTTGTAAAGCGGAGGTTGGGCAATATAGAGATGTCCCAATTCAATAATTTCCTTCATATACCGGAAAAAGAGTGTCAACAGCAATGTGCGAATATGCGAACCGTCGACGTCGGCGTCGCACATAATGATGATCTTCCCATAACGGATTTTGCTGGCATCAAACGTTTCGCCCATTCCAGCTCCAATGACTGTAAAAATGGCACGAATTTCATCGTTCTCCAAAATTTTATGTAGCCGTGCTTTCTCCACGTTGAGAATTTTTCCCTTGAGTGGAAGAATAGCTTGAAAACGTCGGTCGCGTCCTTGCTTGGCACTGCCCCCAGCAGAATCACCCTCGACAACATAAATTTCACAATGTTCCGGATCGTTGATAGAACAATCGGCTAGTTTTCCGGGTAACCCCCCACCGTCAAATGCATTTTTTCGTCGTGTGAGGTCTCGCGCTTTTCGCGCAGCTTCTCGCGCTTCTGCAGCATGCAAACATTTATCAATAATGCGTTTTGCATCGGGAGAATTTCCTTCCAGCCAATCGTACAATTGTGGACCAAAGATTGATTCCACAATACTCTTTACTTCACTGTTTCCAAGTTTCGTCTTTGTTTGACCTTCAAATTGCGGTTCAGGCACCTTTGCGCTGATCACTGCAGTCAAACCTTCACGAAAGTCATCACCTGTTAACTGCACTCCGCCTTCTTTCACCAGACCATTCTTCGACGCATAGCTATTTAAGGTGCGGGTCAGGGCAGTACGGAATCCGACAAGGTGTGTTCCGCCTTCGTGCGTGTTTATATTATTGACATAGGTAAAAATGTTTTCATTATATTGGTCGTTATACTGGAGCGCTACTTCGACTTCGACTGTTCTATTGTTCTCGTCTTTTGCTTCTCCCTTTGCAAACACTACTTTCTTCATTATCGATGGGCGCGTTGAATCGATGTACTTCACAAACTCGATGATTCCACCTTTGAAGTGAAAAGATTCTTCTTGTTTCGAGTTCTTACGCTCATCATTTATATTTAACGTAACCTCAGAATTCAAAAATGCGAGTTCTCGTAACCGTTCTGCAATTGTTTCAAATTTAAAAATTCTATTTTTAAAGATTGTTCCATCGGGCATGAATGTTGTTTTCGTTCCTGTCTTGCCGCGCTCGGCCTTCCCGATAACTTTTACAGAGGCAACAGGGTCGCCTTTTTTGTATTTCTGATAGAAAACTTTACCGTCGCGACTTACTTCTACTTCCAGAAATTCGCTCAATGCGTTTACCACCGAAACTCCAACACCGTGAAGACCGCCAGATACTTTGTACGAATTTTTGTCAAACTTGCCGCCAGCATGCAATACTGTCATTACGACTTCAAGCGCCGACCTTTTTTCTTCCGTATGGATATCAGTTGGAATACCGCGCCCATCGTCTTCAACGGTGACAGAACCGTCGTTGTTGACGCACACGTTGATATTTTTGCAGAACCCAGCTAGTGCCTCATCAATAGAATTGTCCACTACTTCATATACGAGATGATGAAGGCCGCGCGCACTGACATCGCCAATATACATAGCTGGGCGGCGGCGTACAGCTTCTAATCCTTTGAGGACCGTAATATCATCGGCTGTATAATTGCTACTACTAGCACTCTTTATTTTCGCTTGATTCGTTTTATTTTCTTTCACTTTGCTTCCATTGTAAGTTCTTTGATTCAGTGAAACTTGATATCTTTCACCGCGTCGAGTCCAACAACGGTGTTGAGTTTATCTATAATCTCTTTCTTCCTTAGCGTTAATTCATTCCGCCACGTGCTCGTTTTTACATGGACAAATAGCACTCCTTGCGTAATGCGCGTCGCTGTTGCCATTTTGGCTATTTGCTTTCCAACCACGGAATCCCAATAGATAATAGCATCATATTCTTTTAATTTCTTTTTAATCCCCAAACCATTTACCAATTCATCAAGTGCAATACCGATAGGTTTAATTGATCTGTGCTGCGTCTTCGACACGTTCAATTCTTCCTTGTTTCACAAAGAACTTCCGTGGATTAGCTGAAACAACCGATAACCCATCGAGAGCGTGCTCATTTGTAGAAGTAATGAAGACTTGCCCTGTGTTGGCTGTTGCTTCTAGCAATCTGCGGCATCTGTTTTCGTCTAACTCGCTGAGAACATCGTCAAGTAACAAGATAGGTGTTTCACTGCATTTGGTTTTTAGATAGAAGAATTCGGCTAATTTCAGAGCAACTAAAAAGGTCTTATGCTGGCCCTGTGAGGCGAAATTTTTTGCATGGAGGCCGTTTATTTGAAATATAAAATCATCTCGGTGTGGTCCCACAAGCGTATATCCGATGCGTCGCTCATCTAAAAATTGATTTTGAAGAGCTTTTTTAAATGATGCCGCACCGACATCACCCTCGCTCTCTGGATATTCAAACGATGGTGAATATGCAATTCCAGGACGTTCACCTACTCCGGAAAGTTGAGCATAAGCATTAACCATTGTTCCATGAAAATCTTCAATAAATTCTTTGCGTTTCTTCATAATAGCAGAACCAACCCTAACAAGGCTCTCGTTCCAAGGTTCCATTACATCTTTGTTTTCACTGCGTGTTGTTTGTATCTCTGATAAAATTTTATTCCGCTGCTTTAAGATTCTTCGGTAATCTATCAGGCCCTCCAAGTATGTCCTGCTCGACTGTGAAAGGACAAAATCTATAAATCGTCTCCTATCCGATGGAGATCCAAACGTTAAAGTGCTTTGCTCTGGTGAGAGAATAACCACTGGAAACCAACCGATCAGCGTGGATGCTTTATCTATTTTCGCTTTGTTCACTGTAACAGTTTTTTGGTTAAGCTCTCGATCAAATGTTACTTGGATCTCATACGCAACACCGCTATCGGAGACAATTTTACCTGTTGCTGAAAAACCAGGTTCACCTATTTTCATGACCACAGAATCGCTTGCCGCGTAAAAACTTTTTGCAAGGCAAAAATAGGATATCCCTTCAAGAATATTTGTTTTTCCCTCTCCGTTGTTGCCCAAAAAAAGATTAATGCCGTGAGAGCAATCAATCAGTGTAGAGCTGTGATTTCTAAAATTAACAAATACGATGCGTTGCAGAGTCAAGTCTAGACCGCCTTATTTACAACGCGATAGCCCCAAATCCTCTTCAGGATGGGGCTATTCACTTTACTACAACAACACATAGTTCCCAATTATACATTAAGACGCATGGGCATAACTAACATCAAAACATCTTCATTCTCTTTTACAGTCGCTGGTTTAATAATTGCTGCTTTTACGGAACTGCTAAAACTAAAAACTACTTCAGCTGAATCAATGTGCGAAAGAATATCCATAAGATATGTGGCGTTGAAACCAATCTCCATGGTATCCGCAGAATAGTTGCAAACAACACGTTCTTT
>Ga0265323_10000281_pt1 | contig 29505 bp, 16 predicted proteins | sample 41225metaG_FD_193580 | JGI IMG/M metagenome (GOLD analysis project Ga0265323, IMG submission 193580) | Rhizosphere microbial communities from Carex aquatilis grown in University of Washington, Seatle, WA, United States - 4-12-25 metaG | ecosystem: Host-associated > Plants > Roots > Rhizosphere...
AAATTTTATTTTTACTTTCAGAACGATAATTTAAAATAAAATTCACAAAAAAAGTTAGGAATCACATTGACTTCAATAAAATAAAGCAAATAATGTCTTGCATGCAAAAAATAATAATAACGGGCACCTTGCAGGTGGAGGAAGTTTCTTAAAATAGCAGCGAATAAAGCACACCTTTAAATGAAAGGGCCGCAGTGTAATTGTTAAAAGCAGCCCCTTCATAACAAAATAATGTAACCGCAAAAAGAGAAGATCTTTACAATCTAAAAAATTTTAGAAAGTTATGCCAAATACCAGGTGAGCAAAATCATTCCTGGAATATGTTGCCGATGGGTTAAGGACTAAAGTTGCCCTAACGGGTAACGAAAAGCTGTCTGTTATTTTTATAGTTCTTGAAATAGTTGCACCGATATTTACAATTGAAAAAGATTTTTTATCGGCTGTTGCATCCCATTTAGTCACACCATAATTATTATAATAGCTTGCCATTGGTGTAAATCCAAAGAAGAAACTTGCCATGCCTTTTGTATATCCAAATTCAATATATGTCGAATAGGCTTGCTTTGTAGAGTCAGTGGCGGAAATATTTGATTTATTACCTGGCATATTGCCATTACCTTTTTGATCAAAACCATAAAACATAGTATTCACGCTAACAGTTAAAGGTAAAGATGAAGGTCCAGTATAACCTATAGAACCTTCAAACATATGTCCAGTTTCACTGTTTTTGTAATTAAAATAATTTGCACGGCCAAAATTCCAGCTATAATCGGTTATTGTAAATTTCCATGACCCAACTCCGTAAGATATATACGGATCGACTTCTTTATAACTCCCAACAAAATCTGTAGATCCCCATACACCAATTTCGAATGGACCATGTCCGTAGGCAAAAGTAGGTTGGAAGTTTGGCGTTGGGCTTCCGGTTGCCATTGAACCCCTCCAAACATAGTGACTTACCAATTCAGCAGTAGCTTTAATTGTATCCTGGGCTTTTAAAGTTGCATAACCGACCACTATAAAGGCCGTTATTGCTAAAACTTTCATTTTTGTTTTCATAAATTATAAAATTAAATAGTTGATTTCATATTAATCATTTTAAGACGATACAAAGTTGTAAAGAAACTTATAAGAGTTTTATAAGGATTATTATCAGAAGTATAAAATTTTTATAAAAATGAGTAACCCTAAAATGAACCTGGATACAGATACGATACTTTACACCAATTCAAAATTTTTATAAAGTTTTCAGAATTTCTGCTGAATTCACCAAAACTCAAATGCGGTATGGTTGGTCTCTACTCTTTTAAAATCCTTTGGCTAAAGTGTAACTTATAAAATCTTGAAAATTTGTTGTAATCTGTGTTTGTTATTGATTTTATTAATAAAGTAAATTCTTAGAATATATAATTTTGAAACAAAAGTTTCGAAATATTTTTATTTGCGGTGAATCCAAAACAAATTATCTTTGCAACCACAAGATAAAGTGCTTATATCCTTCAGTAAAAACTTTATTTGGAACAATTTTCTTATATTTTTTTGAAAGTCAATTATTGAAATAAATATGGCTCCGTAGCTTAACTGAATAGAGCATCTGACTACGGATCAGAAGGTTGGGGGTTTGAATCCCTTCGGAGTCACTTTAATGGAAAGTATTTCTTATTGCATTGTCATTATTTTGCTATAGTACGATGACCAGAGTTTGAATAAAATTTTTACTTAGCATCTGACTTTATTTTCCTGCTTTTTATACTTCTCTTTTCACCTATTAAATTCTAATAAACCTAACCTAATAAGAATTTTTTAGTTTTTGGAACAAGAGACACTTGTATAAAAGAGCGTCGGATATATGGCATTATTATAATACCAGTCAACAATTAATTGAATTTATTTTATCGTAAATACATTAGAAATTGCTACCTTAGAAAGGCATTCTGAATTAAAAAAAATTGTGACTATGTCTAAATTAGTAACAGATTTTATGGCGAATATAACCGCTAAAAACCCTGGAGAAACTGAGTTTCACCAGGCCGTCAGGGAAGTGGCCGAGTCGCTGCTGCCTTTTATTGAAGATAATCCGGTATATAAACATGCAAAAATCCTTGAGCGAATCGCTGAACCTGAAAGGGTAATCATGTTAAGGGTAGCATGGGTGGATGATCAAGGTGAAGTTCAGATAAATCGTGGTTACCGTATTCAAATGAATAGTGCCATTGGACCGTATAAAGGTGGACTAAGGTTTCACCCATCAGTAAACCTGGGAATTTTAAAGTTTCTTGCTTTCGAACAGGTTTTTAAAAATAGCCTTACCACTTTACCTATGGGAGGCGGTAAAGGAGGATCTGATTTCGATCCAAAAGCAAAATCAGAACGCGAAATTATGAGCTTCTGCCAGAACTTCATGACTGAATTATCTAAACATATCGGTGCAGATACTGATGTGCCCGCCGGTGATATAGGAGTTGGTACACGTGAGATCGGTTATTTATTTGGGCAATACAAACGAATAAGAAACGAATATACTGGTGTTTTAACAGGTAAAAGTATCGGATGGGGGGGCAGCCTCATGAGGCCAGAAGCGACAGGATATGGCCAGGTTTATTTCGCTGAAGAAATGCTTAATACCAGGGGCGATAGCCTTAAGGGCAAAATTATTACAGTATCCGGATCCGGCAATGTTGCTCAGCATGCAGCTGAAAAGGCTTATCAATTGGGAGGGAAAGTTGTAACCTTTTCCGATTCCAGCGGATACATTTATGATCCTGACGGGATGAATGATGATAAAATTGCTTATGTTAAATGGCTTAAAAATGTTGAACGTGGAAGAATTAAAGAATATGCTGAAAAATACAAATGTAAATACGTAGAAGGAAAGTCAGCACCATGGGATGTTCCATGCCAAATAGCATTACCCTCGGCAACGCAAAATGAAATAACTGAAAAAGATGCTGAAGTGCTTGTTAAAAATGGTTGTTTTTGTGTTTCGGAAGGCGCCAATATGCCTTCAACAATCGAAGCAGTGAATGTATTTCATAAAAATAAAATACTTTATGGACCAGGAAAAGCAGCAAATGCTGGAGGAGTTGCTACCTCAGGCCTTGAAATGAGCCAGAATTCAATGCGTCTATCATGGACCCGTGAAGAAGTAGATTCCAGATTGCATCAGATTATGCGCAACATACACCAATCTTGTATTAAATATGGAAAAGAACCTGATGGCTATATCAATTATGTGAACGGAGCCAACATAGCCGGTTTTATTAAAGTCGCAAATGCAATGCTCGACCAGGGAATCATGTAGTTTTAAAATAATTTGAACCTTCCATAATAGGATAGTATAAAAAGAATGAAGTTTAAGAAATAATGGTTTTAAATGTCTGGTTTCAGGGACAGGTAACAGTTTTATCTCTTAAATTTTATTCCAGGTAGGTATAACCATACAATCCCGAACGGTAATTCGATAAAAATTCTTTCCCTTCTGAAGCAGATATTATTCCTGATTTAACCGATGAAGTTACCCAGGTTTCTACCGTTCTTACCATTTTTTTTGGATTGTACTGAACGTATTCAAGTACTTCTGCCACGGTTTCCCCATCAATAATCTGTTCTATATTATAACCCTCATCGTCCACGATGACATGAACTGCATTGGTATCGCCAAAAAGGTTGTGCAGATCACCTAATATTTCCTGGTAAGCGCCAACAAGGAATACACCCAAATAATAGGCTTCTTTGGATTTCAGCGAATGTACAGGCAAATGGTAAGATGAATTTTTGGTTGAAATAAAATTATCTATTTTACCATCGGAATCGCAGGTGATATCCTGTAAAGTTGCTGATCGTTCCGGTTTTTCATCCAGACGCTGAATGGGCATTATTGGGAAAACCTGATCGATTGCCCATGAATCGGGTAAGGATTGAAATAATGAAAAGTTACAAAAGTATTTATCTGATAATAGTTTTGGTAATTGCCTTAATTCATCAGGTATATGTTTCGTATCGGCAGTCATAAGATGTATCTCATGCGTTATAGACCAAAAGAGTTTTTCAACCTGGGCACGGGTTTTTAAATCGAGTAATCCAAGGCTAAACCTGTCGAGCGCTTCTTCGCGTATTTGCTGCGCATCGTGCCATGATTCGAGCATCCGTGATAAATTTAATTCGTTCCATAAATTGTATAATTCCTGCACCAATTCATGGTCTGCTTCAGTCACTTTTTCCTTTTCGTTCCATATAGGCAGGCTTGTTGTTTCAAGAACTTCAAAAATTAGTACTGAATGGTGCGCTGTAAGCGATCGGCCGGATTCAGTAATAATATTGGGATGCGGTATCTTATTTTTATCGCTTATATCGACAAGTGTGGAAATGGAATCGTTAACGTATTCCTGGATACTATAATTAACACTGCTTTCACTGTATGATGAACGTGTTCCGTCATAGTCCACACCAAGTCCGCCGCCAATATCTACAAATTCCACATTAAAACCACGTAGATAAAGTTGAACATAGAACTGTGATGCTTCACGAAGTGCAATTTTTATTCTTCTTATTTTCGTAACCTGACTACCTATATGAAAATGAATTAACCTAAGGCAATCTTTCATTTTATTTTTTTCCAGAAAATCGAGCCCTTCTAATAATTCGCTTGAAGTAAGCCCAAACTTGCTTCCATCCCCTCCCGATTCTTCCCATTTACCGCTACCCGAACTGGCTAATTTTACACGCATGCCTAAATTTGGCCTTATCTTTAGCCTTTTGGCAATATTTGTAATAAGTTTTAACTCATTTAATTTTTCAGCGACCAGGAAAATTCTTTTCCCCATTTTTTGGGCAAGAAGTGCTAATTCTATATAATCTTCATCTTTATATCCATTACAAACAATCAATGAATCATTTTCTGTATTTATGGCTATTACTGCATGTAATTCAGGTTTTGAACCGGTTTCAAGTCCAATATTAAACTTTCTCCCATGATTCACAATTTCTTCAACTACCGGTCTCATCTGGTTCACCTTTATTGGATATATTATAAAATTTTGGCCTTTATAATTATACTCCTCCGCAGCTGCTTTAAAACAATTTGACATTTTTTCAATACGGTTATCCAGGATATCTGGAAATCGAACAAGAATAGGTGTAGAGACATCACGGATCGATAATTCATCTATCAATTCTTTCAGGTCTACTTCGACCCCGTTTTTTTTTGGTGTTACAACTGCATTTCCTTTTTCATTGATAGAAAAATAATTTATTCCCCATCCTGAAATATTGTACAATTCAGCTGAATCTTCAATTCGCCATTTTCTCATTTTTCAGAAATTAATGGATATTATTCAATTAAAAATTTGATGCGAAAATAGTTAATGTGTGATATTTTTATATAAATATTTCGGATTAATTCATATCACAAACAGATAAATCTTTAATTCAGCCTAGTTATTTTTTAAAATCTGGTAAAAATTTATTTCATCCATAAAAATTCATAAACTTTTATAATTTGAAAGATGAATAAATTTTATGGTATAAAGAATTCAAATTTGGAGATTGATTTTAATAGTAATTTATTTTTTAATGAGATATAGACTCCTGTGTATATAGGACGATGATTTAATGGTTATTAAAATCTTGCCACAATCCCATATTCACGGGACAAAACATAAAATTTCCGAATTTAAAGTCAGGGATAAATATTTAATTTATTGCTTAACGAATTTGCCATATTTAAAATCACTGCCATTAACTATTTTTAAGCTATAAACTCCACCCGACAAATAATTGATATTAATTTGAGTTTTGGACGATTTAATTTGTTTTGAAATTATTACTTCCCCGCTTGAATTACAAATAGTCAGTTTTGCAGAGTTGGTCAGTAATTCATTATATTTAATGTTTATGAGCTTATCAGCTGGGTTTGGGTAAACCACTATTATTGAATTTTTATTTATTGTTTTAACCGGTTCATCAGTTGTTAAACCATAGCCATAAGGGAAAAATGGGTTGTACGGACTGTCGCCGTAATTGACAGGAACCTGTGCAATTGAAGTTGGCCACGAATGTGAAAGTTTTCCTGTAAAAGGGTAATCACCAAACAACAAATCGGTAATCCCCATTGCTTCAGTACCAGGAAGCCAAGCTGCAATAAATGCATCAGCATTATTTATTACATCTTCAATCATTAAGGGTCGGCCGCTTAACAGAATGACCACATAGGGAATATTTAACTTTTTAACATTATTAATTACGCTCAAATCATCAGAGCTCAACCCAAGAACTGAGTTATCACCATCTCCTTCAGCATACGGGGTTTCACCTACAACTACAACAGCCAAATCAGCGTTGTCTGTTGAAGTGCCGTCTGCAGAATAAAAAACATTTTCGGTTCCACATACATTTTTAATAGCATCGAGAATAGAGGTGCCGGGAATGACATTACCGGTTTGTCCCTGCCAGGTTAAAGACCAGCCTCCGCATTGTGAGCCAATATCATCAGCTTTTGAACCTGCCACAAGGATCACAGAAGATTTTGAAAGCGGGACAATATCATTTTTATTTGTCAGCAATACCTGGGATTCCCTTACAGCCCTTCTGGCTACTGACCTATGATAATCATTCCCAAAGCTATCGACTAATGAAAGATCTGCGTATGGGTGTTCAAATAATCCCAACTTGAATTTTATAGTTAAAATTCTTTTTACAGCATCGTCAATCCTGTCATTAGAAATTTTGCCCCCATTTACCAGTACTTTAAGATAATCAATAACCTGTTTGGAAAAGCCAGGTTCCATTAACATATCGATACCTGCATTAATCCCGGTTTCGACAGCTGTTGCCATATCATTGTCATCGATTCCATGCCAGTCTGAGACAACAAAGCCATTAAAACCTAACTCACCTTTTAATAAATCGGTAATCAAATATTTATTATAATGACAAGGCACTCCATTCCAGCTATTGTATGAAACCATAATAGAACCCACACCAGCTTCAATAGCTCTGATGTAACCAGGTAAATGGATTGCACGCAATTCCTTTTCAGTAATAACTGTATTTCCTGCATTAACCCCGCCAGAGGTACCACCATCGCCAACAAAATGTTTGGAACATGCTAAAATTCTATTTAATGAACCCAATGAATCGCCCTGATAACCTTTGACAGCAGCATAAGCCATGGTTTTCTGTAGTTCAGGGGTTTCTCCGAAACCTTCATATGTCCTGCCCCATCTTATATCCCGGGGAACAGCGATACACGGGCTAAATGTCCAGTTTAAACCGGTAGCTCTCACTTCCATGGCAGTAATGCTTGTGCAAAGAGTAAGAAGGTTCGAATCTCTTGTGCAACCCATTCCAATATTATGAGGAAATATAACTGCACCATAAGCATTATTATGCCCGTGAACTGCATCGATACCATAAATAATAGGTATTTTGAGCCTGGTTGATAAAGCCGCGGCTTGAAGTGCATTATACATTGCAACCCATCCCGCGGGAGAATTATCGGCCGGCGTACTTCCGCCGCCACTTAAAACTGAACCTAAAAATAAGGTTTTAACCAGTGTGTTAATATTGTCTATTGACCTTTCATCCTGTAGCATCTGTCCCACTTTTTCATCAAGTGTCATTTTGCCAAGCAAATCATTTACACGGTCATCGATTTTGGCTGTTGGATCGAGGTATACCTGTGAATAAAGCTGATAATAATTGGTAACAACTAAATAGAAAAACAACAGGAAAAGTTTAACATTCTTTTTTAAGAATAACCAGGGATATTTTATTATTATCATAATTGATTTTAATAAAAGACAAACAAGAGATTAAAAACCCTAATTGAAATACTATAATAATTTATTATTTGAAAAAGGAATTAATCAATATTAATTCCTTCAATTCTGGCAGATTATATTAGTAGAAAGAAATTTTATAAAAATAAATCTATTATCGAAAAGACAATTTCATTAGCCAATTTTACAATTTTTAGATATATTCAAGTTTTACTAAATAATGGAAATACTATTTTCCTATCGAATCTTTTGGCCTGCCTCTTAAAGCACTCCAGGTTTCATCAATGGCAATTTGAGAAACGGCTTGTAAACCTGCCAGGTCGAAAGCAATCCAAACCGTATCCCTTTTAATGTCGCTTTTTATTCTACCAGATCCTTTGGGGTAACAAGCCCAAAATAAACAATCATGTTTCCCGAAATTGACTGCCTTTTTTACCAGGGTTTCCAATTCAATTTGTTTGTATGCAAAAACTTGAATAAAATCATAATTGCCTTCCTTATCATTTAATGGTTTTGGGTCGTAATTCAAACCTTTGAGAATATTTGAATATTCATCGGGTGCATTAATTATTAAGATTTTTTTTGCTTTATCCAACCTTAATTTTTTAATAATTTCTTCTGTTTTCATTTATTTAAAATTTTATTTTTAAAATATTAATGGTTAGTCAATTTTTACTTGAGAAAAATTTTTAAGGCAACCTATCCCCTGGAAAACTTCTGCAAGGATGAATTTCGTAAACAAATACTCCTTCTTTTACTCCCGGGTCATCTTCCATAATATTTCTTACTTCATCAACTTCGGCATTAAAAATTCCAATTCCACTCAAATCGCTTCCATCGGTAACCGGACAAACAATAGGTAATAATCCATTGGTCTTAAGTTCGAAATTTTTCCTGCCATGTTCCCAGATAATTTTTTCCACACCTTCCTTCTTTCTGTTCGGACCGGCTTTTAAAATTACGATACAATAATTTTTGGTTCCGGATATCATTTCCTTCATAAATTCATCTGAAATTTTTTTCATAAAACCATCCTTCGATTTTTATAAAATATTAATTTACCAGATTTGTACCCTTGTAGTATCTGAGCGCCACATGGCCTCTCCTTTTCTAATATTAAAAGTCGTTAAAAATTCAGGCATGTTCGATAATGGCCCGATAACCCGGTATTTGGCCGGGCAATGAAAGTCGCTCCGTACCTGGTGGTCTATAACTTCAGGCCTGTCATTAACCATCCAGGCGAATGCGTAACCCAAAAAATATCGCTGGTCGGGGTTTAATCCGGCAATAATTTCATTATTTTTATACTGTTTGGTTTTTTTGAAAGCCTCATAACCCATGATAACACCACCCAGATCAGCTATATTCTCGCCCTGAGTTTGTTCACCATTAATATGCAAATCGTTAACCGCAATATATTTGTTGAATTGATTGACAATCATTCTTGTTTTTGCCAAAAATTTAATACTGTCCTCTTTAGTCCACCAATTACTTAAATTGCCAAATTCATTAAATTTACTACCCTGATCGTCGAACCCATGTGTAATTTCATGTCCAAAGGTTGAACCACCAATAATTGAATAAAGTAATGCATCGTCTGCCAGTTTGTGTTCAAACCCGGGAATAATAATATTACAACCCGGAATGGTAATATCGTTGTTCGAGAAAGTGTAATAGGCATTATAAGTTTGCGGTTCCATTTCCCATTCTTTCCTGTCGACCGGTTTTCCAAATTTTGAAATCACGTATTGAAAATACCACCTGTTGGCTCTAATGACATTCCGAACATAGGATGAGCGGTCGATTTGCAGGTTGCCCATATCTTTCCATTTGTCGGGATAGCCAATTTTCATAATTATTTTATTCAGTTTTTTAATGGCTTTCTTTTTAGTTGAATCACTCATCCAATCAAGTTTTGCAATTCTTTCAGCATAAACTTCTTTAATACCATTTCCTATTTCAAGCAATTTTTCTTTTGTTCCTTTAGGTAAATATTCTTTTACATAAACCTGTCCGATTAATTCGCCCAACGAGTAGTCTGTTTGTTCCACAACCCTTTTCCAGCGTGGTTTTGGTTGTTTTACCCCCCAAAGCGTTTTAACATTAAAATCGAAATATTCATTGTAGGTAACATCATCTGCATAATTTGCAAGGTCGTTAAACAAATGAAATTTCAGATAGTTTTTCCATTCCCGGACAGGATAGGTTTTTAGGTAGTCATTTAAGGCTTGAAAAAATTCCGTCTGGGCAACAATAACCGTATCGACATTTTTCAAACCTGATTCTTTAAAAAATATTTTCCAATCAATGTTTGAAGTTAAATCCAATAATTGTTTTTCGGAAAGTTTGTTATAGTTTTTGTACGGATCGCGGGTGTCTTCTAATTTTTTGGAAGTTTTGGCTATATCACTTTCCAGTTTCATTAAATTAGTTGCTGCTTTTTTAGATTCTGAATCGTTATACCCTATTTGCTTAAAAAGCAAAATTGCATATTCTAGAAATTTCTTCCTGATAACTATGGCTTGAGAATCTTTATCGAAATAATAGCGGCGATCTGGAAGGCTTAGTCCACCCTGAGATAATATAATAGCATATTTATTGCTTAGTTTCAGATCCTGCGAAATTCCAAAATTAAATATTGGGGAACCTGCTATTGAATTGATATAAGCAGTTGATTTAATTAAGTCTTTTAAATTCTTTACTTTCTCAATTTTGTCGAGTTCAATTTTTATGTCAGTTAATCCATTTTTATTAAGACTTAAACTATCCATTCCGGTATAAAAGAAATCGCCGATCTTTTGTTTGTTACTTCCTTTTTTTTCATTTTTAAGACCAGCTGAAATTTCACATATCTGCCGTATTTGAGCATTGATGGTATCCCCAACCATAAGCCAAAGTCCGTTACTGCCTTCACTTGCTGGTATTGGATTTTGTTTAAACCATTTCCCATTTGCAAAAAGAAAAAAATCATCGCCAGGTTTAACTAATGAATCGATATGGGCAGCTAATGGATCTGCCAAACTAGATTCATTTTTTGACTGATTAGAAGAACAGGAAAATAATAATATTGAAGCAGCTAAAACTGAACTTTGGGTAAATAAGTTTTTCATTTTAGAATGATTTAAAAATAATGTTAACAAAAAATAAGAAATAAATGAAAAATACTTAAGGCTTTAATCTGAATTGTTATGTGTTAGCAAATTTAATATGCTTTTGCGAAAATCACCCTTCCTTTTGATTGTTTGCCGGAATAAATGCACTTCCCAATATCCTCAACAGGGTCGATTGGAATACAACGAATAGTAGCTTTAGTTTCTTCTTTTATTTTTTCTTCTGTTTCTGAAGTTCCATCCCAATGCGCAGAAATAAATCCCCCTTTTCCTTCTAAAATACGCTTAAATTCCTCATAATTATCGACTTTTATTGTATTTTCTTCCCTGAATTGAAGGGCTTTATTAAACATATTGGATTGAATATCCGTGAGCAATTCCTGAACGATTGTACAAACCTGATCTATAGGGTAAAGTTGTTTTTCCAGATTGTCCCGACGGGCAATTTCGACAGTATTATTTGCAAGGTCTTTCGGGCCAATGGCAATACGCACTGGCACACCTTTCAATTCATATTCTGCAAATTTCCAGCCTGGTTTTTGTGTATCCCGATCATCGAATTTTACAGAAATATTTTTTTCTTCAAGCATTTTCCTAATCTGAACAGCTTTTTCAGAAACGAGGCTTTTTTCATTATCGTTTTTATAAATTGGAACAATAATTACCTGAATCGGTGCTAATTTCGGAGGAATTATAAGCCCGTTATCATCAGAGTGGGTCATTACAAGTGCACCTACCATCCGGGTTGTCAGCCCCCAGGAAGTAGCCCAGACGTAATCGAGCGTGCCTTCTTTGCTGGCAAATTTCACATCAAAAGCCTTGGCAAAATTTTGCCCAAGGAAATGAGAAGTGCCACACTGAAGTGCCTTTCCGTCCTGCATAAGTCCTTCGATTGTATATGTGTCAATAGCACCGGCAAAACGCTCGCTCTCTGTTTTTCTTCCTTTAATAACCGGAATAGCCAGCCAATTCTCTGCAAATTCAACATATACATCAAGCATTTTTAAAGTCTCCTCTAAAGCTTCTTCGGAAGTGGCATGCGCTGTATGCCCTTCCTGCCACAGAAATTCAGCGGTACGCAGGAATAACCTGGTACGCATTTCCCAGCGCACAATATTTGCCCACTGATTTATTAATATTGGTAGATCACGATAGCTTTGAATCCAATTTCTATATGAATTCCAGATAATAGTTTCAGATGTAGGCCGAACTATAAGTTCTTCCTCAAGCTTTGCTTCAGGATCAACGATAACGCCTTTGCCATTGGGATCGTTTTTTAAACGATAATGGGTAACCACGGCACATTCCTTGGCAAAACCTTCAACATGAGATGCTTCTTTTGAGAAAAAAGACTTTGGGATAAAAAGCGGGAAATAAGCGTTGGAATGACCGGTATCTTTAAACATTTTATCCAGTGCAGCCTGCATTTTCTCCCAGATCGAATAACCATAGGGCTTAATAACCATACATCCTCTTACAACAGAATTTTCGGCCAGCTCTGCCTTTATTACCAAATCGTTGTACCATTGAGAAAAATCTTCATTTCTGCTTGTTATTTCTTTTGCCATATCATCGAGCTTTATAGTATTTGAAAGGGTACAAAGTAAACAAAAAAAAGTCACAATAAACTTATCAGGCAAACAGACCATAGCCTTTTTGGCTATAAAATCATTTTAATCGTTCCCTTTTTCAGGAAGACAAAATATTATCTTTTTAAATTGCTGAAAGCTTTCAGTCTAATTATCCCGGGCAATTACTTTTTTATTTTTGCAAATGGAAAAATCATTGGGACTTTTTTCCTGTATTCAAGGAATTCATTTCCAAAATCATGGAAAAGTCTTTTTTCTTCTGTAAGTTTTAAATATAAAATAGTAATGGGAATACATAAAATTAAAATCACCAGTAAACCCGTTGAATCTTTATAAATTGCAATAGAAAAATAGAATAGGAATGCACCCAAAACCATCGGGTTCCTGGAATAACGATAAGGTCCTTTAATAACGAGCTTCTCTGTACGCGGGCTTACTGCTATGCCAAAACCGTCAGCAGGACCGCCTTTGCCAATCATGAACAATGCTGCGTTCGACCAAATCATAAATAGCAAGCCAGTAAGCAAAAAAATAAATACCAATATGTACCTGAAAATCGTATTTTCTATCAAAGGAAAATTAAAAAAAGGAATTGAATCGTTTGAATATCCTGTAAGTCCATAAGGAATTAGGATCCCAAAGATGGATATGCCAATCATATACCCTATAACATGCCTGAATAATTTTAATTTTTCCATATTATTCAATTTTTAGAAACCGGTTTTTGTATGAATATTCTTTAGTTTCAAAATTACCAGATAACTTAGATAAATTCAATTAACTATTAAAGAAACATAAATTTTTATAGTCTTCATTCAGGATAAAATTTAATTAATTCTTTTATCTCTAAATTTACCAATTAATTCTTTTTATATCTGATGGACTTAAAATCGTTGTATAAAACTCACCCCCATTTTAAAGAAATCATGAAATTACTTGAGCCCGGAAAGGAAATTTCAATCCGACTTTCAGGACTTTCCGGATCTTCTTTTTCTGTTCTTGGAGGGAATATGGCGGAAGAGATTATGCTTACCCATTTGTTTGTTTTACCGGAAAAGGAAGATGCTTCATACTTTGCCAATGATTTACTGACAATTATTGATGAATGTAATGTATTTCTTTTCCCTTCATCATTTAGAAGACCGGGGCAAAGTATTCTTACTGATCATTCCGGGATGATTCAGCGTATTGAGTTGCTTAATCAATTAAATCAAATTACAGATAAAAATAAATTAATTATTGTTACCTATCCTGAAGCGCTTGCCGAGAAAGTAGTTTCAAAAAATAAGCTGATGGAAAACACTTTATATCTGCAAAAAAATGAAAAAATTAATACCGAATTTCTAATAGAATCATTAAAAGAATACCGGTTTGAACTTGCCGATTTTGTATTTGAACCGGGGCAATACTCAGTTAGGGGCAGTATTATTGATGTATTTTCATTTGCTGCTAAGAATCCTTTTCGTATTGATTTTTCAGGTGATGCAGTAGATTCAATCCGAAGTTTTGATATTGAAACCCAACTCTCGATTGAACTTCTCGATAAAATACAAATAGTGCCGGATGTCAAAAAATTTGGATTAAAGGAATCTAAGATTTCTCTGTTTGAATATATCCCGGACAATTCAGTCATATGGTTTCGCGACTTGCCATTTACCGCAGATCGCATACGAACAATACAGCAAAAATCAGTATTTAATGAAGAAGACCGATTTGCTGAAGATAAGGAACAATTACAGCCTGATTTTGTAAATACTAATGAATTTATTTCACAACTAAAAAAACATATCATCATCGAAGCAGGAAACCAGCATTATCTCCAACATCAGGTTCATTTTCATTTTAATACTTCACCGCAACCGACATTTAATAAAAATTTTGAGTTGTTGGTTTTAAACCTGCATGAAAACCGAAATAATGGTTACGAAAATGTTATTTGCAGTGAAAATGAAAAACAATTCGACCGTCTAAAAGAAATATTCTCAAGCATTGATCCTCAGGTCGCATTTGATCCGTTAAAAGCCGGAATTCAGGCAGGTTTTATTGATCATGATCTTAAAATTTGTTTATACACCGATCATCAGATTTTCGAACGATATCATAAGTACCGGTTTCAACAAAATTTCACAAGAAATGAAGCGCTTACCATAAGTGAAATTAATGATCTTCATCCCGGTGATTATGTAGTGCATATCGATCATGGAATTGGTAAGTTCGGAGGAATTGAAAAAGTTGAGATTAACGGACGGTGGCAGGAAGTGATAAAACTGGTATATCGTGATGGCGATATTTTGTATATCGGAATTCATTCTTTGCATCGGATTTCGAAGTATAAGAATAAGGATGGTGGTGAACCTAAAATATATAAGCTTGGCACAGGGGCATGGCAAAAACTTAAAACTAATACCAAAAATAAAGTCAAGGACATTGCCAAAGATTTGATTGCTTTATATGCCAAAAGAAAATCGACATCAGGGTTCCGTTTCAGTCCCGATACTTATATGCAACAAGAACTTGAAGCTTCATTTATTTATGAAGATACTCCCGACCAGGAAAAAGCTACAAAATTGGTGAAGCAGGCAATGGAAAGCGATTATCCAATGGATATGCTTGTTTGCGGCGATGTGGGCTTTGGAAAAACTGAAGTAGCTGTCCGCGCTGCTTTCAAGGCAGTTGCAGACAGTAAGCAGGTTGCAGTGATGGTGCCAACGACCATTCTTGCAATGCAGCATTTTAAAACATTCAGCGACAGGTTAAGGGATTTTCCATGTAATGTAGATTATATAAGCAGGATGAAAAAAGTTAAAGATCAAAAAGAAACAATCCATAAACTTGAAACAGGTAAAATTGACATTCTTATCGGTACGCACCGCATACTTGGAAACGATATTAAATTCAAGAAACTTGGTTTGCTGATTATTGATGAAGAACAAAAGTTTGGCGTGGCAATGAAAGAGAAACTTAAAAAGATAAAATTGGATGTTGATACGTTGACCCTGACGGCTACTCCAATACCACGGACTTTGCAATTTTCTCTCATGGGTGCGCGCGACTTGTCCATTATTAATACACCACCGCCAAACCGCCATCCTATAATTACTGAGCTACATAATTTTAATGAAGACATTATTCGCGAAGGAATTCTTTATGAAGTATCCCGTGGTGGCCAGGTTTTTTTTGTAAATAACCGTATTCAAAACATGGTTGAAATTGAAAGGTTAATCAATAAACTGGTGCCGGATGTTAAAACAGTTATAGCCCATGGCCAGATGAAAGGGGAAAAACTGGAAAAAATAATGATCGGATTTATTAACGGCGACTACGATGTATTAATTGCGACATCAATTATTGAATCAGGGCTCGATATACCTAATACCAATACTATTTTTATTAATGATGCGCAAAATTTTGGACTTAGCGACCTTCACCAACTTCGTGGACGAGTTGGACGATCTAACAAAAAAGCATTTTGTTACCTTCTGGCACCGCCGCTCAACACTTTGACCCCTGAGGCAAGGCGCCGTTTGAAAGCCATTGAAGATTTTTCAGAACTGGGAAGCGGTTTTAATATTGCTATGCAGGATCTGGATATCAGGGGAGCTGGAAACCTGCTGGGAGCTGAACAAAGTGGATTCATAGCTGAAATTGGTTTCGAAACCTATCAACGCATTCTTAATGAAGCCCTCCAGGAATTAAAAGAGACTGAGTTCAGGGATGTTTTTTATGCAACTGGATCAAAAAAACAGGAACCTGAACAATTAAAATCCAATGCCCTTGATGAAACGAGGTTTGTGGCCGATTGCCAGATCGATACCGATTTGGAAATTATGCTGCCGGAATTTTATGTTGAAAATATAAGCGAACGGATTAAACTTTACCGTGAACTGGATAATATTCAGGATGAACAAAATCTGCATCAATTCGAAACCATGCTGAAAGACCGGTTTGGAGCAATCCCTGAATCTACTATAGCTTTAATGGATGTGGTCAGGTTGCGTTGGACCGCTATCAATTTGGGATTTGAGAGAATATCTATAAAAAATAACCGGATGACACTTTATTTTATTGCAAACCAGCAATCACCTTATTATCATTCACCAGTTTTTCAAAATATTCTAAATTTTATTCAAAAAAACCCACGGATATTTCAAATGAAAGAAGGCAAAGATAAGCTATCAATGAGTATTGAAAATATTGCAAATATTCAAAAAGCTATTTCTATTTTGAATAAAATTCAATAGTCATAAAATGAAAAATATTCAATTTTTCTTTCTATTTTTCATTTTAAAATTTTCAAACTGATTTAAACAAAATGAACCTGATCATCGACTTTGGTAATACCCGGACAAAAATGGCAATTTTTCATGGCAATAATATAATTAATTTAAAAACTTATGACAATTTGTTTGTTTGTGATGCAGAATTTATCCTGCAAAACTATCCTGAAATTGACAAATGTATTCTTTCTGTTACTGGTTCTGCTGATGAGGGGTTAATAATTTATTTGAAAAATACTTTTACCGAATTTATCGAGTTAACCGGTAATACCCCAGTTCCCTTTAAAAACAAATACGAATCCCCTGCTACTTTAGGATCCGATCGCATTGCCAGTATTGCCGGTGCTATGGCAATTTACCCCGGGTCAAATGTTCTTGTTATTGATTCCGGAACTGCCATTACTTTTGAATTCATTGATAAATCCGATAATTATCTGGGAGGAAATATTTCACCCGGCTTAGAAACACGATTTAAGGCATTGCATACATTCACAAATAAATTGCCCTTGCTATCGTTAAATGAAAATTTTAATCTGATTGGAAAAAATACCCAGGATGCTGTTGTTTCAGGTGTTCAGAATGGAGTGTTATTAGAAATTGATGGTTATATCAATTCATTAATAAGAGAATATCCTGACTTAAAAACTATATTAACCGGAGGCGATGCTGAATTTTTGGCCGGTAAACTTAAAAGCCCGATCTTTATGGAATTAAATTTAGTACTGATTGGTTTAAATATTATTTTGGAATTCAATTTTAAAAAATAAATGAATAATTTCTTCAGATCGATATTTTATACTTTGGTCCTTTCACTTTTTGGTTGCGAGAACAATATTGAAGTTATCAAAAATATGACCAATATAAAAGACATTCCATCTGTATCTGCAAATGAAATGGAAATTCTTTACAGCGATTCGGCAAAGGTAAAAATGAAAGTGGTTGCCAAAACATTAAATAAATTCACTAATCCCGAAAAACAATATATTGAATTTCCAAACGGAATAACCATTTATAAATACGATTCTGTTACGCAGATTGAAGCAGTGATAAAATCGAACTATGCCATATACTATGAAAGCAAGAAGTTATGGGAAGCAAGGGATAATGTGGTAGCCAAAAACCTAAAGAAAGATGAACAATTATATTCAGAAGAGCTTTTTTGGGACCAGAATAAAGCTATCATCTATTCGAACAAATTTACCAAAATTATAAATGCAGATGGGGTTTTTTTCGGTGACGGGGGTTTTCAATCTAAGGAGGACCTGTCTTCCTGGAAATTATTTAGTATTAAGGGTACCGTAAATATTAAAGACAATCCCAATGTCCAACAAAACCCGTGAATATGTCTGGTTGGTGGCAGCTATCCTGTGTTTGTTTGCAGGCTTTCATCAAACTTACCTTGTGGGCTTTTCAAAAAGCTGGATTTTTTTTATCCTTAGTATATTTGCGTATGGATTTTATTGGATCCGGAAAAATATAAGAAAAAATAACTCAAATGAATAATACTGATTGATGTATCCTGCTACTAACATTGTAATTTGTCTTCTTCTTTCAGCCTTCTTTTCAGGCATGGAAATTGCTTTTATCAGCGCTAACCGGTTAAGGATCGAACTCGATAAAAAACAAGGACTCTTTTCAGCAAAGATAATTGGCATTTTTATAAGGAAACCGGCTCAGTATATAGTTACCATGTTAATTGGCAACAACGTGGTTTTGGTTATTTATGGTATTTTAATGGCAAAATTATTGGAGCCTTACATTTTTATTTTTGTTCCTCAGGGTTATTATATTCTTATCATTCAAACTTTAATTTCCACTATTTTAATTCTTGTAACTGCCGAATTTCTTCCAAAAGCTGTTTTCAGATTAATGCCAAATGTTTTCTTAAATAATTTAAGCGTTCCGGTTTATTTTTTTTACATTATTTTTTATCCAGTCACTTATTCAATAATGTGGTTATCACATTTTTTCCTGCGTTTGCTGGTCAAAGACAATTTTAATGAACAAAGTGAAATGTATGTTTTTGGAAAAGTCGACCTGGATAACCTGATGCAGGATATCCGGCATAAAGGCAAACAAATACTGGACACCGAACATGAAATCAGGATTTTTCAGAATGCCCTTGATTTTTCAAATGTAAAACTGAGAGATTGCATGGTGCCGCGAACTGATTTGATTGCAATAGAGGATACTTGTACTCTTGAGGAATTAAGACAGAAATTTATTGAAACCGGTTTTTCAAAAATTCTTATTTTCGAAAATAATATCGATAATATTATAGGTTATATAAGTTCCAAAGACTTATTCAAAAATCCGGTCAGTATTAAATCGAAAATTATTAAAGCTCCGTTTGTACCGGAAACCATGAACGCAAATAAACTATTAAAAATTTTGCTCCAGGAAAGAAAAAGTCTTGCAGTTGTTGTTGATGAATTTGGCGGTACATCCGGAATAGTTACAACAGAAGATATTATGGAAGAAATATTCGGGGAAATCGAAGACGAGCATGACACTGATGAAATAGTTGAAAGAATATTAACCGATAATAGTTTTATTTTTTCAGGAAAGCTGCAAATCGATTACCTGAATAAGAAATATCTTTTGAGAATTCCCGAATCTAAGGAATATGATACTCTTGCAGGTTATGTATTTTACGAACTTGGCAGGATACCTGAACTGAACGAACAATTTAATATTGGAGTTTATTATTTTAATATTTTAAAAATTAACAATAAACGCCTGGAATTGATTTCTATCAAATATCTCGATGAATAAATTATTTTTCATTTTAGATATAATTATTATAATTACTATATTCGTACCCTTAAAATACAAAATGTAAATACTAAAACATTATAATTCAATGGCAGTATTAGAGAAAATAAGAAGCAGGATGGGAATTTTGATATCCATCATAATTGGTATATCATTATTGGCATTTATTCTTACCGATTTTCTTGGTTCCGGAAAATCGGTTTTAAGAGGTAAGCAATTTGAAATTGCTGAAATAGCAGGGAAATCTGTTAATTTTAAAGAATATGAGAAAAAAGTTAAAGACTTTGAAGATAATTATAAATATCAATCAGGCCAGTCTAACGTGAATGAAGAAACGACTCAAAAGATAAGGGATGAAGTTTGGCAGTTGATGGTTGAAGAATATGTTATGGAAGATGAATATAATGAATTAAGTATTGAAGTTACTCCAAAAGAATTACTCGATATGGTTGAAGGGGCAAACCCCCATCCAATAATTCGTCAGATTTTTACCAATCCTGACACAAAACAACTAAACAGGGCAGGGATAATTCAGTTTATTAAAAATCTCGATAAGGAGAAAGATGCTGGGAAAAAAGCAGTCTGGAATTATATCGAGGAGCAGATCAGCAGGGAAAGAATTATGACCAAATATCTGAATTTAGTGAAAAAAGGGCTTTATGTTACAACCGACCAGGCTAATTCCGAGTTGAAAAACAATACTAAAAAAGTAAATTTCAATTTTATTTTCGAAAAGTTAAGTTCAATTTCCGATTCAGTTTTAAAAATCAGAGAATCTGAAATAGAAAAATATTATAATAAACACAAAGCTGATTTTTTGCAGGAAGCTTCTCGGGATATTGATTATATAAGTTTCGATATTGTACCATCCCAGGAAGATTTTGACCAGGCTCAAAAATGGATTGAAAATATTACTCCCGATTTTAAATCTACAGCCGAAATTAAACAATTTGTAAGTTTAAATTCTGATGTTCCATTTAATGATAAGTATTTAAAAGAAAGTGAACTTCCCGATACTATTAAGAAATTCATGTTTACTGCAAAAATTGGCGGTTCATTTGGGCCCTATTATGAAAATAGTACTTTCAAGATTGCCAGGTTGGTAGATATTAAAAATCTTCCGGACTCAGTTCGTGCCCGTCATATATTAATAAAACCTGACGCCCAAACCGAGGAATCTGTTAAAAAAGCTGAGAAAACAGCAGACAGTCTCAAAAATATTTTGAAAAAACATGCCGACTTTGCTGCCCTGGCTAAAATGTATTCAGCTGATAACGGTTCGGCCACCAAAGGCGGTGATGTTGGATGGTTTAGAGATGGTACAATGGTTAAGCCATTCAGCGATGCTTGTTTCTTTGGTAAAAAAGGTGATATTGTGGTGGTAACAAGCCAGTTTGGTTTTCATGTAATTGAAATTACTGAAAAAGGGAAAGAAATCAAAAAAGTTCAGGTAGGAATCGTCGAAAGAAAGGTTGAACCAAGCAACAATACTATTCAGGCTATTTACCAGAAAGCAAGTGCATTTGCAGGAAATTATAATACTGGCGACAAATTTGAAGCAGGGGCAAAAAAACAGGGATTAACCCCAAAAGTTGCCTCAAATCTTGATCCTTCAATGAGAGATGTTCCCGGAATTGAAAAATCGCGTGAATTAATTCATTGGGTTTTTAAAGCCGAATTAAATACCATTTCCGGCGTAATAGAATTGGGCAATAAATTTGTAATTGCCCATTTAACGCAGATGCGTGAAAAAGGCCCTGCGCCATTAAACCAGGTTAGGGACCAAATAATCCTGTCGGTGAAAAAAGAAAAGAAAGCAGACCAGCTATATGAAAATATGAAAAAAGAAATCTCTGGAGTAAAGGATTTAGAAGGATTGGCAACTAAGGTAAACCTGCCGGTATATTCTGCAAATGATATCAGTTTCAATTCATATGTTATTCCAAATGCCGGATTTGAACCTTCACTTATCTCTGCGGCCCTTGCAGTATTGCCAAATAAACTTTCAGAACCTGTAAAAGGAAATAACGGGGTATATGTATTATCTGTGGCGAATGTGACGGACAAAGATCAGGAACAAGTTAATCCCAAAATGTCAAAAATGCGGATAAGTTCGATGTTTGAAAACAGGGCAAATTATGAAGCTTTTACAACTCTTAAAAAGCTTGCCAAAATTGATGATAAGAGAATTAATTTTTATTGAGATATTAATTGAAATTTTATAATTCAAGGCTTTATTGGAAAAATATATCATCCTGTTAAAGTCCTTTTTACTATCTCGGCAATAAGCTTTCCTTCTGCTTTTCCCGCCAGTTCTTTTGTTGCTATCCCCATAACTTTCCCCATATCCGATTGAGTTTTGGCACCCGCTTTTTCAATAATTGCCTTAATGGCAATTGTTAGTTCGTCGGTATTCATTTGCTTTGGCAGATATTGTTCTATAACCGATGCCTCAAACATTTCCTTGTCATGCAAATCTTTTCTGTTATTTGCTAAGTATATTTCAGCAGATTCTTTCCTCTGCTTTATAAGTTTCTGAATAATTTTTAATTCTGTATCGGAGGATAATTCTTCAGAAGCACCTTTTTCAGTTTTTGCCAATAAAAATGCGGCTTTAACAGCCCGGAAAGCTTCAAGCTTTTCCTTTTCTCTTGAAAGCATAGCTGTTTTAATATCTTCATTTACTTTTTCGAACAATTTCATAATTAACTTTTTTTAATATTTATTATATAATTTGTGAAGATAACAAATCAATAAAATATAAACAAAATTCAAGTTTTTAACTTTCAATCTTTCATGGTAATAATAAATTACTCCAGAATAATTTTTATAAATTAACATTTATTTTGAAATAGTTCTTAAAATTGCGAACGCATTATTATTAATTAACTTTGGCCTCCGAAAATTTTAAATCTGAAAAACAAATATTTATTGTTTCATAATATTATATAAAAAGTGAAAAGTATAAAGGTATGAGTTGGGAAGACATACTGTTTAATAATAAAAACAAAGAATATGGTGCATATAAATTAAGGAAGCTTTATAATAAAACACTTACGCTTTCGCTTATCACCAGTATTTTAATAATTATGCTTTTTGTTCTAATCCCTTTTATTATTAGTTTGAAAAAGCAGTACAGCGATAATTTTTTAATTAAAACCAAAATTATTGCTGCAGAATTGATGCCAATGGAAAATATTAAACTCCTTGAGGAAGAAAAATTAAAACCCCAACTTCGAAAAGAAGTTGTTATTAATGTGCCAAAACCTGATGAAAAAGCAAGCAATCCCAAAGATTCCAATCAAAATAATGCAGACAAATCAGATACTTTACAAAATAAAACATCTGATAAATTCAAGGCGAACGAGGGCACTGGAGATGAAAATATTGAAGGAGATTTTCTTTTTACTTGTGGTGGAGATTTAAGTACTTTCCGTCATTGGTTTGAGGACAATTTCAGATATCCAAAACAATTAAAGCTCAAAGGTATCAACGACAAAATTATTTTACAATTTTGTGTTAATAAGAAAGGCTATGTAGACAGTGTTAAAATTGTTAAAGGTGTTGACCCCTTGCTTGATAATGAAGCCAAACGTGTAATGATGATTTCTCCAAGATGGCGGCCATGTATATATTTTGGGCGCTCAGTAACATTTTTATATTTATTTCCAATATTTATAACCAGATAATAAACTTAAATTCATTTAATATAAAAAAAGAAACCGTCCTTTGAGAGACGGTTTCTTTTGTATGAGAGTCAATTTAATTACTGTTTTACGATTATCTTACTCCAGCTTCCATAATTTGTTTTCAACTGAAGTATGTAACTACCGCTTTCTATTCCGCTACCATCCCAGTTAATAGAATACTTACCTTTTTCTTTAGTTGTATTAACAATAGTTTTAATTAATCTTCCACTAAAGTCTAATACTTTCAGGTTTACTTCGGTATTCATGTTTAACTCGTAAGCAATTGTAGTATTGTTTACAAATGGATTCGGGTAAGCCGATACCGATGATCCAGAACTATTGGTTGTTATAACAGGTATATCGGTAGTGGTAGTAGCAACCCATTGACAGGTTGTATCGCCCTGACCTGTTATAGGATCAGTAACTGCGTAACATACATAATGATTCCCCGGGTTTGTATAAGTATAGGTTGGGGTTGTGGTCGTCGTATCTGAGTTAGTGGTAGAATCGCCAAATGTCCAGCGCAATCTTGCCTGATCTCCCAATCCTACTCCAATGAAGTCGACCGGATAGCCACCAGATTTCTTTTGTGGCAAAGCATTATAACCAAATCCGACTTTCAGCCCACCAGGTTTATTAATACCCACTAGTTTGTAAGTTTTATCATTACAATTTGAAGGAGTAGTAATTTTCAACGATACGAGTTTATAACCAGCATAAGAATAAGCATGCGATGGATTTTGTGTTGTACCAACTATGCTGTCGCCAAAATTCCATTCCCATTTATTAGGACTGCCCATAGATTTATCAGTGAATGAGGCAGTCTGAGCTGTATCGCTAAATTCGAAATCTGCCGAACAGTTGGTACTTAAAGTCCCAACTCCAATTTTCTTACATGTAATATTAGATACATCGAAATTGTTGATAACATCTAAACAAACATTATAAAATCCTGGGGCGGCATATTGATTGCTCGTTTTGGCATGTTTAAGATTATTGTCCATATTACCATCACCAAAGTTCCAGATATAGAACTCAATATTACCTTTTGAATTATCGGTAAATTTAACATCTGTTGTTCCGGGAGTAACCTGGTACATAAAGTCAGCCTGACAATCTCGTCCTGCATTACCTACAGTAATTACTTCTTCGTAGAAATCCATACAACCGCCGTTAGCGCCAAATTTGTTATAGGTATTTAAACCTACTGTATAAAATCCGGGGTAACCAAAATGATGAGACGGATTATGTTCAACAGAAGCATGGCCATCGCCGAAAGTCCATAAAAGATTTGTTGAGGCGCCAATTAAATCTTCATTAAAGTATACTGTATAATTGACCGTATCAACTGTATAAGTAAAGTGAGCGCTGCATGAAACATTCCCAACCTGAACAGGAATAACCAAATTATCCATACAGGTTGCACCGGACGACACAGTAAGTGAAACCTGGTAAATCCCATCTTTTGCAAAAGTATGTGTAGGGCTTACAGAAGAGGCGGATAATCCATCGCCAAAGTCCCAGTAATAGGTCAAGGAAGCACCCTTCGAATTATTTGTGAAATAAGCAGTATCATGTCCTGTAATAAAGTTGAAATCAGCATGACAATCTACTGTGCCCACCTGGATAAATTCCGAAGTATAATCAATACACTTCTTTAAAGTATCACTTACAGACAAGCTTACCAGGTAAAATCCTGGTGATGGGAACAAGTGCTTGGGATTCCTGTCAAAAGAAGTGGTATTATCACCAAAGTTCCAATACCAGGTTGCTATATTACCATTTGACTTATCGGTGAAATAAACACTGTCTCCAACGATTGTAGTGTCAAAATCGGCAAACATCGTACAGGTAGGTGCACCAATTAGAACGCTCTTGCAAATTTTGTCAGATAAACCGTGATTATTATCAAATACTGTCAAACATGCATTCCAAAGCGCTTCTTTTGGATAGTTATGTGTAATTTCATTTCCCTGCCCAGAGGTGCCGTCTCCAAAGGTCCAGTAAAAATTGGTAACATTCGGGGACGATTTTGATGTAAATGTTACATTTTTGGTACCCTCTGCTATGGAATAATCGAAGTCGGCAACTACACTATACTTGACATCAATTGTAACATGAACGGTAGTCGTTAAGATATTTTTGGGAAGAGGCAAGCCATTATCGCTTACTGCAATCGTCAGATCAAAACTGCCATAGGTATTAAGCGGATTTGTTTTTGCAACTGTTATGACTCCCGTTGTGGAGTTAATTGCAAATACTCCCGAAACAGATGCAGCAGTAATTGCGTAGCTTAATGCATCTCCGGCATCCTGGTCTGTTGCCAAAAGAATGCCCACCGTATCATTTACCTGTGCAAATATTGGCACATTGAATGTTGTATCATGTATTATCGGAGGATCATTTACATTGGTAATATTAATTGTAACACTCTTTAACAATGAGAATGAAGGAGTGCCATTATCGGAAATCTGAACACCTAAATTAAATAACGGATTCTGTTCATAGTTGATTTGCGATGGTGTGAGAACAGAAATGTCTCCGGTAGCAGAACTAATCTTGAATGCATTTCCGGTATTCCCGGAGATAATACTATACGACAAACTTAATGTAGTATCTCCTTCGGTAGCCTGTACCGTTCCAATATCGTATGGCATCATGTTTACACCTTGAGGTATTTCAGGCTTTGTAAATGTAGTATTCGTAGCCATCATTACAAAAATGCTAACTGTCGCCGAGGCCGAAAGTCCACCTGCATCATCAATCTCAATATTCAACCTGGTAGGATTAGATATTCCAAGGGAATCAAATACATGATAATTCAACATGGAACCGTCTTTAATTTTAATTGCCCCGGTATTGAAATCTACATCGAATATGCCGTTATCATTTCCTCCAAGGATATTAAATACATGAGCCTGTCCTACATCTTCATCAGTATATTTAATGGATCCGATAACTGAATCGGAAGGTAAGTTTTCTGCTATCCTTAAACTTTGATCCTTAAATACTGGCGGATCATTAACATTATTAAGGTTTATGGTAATTACTGCAGTATCGGCTAAAGCAGGATGGAATTTTTCATATACTCTCATTTGTAGCGCAAATATAGGAGTAACCTCATAATTCAGGGCACTTTTATTATTAACCAGAATTTCACCTGAAGTTGCAATATGAAGTTTAAATGCATTTCCCGTATTTCCACCTATAATAGAGTATAATACAGCGTCTCCTTCAGCATCTGTAGCAACAACAGTTCCTACAACCGTATTGGCAGGAGAGTTTTCATCTACATTTAAAGTCGTATTAGCCAATACAGGAGGCAGATTGGTTGTAATATTTACATTATAAGTATTCGATAATGTATCGCTTTCAGCGGTAACTTTAATAGTTATCGTTCCAGGGATATTGGTTGTCTGGATAATTTCAACTTTAGCTCCGGCTGTTGTTGCCAAAGCAGTTGCTACCGGCGGAAGAGTATCGTACCTATAGAATACGGAATAATTGAAAGTACCCGAAGCAAAACCGGTTATTAATTTACCATCTAACCTAATTTCCTTTAAGAAGGCTTCATTCGAAGGACTCTTTTTATGGAAACTTACCTGGTAACGAAGAGTAGTATTTCCATCTTCAGCAATCACATCTACCCATGAAGTTCCGGGAACCACTGTGCTGTTAACAACATTGGTTTTTGCGTATTTGTCGACCGGTACACCATGTAAAGGTGGCGGTACACTGGTAGAGAACGGAACATAATAATCGTAATTGTATTTCGAATTGCTAAAGCTATCTACCGGAGCCACATCAACGTACAATTGAGCCAACCGGGCTTCACTAGATGGATAGGCATTGCTTAATGTAATGGCAGCACTTGAATCTACTATCCCGGCATCATCGACATCTGTAATACGGATATAGCTGTTTCTGTGTGTTGTATCAATAGAAGGAACAGTCCAGTTGTAAATATTCTTACCATCGTAAGAGATAACATTATTTTTCACAAGTTGCCATGTCTTGGCAGAATCTGTACTGAATTCAATTTTAACCTTACCAACCAGATAACTATTCCATCCTATAGTTGCAATAGTTCCGGTAATCCAGTAAGTATTTGCTATTGGTGCAGTAAGAACAATAGAAGTGCTTGAATTTACTATTTTAAATTCCGGGCTTACCGCATATAATGACGGATCTGAAGAATCCTCTATACGAACCAAACAATGATCGGATACTATATTATAAGGTATAAGAAGTTTAATTGAATTCTCTCCGGGAACAGCATAATAATTGCTTGTCCCATTTTCATTAGCTAAATTCCAGCTTACCCCCGCATCGAGAGATACAAGCAGGTCAATTTGTTTATTGGCGAAACCACTATACTTATATCTAATAGATAAATAATTGCCTGAATAAAATGTTTCATTTAATACCGGATGTTCAATAGAAAATGAAGCAGGTACATTACTTATTACAAAGGCTTCGCTCAACCCTTTAACTGTATCTGATGAAGAAACAATCTTTATTAGGCTGGTATCGGTACCCGAAATAGCAGGAACTTTCCAGTAATAAACATTATCGCCATTGAAATTTGGCAGGTTATTAATTACTGTATTCCAACTCTTGCCACTATCGGTACTATAAACAATATTGACATTGGGCTCACCAAATGAACTCCATCCGATAGGATATGTTTCATTGCTTAACAATTGGTCTCCGTAATTTGGCAATTTGACTGCAATGAAAGACAAAGGAGGTTTAATTGCAAAAACAGAACTTGTAACTGAGTTTCCTCTCTCATCTGTCAATTTTATCCTGCAGGAATCGGAAGTTGGTTGATCATAACCAATAGTTGAAAGCATTTCATTTTTCCCATGGACTGTATTCAGGTTACCTTTATTTTCCCAGGTTTTGCCATTATCAAGCGATACTGCTATCATAACTTCTGATGTACCTCCACTATAGGTATATTTCAGATCAAACGGGCCACCAACATGGTAAACATCCCCACCTAAAGGTGATTGAATCGTAATATTTATTGCCCCATTGTAAATGGTAAACGGATTAGTTTGGGCATAAGCATTTGTACTATCGATACTAATTATGCGAACCATTGCATTATTTGTAGTAGTATCAGGAACAATCCAGCTTATGGTGTTATATCCGTTAGTAGTTCCATAGGCTGATTTAATTGATTTCCATGAGAGACCTTTATCAGGACTGAAATCTACATTAACCCGGCCAGCATTAATGCTGTACCAGTCAACTTCAGATTGATCTTTACCAATAAGATAACTTCCCTGGTTTGGATCTTTAATAGAGATGCCTGCTGGAGAAGGATTAAGTATAAATTTCTTACTGGTAAATGTCAACTGCTGACCATTGTTATAATTATAGGTCTGAATCAAAACCCGTGCATCTTTGGCAAAGGGCAAATTATTAGGTAAAGTAATATTGTAACTATTTTTACCAGGTTTGATGTTCAGACCCGTTGTATCATGAGTTCCAATAGGACTGCCCCCATTATTCAATGAAATTTGATTATTTCCATAAGCCAGATTAAAGCTATAATACCCGGTTACCGGTAACCCAACAATATTAAAGTCTATGGTCTGGTTGTTGCCTGCAGTCCAAATTGTACTGCTATCTGGATTAATTATGGTGATATAACCTGTATTTGCTGAAATTACAAAATTGCTCAAAGCGAGGAAGTTGGTATCATTGGAATTCCTGACACGCATAACTGAATTAGGAGCAAATCCGCCACTGACATAAGGAACGTCCCATCCAAGGCTATTATAGCCGTTATAGATCGACCAATCCTTGTACAATGAATTCCATGTAACTCCGCCATCGATGCTGTAATCGATATCAACACTGTCGATTGAAGTGGAATACCAGTTAATTGAGCCTCTTGATCCTGAAATAATATAACCATCATTAACAGAAGGATTATAAATGTTCAATTGAGGAGCGCCTGCAGTAACGGTAAATGTTGTATCAGAAATAGCCGTCAGGTTGTCTAACTGAACTTTTATAAGATAATAAGGCGTGGCTTCTGATTGGATTTGCCACAGATAATAATTTATACCTTTTAAAGTTTGCTGCGATTTACCCAATTGGTTCCATGAATAACCGGCATCGAAAGAATAAAACAAATTAGCGCTATGAGTATTATTACCGGTATAATTAAATTTAATAAAATATGATTTCCCTGCCTGATATGATTCGCCTCCGTTAGGGGTAATCATTGATAATACAGGTGTAATGTTACTTACCGTAAACGGTTTGCT
>Ga0265323_10000282_pt1 | contig 29497 bp, 18 predicted proteins | sample 41225metaG_FD_193580 | JGI IMG/M metagenome (GOLD analysis project Ga0265323, IMG submission 193580) | Rhizosphere microbial communities from Carex aquatilis grown in University of Washington, Seatle, WA, United States - 4-12-25 metaG | ecosystem: Host-associated > Plants > Roots > Rhizosphere...
GGCGAGAGTGCGGCCAAGGGCATTGTCATCCTCATCGACCAACTGTTTGCGGTGGACGGCCCAGGCGCGCGCGCGAAACTGCGACTTGGCCGCGCGGGATGCGCTGCGCCAGGAGCAAGCCGGGCCGCTGCCGGCTACGATCCGGCAGGCGATCGAGGCGGCTCGCGGGGAGGCGTTGCCCGCAAGCAAGTTGGGCGCCGTGATCGCCTGCACGCTGGGGCTGTGGGAGAGACTGACGCGCTTCATGGACTATCCCGAGATGGAACTCAGCACCAACCTGGCGGAGAATTCGATGCTGCCGGCGGCTACTGATTCCGGCCCGCGACTACCTGGCCGCCGTGCTGCCCGGCTTCGCTGATGGGAGCATCCAGCCAGTGGCGGCGCTCACTCCCGCAGCCTGGGCCGCCAACCACCGGTAGCACACCGCCGCATGCGTATCAACCCTGCGGTTGCTCTGACGCTTACGCTTGAACTGCAGATTCGTAAAACGAAAGCCAGGAAGGGGGATGATGTGCCTGGCAGGGGTGGCGCAGCCTGGAATTTGTGCGCATCGCACAAATTCCGAACGGAAACAAAGGACTTAGGAGCCGGTTTTGTGCGCTCGCACAAAAAACAGGCCTTCTGCCTCTCGATGGGATCCCCGGCAAAGACCTCCGGCGCTTTCTCCCGGCCACCGGCCGGCTCGGCTTCCAGTCACTTCGGCTGAAACTTGAAATCGGAAACTGCGACCTCGTCGTTCCCCTGGACCAGGAACCCGAACTTGCCCTGGGTGAAATCGCGGCCTGCCTCCACAAAGGTATCGAGTACTTTCCAGTCGTCGCCCACGCGCAGTTTCTGCACCAGACGATCCGGCGACACCTCGATTTGAATGGTGGCTGTCTTCTGATTTCCGAGATTGTCCGGCACCTTGACCCGCTCCAGCCGCTTGCCCTTCTCGACGACTCCGGCCCAGAAGTTCTTGCGATCCAGTTCGTAGAGCAGGTAGGTCCTGGCATCGAGATACTGGACGCACCAGCGGACCTGGCCGGATCGGCCCCCGCCCTTCACCAGCTCCACGGTAAACGTGAATATGCCCTTGGGCGGCAGTTTGTAGGGCACGAATCCGCCACCTTTGTGAGCCCAAATGTCGCCGTCCTTTTTCCAGGCCTGCGCGTTCTCGAAATCCGCCATTCCGCCGGCCGCGGCAGGTGGAGGCGCGGCCGGCTTCTCAGCAGCGAGGGTGAAGCCCAGATCACGCGTCTCGCCGGCTGCCAGTTGGACGCGCGTTGTCGATTCGGAGAATCCCGGCGCCTTTGCCGAAAACGAGTAACTCCCTGCGGGTAACTCAATCTGGTTCTCGCGGACCTCGTGTGACTCGGTTTCGTCACCGCGGCGGTATGCAATGGCCGCCGCTGCGGGATTGCGGGTGAGCCGGACAGTAGCGTTGGCGGCAGCCAACACCACGTCGGCATCCGCCAGCACCACGGCCTGACCCGCATTGAACGATCGCTGCAGCCGCTTGGGCACATACTGTTCGCGCCGCAGCTCGATGGCGTGGTCGCCCGGACGGATGTTGCCAAGGCTAAATGATCCGTCAGGCGCTACCGTGCCGGCGCTTTTCTGATCGACGATCACCTCGGTGCCGGCCGCCGCGCCGTGGATTTGCAGGGATCCGAATTGCGGCTGCGGTTTCAGGTCGAACTGCACACGAACTTCCGAGCCCTTCTTTACTTCCACGGTTTGCGCGGGCGCGTCAAGAAAGCCGCTTTTGGCCACCCGTACAGCGACCTTTCCGAGCGTCTGCACGCGCAACTGGCCGCGCAGGGTGCCCCGGCGGTATTCCTTATCGTTCAGAAACACACGCACGTCGTCCTGTCCTGCGGAAACGATCAGCGTGCCCGCATTGACGTCCGTTTTCAGAAATGCAGTCAGCATGGGCGCGGAGCCGAAACTCTCGCTCATGTTGCGCTGATCCCCGCCCTCGCCTACCACGATCTCATTCACACCCGGCTGGAAACTCGTGAGATCCGTTCCGGCCGGGCCGGCATCGCCCTGCGCCTGGCCGTTGACCGCCAGCTTCCAGGGGCCGGCGTTAGTCACGACACGCGCCTGCTTTCCGAAGCTGGCGACCAGCATCGCAACCAGATTCTGCGCGTTCACCGGGCCGGCAACAACCGGCATTCGGGCATCGGCGATCTCAAAGGAAAACGAGACGCTTCCGTTCTGTCCTGTGACTTTCACGGTATGGGCGCCCGGGGCTACCTTGTCGAGGATGAATTGACCTTCCTGAAGCTCGGCCGGCGGCTGACCGTCGACCACGACGCTCGCGTGATCCAGATCGGTCAGCAGGCGCACCGATTGTGCCTGTGGCTGAAGCGTCAGGCTGACCGCCGCCGGCTGCCGGGCCCTCACGGTGACGGCGCCCGCCGCGGGCTCGAATCCGTTCAGAGACGCGGCAATCCGGTAAGTGCCCGGCACCAGCGCCAACTTGCAGTTGGACGTGCAAGTCGTGTCGGTGCTGCGGCCAGGAACGGACTGTTCCCCGGTAACCCTCACGGACGCGCCCGTTGGAGCGGTGGTAATCCCGACTTCGACGGCCGCCTGGCTGCGCGCCGCGTTGTTGTGAGCTTGATACAGCGCCCCGGAAATGAGTGCCAGGAGCACCAGAACGCCGGCCGACGATCCGACCACCAATGCGCGCTTCCGGGTGCGCCCGGTACGCGCCGGCGCCGTCGGGCGAGCCGGACGCTGCGGCGGAGGTTGTTCCCGAGGAGCCGAGTTGGCCGGTGGGGGCGGCTGCGGCAATACCGCCGCGTCAGGCGCCGCCCGCTCATCTGCCACGGTATCCGGCAGGGGAGCCGGCGATGCAGGCGGTTGTGCCGGCGGATCGTGAAGTAGCGGCGGGGCACTCTCCCGAGCCTTGAGCAGTAAGCCGCGCGCCATCATGCGCTGCTTGACTTCATTTGCGGCGAGCTGTACCTCGAAATCGCCAGCGAAGGCCTGGATGATTTCGTTCAGCCGGGAATAGAGCGCCTTCATCCCGGCAAGCTCGGTTGCTAACTGGGCCTGCACATCGAGCCACTTGAGCTCGTCGTGAGGACTAACGTCTTCCATGTCCACACTGCCTATCCTACACCTACTCGGAATCCGCTCCGATACTACCGAAAGGCCACGTCGAGCCCCTTCCTTTTGGGGGCTGCAGCGACCGGCTCAGGTAAACCCCTGCAAGGGGCCTTGCCTGCCTCTGCCAGGGGGATGAATTGTCCAGACGCTGCCGACTTTGGCTCTCCTGATGCTAACTCATTGATTCTCGTGTGGTTATACAACGAATGGGCGCGCCGGGGCTCTGTGTTGTTGATCGGACCAAGCCGGAATCTTCATGAGAGGCCTAGAGGACCTGGGGGGATTTGGAGCGCCGCCGCGGATTTGAACCGCGCACACCGGGTTTGCAGTTCGGCCGCCCGAACCCGCGCTGCGGGAACGAAGCCACCCGTTGGTCGGGCCGGTGCCAGTGGCCGGTTTTTAGCGACTGGGGACGGGCGATCTCCAGATCTGACCGGAGGCTCTTCAGCGGATAGGCGACCACACGCCGGGCGGACCGCAGGACGATAACGTCTATCGTGCCCCATTCCATGGAGGGGAGGTTCAGGGGAGCAAGGTTGAGGGGCGCGATAAACCTCGCCATCACTCATGCGTGCCCATGGCTCGACAATCTGCTCTGTACGAGTCGTGCGTCAAGCGCTCTGAACGGCCGCGCCCCGTGACTGGCCGGCGCCACATGCCTTGTAACCTTCGAATCGTCGCCTAACTGCAACAGGATGTGGCCTTCGATATCGAGGACAAGGGTCCGGCGGTCGTCTCAGTTTTCGGAAGGCCTCTCTATATGGTCGATCACCAACACGTCCACGGGCCCCTTGGCCGGCACCAGTTTTAAGCCGAGTTGTTTCTGAACAGCTTGAAATATGCCGGGAGCGTCTGAAGCCACAACGGCGTCGGACGCGCCAGGATCGGCCGTGACCGGTTGAGGCGCCGCGGAATCATCGGGCGAAAATACGAGGTGTATCTCGAAGTAACTCGCAATGCCGGTCTTGTCCACAACGGGCCGATCCAGAATCATGCCCAGCATGCCGGCCAACATCGAAAGCGTGCCACCCTCGATATCAATCCCTCGCGGAGCCACCATGTTCTTGCAACGGTGCTCGCCGTCCGCCAGCAGGGGTAAGGGACGACCCATGACCACGGGTGTACAGCTTCCGTCCTGGAGCGGTTTCAACTTTGGAGAGCCTTTACCCAAAGCGAGTTCATAGACGGGTCCTTGCCTGGTCTCGCGATGAATCTTGAGCTTGAACCGGTCTTCGAGAATTGTCTGCATCATGGGGCCTTGCATCATCAATATGCTCGGTTGACCGTCCGCTTTGGCGTCAATATCGAACCTTTCCGAATGGATCCAACCCGGGCCACCCTCGATGGGGATCATTTTCATGGACGTCAATCGGCCGCTTGCATACCTGTTGTACGCGACCTGAATCATGCCGACGTTATCGGTGTTGGCCAGAACGCCACAGCCGATGCTCAGCCTTCCCGGCGATGAGCCGCCGCCATAGGTCGGCACGCCGTCGCCCGGCTTCGCAACGCTCGGCTTACATGGCTTGATGGAGACCACGTCGAAACGCGGGCGCGCCGCGGGCTCCGCAGTTGGCTGCGGTTCGGGAGCCTTGACCGGAGCTTGTGCGGTATTCGCTTGCGCCAACTGAACCGGCGGCCGGAGCAGCGCCGGGGAGGCCGATTGCGGCGCGTGCGCCGGCGCTGGCTGAACGGGAACGGCCTGCGTAAAACCGATGGCCGCGAGAGGAAGCGCCGCTATCAGCGCCAGAAACAACGCGCCGACTACTCCCGTGCCCGCCACCGTGTCGCGCCGCAGCTCCGTGTCGAGCAGCGCATATAGCCGCCGCTTCAGGCAACTCCGATGCGCAATTCCAACCGCAATCAAAGGGGCAATTTCGGGGCGGGCATCCCAATCCAGCAACAATTTCGCGTAGGACGAAGGTTTTCCACCCGCCGCCAGGACAAAGTTATCGCACGCCAGCTCCTGCTCTTCGCGCAATTGCCGCAACACGATCCACACCAGAGGCTGAAACCAAATCAACGCGCGTGCGATCTCCGCCAGACCGCGCATCAGAAAGTCGTGCGCCCGAATGTGGGCCAGTTCGTGGCGAATCACCGCATCGCGGCTTTCCGCCGGCAACTCTGCGAAGCCCGCCGGGACCAGAATGATGGGCCGCAGGATTCCCCAAGTCACGGGCGCACCAATCGCATCGTTTCTCGACAGCCGAACGCGTCGGCCGAACCGCCCCACACTCGCGAGTAGCCCGGCGTCCGTCACCGCATCCGACGCCTTTCGTAACCGGTAAAGCCCGCGCAAATTGATGGCAAATCGCGTCAGCAGCGTGGCCGCGCCGGCGAACCAGATCAAGGGAATCAGCCAGGCGTTGAGGTCGATTCGGCGAGATGAAGTTTGGGGCGGCATCCGCCGGCCAACCGGCGCTGTTAGTTCCGTAGCATCGTCGACCATCGGCGAACTCAGCGATGACTCGGCCACAGGTGCGGGCGCAGGGCGCTGGAAGTGGAACCAGAGCGGCGTCACCGCTGTCCAGCGTGGCAGCATAGGTGTCGCTGCCGCTGCGACAAACATGGCGACGATGGTGGTGGAGAACACCAGCCGGCGCAGATCCGCCGATTTGTTCCTCAGCATCCGGCTTATGCAAAGCGCAGCGCCCAGCGCGATGCCGGATTTCCAGAACACTGCAAACAAGACGGGACGAAATTCAAACGGCGTAGTCATCGACCCTCCTTTTCGCGCCGGGCAATCAGCGCCGACAGTTGATCTCTTTCCTGAGCAGACAGCTCCTCGCCGGACATCTCCAGTAGCGCAGACGCGGCAGCCATTGGCGACCCCTGGAAAAATGTGGATACGAGCTGCCGCAGAGCCGACTGCCGCGCCTTTGCCGGAGCGATCGCGGGCGTGTAGACGTAGCGCATCCCGTCCCGTTTGTGGCGGACGTGTCCCTTCTCCTCCAGTAGGGTCAGCATTCCGCGAACGGCGGAATAGCTGGGCGGGTCAGGCAGTTCCGCCAAGACTTCCGCTACGCCCGCCTGTCCAAGCCGATAGAGAACCTCCACGATCTGGCGCTCCCTGCGGCCGAGTTGAGTTCCGATGTCTTCATTCATCCAAAACCTCTCCGGAGTGCTATTGCACTAGCAACTGCTAGTACACTAGCATAACTCCGCAAGGGTGGTCAAGCGAAAAACATCGACAGGGATGATCCTCCCTGACGGCAAGGTGTTGATCTGAGCCACTCGGCGTCTGAGCGCCTGCGGATTCCGAGGGGTGGCGATCACGATTCCGAAGCGGGTTCGAGTCCTTGATCGGGTTACCGATTCACTGGGTGGCTCCAGAGAGATTCTCTTAAGCGTGCGTTATGAAATCAACCACGTAGCGGAGATTCGGAGCAGCAATAACTGGCTCCCCATCGTGGACGGGTTTCGAACTTTCGCGGTCCGTCCACCGCCGGCGGTCAGGGCGGCCTTCCAACAGATTCAATAGCTTGCGGTTTCTTGAGCACCCTGGGGAGACCCGGACCCTTACGGCAGCTCATTTCCAGGCCGCTGGTCGCATGAATGGGAAGCGCTGCACCTGCTTGACACGCCAAGCGCTGCGGAATAACATTGTTATCACTATGCGGGCTGTACACGTAAGCATTCGACAGATAGGCAACTCCCAAGGAGTTGTCATCCCCAAACCGGTACTTGCGCAACTGGGTCTGGACCGCAAGGCGGGAGCGGAAATGACGATCGAGGACGGTGCACTTGTGTTGCGCAGGCCCGCGAGTCCGGCACGCACCGGTTGGGCCGAGGCTGCCAGGAGAATCGCCGAGGCTGGTAACGACGAACTCGTGATGGGCGAATTTGGTAATGCGGAGGATTCGGAGTTGGTCTGGTGACGCGTGGAGAGATTTGGCTCGTGAATCTTGATCCTACTGTCGGGAGTGAAATCAGGAAGACGCGCCCGTGTGTCGTAGTGTCCCCGGCCGAAATGCACGATCATCTGCGCACAGTACTCGTCGCACCCATGACGACGGCGGGTTGCGAAGCGCCGTTTCGGATTCGCGTCACTCATGGTGGCCGAAAGGGTTTGATCCTGCTCGATCAGGTTCGTGCCGTGGACAAGACCCGGCTGGCGAAGAAACTGGGAGTGGTCTCGGCAAAGACGCTCACCGCCACCTTGAAGCTGCTGCAAGAAGTATTCGCGGAATGAGATTCCTCCACTGGAGTTGGCTCCCCATCGATGGCGAGTTTCGAACGTTTCCGGCCTGAAATGCTCTCCGCTCGAACCACAATAATGCGGGCGCTTCCTGCTATTTAGTGGCTTCCGGGGCCAGGTCGAGGCCGCCGCAGTGGAAGTAGATCGCCCGGACGAAGTGTTTCTGGTTCCGAAAGCCTCGGGCAGCGTACTTCACCCATTGGATCTTGGCGTTGAGGGATTCGCTGGTCGCGTTGGTGATGTGGTGGCGTAAGTACGTGATGACGTTCTCGAACCGCCGCTTGAGCATTCGCGCCACCTCGATCATAGGTTGCAGCCGGCTCCGCACGGCCCAGCCGCGCCACCAGCGAAAATGCTTCCTCGCCGGGCGTTCCTAGATGTAGCTGTACAGCGCCATGGCCGTCTCCTTCAGCGCCCAGGCCCGCGCGGTTTTCAGTTCGCTGTTTCTGAGTGCGGCGAATTCCTTGCGGTCCTCGCCTCCATCGGAGCCGGATTCCGCAGCCAGTCGTAACGCGTCCCCGCCAAGCGATCATCTCCCGCGGCCTTCAGAGTCTTGTTCTCCTTGCGTCGCATCTTGTCCACGGCGTCACCCAAGTGCTTGGCCACGTGAAATTTGTCGAAGACGATCTTGCCGTCCGCCTCCGGCACGTGCTCCCGCACCGATGTCAGGTAGGGGTCCCACATGTCCATCGCCACCGCCTCGATGACGCCGATCTGCTCCTCGGTCAGCGTTTCCCGGAAACCAAGCAGGGTGCTCTGCTTGAGGTCTTCGGCCACGTGCAGGACTCGCCCTCGAACCAGGTCATTCACCAGCGTCAGGTAGCTGTGCCCCTTCCGGAACGCCTTCTCGTCCACACCGATCTGGCTCACCAGTTCGGCTCGCCGGCGAACGTCCAGGCGGAAACCCACGGATCGGGATCGGGGTGGTAAACGCTGCTGTGTCACGCGCGATTTCTCCTGGACCTCAAGAGTACGGTTCGCACGTGAAGCGTCCACGGTATTGTGGATACTGTTGAACGCTGGCTCAGGCTGCTCCGTCACTCCATTGAGATCGTAGGGGACGGCTACCCCGCCCCTTGCGAAGTCCACGTTCCGAGTGAGACGCGTTGGGAGTTGCAGGTTCCGCAATGGGCCCATGGGCGGCGGGCGGAAATTTTGGAGCACATCGCTGAACTCTTTGGCGCTGACATCGGGGGGCGTGTTCAGTTTAGGGATGCTCATGAGGTAGATCGAGCCAATTCTTGAATCCCAAGGGACGAACTGATGAGAGAGTCCAACAGGGCGATGCGGCGAGCGCTCGGAATACCTAAAGTTTCTTCGTTGAGCTAGAAGTCGAACCTGAAATCAAAGGACTTAGCCTTCTATGCTGCAGGGCGCCTCAGTGTTTTCAGTAGGTTGAGCTTTGGCTCCCGGTGGTGGACGCGTTTCGAACTCTGGCCACTTCCGCCCCCTCGCCATCGTGCGCCGGAAACTGTACGATTCCGCCCCGGTTTGAATACCCTGTCGCGGGACCAGCCAAAGTGGCGTGATACAATTCTGGAATGCTCAGGAACCGGCAGCGGTTTGCCGGCGACCCAATACCTGACAAGTCGAGGGGATGAAGGTGATGGGATATACCAACGCCACACGTGCGATGACGGTATGTGGTTTCCTTCTGATCGCCGTTTTCGCTCCGCAAGCTCGGGCAGCGCTCATTTACGAGAACATCGGGGGGGCCGATCTCCTCTACGATACCTCGACCGGGGCGACCTGGACCCGCGACGCCGACATTTCCGGGCAAACGTTTACTTACCAGGGCGCCAACGCCTGGGCGGCCGGGTTGACGCTCGCAGGTTTGACTTGGGAGCTACCGGACGCGGCGCAGTTTACGTCGCTTTTCACGGATCTCGATCCCTACGGAGCGCCCGGGGTTCAGATCGATAAGTACGGTGCCAATGTCCTGTTCGGCCCCGGACCGAACGACTTCGCCCTCAACGTCCAAACTACGTACTGGACGAATACGGACCAGGTCGATTTCAACTTCTACTATGGTTACGCGGGCAGTCAGCCTGACGCGGACCTTTATGCGGCGTGGGCAGTGGCAACGCCGGAGCCCTCGTCATTCCTGTTGCTCTTTGCCAGCCTGATCGCGATCGCCTTCTTCCGCGTAGGGCGGCTGGTTGAATTCTCTCGTGCAACACGCTAAAGCCAGGCCGATGCCACGCAGGCACACTGAGCCCACGTTGCGTCCGGCAAGCTACGAAGCGTTCACCACTTCGCGGCTTCACCTCGTGGAGCACTTGCCGGGTTGCTGAGGGGGAAACTGCGGGTACGCCAGAGGTCGGGGAATAGGAAACCTGTGTAGCGTTGGGAAAATCCACAGCAATGAAGACGACTGCCGCGGAACGCACCATGTGGCGTGTTGTCTGCTGGTCGTGTGGGGAGTGGAGAAGTTGAATTGCCTCCCCATCATGGACGCGTTTCGAACACCCAAAGGCGGGTTTGGCATCCGCCGGCCTCACCATCGGCAATTGGGGCGTGCTGCTCGCTTTGCTGGATTCGAACCTGGGATGTGCCCAAATGCGAAGTTCAAAGATCGTGCGGATGACCGGAGGCCCGAACGCCTCTGTCCCAGGAAATCCGGGCTCAGCAGAAACGCAGGATGCCAGTTACCCGAACCTCTCGCATGCAACCTGAGAATGCGATCGGGATGGAAACTACAGACTCGGTGAAGGACACCAAGACTGTCCGGCTGAAAGCCGGCAGGATAGTCCAGCCCCAGGAATCCCACTGGTTCACGATTGCGCCATCCCGTCTCTCGCCTTGCTTGTGCCCGCAATCCGGACTAAGTCCCCCAGGGTTTCCGAGAATGCAATCGGCGGAACGTCCCGAAAAGCCAGAACGCGCGCGTCGTCCATGGACTCCGGCTCGTCGTACACGTAGCTGCCGGTCTCCACGCTCCCCAGTCTCACGAAGAACGCATTGCCGAGCGTGATGAAAGCGTCCATGCCCGCACCCATGTACATGTCTTCCAGTTCCACGAAAGCTTCGGCGCCGGAGGCCGGAAAGCGCTTGTGATAGAAACGGATGCCGCCCGCATCGCACACCGAGCCGCGCTGCCAGCCAAGCTTCTCCGCGCGGCCGCGAAATGTTAATGCGTTCAGCCCCGTGCCTTCGACTTCGGTGAATTGCCGCAAGGCGGCTTGATCTTCCTGGAAACGCACCACCGGCCGCGCGAGCTGCGGGAATGGCGGGATCACCGCGTAGTCCGCCAGATGCCCACTCCATTGCCCGAGCGACTCCTCGGACAATTCCAGAGGATGAACGATCCCGGTCGAGCCGGATCCGGGCAACTGGAACTCTTCGTCGTCGGCCGTCGTCAGCGTACGGTCCTCCATGGCGCGGAAGGTGGCCTTCAGGTTCCCTGCGCCGTCATACCAACCCCACACCAGGCGAACCGCGAAGGGAAACAGGACGGGGTGAGCGAGATACAGCTCTCTCCAGCGGTCCACCGGCCAACGCATCTGACCCACCATCAGCCCTTCCTGACGGGCTAGCTGGCCCTTCCATACCTCCTTCAGCGCGGCCTTCAGTTGCTTGACGGTTTCCACCAGATCGGCGGGTGCGGCCTTGGGCAGCGCCGCGGCTTTCTTCTTCGAGGCGGCATCGCGTAGGGCGAACTTGCCCTCCAGATCCACGTCCAGCTCGAACGCCTTGCCACCAACGGTTTCCGTGCGCGGCAATCCAAACGCCGGGACCACGCGGTCGCCCAACTCGCCGGCGGTGGTTCCCTGGGCCTCCGCGGCCGCCTCAAACGCCTCCGCCGCGGCCTTGCCGACATTCCGGAATTGCGTGGCGTAGCGGATACTCAATACGTTGACCGCCGAGAGCGCCGCCTGGCTCCCCATCAATGCCAGTGCCCGCACGGCGTACTCCGCCATCTTGCCGCGCGAACTCCGGGCCCACTCGGCGATCTGACGGTTCAGCACCCCGACCAGCCGGTCGTCTCCCAGAAGCGCGGCCAGCGCCAGCGCCCAGCGGTCGTCGGCCGATTGCGGTCCACCTAGGAAGTGGTTGAGGAAGCTCAAGGCGAAAGCGCCGCTGGTGGCCTTGTCGATCCGCGCGTAAACCGCTTTCGCCTCGATATCGGCGCTCATCTCTTTCGCGCGGGACTGGCGGTAGAGAAGGTAGCGCACCGCCGTCTCGTTCAGGCGGGCACCGTCCTGCCACTGCAACGGCGGATAGGCCTCCAGGCGGATCCAAGGCGCCGGCAGCGAGGCGATCTTGAGCAGCGAGCGCTCGATGCGCTTGCTGAGTTCCCCGGCCGTTAGCGGCCCCCGGGCCGACTCCAGCGCGAGGAGAATCCGGTCGCGCACCGCATCGTCGGTCTCCGTCTCGGCATGCGCTTCCAGCGCCCTCAGTGCCTCCAGGTCGCCGGATTGAAGCAAAATGCGGACGGCCGCGTCACGCTCCATGGCTTTGCGCGCTCCGAGCAGTTTCAGGGCGCGGGAAACCATGTCCACGCCCAGGCGCGAAACGCCGCGCAATGCGGCTTCCCGCACCGGGTTGCTCTTGTTGCCCAGCAGCTTCCACAGCGAATCGGCGAAAGCGGCGGTCCGCCACCTGGCGGCAATGGTCACGAACCCGGCCAGCGGCGCCGCGCCAGCCAGTTCGGTTTGGATGGTGCGCTCGACGGCTTCCTCTTCCAGGCCGAGATCGACCAGCCTGGCCGCCGTCGGAAGCCGGAGTTCGGGTAGCGGGAGATCCAGAGCGGCGCGCAGGATCGGCGCAGCTTCGGCTCCACCGCGTTCCACCACCGCCTTCAAGACGAACCCGCACCGGTGAGGATTGCACAGCCACACCTTGAGCGCTTCGACGTATTCCGGCTTGCCCTGCCTGACCACCGCCGCTGCGATGTCCCCCAAGGCGGAGCGTTCGAACAGGGCGGATGGGTCCTGCAGGATCTTCAAGGCATACTTGTGAACCGGCTCCCGAAATGCCTGCGGCTGCACCTGTGCGAGGCTGAAGCCGAGGGCTAGCTTCGTGGCCGCGGCGTCATCGTGAATCACGGCGCGGAGCTTGGCGGGATGCCGCTTCGCAGTGTTTTCCGGGCAGTTGTCGAGTGCATTCCAGGTGAGGAACAGCGGCTCGACGAAGCGCGTCCCGGTGGACTCCAGCAGCGCGAGGCAGGCTCGTTCGGGAATCCGGCCCTGGGGATGGGCCACGATCACCGGGCCAACCACTTCCAGGCGTTGCGGGCATTGCCGCCGGAGGAACTCCACCAAACGGAGCAGGCCTTCCCCGGCCGGGATGTGCGTGCGCCGGACCCCGCGCAGCAGGTCCTCGTCCGTCTGCGCCAGCAGCCAGCGGCCGGCGCTGGTCGGCTCTCCGTCCGCCCGCTCCAAGGGGAACCTGTCAACGATCGCCTCGATCAGCTCGGGAGTCTCCCGCCCCGCTCTGGAGAAGGCTTCCACGAGGATCGACTGACAGTACTCTTCTCCCTCGCCCCGGAGCATGAACGGCCCGAGCCACTTCCCGAGATCGAAGTACTGGGCAAACCGCGCCAACACCTCGACCAGGCGCCACCCCGGATCGTCGATTGCGGACGGCGCCGGCAACAGGGAGACCACCGGGCTGTCAAACTGTTCGCCGATGTCGCCGGCATCGAGGGCCGGAATCTGCTGCCGAAAGGTCTCCGAACCGGTCGCGATGAACTCGAGCGCTGTCCGCTGCCTGGGCTGGTACTGCCAGGCCGCCAACAGTTTCTCAGCGGCTTGAATGATCAGGCTCATAGATTAAAAGGGTACCTTGTCTTTCCAGTTCGGGTCATAGCCGGTGCCCGCCGCCGCGATGGCGCGCAGATCGTGCCAGCACTCGCTCAGCAGCACGCGCGGCACCTGCGAGAGGGGAACATGCTGCCCGTCCCTCAAGAACTGCATTTCCGTCAGCACCACGGGTTTGTCTTCGCCCGGCATGTCCATGCCGGAGAACTCCAGCTCCACGTTCAGCGAAAGCCCGGCGAGCCGCTTCGTGTAGGTCGAGAAAAACGGCCCGTCCACCAGTTCGCCGCGCTGATATCCGAACCTGGCCGCCAGGTTGCGCAGAGCGAAGAACCCCACCGAGTGGCCTTCGAAATCGCGCAGTACATCGGCATCGGGCCCGGATGGCCCACAGAGCGCGCGATCGAGTTGCGGGAACAGCGGCGCCACTTCGTAATCCGCCAGATGCCGCAACCACTCCCCGGCATCGGCTGGACCGTAGGCAATGCGCACCTGCCGATCCGGGCTCAGCTCCACCTGCCCGTCGCGGGCGCCGCTGAGGGTCCCATCGTCGAGGGGGCGGAACGTCACCGCCGGCGCATCGGCGGTTTCCCAAATCAGGCGCTGGCACAACCGCCCGGCGACGGGGTGGCCGAAGAGCAGATCGCGCAACTCCGCCATCCGCCAGACCCGCTCGCAGCACATCGCTTCGTAGAGCCGCTCGGTCTGCTGCCTGACGATGTTGCGGATGGCTTTCTTCGTCCCCGCGAAAGTCTCCTTTGCCTGGCGGTAGAGCGCTTCGTCGTCGCTCCTGATCTGCGCCGGAAAGTCCTTGAGCGGCTTACCATCGGCAGAGCGCACCTCCACCGTTAGTTGCGGCGTAAGCGTGAGAACCAGGCGGCGGCCGCCCAGATTCAACTCCTGATCGGGTCCGTCGTCGAAGCCCGCGGCGGGAATGGTGCGGTCGCCCAACTGGTCCATGCTCCAGCCCTTCCAGGCCGCCAGTTCGAGGCACAGCGCTTCGGCCTCTTCGCGAATGCCGGCGGTGCGAAAACGGCGCGCGGTAGAGAGCAGCAACTGCGTGGCCGGCGCGGAATCCATCCATGGCAGGATGCCCAGCAGCGCGCGGCACTGGGCGGCGCGGTATCCGTACCACTTCTTCAGGTATTCCGACACCACCGGCACGGCGCCATCACCGCAGCACGCGGCGGCGATGGCCAGGATGCCCTTCTCCCGGATCGCCGAGGTGGACGGGTGGGGCGGGCTGGCGGCTACCGGCCCAGTCATGGCCATGGCCACCAGTTTCAGCAGCAGCCCGGGCTGATTGGGCGTCTGCGGCACGGCCGTGGGCGCGTGTGCCGGCGCCGGCATCGTCACCACCTGGCCGCCTGGCACCTTGTCGCCGACGTCGCGGGCGATCCACGCATTCAGAATGAACCGGCCCACAGCCGCGCGCTCCGCCCCGCGCCACAGCGCGCAGTACCGCCGCAGGTCGGGGCTCGGTCTGGGAGTGGCCAGCTTGCACGCGCGAATCAGCAGCCCGGTGAGGATCGCCGGATCCACCCGAGCGCCGCCATCTTCCCAATGCACCTCGGGCAGTTTCGCAATCGGAAACCAGGCCAGCGCGGGCGGCACGCCCTTGGCCGCGACGGCCTGGCACTCGGCGAGCAGGTTCTCGCGATCCAGCAAATCGCCGATGGGCGTTCCCAGGCGTTCCAGAGCCACCAGCAGTGAATCCTTCGAGGCCCCTGGCTTCTCTTTGCGAAAGGCCGCCAGGATTTCCGGCACGGCATCGCGCCGCCGGCGGTCGGCCAGCCAGTGCGCCGCATTGGCCCGCGTATGCGCCTTCCCGCCACCGAGCGCCCGGATGAGCCGCTCGTCCAGGCCGGGCAGCTTTGCCAGGATGCTCTTAGCCAGCGCCCGCTCGCCATCGGCCTCGCCGGTTGCCAACTCCCACAATCGGGGCAGCAACTGGGGCGGGACCTCCGGCAAATGCTCCAGCATGCGGAAGACGCCGTCAGCGGCGTACCGCCAGGGAGGCGAGGGGCGCACGCGGAGAAAGCTCTCCAGGATGTCGACGTGCTGCGTCAGATACGGCGCCACCAGCTCCGAAGGCCAATCGAGGAAGATGCCCTCGCGTTCGGCCATCGAGAGCGCGATGCTGCGGTCGTCGATGCCGAGCGCGCGCAGGACGGCGGCCAGATCGGGCAGTGTGAAAGACCGCCGGCGCCGGAACCGGTCCAGGATCTCTCCGGCCGGGCGCAGGAAAGAAAAGTACCCGCCCAGAGAGTCCATAGCACGCAGCCGGCCATTCAGCAGGAGGAGCCGGACCACGTGGATCAGTTCCAGGCCGGGGGCATCGGCGAACGCGCCTTCCGCCTCTTTCATCCCTTCAAAGCCGAGCCCGAACATGCCGGGCATCTCGGGGCTTGGCTTCGTCAGGGTTTCCAGAGCGTGAATGCAATTCTGAATGTCCGCCTCGTCCAAACCGCGCGCGGAGACCGTTCGCACGAGCTTCACCTCCGCGAGCGCGCGGTTCTGTGCTGCCACAAGGCCGCGAAACGCCTCCCGCGCCTCGGCGGAGAGTGGAACGTGCATCGGCACTGGCACCGGAGCGGGCGGCGCGGTGGCGGGCGGACCGTAAAAACTCGCCATCAGTTCAAGGGCCTGGCCGCGTCGCTTGCCCGGGCCTTCGCCGGCGATTCGTTCCAGCTCCGCCCGCACGGCGTCCTTGATCCGGACCAGCAGCGCTTCGGCGGCGTCGCGAACCGTCTTGGCGCTGCCGGTTGCGAACTCCAAAAGCTGAGTGCGGAACGGCTCCGGATCGCATTCCGTCTGCCGCAGCCATTCGAGAACCGGAACCCTGTCCGGCGCGGCGGCATTGCGCAGAAAGTCGCGAATCAACTCCGCGTGCCGCGCGAGCAGTTTGCCGTAATCGCCGGTCTTCGCCAGATTCTGCACGGCCAGCAACGGCTGGCACTCCTGGTACGTCCGGGCGCCGCGCATCAATTTCAACAAGGGCCGCACCAGCAGTTCCTCCGCCAGTCCCTCGCTTTCGAGCATCGCCGCCAACTGCGCGGACGCGATCAGGGGCACGCCCCTGCCTGGCGCGTATTGCAGGTGATTGCTGCAGTGGCCCAGCCAGCTATCCAGCCACGGCGCCTCCGGCCAAAGCGTGGAACCCGCGCCCATCACGCCGATCCCCTCGTCCGCCGCGCGGTAGACGCGCGCCAGGCGCACCAGTAAGCGCGGGTCGTCCAGATCGACCAACCGGCCGAGCAGCTTGTGGATGTTCTCGTACTCCGGATTGGCGGGACCCGGCCGGGCGGGACTCCAACGCGCGATCACCCCCCACTTGCGGATCGAGCCGAGCACGCCCTCCTCCGTCCCGCGGAGCACGTACTGCGCCGCCTGGTTCCCGAGTTGCCCGCTGAACGCGTGCCGGCCCAAATGCTGCGCCAACAAGCTGGCCTGCGCGTCCGAAACCCTGTCGTAGAGGCTCATCCCGGAATGCTCCTGAGCGGCGCCAGCGCGCTTTCCACAACATCCAATCGCCGCGCCAGCGAGATAACATAATAACCCTGCAACAGCGCGGTGGCGGCGCATCCGCGTGCTTCCGGCGAAGGCTCGCGATGCGCCCGCGCGATTGCCAGGCACACCCTGCGCAGATTCGCCGCCGGAGTTCGCAGAAACAATGCCTCGCAGCGGGCGGCGTTCTCTTCATAGCGCGCCCCGTCGCGGGCGGCCGCCAGGCCGGTCTCGGCGGTTTGCTCCATGTCGGCCATCGCAGCGTTCAGTATCCCGCCGGCAGCTGGAGTGGCCGCGCCGCCCGGCTCCGGCTCGTCGTCGGCCCAGTCCCCTACGGCGTCGTCGGCCGGAGCGGGCGCGCCCGCGCGGTCCGGGTCCTCCGCCAGCGTCAGGCACCAGACGCGCCCGCCATCGATCACGCTCACCGGCTCCACGCACAGCGCGGCATCCACCAGCCGCAACAGTCCCAGAACCAGCGCGCCCCCGGCTGGCGTGTAGGCTTCCAGGGCCCGCACCGCCGCAGCGGTCTCCTCTGTGTAGGGCAGCAGCAACGGCAGGCTGTGGCCCGAATCGTCCATGAGCGGCCTCGACAGGCGCTGATGCACCTCATCGAACTGCGCCGCGCCCCACCGCGCCGGCCGCAGGACCACCGTTTCCAACTGCTCGTCGAACTCGCCGATTCCGCCGCCGAACAGCGCCAGGGCGCGCTCGCGCAGTTCCCACCAGTTCCCGATGGCCGGCAGCGTCCCGGCTGGCGTAGCGCCGGCCGCGAAGGCGGTGGTGGACGGGCGGCCCGAAAGCCGCCCCGCGGCCGAGCGCCACGCGCCGGATACGCGCAGCCTGCTGCCGGAGGCTTCGCGCGGGCTGCCGATGCCGTCCCACGGGCCGCCGCCATCGAACACGCCTTTGGGCGAAAAGCCCGCGGCTCCCACCGGACGCGCCGCGCTCCAGGTGCACCAGCGGCGCGTCAGCGGCTCCCAGAAGTATACCGTCAACCCGGTGTAGCCGCTGCGGGTGCGCCATTGCCGCGCGCCAGCGCCGAACAGTTCGCATGCCGCCAGGGGCAGGTAGCGGCTGCGGTGCTGCCCCACCAGCCCTGGTTTCGGATTCGCCAGCGCGCACGCCAGCGCTTCTACTTTTGCCGCCAGCGCCAGCAGATTGGGAATCGAGGACTGCCCGTCGCGCCGCACGTGCAGCACGGCTTCCGCGGCCAGCGCGGCCAGCAGGCGCTCCATGCGCGGCAGGTCCGCCGCGTGCGCGGAAACCGAGAGAGTCTGCAGCCGCTCCACGGTGGCGCCGGACACCCGCGAGAGCCCGATCGAGACCATTTCGCGCACCAGCCGGCGGGCCGCTGCCCGCAGTTCCTCGCAACTGCGCACCACGCCGTCGGCGGCCGCGGCTTCCGGCCCCACGGGCGGGATGGTCAGGCGGCCTTCGCGCGCCAGAAATCCGGCCACGGCGATGACGCGGTGCTCACAGGGCGAAGGCTCGCGGCAGGAGCACAGCATGCCCGCCAGGCCCGCGCCAGTCACCCAGCGGCAGCGCACGCTCAACACCGGCAGGGTGATGGCCGGCGCATCGCCATCGCCGATCTCCACCGCCATACCCGCCGACAGCGCGCGTTCCGCCGCGCGATAGAGCGCCTTGCCCGCCCACGCTTCGAGGGCCGCTTCGTCCAGATCGAGCAACTCCTCGCGAGCCGTCGCCGGCGGCGCCACACGCGGCGCGTTCTCCCGCAGAAAGATCAGGGCCGCCAGCACGTGCCGGCAGATACCCGCCGCCGGGCAGTCGCAGCGGCATTGCGCGGGCAGCGCGGCCAGCGTCACCGTCTGTCCGCCAATCCGCACCGCTGCCGAATCGCCCTCCACCTGCAGGAGCGGCGCGGCACCCTCCAGGTCCTTGCGGGCGCGGCGCACCAGGCCCGTATTGGCCAACTGCGCCAGCACTTCGTCGTCCATGCCCTGGAGGACGCGGCTAAGCTGCGCTACCCGATGATGCTGCCAATCCATTCCGCCAGTCTCCGCGGCGTCACCGCCGCCACCTCGGCGCCCGCATCCACGCACTGTTGCGCCATCTCCTTGTGATAAGACGGCTGGGCGTCGCTGCTCAGCGCCGCCAGGCCGATCACCCGCACGCCGCTCTCCCGCAACCGGCGCACGGCCGCCACCAGCCCGGCCGGCGATCCGCCTTCCCGGAAATCCGTGACCAGCACCAGGACAGTCCGGCTCGGCGCGGCCACCAGCGTTTCGCAATAGCAAAGTGCTTTGTGGATGTCGGTGCCGCCCCCGAGCTGCACCGAGAGCAGTAGCTCCACCGGGTCGCCGGCTTCGTCGCTCAGGTCCACCACCGCCGTGTCGAACGCCACGAAGCTGAGGCGCAGCGACGGCAGGCCGTGGAAGATTCCGGCCATCACCGCGCTGTGGATCACCGAATCCAGCATGGAGCCGCTGGTATCCACGCACAGGATGATGTGCCACGGGTTGGTGCGGTGCACGCGGGAGAAGAAATGCAGCCGCTCCAGCGCCAGCGTGCGCCGCTCGGGGTCGTAGTTCTTCAGATTGGCGTGGATGGTGCGGACCCAATCCAGGTTCCTGTAGATCTTAAGCCGGGTGCGCCGAATCTTGTTCAGGCGCCCCCAGAGCGTTTGGCGGACCTCTCGCGCCAGCCGGCGCCGCAGATCCACCACCACCTGGCGAATCAGCCGGTGGGCCAGTTCCAGTACCTCGCCCTGCATCGCGCCGCGAAACGTGAGCAGCGTCTTCAGCAGGTCGAAGCTGGGCTGCATCTGTTCGAGGACCTGCTTGTCCGTCACCAGTTCCTTCATCTGGTAGCGGTCGAGCGCGTGCCGCTGAATGACCTCGCAGGTCTCGGAGGGAAACAGCTCCCGCACCGAGCGGATCCACTCGGGCACCTGAAAGACGCTGGCTTCGCGGCCGCCCTCGGGGTTCCCGTCGCCACCGCGCACGCCGCGGCCGCGGTACTCGCGCCCGTAGAGGTAGTTGAGTGCGCGGTCCATGTCCTGGTATCCGCCGCCTCCCAGACACAGGTGGTTCCTGGCGAACTGTCCCAGCACCAGGCGCCAGCGGGCTTCGGCGAGTTCGAGCCCGGCATCAGGCGAGCCAGTCATCCAGACCATCCTTCCGCAGCGACTCTTCCACCATACGCTCCACGCTGAAGGCGCTCACGGCGTCGGCTTCCGCCACGTTGTGCAATCGGGGAGCGCCAAACGCCGGGACGCCCATCCGCTCCGAGACGGCGCGCGCCAACTGGTCGGTTTCGCGCGGCGCCAGATCCGCGAAGGCCAGCCGCAGGTGCGGCACCAGGCGGAGGAACTCGTCCTCGGGCAGCTTGCGCATCATGGAATCGAGCGCCCCCAGGCAGTCCGGGTCGCGCCACAGAATGCCGCGCGCGGTGCGCATCAGTCCGCCCGTGAAGCGCACGCCGCGCTCGGCGTCCCCCGCCAATTCGCCGCCGAGGCGGCCGGCCACCTGCGCGCCGGCCAGGCGCCCGTCCAGGTACAGCATGCCGGCCGCGCCGCCCTGCATCGCCGGCGAGCGGGCGCCGGGAGCGTCCAGCAGAATCGCCAACTGCCCGGCCCGCAGGTCCGCCAGCGCCGCGGCGTCGCCCAGCGTTTCCACCGCCTGCCGCAGCACGTTCAAGGCCTCCAGCGCCGGCCTTTCCTCCTCCTCGGCGGCGTTCGCCAGATCGGGAATCAGGTAGCAGGCACGCCGGTAGGCCGCCAGCGCCATCTCCGCGACGCCCGCCAGGTGTTGCGCCTGGAGCGGCTCGCGGGCGCGGTCCAGGATCGCGAGCTGCTCCAGGGCCGCTGACACGCTGACAAACGAAGCGTCGCGCGCAATCAACGCTCCGGTGCGGGCCATCAACTGCACGGATCGCTCGTGCAGGCCCATGGCGCAGGAAGCCAGCACCAGCCGCACCGCCGCCGACGAGCTGCCGGCCACTCCCTGCCGCTCCGCCTGGTCGAAGCGCTCCAGCAGCATGGCCGAAGCGGCGTCCTCGACGGTCGAGCCGTAGCGCGCCAGCAGGATCAGCGCCGACTCGGTTTCTGGCGTCCAGCAGTATTGCCAGACCTCCTGAATGCGCCCCGTATCGGCACCGTTCACGAAGTCCGGCCCGCGCTGAAATCGGGCGAAGGGCACTTCGAGAAACCGAAGGCGATGCAGAAACCGGCTGGTCAACCGATGGCGCTCCCGGCGGTACGGATCGAGCGTCACGGTGGCGGCTTCGGGACGGTCCAGGCGCAGGCGCAGCATTTCCGCCGTCGCGCGGAAATCGCGCACGATCGGCGGCAACCCGGCCGCGGCCGGCACCTGTCCGACGCGGCTGCCCGCCAACGCCTTGCGCGCAATCGCCATCACCGGCACGCCTTCGCCGTCGATGCTGCCCTTCACGAACAGGGAGCGCACCGCGTCCAGCAGATCCTCGCGGGACGGCCGGCGGTGGCGCCGCAGTCTGGCCAGCCGTTCAGCGTGCTCCCAGGCGGCCATGGTGTCGGCCGTGGAAACGCTCTTGAGCCGCTCGCGGCATTCGAGCCCGATCTCGGAGAGCAGCTCCACCGCGGGCCGGTTCTCCCACTCGCGCTGGTAGAACTCCGGACCCGCCATCCCGCTGGCATAGCCGTTCAACTGGTCGAGCTGTTCGAAGCCGTACCGTGCCAGCACGGCTTGCGCGTCCCCGGCGGCGACCGTCAATTGCGGCGGCTCCTCCGGCGGCGTCCGCGGAAGCGCCACCGTGTGCAGCCCTCCGGTGAGCACCACCACCCGCCCCTTCTCGCGCGCCACCGCCGCGGCCATGGCACGCTCGCGAACCACCGATCCGTCGCTGAGCAGCGCGGCTTCCCTCAGAGCGAGCCGCACCATATTGCAGTAGGCCAGCACGCCGCCGAAGAAAACCTCCGGCGGCTTTTCGCGATAATCGAGTTCGAACAGGTGATCCCAAAGGTCGTTGCCATCGCGCGCGCCGGTTCGCCGGCAAGCCGCATCGATGAACTCGCCGTGCGCGAAAAACGGCTCTGAGAGCAGCGACTCGGCCGCGCCGGTGCTCATCCGGCCGGTGGCCATCACCAACTCGGGCAGGGAGAGATCGATGAACTCCACCCGCGCGCCCGTGGCGAACGCGGCCCGAATCGCCGCCAGTTCCGGCGAGTAGTCGCAGAGCGGAAACCAGGCCCCGTGCCTTCGCGGCAACTCATCCCCGGCGCGCTCCACGAAGGTGAGATAGAGCGCCACCGGCGCGCGCGTTTCCCTGTCCGCCAGCAGCGGCACGAGCGCGCTGGCATTGCGCGGCCCTTCGATCAGCACCGCCTCGGGCCGCAGTGCGCGGATGACGCGGCCGGCGTGCCAGGCGCAGGCCGGGCTATGATGGCGCACCGGCAGGTACGTGACGCGTCCGGACAGGTCCAGGTGGGCCGCCGTCAGGGCAGGTATTTCCGTGCTTTCCACAAGTCCGCCCATGCCCCGCCACTTTTTTCGCCGCGCTCGCGGACGACCACGTCGAAGTAATGGCGCAGTTTGGCCAGGTCGCCGGCCTGGTCCTGAAGCACGGCTGAGGCCAGGTGGCGCGCCACGGATTCCGCCGTGAGCTTCTTGTTCCCGTAGTAGAAGGCGTCCAGTCCGCTCGACAGCGACACGGCAACGGCTTCGGCCGTGGACATCACCGCGCTGGGCCGTTCGACCGGAACGGCCTCGGCGGTCCTGCCTTCGCGCAGATCCTGAAATACGGTGACCAGCACCGCGATCGCCTCCTCGTCGATCTGGGCGGGCGCCGCGGCCTCCCCCAGCAGGCGGCGGCACTCCCGCGTCACCAGTTCCACTTCCAGATCCAGGCTCTTGAGCGGGTGCACCGTCTCGAAATTGAAGCGGCGCTTCAGCGCGCTGGACATCTCGTGCACGCCGCGGTCGCGCGTGTTGGCCGTCCCGATTACGTTGAACCCCGGTTTGGCCAGCAACACCGACTCGCTCCCGCGCAACTCCGGAACCATCAGCAGCTTTTCGGAGAGCACGCTGATCAGAATGTCCTGGATCTCGGCCGGGCACCGCGTGATCTCCTCGAACCGCACGATGACGCCCTGACCGATGCCGGTGTATAGCGGCGAGGGAACCAGCGCCTCCTGGCACGGTCCCTTGGCCAGCAGGAGCGCGTAGTTCCACGAATAGCGGATCTGGTCGTCGGTGGTGCCCGCGCTGCCCTGGATCGTGTTGGTGGAGCAGCCGGAAATCGCGGCGGCCAGGAGTTCGGAGAGCATGGACTTCGCCGTGCCGGGTTCGCCCGTCAGCAGCAGTCCGCGATTGCCGGCCAGCCCGACGATCGCGCGCTCCACCAGCACATCGTCGCCATAGAATTTCCGTTCGATCTCCAGCTTCCTGTCGCCGCAGATGAAGCGCCGCACGGCGGCGGGAGACAGTTTCCAACCCGGCGGCCGGTCGCCGCGGTCGCGATCCGCCAGGCGCGCCAGTTCGCCCGAGTACACGCTTTCCGCAGGCGGGCGCAACGCCCTCGGCTGGGAGGACATAGATGTCCGATTCTATCAGCTTTGCCCGTGACGTGGCCGTCGCCAGTGCGGTACAGTACGGAAGTTCGGCGCTGCAACTGGCGGCGGCGAGTTGGCCCAAGGAGACTCGATGAGGCAATGGCTTGGCGGTTCGGTGGCCGGCTGCGTCCTGGCAGCCTTGCTCCTGCCATGCGCGGCGTCCGCCGACGCACTCGCGGACATGCGCAAAACCGGCAGAATGCTGTGGGGCGGCGATCAGGAGGGCGGCGGCCCCTACGTCTTCCCGATGGAGAACGACCCGTCGCGCGTGACCGGCTTCGAGGTGGATTTCGCCAATCGCATCGGAGAGTATCTCAAGGTGAAGGCGGAGTTCACGCAGGGGCAATGGGACAAGATGCCCGACATGCTCCGCACCGGGAAAATCCACGCCATCATCAACGGATACGAGTTCACGCGCGAGCGCGCCGAGATCATGGATGCCACGATCCCCTACTACGTCTACGCGCTGCAATTGATGGGGCGCGCGGACAATCCCCGGATCGGCTCCTGGGCCAGCCTCGGGGGGCCCGGCGGCGCCGCCAGGGTCAAAATCGGCGTCCTGAACGGGTCGGCGGCGGAGGCCTACGCGCGGGCGTTCTGCGGCGGGCGGTGCGACGTGATCGCCTACGAGGGGAACACGGACACGATGCGCGAGGTGGAGACCGGCAAACTCGACGCCACCGTCGAAGACACGCCCATCGCCGCGTTCTACGCCCCCCGGTTCCGGGCCTTGCGCGCCATCGAAAAGCCGGTTCAGCGGGGCTACTACGTCATCTACGTGAAGAAAGGCGAGACCGCCCTCCTGCAGGCGTTGAACGAGGCCATCGTCCTGATGGTGCGCAATGGAGACCTGGAGCGCATCTACCGCAAGTACGGCATCTGGGACGAGCAGCAGGCCGAGCTTGCCGGCATCGCCGAGAAGGGCCGCTTCTACGGGTACTTCCGGGCGACTGACGCCAGGATCGAAAAGAACCGGATGCCGGCCGAGGAGTCCGTCCAGGTCGACACCCGCAAGCGCGGCTGGCGCGTAGTTAAGGACTACAGCGGGATCCTCATCGAGTCGGCGGGCATGACCGTCGTTCTCTCCTGCCTTTCATTCCCTCTGGCGATCCTGGTTGGTCTGTTGATCGCCGTCGGCAGGCTCTACGGGCGTTCCTGGCTCCGCCTGCCGCTCACCGGCTACGTCGAGTTCCTGCGCGGCACGCCCGTGATGCTGCAACTCTACTTCATCTTCTTCTTCCTGCCGGAAATCGGGGTGAGGGTTCCCGCGTTCTGGACGGCCATACTGGGGCTGGCGATCAACTACTCGGCCTACGAATCGGAGATCTACCGAGCGGGCCTCCAGGCCGTCCCCAAAGGGCAGATGGAGGCGGCACTGTCCCTCGGCATGTCGCGCCCTCTCGCCCTGCGCCGCATCATCGTGCCGCAGGCCGTGCGAATCGTCATCCCGCCGGTGGTCAACGATTTCATCGCCCTCTTCAAGGACACTTCGGTCTGCTCGGTGGTGACCATCGTGGAACTCACCAAGCGGTTCTCAGTCCTTTCGATGAGCACCCAGGCGACCGTGGAGCTGATGGGGATGACGGCCGTGCTGTACCTCATGATGAGTTACCCGATGTCGATCCTCTCGCGGCGCATCGAGAAGCGCCTGGGACTGGAGGCGCAGGCATGATTACCGTCACCGGCCTCGTCAAGCGGTACGACCGCAACGAGATCCTCAAGGGCATTTCGCTGGAGGTCCGCAAGGGCGAAGTTCATTCCATCATCGGGCCTTCAGGGGGCGGCAAGAGCACCTTCCTGCGCTGCATCAACGGCCTGGAGGCCTTCCAGGGAGGCGAAATCCGCGTCGGCAATCGCATGCTCACTCCCGCCACCAGCCCGCGCGGCGACGCGCGTCTGCTGGAGGCCGTGCGGCGACAGGTGGGATTTGTCTTCCAGCAGTTCAACCTGTTCCCGCATCTCACGGTGCTGGAAAACGTGATCGAGGCGCCCATGCAGGTTTTGAAGCTGAAGCGCGGCGAGGCGGCCGGGCGCGCCGCGGCGCTGCTGGAACGCGTCGGGCTGGAAGCCAAGCACCACGCATACCCGCGGGACCTGTCCGGTGGACAGCAGCAGCGCGTCGCCATCGCTCGCGCATTGGTCATGGAACCCGACGCTATTCTTTTCGACGAACCGACCAGCGCCCTCGACCCGGTCATGGCGGGCGAAATCCTCTCGCTCATGGAGGGCCTCGCCAGGGACGGGCAGACCATGATCGTGGTGACCCATTCGATGGGATTCGCGCGCAATGTCGCCAGCCAGGTGCACGTCTTCGCCGACGGCTACGACGTCGAGAGCGGGCCCCCGGCGACAGTGTTCGGCGACCCGCGGCACCCCACAACAAGGGCATTCCTCTCTCAGACCGCGAAAGATTGACTCGGGCGCCATGCGATACTACTCAGTTGCAAGGTTCGCCGCGGCTCCGGCCTTGCCGGGCGCCATCGCGGGCTGTTCAGCAGGGCATGAAACGGAAAGGCAGTAGTCCAGAGTCCAAATCCGGGCAGCGCGAGTTTCGGCCGGTGGCTGCGCCAGCCCGCGGCGCTCCAATACCGCTGTCCCAGCGTTTCCGCAAACCCGTCTGGTACGCGCTCTCCTGCCTGATCCTGCTCTTCTATCTCTGGACCGCTACCTCCAGCTACCGGCCATTTCACCCGCGCGATACGTCCAGCGAGTTTTACAACCAGCTCACCAGCAGCTTCCTGAAAGGCCATCTCTACCTTGCCGCCCGGCCGTCGCCTCAGATGCTGGCGCTGCCCAATCCTTACGATCCCGCAGCCAACGAACGCTTCCGGCTGCATGACGCTTCCCTGTACCACGGGCGGTACTACGTGTATTTCGGAGTGGCGCCGGTCGTCACCCTGTATCTGCCGTGGCGGGTGTTTACGGGCAAGCCGCTCTCCGACGATGTTGCGGTGACCTTGTTCGCCATGGGCGGCTATGTGTTCTCGTGCCTGCTCCTATTCCTGCTGCTGAGAGCCTTGCGGGTGCGGGTTGCCTGGTTTCTGCAGATTGCCGCCGTTCTGGTTCTGGCCTTGGGGCAGGCCGCTCCGATGGTGCTCCGCCGCCCACGCGTTTACGAAGTGGCGGTCTCCGCGGCTTTCTGCTTCCTCCTGGGCGGCCTGTATTTTCTGGCAGCGCGAGTGGTGCGGCCGGGCGCCTGGCGGTTCCTGCCGGCGCTGGGGGCCATATCGCTGGGCCTGGCCGCGGCGTCGCGGCCGCAGTGTGCCCTCGTCGCCGTTCTGGCCGGCATTGCCTACGGTGTCCACCTGGCGCGAGTGCGCGGCTTGCGCGGCCGGTCCTGGCTGGCGGAGTTCGCGCGTTTTGCGCTGCCCCTGTCGCTGGCCGGTTTGCTGATTGCCTGGTACAACTATGCCCGCTTCGGCAACCCGCTGGAGTTCGGCATCAACTATCAGGTGGCTGGAATCGATTTCAGAAGCGGGAGCGGATCGCTGGCAGCCAGAGCGCAAGAAGTCTTCGCTTCCCTGTGCTACCTGCTGGTTTGCCCGCCCAGCTTCCTGCCTCGCTTCCCCTTCTTCGAATTGAGCGGCGCGGCACTGCCTCTGGGCGATCCGGCCTTGCTTCCGAAGCGCTTTTACCCCGAGCCATTGGCCGGTGTCTTGCTGATCTCGCCCCTGTGGCTCGCGGGCCTGGCGCTCCCGCTGGTGTTCTGGAAGGACCGGCGGATTCCGGCCCACATCCGGGCCATCCCCGCCGTGCTGGCCGCTGCCGGTCTGGTGATGCTCGCCTCGGTCTGCTCCCTGCCCGGCGTATCGGCCCGCTACCTGCTGGATTTTGTCCCGGTGGTTCTGCTGGCCGGGCTTTTTCTGTGTCTCTGGCTGACTGTGCGGCTGCCATCGCGCTGGATGCGGGCCGCCGCCGTGGCGCTCACATTCGCCGGGTGCATCTGGGCCAGCGCCGTCGGTGCGGCTCTCAGCGTGAACAGCTACGGGTATCCCCTGGAACAGTCGAACTCCACGGCCTTCCGCTCGCTGGCGGGGTTCTTCGGCGCCGGGCAGGACGCATTCATCGAGGACGTGGACAGGCTCCGCTTCGATGCCATGGTGACTTTCCCCCGCGCCCAGCCCGAGGTTCGGGAAACCCTCCTGGCGTCGGGCATCTACGAGAGATGGGACCTGCTCTACGTGAAGTACGAGACCGCCGGCCGGGTCATCTTCTCCTTCGTTCATAGCGGGGTCTCCGACACGCAGACGCCCGCAATCCCGATTTCATTCGATGCGCCCCACCACCTGAGTGTGGACTACTCCGCGGCGGCCAGGCGCCTGTTGGTATATCTGGACGGCCAGTCCGTCATCGACTATTCGACCGGGTTCTTTCCCACCTCCCGCGACCGGGTGACGATCGGCCACATGGGCGTCGGCAGGTTCCACCTGCGCGATTTCACCGGACGCATCGATGCCGGCATGAACCTGCACGCCGGACCCAGCGGTCTGAATCTGGTAACGCGCCCGGCCCAGCCCTGATTCGGGCGCCGTGCGATACTACTCAGTTGCGGGGTTCGCCGCGGCTCCGCCTCTACTGAGCGCCATCGCGGCCCATTCAGCCAGGCATGAAGCAGCAAGGCGGTAGTCCTGAACCCAAACCCAGGCAGCGCGCGCCCCAGTCGCTGTTCGATCGTCTCCGCGTGCCCGGTTGGTACGTCCTTTCCAGCCTGATCTTCCTCTTCTTCCTTTGGACCGCAACCTCCAGCTACCGGCCGTTTCACCTGCGCGACACATCGGGCGAGTTTTACAACCAGCTCACCGGCAGCCTCCTCGAAGGCCATCTCTACCTTGCAGCCAAGCCGTCGCCTCAATTGCTGGCGCTGGCCCATCCCTACGATCCCGCCGCCAACGAGCGCTACCGGCTGCATGACGCTTCCCTCTATCGCGGGCGATACTATGTGTATTTCGGAGTGGCGCCGGCCGTCACTCTGTACCTGCCGTGGCGGGTGTTGACGGGCAAGCCGCTTTCCGACGATGCCGCGGTGACCCTGTTCGCCATGGGCGGCTACGTGTTCTCGTGCCTCCTCCTGTTCCTCCTGCTGCAAGCCTGCCGGATGCGGGTTCCCTGGTTTCTGCAGATCGGCGCCGTCCTGGTTCTGGCGCTCGGGCAGGCCGCTCCCATGGTGCTGCGCCGCCCGCGCGTCTACGAAGTGGCGGTGTCCTCCGCCTTCTGCTTCCTCCTGGGCGGACTGTACTTTCTGGCGGCGCGAGTGGTGCGGCCCGGCGCCTGGCGGTTCCTGCCCTCGCTGGCTGCCATCTCGCTGGGCCTGGCCGCGGCGTCGCGGCCGCAGTGCTCCGTCATCGCCTTCCTGGCCGCCATTTGGTACGGTTTCCATCTGGTTCGGTCTCGCGGCTTGAGGAGCCGGCCCTGGCTGACGGAGTTGGCGCATTTTGCGCTGCCCCTGGCGGTGGCCGGGTTGCTGATCGGCTGGTACAACTATGCCCGCTTCGACAACCCGTTCGAGTTCGGCATCCATTATCAGGTGGGAGTTCTCGACACGGCAACGCCCCATCCCCTGGCGGCCAGAGTGAAGGATGCTCTCGCCTCGCTCTACTACCTGTTGATCTGCCCGCCCAATTTCATGTCCCGCTTCCCCTTCTTCGAAATGGACGGCGCCGCGCAACCGCTGGGCAATCCGGACCTGCTCCCGGCGGGCTACTTCCACGAGCCGGTGGCCGGCGCACTGTTGATCTCGCCCTTGTGGCTCGCCGGCTGGGCGCTTCCGCTGGCCCTTTGGAAGCGGCTTCGGGTTCCCTCTGAGGTGCGGGCCGTACTCGCCGTACTGCTGGCGTGCGGCCTCGTGAATCTGGCGGCGGAGTGCTCCGCGTCCGGAGCCTCGGCTCGCTACGGGCTGGACTTTATCCCGGTGGTTCTGATTGTCGGGCTTTTCCTCTGCTTCCGGGCAATCCCGCGCCTGCCCGCGCGCTGGATGCGGGCCACGGCCGCGGCGCTCACTCTCTCCGGCTGCCTCTGGGCCAGCGCCGTGAACGTAGCCATGAGCGTGAACAGCTACGGATATCCCCTGGAGCAGCCGTACTCACCGCTCTTCCGCTCGCTGGCGGGGCTTTTCGGCGCCGGGCCGGATGCGTTTATGGAGGACGTGGAAAAGTTCCGCTTCGACGCCATGGTGACCTTCCGCCGTGCCCGGCCCGAGGTACGGGAAACCCTATTTGCCTCGGGCATCTACGAGCGATGGGACTTGCTCTACGTAAAGTACGACCCGGGCGACAAGGTCATCTTCTCCTTCGTCCATTGCGGCGTGTCCGACACCCAGACCGGCCCGATGCCGATTTCCTTCGCGACGCCCCACCACCTGACCGCGGACTATTCCGCCTCGGC
>Ga0265323_10000283_pt1 | contig 29455 bp, 19 predicted proteins | sample 41225metaG_FD_193580 | JGI IMG/M metagenome (GOLD analysis project Ga0265323, IMG submission 193580) | Rhizosphere microbial communities from Carex aquatilis grown in University of Washington, Seatle, WA, United States - 4-12-25 metaG | ecosystem: Host-associated > Plants > Roots > Rhizosphere...
GCCATCAATTGGCCCATTCATACGCCAAATATCGGTATTGTGGTGCAGCACCCAACCCTGAGCCCCATACATGTCCTTAGCAGTCTTTTTCCCTGTCTCAGAAACCTCCCTGATCATTTGGATAAACGGCTCGTTCATCTCGCTTAGGTTGGTAACTTCCGATGGCCAGTAATTCATTTCAGTATTTATATTTACTGTGTATTTGCTGTCCCAGGGAGGATAAAGCTGATCGTTCCAAAGCCCCTGAAGTGTTGTTGGCTGACCGCCTGGTTGGGAAGATGAAATTAAAAGGTAACGGCCAAACTGAAAATATAAAGCTACTAATTGCGGATCATTTCCTTTAGCAAACTGCTCTATCCTAACATTAGTAGGATTTTTGACTGAATCAGTTTTACCTAAGTCAACGCTTACGCGATTAAAAAACTTTTGAAATGTCTGAATATGATTTTGCAAAATTTGTGAATAGTCTTTTTTCAAGGCAGATTGTAGATAACTGCCTGCCTTTTCACCAGCATTGGCACTAATATCGTTATAATTTTTAAAGCTTGAAGCTATGGAAACGTAAACCGTTGCAGAATTTGCATTTATTATAAAGATTGCATTGTCGGTCGTAGAAATAGTTCCGCCTTCGGTAACAATTTTAACCTGGGCCTGAAATTTTACATCGCCCTTTACTGCATCGCAATCGCCCGTTTTACCTGATAAAATAAGTTTATCATTGCCTTCTGTTGAAATATCAATTTTTGTAGGCCTGTCCATTGACGCTGAAAAATTAAGCTTGCCTGGCTTGCTTGCTGTTATGCGGACAATGATAACCTGGTCGGGAATTGACGCAAAAACTTCGCGTTTGTATGTTACTCCGCCAATATCGTAACGAGTAGTTGCCAATGCTTTTTCAATATTCAGTTCCCTGTAATAATTGGAGAAATTTTCGTGTCCCGGGAAGGAAAGATTAAGGTTTCCAACGGTTTGGTATGGCATTCCGTTTGAAATTTTAGTAATAAATTTCTGGTTCACTAAATCCTGGGCTTCTTTAAATTTTCCTTCAAAAATCAATTGCCTTACTTTTGGAAGCGCTTCTTTCGCATCAGGATTATCATTACGATTTGGTTGACCAGCCCATACCGTATTCTCATTGAGCTGAATTTTTTCTCTATAAGGGATTCCGAATATCATGGCGCCCAAACGGCCATTACCCACCGGTAAGGCTTCAACCCATTGTTCAGCAGGACGATTGTACCAAAGTTTTAGCAAAGTATCGTTTTGGGCAGTTAAATTAAATATTGATAGCAAACAAAAAATAATAAGAATAAGTTTAGTTCTCATGAAATTGTTACTTGGCTCAAATTATTTTATAAATTGCGCGATTGAATGTATTATTATTTTAATTAAAAGATATATTTCGACTTTTCTCAATATGACATCAATAAAAATGATGTCCGGCTTTTTCAAAAAAAATTGTTAATGCAAAAATTGGTCTTAATATCACCTGCAAGCACTTATTTTAATATTAGTTTTGCAGAAAAAGATGATCCTTTACCTGTAATATTTAAAAAGTAAATTCCAGGTTTCAACCCAGAATTGATAGTCATTTCGTCGCTCAATATAGAATTTGAATAAACTTTTTGACCGAAAAGGTTTATGATATTAATTTTATTTCCTACAAAATAATCAGGTAACTTTATGTTAAAGGTACCTGAAATTGCCGGATTGGGAAAAACCAATGTATTGGGATAAATTTCAGAATTATTAATACCGACATTTGGCTCTACGGTTATACTATATTCTAATGAAGTAATAGCCCCACAGTTATTGGTGTATGTTGCTATGATTGATGTGCAAGTACCGTCAGGATGAATGGTTTGTTTATTCCATGAACCTGAAGTGCCGCATCCGTTCCAGCTCCACGAGCTGTCTTTACCTGCTTGCGGGGAAAGAATAATAGAGTCGCCAAAAATACAGGTTATTTTATTTGTATTTATTATCTTGCCATTATTAACCTGCAAATAAGGAATTATAGGCGTTTGTGGACATTCAACTGTTTTTGTGCTGACAAAAGTTGTAATACTATTAGAATCTATAGTCGTATAAAAGGAACTATCATTTAAGTCGATGGTTCCCTCATAACTTAAGTTCTTAATTGCTGATGTGGTATATTTCATAACGCGGTTTACCGTATCATTTTTAAATGTGAATGTTTGGTTCTTGGATGACCCATTTAAGTTGACAACTACAAGAACATTTTCAGTGCCTTTAAATGCAGTGACATACACTCCTGGTTGGGGTTGATAGGTTGCATCTATTCTGTTATACCCTGGCCGGATAAATTTTGAAAACTGCGCCATGGTATAACCCTTTTTTTTAATGGTGCCATTTATATTAATCAGGTTGCACCCTGGCTTTACTAACCACCACCAAATATATGCACTCATATTATCATACATGCAATCGGTAATTTCCTTGGCCATAGAGGTACAGGTAAAAATATCATCATTATTATAATAATTCTCTGTCATCCATACTCTTTTTCCTTTTTTAAGGGCATTTACATAGTAAAAGGGTTTTACGCCATAAAGATGACCACCTATAAATGTTATTTTAGATGAGGCAACAGAATCATTTAATGTTGAGTCAGATAATTTTGTATCAAAGTTAAAGGCTTCCGGTATCATAACAGGCTTACCAATTGCTGATGCATTATTCTTACAAAAGTTTTTAAACTGCACAGCATTCCATGTGCAGGACTCATAATCTACTATTATGTTAGGTTCATTTTGAATGGATATCACGTCTACATTACCTAAACTATCGCAGAAAGTTTTTAGAAAGTTGGCATAGTCTGGGTAAGATGTGGTTTTAAGCTCGCCTCCGACTTTGCTGTTATTCGTTTTCATTGAAGCCGGAGGTGTCCATGGCGAGGCCAATATTATTGCCCCACGAGCCTTGGCTTTTATTGCATTCATCTTTTCATCGGCCCATAATGAATCCGGATCTATACGTACCCGCAAAATACTTAGGCCCAACTGGCTGTTATTGTCATTATTAAATGCAATATTTGCATCGGTTTCACTAATTTGTCCATGCCAGGCTGTTGATGCCCCAAACCCATCAATATATTGTTTTACTTTTGTTCCATCAATATAAGTTACCTGAGCATTTGAAACGACAGTCATAAAAAGAAAACCACTAATAATAAATACATTTTTATTCATATAATATTTTTTTTTTGAACAATTTATTCATTAATTATTTTTGCAAACCACCTTTTAAATAGTCCTAAAGTTTGGATCAATGATAAAATCTATCAAATATTAATTTACGGAAGGATTTTAAATCTGTCTTGAATAAATAGCTTTCGATCATAGTTTCCCAAAATTTTTGGAGGCCATTAATTCATATAATTTAAATAAATAGGTTAACAGTGAACCAATAAAAAAAGTATTATTTATTGTTTAATAAAACTTGAATATTTTAATTTTCCAAAGTTATCAGTGATTTTAACCAGGTAAAATCCTTGTGGAAGTGATGAGATTGAAACTGCTCGAGAATTTATTTTATTATGAATTACTTGCCCTGAAATATTGATAAAATAAATATCATTGGGAGAATCGACTCCAGAAAAATAAATCACATCCTGTGCAGGGTTTGGAAAAATAAAAAATTGACATTGCTCGCTCAAAACTGTAATATCGTTTGGAATAGTACCATTAGAATAATTTTCAACTGAATCTGCAAAAGCCCCTAATGTAGCACTTGGCAAACTACTGGAATTTGAATATGTAAGTTTTCCACCTTTATGGCTGGCAAAAACCTTATCTCCAGGTTTAATCAAATTTGTCAGTTTAAGAACAATAATATTATTTGATCCTTTCTTTAATGTAACGGATGTTACCGGGTTGTTAACATTATTTACTATTACTGTAAATGAGCTATTATCAAAAACTGCCGGAACAGCATTCATGGCAAGACCAGTATTAACAAGAACCGAATCGCCTGTATTAAACACTTGTAAACTTGCAACATTCGATTGTACAAACAAAATATCGTCAAAATAATACTCACCTATTTTGAATTTTTGAAAAACTATCCGTAAACTATCTTGAATTGTTGCTGCGCCATTGTTGCCGCAAATCAATATGTATTTTGTCCATTTTGTCGAAAGCGTGACATCAAGTGTAGCAAGTTCATTGTAGTTATAATCGCCAATAATTGCATGAACACTTGATTTTGTTGGACTTTTGATCCAAAAGCTGGCCCTGTAAAATTCCCCGTGAGGCGCAGGGATATCTTCATTACCTAATTGAATGTCCCAATAATTAACAGACACCTGGGTAATTTTTAAATAAGCAGCTTTATTGCCAGAATGTGATACTGTATCAATAATTTTACATAAAGCTTTACCGGAACCGGCATCGTAAAGCCAACCCATTGTACCGACAGGTGGCACAAATGTCATGGTGTCAAACAATTCGAAACCACCATTGATATTTAAAGTATCCTGACCTTTTATGTTTAAAGCCAGAAAAGATGTACAAATAAGACATATTATAAAAAATCTTTTCATAACCATTTTATTAAAGTTTATTGTAAAATTAGAAAATTATTGTATTGTAAAATTATGGATTTTTAAATGCTAAACGTGAATAAACCTGTCAATTATATATCACAAATCATTCACATAAAAAAGGTACTGAGTACAGAAAAACTAATCAATTGATTTATTAAAAAATTATTTTAAACCCAATGGCATTTTCACAAGGTATATTTTTAGGTGTTTCGATAACCAATTCCTCTTGCCGTTGCGTCCATTTTAGTTTCTCGGCACTTCCCAATAAATAAATATTTTTAATCTTTTTCCCGGAAACTGAATTCAACGATAAAGATTTTACGACAATTTTTTTGGATTTTGGAACAACCAGGCAAAAAACATATATCGTATCTTTTTTTGAGGTAAACCTGAAATCATTTTCAGTGTAATGAATTCCTTTAAATTCGCCGAATGTACCTTCATGTATCGCGGTAGGTCCTTCTTCAGCTATAATCCAGGGACGTGTTCCAAAAATACCTTCACCATTAACATCCAACCATTTTCCAATGGCTTGAAGCACGTTAATTTGTTCCTGAGGAATGGTACCGTCAGATTTTGGTCCAATATTAAGCAAAAGGTTGCCATTTTTGCTAACAACGTCTAAAAGCACGTCTATTATTTCCTGCGGTGATTTGTTTTCTTCACCTTCAATGTATCCCCATGATTTTTTGCCAACAGAAGTATCGGTTTGCCACGGAAATTTTTTAGTTGCTTTACTACTCCCACGTTCAATGTCATAAACAGCTACATTTTCAGGATATGCATTGTCTTTATAATTGATAACGACTTCTTTTTTCCATTGCATGGCATGGTTGTAATAATAGGCAGCAAAAGTTTTTCTATAGGGCTCCATTTCGGCTTGTTCTATGTACCAATCGAACCAAAATATCTGGGGATGATATTTATCAACCAATTCGCAACAACGCAATAACCAATCGCTCATATATTCGTGAGACATGGGAACCCTCTTTTTGCTGTCAAATGGTTCCATTATTGTTGCCGGGCCATAAAAATCATTATATTTCGGATCATTAACATCAGATTTTATCAACCTGCCCGTATTCATAAACCACCAATGCTCGGCTCTGTGTGAAGACAGCCCAAATATCAACCCTTCATTTCTGACAGCTTTCGCCAATTCTCCTAAAATATCGCGCTTTGGCCCCATATTATATGCATTCCATTTCGACATGCTTGTGTTGTACATGGCAAACCCATCGTGGTGTTCTGCCACCGGAATGACATATTTGGCGCCAGATTTTTTAAAAATTTCTGCCCATTGTTCAGGATTAAATTTTTCGGCTTTGAACAAAGGGATAAAATTTTTATATCCAAATGTATCCTGGGTACCATATCTTTTAATCTGAGGATGAAAATAGTTTACGCCCCAGGCCAATGTATCTTTATACATCCACCTTGGATACCATTCAGTGCCAAATGCCGGAACTGAATAAACACCCCAATGGATAAAAATCCCAAACTTGGCATCTTTGTACCATTCAGGGCATTGATATTTTGACAATGACTCCCAGTCAGGCTGAAACATTTCCTGCGATTTCAAATTACTGCATGAAATAATCATAATCATTGCCAGCACTAAGTTTTTTACATGTTTCTTCATAATTGATAGTTTTGATAAAATTTCATCAAACAAGATAATTCAAATTTCTCCTTAATTAACTCTTACTTTATGTCCTTTTAAAGCATAATATAAAATAAACACAAAAAAAGGAATTGGAGCATAGAAGCCAACAGACATTCCGTGTACATCGGCAATCCACCCCATTATCGGGGGAAAAACGGCTCCACCTACAATTGACATTACAATGAATGATGATGCCTTTTTTGTTTTTGGACCCAAATCCTTAATACCCAAAGCAAAAATCGTTGGGAACATGATTGACATAAAGAAGAAAACCCCATACAATGCAATTAGTGAAATCCAACCCAGGCCAATACTTACAATCGGTAATAAAAGGCAGCACAACAGCGCATAAGTAGCCAAAATTCTGGTAGGTTTTAAAAAGCTCATAAAATAACTTCCCGATAAACGTCCTATCATAAATAAAGCAAATCCTATAGAAAGAAAATAAGGTCCGTTGGCAACATTAAAATGAGGTTTTTGATTTGTATCGGTTACAAAATTAATCAGATAACTGAATATGCCTGTTTGAGCGGCAACATAAGAGAATTGAGCAATTACACCTAGGACAAAATGAGATTGTTTAATCAAGGGTTTGTGAAAGGTTGGTTTATCAGCAACATCAGCAGAAACAACATCATGACCAATTTCCTCTTCAGTAATTTCAGGTAATGATGTTTTTATAAAAACAAAAGCAACAGACAACACAACCAAGCCTATTACAAAATATGGCAATATCAACGATGTTAATTTTTCCCCTGCTGCCGTGGATTGATTTCCGTAAATAAATAAACCGATAAGAGGGCCCACAACCCAGGCCAGGCCATTAAAAGATTGAGAAAAGTTTATTCGCTGAGCAGCAGAATTCGGCGATCCAAGTTTGGTTGTATAAGGATTTGCAGCCGTTTCGAGAGTAGCCAATCCACAACCCAGGATAAATAAACATATCAAAAATAACCAGAATGATTCAAACGAAGTCGTGCAAGCAATTAAAAATGCCCCAGCGGCAAATAGGACCAATCCTAATATAATACCCATTTTATAGCCAAACCTTCGCATAAAATAACCGGCAGGAAGGGCCATGCTAAAATAGGCAGTATAAACCGAAAATTGAATCATTCCTGAGCGTGATTTTGAAAGATGAAGAATTTCCTGAAAATGTTTATTTAAGGTATCAAGCATCCCATGAGCAATTCCCCATAGAAAAAATAAAGATGTTATAAGAATGAAAGGCAATAAAAATTCTTTAGTAGTGAGTTTATGTTTTTCCATAAAAATTAATGTTTATGATTTTTTAAAATTAATTTATCCATTACAAAAATTATTGAAATCTAAATGCCAAGATAGGGATAATCCCGACTTATTAATCCTTTTTGTACCATTTCATTCCAAAATTCTTTCGGTATTTTAGCAACAAAGGAATCAATATTTTTTTTTACATGTTCAGGTTTAGAGGTATTTAAAGAAATGCTAACAATACCGGGAGGAGTCAATGCAAATTGAACACATGCAGTTGCGGGAAGAACATTATATTTTTCGCAGGTTTCAAAAAAGATTTTCCTCCATTTGAATTTGGCCTTATTTTCATCAGTATCGGGTTTGATTAGTTTATAATCATAATAATCGCCGCCGGTAAGAAATCCTGCATGGAAAACCGCCGAATTAATAATTCCGATTCCACGATTATGTAATTTGGATATAAAGTTCAACAGGTTCGGTGGATGATTCATTATAGTCAAACTATTTGCAAACATTACCCAATCCAGATCTATTTGTTCAGAAATTTGTTCAATTATTTTCCAATTTTTCGCTCCTACACCCACTGCTTTTATTTTTCCCTGTGCTTTCAATTCCAAAAGAGCAGTATAGGCATTTAAAATATGTTTAAATAATTCTGCTCTTTCGTTATCACTTTTTGCGTTGCCAATATATTCGTCAGGGTCATGAACAGAAACAAGCTGTGGTAAATATTTTTCACCCAAAAGCCCGATTCCCTGTTCCCAGCAGGCAAGAATTCCGTTATAACTGATTTCCTGTTTTGAATCAAATTTGATATTCTTCCAAACCCCTGGTTCAAAAGTTGGTTCAGGAGCGTTAAGCGGAGTTCGCATCCAACCAAGTTTGTTACTTATTATAACCTCTTTTTCATTTATGTTTAATTTATTTAATAATGTTCCAAGCATTTCTAACGCAAGACCAGCGCCGTATTTCCCTGCACAATCAAATACAACAGGTCTATTTAAATATTTAAAACATTCTCTTAAAATATCCAGTTTTATATTTTCATTTAAATCGATATATAAATTTCCAAGAGCACTTGTACCAAAAATTACAGGTGGAATTTTTATGCCCGTTTTACCCAATTCTTTATATTCCATTATTACCAATATCTTAAAATATAATATTTAACAATGAATAATTTCATACTGTAAAGCTTATAAAAGCTTATTAAAATTCCAATAGTAAATATAAAAGAATTTACATATTAGGTATTTTTTATTATACTTTTGAAAATGTAACTGAAATTAATTTCATTAATGGGTAAAAAGCATATTTCCCTTAAAGATATCGCACGTGAATTGAACATATCAATATCCACTGTATCGCGTGCATTAAAGAACCATCCTGATGTTAGTTCCAGTGTAACTGAAAAAGTTCAGGCATTGGCTAAGCAATGGAGATATTCTCCAAACCCATTGGCTATGGGATTGCTTAAACAAAAATCCGGCACAATTGGAGTCATTGTTCCTGATTTGGTTTCATATTTTTTTTCATCAGTTATTACCGGAATTGAAAATTATTCTAAAGATAAAGGATATTCTATTGTTATTGCCACATCTCAGGAATCTTATGAAAAGGAACTTGAATGTATAGAAAATCTACTAAATCTAAGGGTCGATGGACTTCTCGTATGTTTATCACAACATACTTCCGATTATTCACATTTCAATAAAGTCTGGGATGCTGAAGTTCCGCTTGTTTTTTTCGATCGTGTATGCCGAACGAATGATTTTTCTTCAGTCGTTGCCGATAATGTCGATGCCGCCAAATCAATAATCTTGCATTTTTATGAAACAGGCGCCAGCAGAATCGCATTTATCGCCGGACCAGCACATTTAAGTATTACCCGGGAAAGAACAGCAGGTTATTTAAAAGGTTTAAAAGCTTGTTCCCTAAAACCAGACAACAACTTACTTGTGAATATCGATTTGAATCTTATAAGCGCAACTGAAGCAACATTTAAATTATTAAAGTTGCCAAATCCTCCGGATGCGATTTTTACTATTAATGATACTATGGCATTTGCTATTATGAAAGAAATTAAAAAGCATGGTCTTCGTATTCCGGAAGATATTGCTTTAATTGGTTTTACAGATGAATTTCATGCCACCGTTGTTGAGCCAACTTTAACCTCGGTAATGCATCCTACTTATGAAATGGGACAGGAAGCAGCTCATCTCCTGTTAAGCCAAATTGAATCGCTGGAACCTCATTTTACTAAGCAGGTAGTTATGAAGACCCATTTGGTTGTACGGGAATCATCAATGAAAGTAATTAAGAATCTTTGAAATATTATATTACATGAAAAAAATTGATTGGCTAAATGAAATTGAAAATGAAGTTACCATTTCTGATACTGAGGGAATTATTATTTATATGAATAAAAAATCGATTCATAATTTTTCAAAATATGGAGGCGAAAATCTAATAGGTTCGAGTTTGTATGATTGTCATCCTGAATCTTCAAGATCAAAGCTTAAAGAACTTTTTATTAATCAAAAACCCAATTCTTATTTCATTCTGAAAAACGGAATTAAAAAACTGATTCACCAGGTGCCCTGGTTTAATAGTGGTAAATATGCAGGAATCGTGGAAATTTCTATTCCAATTCCGGATGATATTCCTACATTTCAGAGGAATTAACGATTAAAATAATTTTAGTCATTTTTGATATATCCTTTATGAATGAGATAAAACTTCACGCACAATTAGAACCCAAAGAAATATGGTATTACTTCGAAAAAATTTGCCAGATTCCCCGGGCTTCTAAAAATGAAGGTAAAATAATTCAGTATTTATTTGACTTTGCTGCAACCAACCACCTGGATATAAAGAAGGACAGTACTGGAAATGTGCTTATAAAAAAACCTGCAAGCAAAGGAATGGAAAGCAAACCTATAATAGTGCTTCAGTCGCATTTAGATATGGTTTGTGAAAAAAACAGTAATATAAGTCATAATTTTACTACCGATCCAATTTATCCAATTATCGACGGAGATTGGATAAAAGCTCGTGGCACAACCCTTGGTGCCGATGATGGAATTGGAATTGCTGCACAACTTGCACTTCTTTCATCATCAGATATTCAACACGGCACCATTGAATGTCTTTTCACCATTGATGAAGAAACCGGTCTTAGCGGGGCAAACAATCTCGAACCTGGTTTTTTTGACGGAAAAATATTATTAAATCTTGATTCGGAAGATGAAGGAATCATTTTTATTGGTTGTGCCGGAGGAATAGATACTGTAGGGAATATTAAATTAAAATTAACCAAACCTCCTGATGATGTTGTATTCTATCGGATTAATGTAAGTGGATTACAAGGTGGACATTCAGGGGATGATATCAATAAAGGTTTGGGAAATGCCATAAAAATTGTTGCACGCATTGTCTGGCAATTATTTAATGAATTTAAAATTTATATTGTCAACCTTGAAGGTGGAAATCTCCGGAATGCCATATCACGTGAAGCATATGCTGAAATAGCATTTAATAATAAAATTGAGAAAAATTTATTATTATTTATTGAATCAATTTCTTCAGCTATTAAGTCCGAATTTAGGGACACAGATAATAATATACAAATTACATTTTCTGAAATTCGTCAAGGAACTTCAATCCTTGAACCTTTATCAGCAAAGTTATTGTTGAATATTATCTATGGACTCCCTCATGGGGCAACAGGAATGAGTCATGTCATTAAAGGATTGGTAGAAACTTCCACAAACCTGGCATCAGTAAAAAGGATTAAAAGATCAGAATATGAAATCGCTACAAACCAGCGCAGCTCTTCAATCTCCTTAAGGGATGACATCGTAAATTCTGTATCATCAATATTTCTTTTAGGCAAAATAGAAATAAAAAATTCAACTGGTTATCCGGGATGGAAACCAAATCCTTCCTCTCCTATTCTTCAAATAGCTAAAGGTTCTTACAAACAAATCTTCAGAAATGAACCGATAGTTACTGCAATACATGCAGGCCTGGAATGCGGACTTTTTCTCGAAAAATTTCCTGATCTTGATATGATTTCATTCGGACCAACCATTAAAGGAGCCCATTCACCCGATGAACGCCTGGAAATAGAAAGTGTAAATAAGTTTTGGAAATTCCTGCTCGAAATATTGAAGAATGTGTCGTAATTATTGAATAATTTCAAACAAAAACAATAATCAGATTGTGTCTATTCTTTGTACAGTGAGCACCCCTTTTACTTTTAGCAATTTATGAGTAAGCATATTCAGGTGTCCGACATTTTTAACAAATAGTTTTATTATCCCTTCAAAATGGCCATCGGTTGTATCAACATTAATTGTACGAAGGTTTACCTTCATATCCTTTGAAATAATATCTGAAATTCTGCTTAAAATTCCTACTTCATCATTGCCTGTAAGTTTAATAGCTGTACTGAAAAACGTCTGACTGTCGGTGCCTGACCAACGTGCTTTGATTACCCTGTATCCATAACGATTTATCAATTGAACTGCATTCGGACAATTGATTCTGTGAATTTTAATACCTTCACTTATGGTAACAAAACCAAAAACTTCATCGCCAAAAATCGGACTGCAACATTTGGCCAACTTATAATCGACCTTACTTAAAATTTTTTCACCAAGTTCAAGCACTGCCTCCGGTTTTTCAGAAAGCAATGGAATAATTTTCCCGACTGGAACATCACCTATCCTTTCGACACTTTTCTGATCTGGTTCATTTAAGGAAGCAATCATAGATTTTATTTCAGCCATTTCTATTTCTTCATTTGCAATCATGGCATAAAAATCAATGGAATTCTTAAGCTTATATTTTTTTAATATTTTTGAAACAAGCAAATCGTTAAATGGAATTTTCCAGTTTCTTAAACGGCGCTTGAATATTTCTTTTCCGTTATCCGAGACTTTTAATTTTTCTTCTTTTAATGCAACTTTTATTTTTGATTTTGCCTTTGAAGTCATTACGAAATCGATCCAGTCTGATTTTGGTTTCTGGTTTTTAGATGTAATTATTTCTACTTTATCGCCATTCTTTAAAACATGCCGGATGGGGACACTCTTTCCGTTAATACGGGCTCCAATACAATTATCTCCGACATTGCTGTGAATATCATAAGCAAAGTCGAGTACCGTTGCTCCTTTGGGAAGCCTTCTTAGATCGCCTTTCGGGGTAAACACAAATATTTCGTGTGAATATAAACTAAGTTTAACATCATCTATGAAATTCGAATTATCCTGATCAGGTGTTTCAAGCATTTCCCTGATTTTATTCAACCAATTATCCAATCCCCCATCACTTTTTAGTCCTTTGTATTTCCAATGCGCTGCAAGGCCTTTTTCAGCTATTTCGTCCATACGGCCTGTGCGAATCTGGACTTCCACCCATTTTCCACCTGGTAAGACAACAGTGGTATGCAATGATTCGTACCCATTTGACTTTGGGATTGATATCCAATCACGCATTCTTTCGGGATTAGGTTGGTATAGGCTGGTTACAATTGAAAATACCCGCCAGCAATAAGCCCTTTCATTTTTTTGATTGCTATCGATAATAATCCGCACAGCAAACAAGTCATATATTTCTTCAAATTCAACATTCAGTTTTCTCATTTTATTCCAAATGGAAAAAACAGATTTTGTACGGCTTTTTATTTCATAATCAAATTTTTGAATATCTAATTCTGCCTTAATTGGTGCAATAAAATCTTTAATAAATTTATTTCTTCTCAGGGCTGAATCCTGAATTTTTTTTGCAATGAAAAAATACATTTCGGGGTTGGTATATTTCATCGATATATCTTCCAGTTCTGTTTTTAAGGAATAGAGCCCGAGACGATGACCTAATGGAGCGTACAAATCAAAAGTTTCATGAGCAATCCGTTTCCGGGTTTCAGTATCCTCTGTCTCCAGGTTGCGCATTACAAATAAACGATCGGCCAATTTAATAAGTATTACCCTTACATCGCTGATTAATGTAAGCAATAGTTTTCTAAAGTTTTCAGACTGAGTACGGGTATTTTTTGTATCAATCGCTGAAATTTTTGCAAGTTCTTCAGTCATATTGGCGATTTTGTCACCAAACCGGGTTTTAATTTCAGATACTTTAAGACTGCCAGTTTCGACGAATTTATATAACAGCGAACAAATAACCGGATCGGTTCCCAGGCCAATTTCACCTGATACAATCTGTGCTACCTGTAAGGACTGCATAATCAGAGGTTCGTGCAAGTTCTGAAAATACTTTTTACAGGCTTCATTGGAAATGGTAAACGCACGACGGATTTTTTTAATATCGATATCCTGTGCCGATGAACGGGTTAACTTTAAAAGTTTTCTATATTCCTTAACTACATAATCCGGAACATATATTTTCGGTTCATTCATTTTTAAACTTTTAACTTAACAAATTTAATACTAGTAATTAAAAAGATAGCCAAAAAAAATCCCCGGTTTTTTACCGGGGATTTTTGTACCATGTGGGTCATATTTTTTATCGGAAGTTAATTCCGAAACCACCGGAAATAATCGGATATTTTTGTAAGGTATATTGGGCATGGAATGCAAGTACCCAGAGAATCTTCAAACGAAATCCTACTGTCAGGTTAGGCATCATATTTTTATAATTCAGGTCAATCGGATCAACCATATTGGTAATTTGTAGTTTACCATTATTAGGATCAGTAACATCAGGAACTTGTTGACCTCCTACAGTAACTAACTTAACATATGGATCTCCGACCACGGGATAATTTCCTTTAAAACCAAGATCGAATTTACTACTAGTAAATCCAAAGCCTAAATAAGGGGTAAAAAATAACAATTTTTTAGATACAACCACATTAGCTGTAAGTGCGTTGGAGGTAAGTTTAATTTTCTGATTGTTAAAAGCAATTCCAACTGGACTAATATAACCAACTGAAGCATCTACAAGCTTATCAGGGGTAATCATATCAGCAGGGGCAAAATCATAACCAACGGTTAATTTTGTATAACCTATAACAATAGAAGCATCAAAGGGAAGATCTTTGACAACAGGTATCCATTGTTTGAAATTATGTTGAATACCAATACCCCATAAACCCATTTTGAAGCCTGATGCGGTAACTGTTGGCACAAAACGAACCATGATTTGAGTTCCAAAAGGTAACCCCAATCCAAGTTGACCACTGACACCAGGAATAAGGTTAAGTACACCTGGAGGAGTTGTAAATGAGGTTATTTTCTCACCACCATGTGGATTAGCTATTGTTTGACCACCTACTGTTAGTGTTGCAGGTTGAAGCAACTGGAGATCGACACCTTTCTTTCCAGTTCCAGCAAAACTGGGTGCAGTAGTTTCACTGCCAACAGGTTTTAGATTTTTCAATCCAAGTAAACTAAAAGTTTGATCAGCAGTTGGTGCCATAGCTGCCCCAAAGCCAATAGTAAGATCAAAACCTAAAAGTTTATGCGGTGCGCCAGTATTATACCAGTTTGACCCAAGGTTTGCAGCAAAGCCTGTTCCCATAGGTTTCATGTAACCATTTAATACTGTATTTAAATCAGTGACACCTGATTTAAAAAGTGTAGCAATATCGCCTTGAGCAATCGCACTTAGCGATGAGCCAATAATTAAAATTAAGAAAATAAATTTTATGAAATTTTTCTTCATAGTAAATTAATATTAGGGTTAATACTTAATTTATTTTTATTAACGTAAAAATAAAAAAATAAAATTATTTATTCCTAATAATTTACAGCTTATTTATAACAAGTCTAAAATGAAAACTGATAATAAATAATAAGTATATCTGGAAACACTAAATTCATAAATTGGCTTTAATTATGTTTTGAAAAACCCAATAATATTTGTCCATCAGGGGTAAATAATATTTTTTGAAAAACATTTTTTTGTCATTAGATGTATTCCGGAATGAATATTTACTTCTATTTCAGGAAAAAGATGTTCAATTTCTTTTAACCACCATAAATTAATAAATTTTTTACTATTTAAATAGTTTTGTTCTTAATTCTGGCAGATAATGATTTTTATATTTTATGAAAAGATTAGAAATTCTATTTTAAAAAACAGGGAAAACCTTTTACAAATATCTGAAAACATTTACCTGTAATTATGTGTTTATTCAAAAAAAAATTGAATTCATCGTCGATAATCGAATATTCACCGATTATCAATTTTTACAAACTTTTATAATATTTATTTTTGAAATGATTTTAATTAAGTAAAGCAAATTTTGAGATTTCCTTTTATCAAACCTGTTAATTTTTATGATATGAAAAATAACATTTTTAAACTCCCCGTAGAAAATGTTCCTCTTACGGTAAATTATTATAAAGAATACCTCGGTTTTAAACTTATTAACGGAGTTCCAAAATTTGGTCAAATGGATTTTGCGCTGATGCAATTTAGTAATCACAGTTTACTCTTTGAAAAGGCTACTGAATCTAATATTGATTTTAATATCTCAGATATAGTCCTTCAAGTAAATTTCGATGATAATAAAATGAAAAAGTTATATAATAACTATAAACAAAAGGTCAGAATAAAAAAAGAATATTCTGTAAATGAAAAAGGTATTTCTGAATTTTCTGTACAGGATTGTAATGGTAATATTATAACTTTTAACGGATGTGTAGATTATCAATTGGAATCAAGGTTCTAATTTTAAATGTACAATTGTTAAAGAAATTTAAACAATTAAAAAAATGATTACTTGTCACAATATATTTTATGTTTCTGTTGTTTAGTTGTTAGTTTAGTTAGGTTAGTTAGATTAGTTAAGTTAGTACAAGGTTTATTGGTTTCATTTTAGTTGTAGAGTTAGTTGGCAGGGAAAATCTATTTGATTTTCCCTGCTTTTTTTCTTAAAATACTAATGGAGAAAGGTTAATTTTAAGGATTTGATAGTGCCACAGGTATTATTCTTCCATTAAATAATTTATTTCCTGTAAGTGCGAAATCAGCAATAAATTTTCCAACTTCATCAGGATTAACGGGTGCTTTATAACCAGGAAATGCAACCGAAAGCATTTCAGAATTTACTGCCCCTAAAGCAAGACAATTGACATCAATATTAAGTTCTTTGAATTCTTCGGCCAACGATTCCGAGAGGTTTGCAATGGCAGCTTTGCTGGAACTATACCAAGAGAGCCCATTATATTTTGAACTTCCCTGATATCCTCCCATACTACCAATATTAACAATATGAGTGCGGCTTTTCCCACCCATGAAGGGGATTAAAATATGTATTAATTCCGCAGGAGCAAATAAATTAATATAAAATAATTGTTCTATTTCATCATATGAATATTCACCAAACGGTTTATTAATAAGCATTCCGGCATTATTAATAAGAACATCAATATGTTCAAAACGGTATTTTATTTTTTCTAATAATTGTTCATGATTCCTAAAAATAGTGCTCAAATCGAATGGTATTCCTGTAAAATTATTATTTGCTTTGTTTTCTATTTGTTTTAGGATCTCGGCATTTCTGGCAATACCAATAACATGATTTGCTTTATTTTCAATTAAAATATTTGCAATTTCATAACCAATGCCCTGGCTGCAACCTGTAACAACAATGTTCATATTTATATTTTTATTCAAAAGCAATTTAAGTATTTTCCAGTAATTTTACGGAATAATCTTTTAAAAGAAATGATAAAACTTATACAATTATATTTTATAGCATTACTACTAATCTATGGTAATTTTATTAATACCTCATTAATTTATTCCCAGGAAAAGAAACCGGATAAAAAGGATGAGCCACAGAAAAAAAGCATAGGTAGTAATTTTGTGTTTGGCGGAAATATTGGCCTCCAGATTGGAACAGTGACATTCATCGATATCTCTCCAAATTTAGGATATTTTATAAAACCCAATCTAATTGCAGGTATTGGTACAACTTACCAATTCTATCATCAATCATATTATAACGCAAAATTTTCATCCAGTATTTATGGCGGCAGAATCTTTTGCGAGTATATTATTATTCAAAATATTAAAAAAGTCCTTCCCGTTAAAAGCAACTTTGCAGTCTTCTCACATTTGGAATATGAAGCATTAAATCTCGACCATGACCTTACAAATCCACAAATTTCAAATAAAGTTAATCGGTTTTGGCTTCATGGTATTTTAATCGGAGGCGGCATAAGACAACCTATTGGAAAATATTCCTCATTCGATATTGCAATATTAATTAATATTAATGCCAATTCCCGGACTCCGTATGAAAATCCGTTAATCCGAATTGGATTTTATTTCTAATAAATCCATAACCTGGTTGTTTAGACTATAACTTGTCAGAAATTTAAAAATCCCAACAAATTAAAATATTAATTATTACTTACTCCAACCTTTATCAAAGGACTATCCCGCATATTTCTTATGGCAACCTGATAGTCTATTGCCTATCTACCTGTTTGTTTACAAAAAACGTTATTTAAAAATAATTTTTATTAAAAAACCATTCAGAATTAATCCTTTTGAATTTTCTTTGCAAAAAGTTATATAATTTAAATTTTTATGATCATAGCTAAAGATAAAGTCGTATCCGTAACTTACGAATTAACACTTGCTAAAAGTGATGGCGATATTTTAGAAAAAGTAAATAATAACCGGCCCTTAACTTTTATTCAGGGTCGTGGAAATCTGCTTCCAAAATTTGAATCAAATTTAAATAGCTTAAAAGTTGGTGACAATTTCGATTTTGTTTTAAAAAGTGAGGAAGCATATGGCCCGGTAACGCATGAAGCAATTGTGAATTTGCCAAAATCTGTTTTTGTTGTAAATGGAGAACTCGATGAAGATCTTTTGAAAATTGGAAATGTCATCCCCATGACAGACCAGTCAGGCAATAGGTTTAACGGAAAGGTTCTTGAACTTGCAGAAGAAAATGTAAAAATGGATTTTAACCATCCGCTTGCCGGAGAGGACCTTCATTTTTCGGGACAAGTGGTTGATGTTCGCGAAGCTACTTCAGATGAACTTGAACATGGTCATATTGGACGGTCCGAAGGTTGCAATTGTAACAGCAATTGCGACTGTAATTCAAATTCAAATTCAAATTCAAATTGTGAGGACGGTTGTTGTTAATTTATGTTTAGAGAAAAAATGAAAAATCCCGGAATTTGATCCCCGGGATTTTTTTGTTTTATTCAACAAATTGTTTGGCATAATATTTAGCGGTGAGTTTTTCATTTGTGGCACGCTCAATCATTTCGTTCCAGTAATATCTGGCTCCGGGACTAAAAATTTTATTCTTCAGGTAAATTCCTACCAAAGCATTTTCGAAATAATCTGCTGTTTTGTAATCTTTAGTTTTTAATATTTGATCGCATATATAATAGTGAACCTGGGATGCAAGCATTTCGCCCAATAAATAATTATGATAATAACACGGAACGGTGGCAATATGAATCTTAGAAGCCCAGTCTGGCTGGTTCCTGCCATCAGGCATTTTTATCATTTGGTACTTTTCCACAAGAGTCCACCAGAGTTTATTTAAATCCTGGTCAGGATTTTCGTACATGCTTTTTTCAAAACGATAAACAACCTGTACCCAACGGCTAAATACCAATTGTTCCAAACGCAAAGACTTAATCCCGGCTTCAGCAATAATGGATTTTTCCTTATCGGAAATTTTAACCATATCTTTTATCCATTGCGAATTTGAGGATTGACGGCCAAACATCATGGCAATGGCTTCAGTCGTAAAAGTATGTGCCGGTTGATGGAGCACAAATGGCAAAGCAGGGTCAATAAATTTTTCATAAACTGCATGGCCGAATTCATGTAACATAGTATTCATCCAATATGCATTTGATCTGATATTACAAAGGACCCTGGTATCGCCTTTATAATCGATATCATTACAAAAGGCATGTTGATTTTTACCAGGCTTTTCATATAAATCACTTTTGGCGAGCATATCATTAATAGGAAGTCCTATTCCGGCATAAAACTTAGATGTAAGTTCCTCTATATTTTTATTTTTATAATATTTGTCCAGATCTATTTTATAAATTTTTGGAGCTTCCTGGAAAAAACGGTTCTGATAATGCCAGGGCATAAGTTGCGATTTATCTATATGGTCGCGTTTAGCAAGAAACGAATCAATTTCGGACTTTAGTTTGATAAAAGAATTTCGTGTAAGAGAATCGAGCTCATCAAAGATTTTCTCAATATCTTTAGGATCCTGTTCGCCCAGCTTCAGGCTCATTTCATGAAAATTATTAAATCCCAGTTCTTTTGCCTGCTGGTTCCTCTTTTTTACCAATGCTATAATATCGGTTGAAACCAATGATCCAATTTTTTTATGTGCTTCCCAGGTTTCCTTCAGTAATTTGCTGTCTGTGGAATTCATTAAAATTTCTTCCACTTCATTATCCGAATGCTTTTTACCATCTACTTCAGCCCTGAAATTATTATATTTCTTTTCAATACTGGTTTGCATTTCAATAATTTCCTTTTGTAAATTGGTATCAGCCTGATGAGAAAGATAGGTAAGATATAACAAATCCAACTGCCGGGCTAAAAGCGAATCTTTTATAGCATTTGAACCTTTAATATCTTCGAGTATTTTAAAATCCTGTTTATCTGAATGTACCTGTGAATATTGCTTTTCAAGAGTTTCTTCCTTTGCAAAATCTTCGTCTTTTCCTGTAATGGAAGCTTTCCAGGTTGCAAGATTCATCTCAATGGCCAATGGTTTGACTACTGAATCGTATTTTGCTATGAAGTCTTTAAGTTTATTTTCCATTTTTTCAGTTTTGTTAACGCACGCAGCAATCAATAGCGTAATTAATGCTGCCGAAAATACAAATTTACTTTTCATATTTATTTGTTTAGTTAAGTTAGTTGCTAATTTAAATAATTGATTTACTAATTGAAATTAATAGAAAAAAATAATTGAATTTCTGTTATTTCTGAATGAATTAAGGTAAATAATAGATCAAATATACAAAAAAATAATTAAAACTGACTGAATCCCGGAATATCAGCATTTACAATCTATTGAAATATTATTGTTTATAAGTGCCAGATAGAAAAATCTGAATTATTCTGAACCTATCCAGGTTAATTTATGCCAAATTATTTCAAGCGGACCTTGTTTATGGTTTCTCATCCACCAGGAACTGAAATAACCCTGAAACACTGCCAATGCAATTCCTATTAACAAACAATAGGTTGCACCGGTATATCGATACAAGGCTAAACCAAATCCATAATAAATTACAGAACCAATAATGGATTGCATGATATAATTGGACAGGCTCATGCGCCCGAATGATGAAAATATATTCAACATTCTGTGAAATGATTTCGTCTGAAACAGGAGAACAAACCCGGACACTAACACCAGCATAAATGACATATTTGACCACGAAGATTCGATGGTTAATAATGGACGGCGAATTGCTTCACTACTTATCCAGTTGCCCAGACCGTTTTTAACAATAAATAAAGGAATGAATGATACAGATGCAATGACCAATGTTTTAGTCCAAAAACGTTTACTTTCTGCAGATGGCACGAATAGTGATTTGCGACCGGCCAGCATCCCGAGCATGAACAATGATAAAGTTTGAAATACCCTTCCGTTTTCCCATGTCCATATTATGACACCCGTTTTCCCGTTGGTCAGATTGCCTATCCAAGTTTTTACAAGGGAATTACCTGTGACATATTCGCCAATCCTTCCAAAATATGACCATGATACCGGATTTTCCATTTGTATACCTGGATTTTGTAAACCTTTTATAAAATTTATCCATTCATAAGGCTGAAGCATCAAAATAAGCGCTATCCAAAAAACTGTTTTATTACTAAGTCTGGCCACGGGAATTATAAAGAAACCTATAACAGCATAAAATGAAAGAATATCCCCTTCATAAAATGCAGAATTAATAAAGCCAAAAACAAGCAATAGCATTAATCTCCATGCGAACCTTAACCTGAAATCCCTGCCTATTTTCTCCTGGTTATCCGATTGAATAAAAAATGTCAGACCAAAGAGTAAAGCGAAAATGGCATACGATTTTCCACTGAACAAAAAAAACAGGCATGCCCATATTCTTCTATCCAAAACAAGCATCCATGCCGGAAGATGGGCAGGAAAATAATAGAAGTCGAAATGTTCCAAATTATGCAAAAGCATAATCGTAACGATAGCAAAGCCACGCAGGGCGTCAACTACATGAAGGCGGGTTGCATTTGGATTCACAAATTAATAAGTGTTAAAATCTAATTTTCATTAAAGATTTTGTATATGAATTACAAACATATCAAAAAATTTGTTAATTTATTGAAACAGGATTTTAAATGGAGTTGAATGTGAAAATAGGTCTCGAAAATTGCTGAAACCTGCATTAAGATGGGCTAATATTATTGCTAATATTTTTTTTCCTTTTTAATTATTTGATGTAAATAATTCCTCCAAAGGGGAGAAAGAAAATACAAGCCCTAGTATAGAGGGATTTTCTTTTTAAACTGAATTATAAATTCATCAATGTATTTCAACGGCATTACAGTCTTTCTCGAGAGCAATAACAAATAAATGCCACCAAAAGAGGGAGTAAATATCTAAAAATAGGTTATAGCCTTATAAACATGAACGGTTTAGACTCAGCCTAAGCCCACGGAGGTGCTGGAAGTTAATCCTTAAAAGGCCCTTTTTTACTATTGTTGTATTCCTTTTTTCGAATCACTTTCAGTTTCAGTTGTCCGGTTTACTTTTTTAACTGCTTTCCCTTTATTAAATTTATAGGAATAAGTTACCTGGATGAAATACCTTGCGTCAAAACTTGCACGGGAACGCGAGTCAAACTGTGGTGTAGCAACTTTATTATCAAATACCGTTAAGTTGGAGATGCCGGGCAAAAACCAGAACAATCCAAAAGTATGATTTCCAAATTCCTTTCGGGCCCCTGAACCATAAAAAAATGGACCAACAGATGTACCTTGTGCATTAATGTTTTTTCCCTGGTAGTTACCGAATGCAAAAATGCTCATTTTCCAGGGCAGTGGAGCATAAGCCCAACCAGATATACTATATGACGAATAATTTGTTGCCGGAATAAAAGTCGAGCCGTTCTTGTATTCATCAAAATGTCCTTTAAAATATTTGTAATTAATATTAATAAAATAAATTAAAGCATTAAGACCAACTCCATGCTCTTCACCAGTTAGTAGGTTATCTGCAATCGCAAACGAAGTGGAATGATCTACTAATGGGGAATATTTTACAGGATTGTGGTTATCAATCTTATGATTATAAATATCGTAATATATATAAGGTGAAATATAACTTTTGCCAATATTCATAGTATAAGTAAGTTGCAGCCTGTCGCGATATTCAGGCTTTAACAAAGGATTTCCCTGCGTAATATTATCGGTACCATTAACAATTTCTGCAGGGGAAAGCTGAGTTAATGATGGCCTGTTAATCCGACTGTTATAGGTAAGTTTAACATTTTGTTTTGAAGTGAATTTATACATAATGTTGGCTGAAGGCAAAAATGTTGAATAATCCAGAGAATTTGAAGTATCGTCCTTTGCACTTACATTGCTGTGTTCGACCCTGAAGGTTGTTTGAAAACTCAACTTATCAAAACCTGTCGTGAATCCAACATAAACAGCCTGGCGCCATTCGCTATAAACAAAATTATTTAATAATGAAGTATCTAAAGGTAATTGACGATATGATGCATTATAATCCATTTGCTGCCAATATATCTGGATGCCTGTTTCAATTTTAGTATCCATTCCCAGCGGATGAACATAATCTGTTTTTAAATTCACGTAATTACGACCACTATTATTTTTTTCGTACCTGTCTAAACTGTTTAAAAGTTTTTTACTTTCATTATAAGTACGTTTATTGGTTTTATATTCATCACCTTGCAAGAAATGATAATAAGTGCCTTCAATGGTCAATTCCTGCAATGGTTTTGCAAATTGCTGACGATAAAATACAGAAGAATTCAGCTCACCGCTTTTGGTAGTGGTACTTGTGCCATATTTTTGATTGAACATTGGATTTTGATTTACATCAATATCATTATTTTGATCCAAATCGGTGATATTGACCAAAGGCTTATAACTGGTATTAAAGCTGAATGACTTATGTTTATCAATATAATAGTCGACACCAGCATTGATTGAGCCGACAAAAAATTTATAAGTACCGGTTCCGTCAATGTTCATTGCCGAATCAATAGGCTGATTTATTGAATTTAGTTTGTATTGAGTATTATTATTAAACTTTATATTTAAGTCATTAAACCAACTATAGCCCGAAACATAAATTGTTGCTTTTCCCATGGCATAATCAAGAGAACCGTTCATATTACCTGAAGTTTGTGCCCGGGGCCGGGCTCCTGCATTGACATTACCACTAATACCAAAGCGCGCTTCCTGTTTGAGTTTAATATTTATGATACCGTCTATATTGCCTTCATATTTTCCGGAGGGATTTGTAATTACTTCTATTGTTTCAATATCGGATGGCAATAACCGGGCAAGATATTCTTTATCGCGTTGTTTGCCATCTACCTGGATAATAAAATTACTGCTCCCGTTTAATGTAATTGCATCGTTATAATCAACCTGGATCGAGGGTACTTTTTTTAATAAATCATAGGCGTTTGGCGATTCTTTTGAAACTTCATAAGGAATGGAATATACGGTTCGATCAACCATTTCTTTTCCTTCAATTTTTCGGCCCGTTACTACAGCTTCCCCAATTTGTTTTGTTGTTTCACCTAAAAAAATTGTATCCAATATAACTATATTATCTGCGGATTTTACCTGAATTTCTTTGCCTGTTGTGGAATAACCCACAAAGGAAGCTTTTAAATAATAGCGACCAGGAACTACATTTTCAAAATTGAATTTTCCACTGTTTTGCGTTCTACTGCCTGTTTTAATTGATGAGTCTGGCAAATTTATGAGGACAACTGTTGCAAAATCAACTGCTGATTTTTCTTTTTCTGTGGCCACAACACCTTTTATAGTCCCGGCCCGGCTAACCAATGACTGGACAATTAATAAGAAGACAATTACTTTTTTCACTTTTTTAATTTTTTTTTGACAATACTTTTCTATTTTCATTGAATTTATTCAAAACAATGAATAAAATATAATAGTTCAATGTTCTAAATTTTAGCTATTTGATCCCTTCGGTTTCCGTCTTCAGTTCAATTTCAATGGGCATGGCATTTCCATTGAAGGTCATACTGCCCTGCATTTTTTGTTTTGTTTTACTTTTTATAAGCCAACCGGTACTTAAATCAACTGAAATATCTGTTGTTCCCAATCCCCGCATATCAAACGGGATTTGCATTCCATTCATACTCATTACACCATTTTCCGGTGATTCTATAGTAACATCGCCGGTTAAATCGGCGTGGTTGTCTGCAATATTTTTGCACTTATATTTTATCCCGATAATCAATTCCATCCCATTGGGTTTTATTGAATAATTCGATTCCCACTTGTCGCCCTGGTTAATTGGCTTGTCCGACAAATAATTTATGGGTGACTCTATCATCATTTTTAACATATCCAGATTAATAGCCATTTCTACTGCCGGTTTCATTTGCGCTTTAGTTGCTTCAGGTAACGAATCGAGTTGTTTTATTGCACTATCTGAAATTGCTTTCAGATTCATTATTTCCAGCACCTTACCTGAATAACTTAATTTCACTTCTAACGGGTTTTTAACCAGGCTTGCCATTACATTACTCATTAAATCATCAGGGTTTTTGGGGTCACCAGGTTTATTTGAATTTATTTTTACTGACTTGTACGGATTATTCACGTTGGAAATTAAACTGTCGAAACTTACCCGAACAAGGATGTAATCGGTTTCCAAACTTTCCGGCAGGTACTTAAAGGCGTTCATATTAGTAACTTCAGTAATCATTTGCGTACCATTCATATTCATTGACATGGTTTGCAGCGTAGATGATTTAATTTTATATTCCTTACCCTTTTCTAAATTTAATTTCAGGTTTGGCGCAGCCTGCATGCTTAAAACTGTTACAACTAAAACAGTAATAGATAAAATAATTAATTTTTTCATTGTCGTTAGTTTTAATTGGTTTTTATTAGGTAAAATTTTGCTTTTCAAAATAATTTTTAAACTTACTATAAACTTATGGAAGAAAAATATTTTTTTAGATAAACAGAAAAATGCCTTCGGTGAATGGCAAAAAAATGCCGGTAAATGAAAAAAGAACTTTCAGCTATATTTTTCAATAAATTTAAAAAACTCATTTTAATGTTTTAGGTGGAGTTTATTGCCAGGGGGTTTTGTTAGATACATGAATATTAGCCATTGCGAAGCTACCTGGCCGAATGGAGCTTTATGTATTTAGATTGAATTACAAATTCAACAATGTAATATGACGAAAATACAATTGCCGCCAAGCTTAGGAATTTTATTATAACAAAGTGGCATTACAATTAAGCAAAGCGCTTTCATGATCGAAGTGAATAAATACCATTTAGCCTATGGTTTTGGTTTTTTAAACCTGTCGGGTTTCTAAAACCCGACAGGTTTGACAGGTCAATCAAATAAAAAATCACTTAGTTCACCGAAACTATGTTTTTGATTGTGAAAATCTATAAAATTTCCGATGCTGTCAAAGTAGCCAATTATTTTTTCCCGTTCAATTTTTGTAGGTTTTATTGATATTACAGAACCGTAAGACGACCATGCATAATCTTGTAAATGTTTGCAAAACCCATGATGGACAGGATTGTTGTGTATATAATAAATCAGATTTTTGAAATATTTAATATCCTGGACACGCTTGCGGTCGAATGGTCTTTCTAAAAGCGAACCGGTCCGATTGTACCTTTTGTTGAAAGCTTTGGCATAAGCATTAAAGAATTTCGAGAACTGGTTGGATATTATATTCAAACCTGTTGGGTTTTGAAAACCCGACAGGTTTGTTTGCGAGGCTTCTAAACCTATCGGAGTTATTAAACTCGTCGGGTCTTTAAGACCCGACGGGTTTGTTAAATTGTATATTTCATTCAATGCTTTTATTTTTACCAACAAATGAAAATGATTGGGCATCAAACACCAGGCGTATGTTTCGGTTACGGGTTCGATATATTTTTCATATAACCTTAAAAAGTGAAGGTAATTTTCGGCTTCATTGAAAATATTAGTCCCATTGATTCCCCGGTTGTATATGTGGTAATAATTATCTTCAATTATAGGTTCTATTTTCATAATTGGTTTTAATATTATTTTTTATAACTCTTAAACCTTTCGGGTTTCTAAAACCCGAAAGGTTTGTTTGTAGCTAATTAAACCCGACGGATCTTAAAGACCCGTCGGGTTTTTAACAGGTTTATTCTATCCTAAAAACCTCACGCAATCATCCGTTACCAGCTTGCCTTTATCTTTATACCAGTCGGGCAAACCAGGGGATTGCACTTCTTTGCCCTTTTCTTCTTTGGCTGAAACCTGGTAATTAAGCTCTAAAAGTTGGGTCAATAAATCGGCTGAGGCATCGAAGCCATAAGCTTCTAAAACTGCCTTGTCTAACGTTTGCTGCAAATCCTGGATACTATTTTTGCCGGGCTTTTCGAGGTTGCGGTAAACATCGCGCAAGCTTAATTTGCCAGCTTCCATTACTTTATTGCGTTCATCGCGTAAAGCCTTTGAAGCTTTGGCAATGTTTTCGATTTGCTTTTTGGTTGGGCTTTGTGGCCAGGGAAAGGTATCCCAAACAGTTGAAGTTATATAAACATATCTTGCTTCAAATGACGAACCTTTATATTTCCACCAATTTGTATGAAATGATGATTGTAAAATTCCAAATGAATAATCATCGTCAAAAGCAAAAACAACTAAAGTAGAAGATGGATTTATTGAGGAAGAAATAAATTCAAATATAGGTCTTAATGAAATTTGTGAGCAACAAATATATCTGTCAATTTTTTTCAACTTCTTTAATAATTCCGGACGGCCATAACTTAAATGCCACCAATTATTATAAAAACCAATATGATGCTTATTTGGTTTAGCTTTCGGATTTTTTAAAATTGCTTTTTTATTTTCTTCTTCTTGGTTTATAGCTTTTTCTTTTCTCTCTGGCAATACTTTCTTTTCAACTATTGAAAACAATTCTTTATAAGAAGAAGCTTGATTTAAATCTTTCCCAGTAAAATCTATAATAAATCTATTTGGTTGTGATTTAAAATTTGAGAGAAAATCATTGCCAATCAAAAATGGTTTAAGTACCTCTGATAAGCTAGATTTAATATTTAATAAATCCAGTGCTTGTTGCTTTCTAATCAAAAAACCATCATGACCTTGAGTTTGTCCTAAATATATCAGCTTTGTATTTGAATTTATAAATAATGGTTTTGCATTAGTTAAATCAATAATAGGTTTTAAATCTGAATTTATAAAAGGTAATTCTAGTAGTTTATAATTTATATTGTCATCAGAGAAATATAAATATTTCTTTTTCAAAAATTTTCCCTTAAACCAATTGACTATTGAAACTGAAACCGCCGCTTCACCACTCCATGGCTGTGTTGATATTGCATTAAAAATTTCGCCTTCATTATTTTTAATGTAGTCTAAACTACCAGACCTGCTATTTTCTTGACGTATGGAACTTGTACCAACCAACCCAGCATAATGTTCTTGTTTTAAATGTTGATGGGCTTTATAAAACCAATACACGCAAAAGTCAGCACGTCCTGGTATTTCAGGATAAGCTCTGCGCAATTTATCAAGGTATTCAACCCCAAATTCTTTTTGCATCTTGTTTTTACTTTGGTATGGCGGGTTGCCTATGATTGCATCGGCATTTGGCCATTGGCGTTGTGTGCCGTCATCGTTCAATAGTGAATCCATGCAAAGGATATTGTTGTCAAGGTTATCGAGAGGAAGGGGTTTGTATTTATTGTCGTGGTCTTCTTTTGCTTCGAGCCAGGTAAGTTCTTTTGCAATCATCAGGGTTACTTTGGCCAGTTCAACAGCAAAAGGCTTTATGTCGATTCCATGAAACTGATTAGTGGTAACGTATTTATAATCCATCAGGAAAGGGACTATGCGCTTTGCATCTGCATTTTTGTTAAATTTTGAACGCATTTCAGAAAGCAACCTCTTCTCAAGGATTTTCATTTCTTTAAATGCAATGAAAAGGAAGTTTCCGCTTCCACATGCCGGGTCGAGAACATTGAACTTAGAAAGTTCCGTAAGTAAATTGAAATAATCATCTAAAGTTTTAGCATGCTCGATTTTGTCATTCCAGGGTTGAACAATAACCGGGTCGACAATTTTCTTTATGTCTATTTCGTGAGTGTAATGCGCACCCAATTTATGACGTTCATTTGTTTCTAAAGCGGCTTCGAATATTGAACCAAAAATGGCAGGGTTTACATGGCGCCAATTAAAAGTAGAAGCGGTTTTAATCTGGTCAATTTCAAATTTTGATAATTCAATAGGATAAATTTTGTCAAATAAACCTCCATTAAAATATTCAACGCCTTTATAATATCCTCCCTGCGTAATTCCTTCAGAATTCATGGCCTGAAAGAGACCACCAATTAAATCGTATGATTTTGTAACTAAATCTTTTATACCTTCTCCTGATTCTTTCTCAAGTTCATTAATAATATGAGTAAAAATTTTATTTGGAAGCAAATCAATATCTTCGGCAAATAATGATAAAACTATCTGAAGACAGTATTTCAAAGCTATTTCGGGTTCAATGCTGCGCTTTAGCAAAGATTTATATGTAAAAGAAATATACCAGGCAGCCCTTTCTGTAACATCTTCCCTATCATAACCAAACAGAGGCGCTTGTGGCTTTGGAAAAAGAAAACCAAATGCAGCTAATTTTTCTGGTAAGTCCTGAATTAAAATCTTATCCTGCGGCCTATATATGTCTTTATTAAAATCGAAA
>Ga0265323_10000284_pt1 | contig 29283 bp, 35 predicted proteins | sample 41225metaG_FD_193580 | JGI IMG/M metagenome (GOLD analysis project Ga0265323, IMG submission 193580) | Rhizosphere microbial communities from Carex aquatilis grown in University of Washington, Seatle, WA, United States - 4-12-25 metaG | ecosystem: Host-associated > Plants > Roots > Rhizosphere...
CTTACCAACCAAACAAAAAAAATAAAAATTATGAATATTAAAAGAATCTTTGGAGCATTACTTACTGTCTTAGGTATAGGTGGCCTCATTTATGTTGCAATTTTATTTGTTAATACTGCCAGTGGTAACCATAGTATTAAAGCTCTTATCATTTATGGTATTCTTGGTCTGATATTTTTCATTGCAGGTATAAGCTTGGTAAGGACTACAAAAGACGAATCATAAGGTGTGAATGATATAACTTTTCACTGAAATTTTGTAATGCTTTCAAAAATAAAAGAACTCACTTTTGTACTGTGAAATTTTTTTCAAAATTTAAATTTATAAAAACAAAATGAATACTACAAACAAATTCGAATTCCACCCATTGCCTTATGCATACGATGCACTGGAACCTTTCATTGATAAGCTTACTGTTGAAATCCATTATAGCAAACATCATAAAGCATATTATGACAATTTCATAAATGCAATAAATGGCACTGAGATGGAATCCATGGATATAAAGGATATTTTCAAGAATATAAGCAAATATCCAATGGCAGTGAAGAACAATAGTGGCGGTTATTTTAACCACACATTTTATTGGGAAAATATGAAAGCTCATGGAGGTATTTTGCCAAATGGTAAATTATCAGAAGCCATCGCTAAAGCATTTAGTTCTTTTGATGAGTTCAAGAAACAATTTTCCGAAGCAGGCAAAACCCGTTTTGGTAGTGGCTGGGCATGGCTATGCCTTAATGATAAGGGCAACCTGTTTATTTGTTCTTCACCAAATCAGGATAATCCGTTAATGGATATTGCTGAAAAAAAGGGAACACCTCTGCTTACAATGGATATATGGGAACATGCTTATTATTTGAAATACCAAAACAAAAGGCCGGATTATATAGATGCATTCTGGAATGTAATAAACTGGGAAGAAGTGGCCAAAAGATATGAAAATGCTATAAAATTGATGACAGCGAAATATTAAATAGTTGCTTTTATCAAAAATTGTGTGCAACTCATTGGCCGTATATTCTTTATATAATAAGATATTTAAGTGACTAAATGAATATCAAAAAATATTCTTCGGACAAATCAATATATTATGGGAAAGAAAAAACTGACAACCGCAAGTGGGCGTCCTTATACCGAGTTTGAAAACTCCATGACGTTTGGCAACCGTGGACCAATACTATTGCAGGATTATTTTCTGCATGAAGACATGGCCCATTTCAACCGTGAACGCATTCCCGAAAGGGTAGTCCATGCAAAAGGGGCAGGCGCATTCGGCACATTCACCGTAACGCATGACATTACGCAATACACCAAAGCAAAAATATTTTCCGAGATTGGCAAACAAACAAAAATGTTTGCCCGATTTTCACAAGTTGCCGGAGAAAAAGGAAGTGCCGACAGTGAAAGGGATCCGCGTGGCTTTGCCCTTAAGTTTTATACCGAAGATGGCAACTGGGATTTGGTAGGTAATAACACACCTGTATTCTTTATTAAAGACCCGAAAAAATTTTCTCATTTCATTCATACACAAAAACGCGATCCAAAAACAAATTGTAAAAGCTGGACGATGAAGTGGGACTTTTGGAGTTTAACGCCCGAAAGTTTACACCAGGTATTGATACTGATGAGTGACCGTGGAACGCCGTTTTCATATCGCAATATGAATGGTTATGGAAGCCATACCTTTTCTCTCTTCAATAATAATAATGAAAGGGTTTGGGTAAAGTTCCATTTCAAAACATTACAGGGAATAAAAAATTTCACCGGTAAAGAAGCCGATGAAATGAGGGGCATTGACCCCGATCAGGCGCAACGGGATTTAGTGGATGCCATTGAGAAAAAAGATTTTCCAAAGTGGGCCTTAAAAATACAGTTGATGACCGATGAACAGGCAAAAACATTTAAATGGAATCCGTTTGATCTTACGAAAGTTTGGTTTCACCGAGATTTCCCATTAATTGAGGTGGGTACAATGGAACTGAATGTAATTCCTGAAAATTATTTTCGCGATGTAGAACAATCGGCATTTAATCCGGCCCATGTGATTGATGGTATTGGTTATTCGCCAGATAAAATGCTGCAGGGCCGTTTGCTTTCCTATCCCGATGCACACCGTTATCGTTTGGGAACTAATTATGAACAAATTCCTGTTAACCAATGTCCTTATACAGTTGCAAATTACCAACGCGACGGGTTTATGCAAACGGGTGATAATGGAGGTTCAAACCCGAACTATCGTCCCAATAGTTTTGATGATATTGTGGTTGATGAAAATTATAAAGAACCCGCAATGACATTGGAATCGAATGTCGCCGATTGGTTCGATCGCAATGAAAATGACGACGACCACTTTACACAACCTGGAATATTGTATAGCAGGGTAATGAACAATCAGGAAAAGGAAAACACAGTAAAAAATATTGTAAGTACCATGAAAGAAATTTCAGGTAAGAGGAAAGATGAAATTATTAACCGGCAGTTATGTCATTTCTTCCGTGCCGACAGTCAATTAGGAAAGGCAGTAGCAAAAGGATTGGGTGTTACAGTTGATGAAAAAATGATGAAGCATTAAATAATCAATAACTAAAAAATAAAATAATATGGTACGCACAGCAACTGCCAATTGGCAAGGAAACCTTAAAGAAGGAAAAGGAACACTTTCAACACAATGTGGAATATTGGATAAGACCAATTACAGTTTCAAAACCCGATTTGAGGAAGGCCAAAAAGGAACTAATCCTGAAGAATTATTAGCCGCCTCACATGCCGGTTGTTTTACAATGTGGGTAGCATCTATAATTGATAAAAAAGGATTAATACCCACTTCATTAGAAACAAAGGCTACTTTGAAGCTCGAAGAATTATCAATTACTGCAATACATTTATCAATAACGGGTTCGGTAAAAGGTATAAATGCAGATGAGTTTGCCGCAGTTGTCAAAGAAGCTGAACAAAACTGTATAGTTTCTAAAGCACTAAAAGTGGCTATTACATCTGAAGCTCATTTTGTGGCTTAAAAAATTAATAAAAAAAACTCATGGAACAACATACTGTAAAAATAAAATCAATTAACCATATCACCCATGATGTGCTGAAAATTGTAACAGATAAACCTCAAAAGTTCAATTTCACTCCCGGCCAGGCAACAGAGGTTTCAATAAATAAAAACGATTGGAAAAACGAAAAAAAGCCATTTACTTTCACGAGTTTACCTCACAATGATTATCTTGAGTTTACCATTAAAACATATCCTTTGCATAAAGGCGTAACCAATGAACTTCTGCAACTGAAAATAAATGATGAACTGATTCTTCACGAAGTATTTGGTGCGATAGCTTACAAAGGAGAAGGAATATTTATTGCCGGTGGAGCCGGTGTTACGCCATTTATCTCCATTTTCAGATACCTTCAGTCAAAAAATGAAATAGGCGGTAACAAACTCATCTTTGCCAATAAAACGAAGGATGATATAATACATGCTGATGAATTTAAGAATTTATTAGGCGAAAATTTTATCAATATTTTATCCGATGAAAAAGTAGAGGATTATGCTCATGGACAAATTACTGAAGGTTTTCTTAAAAAACAAATTAGTAGTTTCCAAAAACACATTTATATATGCGGGCCTCCGCCAATGATGGATGCAATTGAAAAGCAATTATCGAATTTGCACGTAAATAAAAAATCAATTATAAAAGAGGCATTTTAAAGCAAATATTAACTAATTCAAAATTATGAATAATCAATATGTTCCCGGAGTTTGTAATATCGGGAAAGAAGAAATAAAAAGACGAAAAGTTGCTTCATTTATATCCCTTGCAATTACGATAATATTAATAATGGTTTTATTGTTTTTGCCTGCAAACCGTTACTGGCGATTAATTTTGTTTTTTCCGGTTACTTCTCTTGCAGTTGGGCTTCAGCAGTTGTACTTCCGTTTTTGTGTAGCATTTGGGATCAAAGGTGTGTTTAATTTTGAAAATTTCGGAAAAACAGATTCAGTAGAACAAACAAATTTCAGAAAAAAAGATCGTGCAAAAGCCTGGCGAATGATAATTATGGGCATAGCTGTTGGCATTATTGCCGATCTGATTTTTTATTATTTTCCATTATAGAACAATCATTAATTTTTAATAAAACAAATTTAAAAAACATATTATGGATAAGAACAGACTTTCGAAAAGCCTTGCAGCAGCTTTAAATGCTCAAATGACTAAAGAAGCGAATGCTTCGCAAATTTATTTGTCTTATGCTTCATGGGCAGCCAGCCAGGGATTTGGCGGCATTGCTAATTTTCTGTTCAGACATGCACAGGAGGAACGTAACCACATGATGAAGATTCTGGAATACATTTTAAAAAGATGTGCAGAAGTAAAAATTTCTGCTATTTCTGCCCCTCCGGGAAATCCATCTAATATTCATAGTTGTTTCGAAAAAGTGTTTGAACACGAAGTTGATAATACAAAAGCTATTTATGCCCTGGTAAAGATGAGTTTTAAAGAAGAAGATTGGGCAACCTGGAACTTTATGCAATGGTTCGTTAAAGAGCAGGTAGAAGAAGAAACGCTTGCTATAAACTTAATAGATAAATTGAAATTGGCAGGAGGTGAAAAGGCAAGCAGCTATGCTTTATATTCATTTGACAGGGATTTAGAAAAAACTCCCGATAAGGCAAAATCGGCACAGGATGTAACTGCAGTTAATCCTTAAAGGAAGAACTTCTTAAAAAATATTTCTGCTCATCCGAAGCACAGCCTTAGATGAATAAATTAAGAAAGAATATGGAATTAGAAAAGGAACTTAATAAGAAAATACTGGAAATAACCATGACTATACAGGAAAAGTATCCTGAGTTATCGGGATATTTAGATGAAATGCCAGTTACAATTCCTAATTCACAGGATGCTGAAATAAATAATAAGAATTTAGAAGCATATTATGATTCACTTACTTCATTATTGAAAAATTATATAGAAGTGCACTCACTTGAAGACTCAAATTGTTAATTAAAAAAGGTAATTATTCAACTATGATAAAAATTTACAGGCGCATGGAAAGAGGATTTGAAAAACTGACTTCAATAGCCAATGCTATACTCGGCAATTCTATCACGTTTGCTATTGCCTTAATAACAGTAATATTCTGGCTCAGTAATAAGCGTTTTTACACACAGGATATTCATAATAGCATTGGTGATGTAATTCTTGGCGTAGCTTTTTTAAGTTTATTTATTATTCAGAAATCATTTAACAGGTTTTCTGCTTCGCTTCATTTAAAAGTAAATGAACTTGTTTCATCACATGACCAGGCAAGTAACTCAGTAATGAATGCTGAAGGAAAAACAGAACAGGAAATAACCATACTTTCCAAAGAATATGCTGATCTGGCTGAGCAGGTGAAAGAAGTTAAAGATGAAAAAAAGGAAATAGAGAAAATAGAAGAAAAAGGGAAAAAACTTAATATTTAAAACTATGGAGAAATTGCAAAATGAAACATTAGTAGGAATGGCCAGGGCTGAATATATTGACGTAGAAACGAATGTTCGCCTTCATATTACTGATGCAGGCGAAGGAAGGCCAATTGTGTTAATTCACGGTTGGCCATTAAGTGATGAAATGTATGAATACCAATATAATGATCTGATAAATAAAAATTTCCGCGTAATTGGAATCACACTTAGAGGCTTTGGCAAATCTGATAAACCTTATGGATCTTACAATTATGATGTACATGCTTCGGATATAAAAATGGTTTTAAGCAAACTGGAAATAAAAGATGCTGTTTTGGGCGGTTTTTCCATGGGTGGTGCTATTGCGATTCGCTTTGCATCTTCCGATACCGGGGCACATGTTTCTAAGCTTGCCTTATTCGGGGCTGCTGCCCCAATCTGGACTCAGCGTAAAGATTTTCCATTCAATCTGCCTACAACTGCAGTTGATGACTTAATTAAATTGAATTATCAGGACCGTCCAAAGCTTTTATCAAATTTTGCAAAGATATTTTCCGCAACAGAAACCTCATTAAATGAAGGGATTGGGAATTGGTTGAATGGAATTTGTTTAAGCGCTTCTTCTCATGCAACGGCTCAATGTTTAATTGCATTGCGTGATACCGACCTTAGAAAAGATTTGGTGAAAATTACGATCCCCACATTGATTATGCATGGTAGAAAAGACAAAATATGTTCTTTTGACTTAGCAGAACAAATGAAAGCAGCAATAAAAAATTCGCACCTTATTGCTTTTGAGAATAGTGGCCATAGCTTATTCCTGGAGGAAACAAATAAGTTTAATTTGGAACTTATCAAATTTGCTGAAAAATGAGTTTAATATAAATAAATTTCAGTCTCTATTCAGATAAAACAAAAAATAACATGGCAAAATATTCAGAAAAAGCTCAAAATAAAATCGAGAAAGTAATGCATGAATTTAAAGATGGCACTTTAAGATCAGGCAAAAATGGCATAGGTGGAAAAGTAACAAGCAGGAAACAGGCAATTGCTATTGGAATAAGCGAAGCAAAAGAAGCCGGATTTAAAGTTCCTTCAAAGAAACCTAAACAGTAAAACATAATGTAATTACTAAATCGACTTTAAATGAACATTGTTTTCTTTGATAATGAAAATAATCATTTAACCTCATTAACAAACGATTAATTGAATTAAAAGAGTAAAGAATTTTTAAAAAACTAATAATAAAGACAATGAAATACGAAATAAAATGTAGTCCAACTCAAACACCCAATCCGGTACCGGTAGAATTTCCAATAAATTCTCCACCAGAAATTCCCGTTCAAGTTCCCGTTGTAAAACCTGAACCAGGAAAAAGCTGAATCCTTAAAAGAATCAAAATATAATTCTATAATAATGGAATCCTTAAAACCAAAAATTGCAATAATTGGCGCTGGCAACGTGGGTAGCACATTTGCCTTTTCATTAATGATAAGTGGTTTGGCAAGAGAAATCGTATTAATCGACAAAAATGAGTTGTTGGCTAAAGGTGAATGCATGGATATAAATCATGGTGCAAGCCTTGCCCATCCTACAAAAATTTATACCAGCGGATTTGAAAGCTGCGAAGATGCAGATATCGTAGTAATAACAGCCGGCGCAAACCAAAAGCCGGGACAGAGCAGAACAGATTTAGTGAATGCCAATGTGGCAATCTTTAAAGATATCATTCCTGTAATTTCAAAACATGCAGGAAATGCAATTCTTTTGGTTGTTACAAACCCCGTAGATATTCTAACTTATATCACGTTGAAAATATCAAACTTGGCTCCAAATCGGGTAATAGGTTCCGGAACTGTTCTGGATACGGCAAGGTTAAAGTATATGTTAAGTGAATATTGCAAAGTAGACCCCAGTAATATACATGCTTACATCATTGGCGAGCATGGCGATACTGAACTTCCGGTATGGAGCAATGCAACCATTGGAGGTATGGCAATAAAACAATATTGTTCTGATTATGCCAGGCTTGGTAATGCACAAAATGAATTGGCTGAAATATTTAAAAAGGTAAAAAATGCAGCTTATGAGATTATTCAGGCAAAAGGAGCCACTAACTATTCCATAGCTCTGGCAATGGTCAAAATAACCAAGTCTATTTTAAGAAATGAGAATTCAATTTTGCCCGTTTCCACTCTTATCAATGACTATTGCGGAATAAATGATGTATGTATAAGTATCCCTTCAATAGTTAATATAAATGGTGTAGGACAGTACCTCAAACTCGACTTGTCAAAACAGGAGCAGGAGTTATTTAAACATTCTGCCAACACCTTGAAAAATATCATAAAAACTGTCGGATTTTAGAATAATTCCAAAAATGGAAGAGGATTAAAAAAACAAAAATTATGAGTGAAAAAAATCACAATCACCACCTCCTGGAAGGGCAGGATCATATTACGGTTCATCATGAACACAAACCTTACTGGAAAAGGGTACATCATACCTGGAGTTTTTGGATTTTCCTGGTTTTGATGTTTGGTGCAATCATATATTACATTATAAGTGTTGACTTTGCATTTGCACCGCACAGACAATTTAAGCAACCATCCGAAAATAAAAGATAAACTTTCACTATTAAAGATTCTTCGAAAATATATGAAAAAGTAAATATTTTCAAAAGTTGTGCAATGTATTCTGTAAATAAAGGATTTAATTTAATAAAGTTGTATTAAATAACACAAGTAGTAAAAAATTTTATAGATGAAACGTAATATTTAATTTTCAATTTCGCTTGTTCTTTTTTCTTTATTGTTTACGATAAATTGAAATTAGTTACATGAAAATAATGTTATTCTTATTCCTGTCAATTTTAAGTTACTTGACAACTTCAGCCCAGAAATGGACAAATTATACTATGGCCAATACTTCTAAAAAACTATGCAATGATTGTGTCAATGCTATTGCGGTTGATCTCGATGGGTCATTGTGGTTTGGCACTTCTAACGGCGTATCCAAATTTGATGGCAAGCGTTGGATAAGTTATACTGTTTCAGACGGTTTGGCTGGAAATGCTATTTTTGCTATTTCAATAGACGCAAGGGATAATAAATGGTTTGGCACTGATGAAGGTGGTATATCGAGATTTGATGGTGTCAATTGGACTAATTATATTAATAATGTTGGCTTGGTTTTTGATCGTGTGACCGTATTAACAATAGATCAAAAAAACAATAAATGGTTTGGGACTTCTAATGGTGTGTTGAAACTATATAACAAGGAATGGACAGCATACAATGACGGCAATGGTTTAATATGTAATACGATTACATCAATAGCAACCGATACAAAAGGAAATATATGGATTGGGGCTGGAAAAGCTGTTTCGAAATTTGATGGCAATCATTGGACTACCTATACAACAGCATTTGGTTTAGCAGGCCCTGTTCTTTCCATTTCCATAGATCAACAAGGCAATATATGGTTCGGGACTACAGGTGGGGTAACCAAACTTGAGGATACTGATTTGGGCTCTTCCTGTAAAACATATAATGAAGCACAGGCTACAACTACGGATATGCAATACAATATAGGACTTAAGAATACTACATCTAATAGTGGCCGTGATTTAAACGATTCATATTATAGTGATATTAAAAAATTTAATGGCGTCAAATGGACATCCTATTATAGTACGTCCGATGGCTTGGTGGATAATATTGTTCATTGTATCGCCATAGACAAGCAAGGCAATAAATGGTTTGGGACGAGTAATGGTATATCAAAATTTGACGGCATAAAGTGGGTTACCTATACTACATCTGATGGTTTGGTAAACAATGATATTAATGTCATAGCTATAGATTCTCAAGGCAATAAATGGATTGGTACCCATGGCGGTGTATCAAAACTTGAAGATGGATTGTAAGCATTAATTTAGATATATTGTTAGTTTGTATAAAGTTGAACATTTTTTCATTGATAGGTTTCCATAAAACAAATTTTTAATGGTAAAAACCAGTATCTGCTTTAGAAAACCCGTTTACATTCCTATCTTATTGTGTTATAATATGTTTGATTAATGTTAATTAATGTGTGAATGATATAACTTTTTTCAAAAATTATATAAAATATTCTGCAATCAAAGAATCTAATTTTGTGATAATGTAAAAATTCATTCACAATTTAAAAAATGAAAATATGGGAAATAAGAAACTCTTAAAAACAACATTGCTTCAAACAGTTTTAATTATAGCCATTTCATATGGTATATCGTCATTCAGTTATAGTCAAACATCTAAGGACACTAAATCTGTTGCTAACGAACAAAACGCGATAAAGTATGCAAACACCAACAAAGAAAAAGATGCAAAATTTCTTGTAGATGTTGCTGAAATTAATTTAGAGGAAATTAAGTTAGGCCAATTGGCCCGGCAAAAAAGTGCAATGGCAGATGTCAAAGAACTTGGAAAAATGATGGAAACTGCACATAGTAAATGCATGAATGAACTAACAATATTAGCCAAGAAAAAATCAATTGCTATTCCATCATCATTAACCGATAATGGAAATGACGCTTACAAAAAGTTAAGCAATTTGTCTGGAACTTCTTTTGACAAAGAGTATTGCGATATGATGATAAATGGACACAAAGGTGCCATAGCTGAGTTCGAAAAAGAAATCAAAGAATCAAATGATGCAGATATCAAACAATTTGCGACATCCACACTTCCTGAATTGCATTCACACCTTGAACATGCAACCACCTGCCAAAAGAAATGTGAGAAAATGAAAAAATAGCAATAAGTTATTATCTAATTCATTTAATATAATTGACAATAGTATAATTCAAATTCATCTGCCATAACTTGTTTCTGAAGTAAACTATCAAAAGTATTTTGCTACAGAAATATTTTTTTTGAGGTTAAGTATAAAAAATAGCTATATATTTCTTTTATCTTATGAACAAAAATACTTCGGATCAGCTTGTTGAAATACTAGTGGATGCAGGGATTCAAAGAATCTATGCAATAACAGGCGATAGCCTCAATCATATAAATGAAGCTGTACATCGTAACGGCAAAATTAAATGGATTCACGTTCGGCACGAAGAAACTGCTGCATTTGCTGCCGGGGCAGAAGCGCAATTGAATGGTCTTGCTTGTTGTGCTGGCAGTAGTGGACCCGGCCATGTCCATCTTATAAATGGTTTGTATGATGCGCATCGTTCATCAGCTTCCGTATTGGCCATTGCTTCAACAATCCCTACCAAAGAATTTGGAACAGGTTATTTTCAGGAAACAAATACAATCAAACTTTTTGACGATTGCAGTTGCTATAACCAGGTAGCTGAGACTCCTGCGCAATTGCCGCGGATGTTGCAAGCCGCCCTTCAGCATGCAGTACATAAAAAAGGTGTGGCTGTACTTGGTTTACCGGGTGATATCACAAACCTTCCCGCGGTGGCAGTTGAAACAACTACATTGCTTTTTCGCAACCGTCCTGTTGTTAGGCCATCGGAAGATGAGTTATTAAAATTGGCCGAATTGTTAAACTCGCACAAAAAAGTTACTATTTTTTGTGGATTGGGCGCTGCTGAAGCACATGATAAAATTATTCTTCTTGCTGAAAAACTAAAAGCTCCGGTAGCTTATTCTTATAAAGCCAAAATGGCAATACAATATGATAATCCATATGAGGTAGGCCTTACCGGTTTGCTTGGGATTCCTTCAGCATATCATAGCATGCATGAATGTGAACTGCTTTTATTATTAGGAACAGATTTTCCCTATACACCATTCATGCCCGTTAAAAATATAATTGTACAAATTGACATTAAACCTGAAAACCTTGGCCGTAGGGCAAAACTCGAAATGGGACTTTGTGGGGACGTCAATAATTCATTGCAAGCTCTTTTGCCTTTGCTATATGTGAAAGATGATAGTGCTTTTCTCAATCAGCAATTAGCATTTTATAAGGAAGTCAAAAAGAAATTACTTATTTATGTGGAGAATACAGGAAAACCAAATGCTATTCATCCTGAATTTGTAGCCTCAATAATAAATAAGCTTGCTGCCAAAGATGCCATTTTCGCGGTTGATACCGGAATGTGTTGTGTATGGGCAGCACGTTATATTGATGGAACCGGCGAACGTAAAATGCTGGGTTCATTCAATCATGGTTCAATGGCAAATGCAATGCCACAGGCAATTGGTGCAGCATTTGCCCGTCCCAACCAACAAGTAATTGCTTTTTGTGGCGATGGTGGATTATCGATGATGCTGGGCGACCTCATGACCATCGTAAAATATAAATTACCAATAAAAATTATTGTGTTTAACAATCGGTCACTTGGAATGGTGAAATTAGAAATGGAAGTGGCAGGTATCCCTGACCTTGAAACAGATATGTTAAACCCGGACTTCGAAAAAATTGCCGGGGCAATGGGAATATCAGCAATTACTATTAACAATCCTGATGAAGTAAAAACGGGCTTAGTGAAGGCGTTTCATCAGGAAGGCCCGGTATTGGTTACTATTTCGACAGACCCTAATGCCCTTGCTATGCCGCCCAAACTGGAATTAGAGCAGATGAAAGGCTATGCTATATATATGGGAAGAATGATGTTAAGTGGTCGGATGGATGAAGTATTTAATATGATTTCTTCCAATTTTAAACATTTAGGCGAAGTACTTTAATCTTTAAATACTCCTGAAATAGGGTTGTGCCAATTCACATTATCGCTTTTGATATTATTATGATATTATTTAAAGGAAGGTTTGATTTGAATTAATATGTGAATTATGTAATTCTTTTTTAAAGTTATGTAACATGAATAAGGTTGAAGGTTCACACCTTTGCTAAGCTATAACATGTACATAACTGAAAATTAATAAAGGAATAATATGAAACCTTTCAATAAACTTACTGCACAGGAAAACGAAGCACTTCTTAAATTTCCTGCATATATTTCTATTCTAGCAGCTTTTAGTAATGACAAACTAGATAAAGCAGAAAAAAATACGGCAATGAAATTTGCTCACACCAAAACCTTTACTTGTGACCCGCTTCTTTCAGACTTTTACAAAGAGGCCGAAAAAATTTTTGAGAAAAATATTGAGCAGCTTGATAAAGATTTGCCTAAAGAAAAGGATGACAGAAATGCTGCTATAAAAAAGGAATTATTGAAACTTGAAACAATTGTCAAGAAGTTAGGAAACGAGTACGCTTCAGCCATGAACCGTAGCATGAATTCATTTACAGAACATGTATCAAAAGCACATTTTAACGTGCTGACCGATTTTATTTTTCCACTAACAGCACTCGGATTAACTGACATCAAGACATATGGAGACAGCCTTAAAATATAAAAGCAATACACTAAACTACGGTAAAGTTATTTATATCAGGGGTAGCGTTGTGGATGTGTGGTTCGAAAATAATTTACCATCCATATATATGTTACTTCATACCGGGAAGGATAATCAAATTGCCATTGAAGTATTAACCCAGCTTGACATCCATCGTGTAAGGGGAATTGCTTTAACTCCTACACAGGGATTAGCGCGTGGCATGGTTGTAGTTTCCGATGGAAAACAACTTACTGTACCAGTAGGAAAGAAAATCATGGGCCGAATGTTTGATGTTTTCGGAAGTACCATTGACCGTCAGAAACCTTTGTCGGAAGGAATGGAGTGGCGTAACATACACCAGTCGCCGCCTTCATTAGCAAAACGATCAACAAAATCGGAGATTTTTTTAACCGGCATTAAAGCTATTGATGTGCTGATACCATTAGAACGCGGTGGAAAGGCAGGTTTGTTTGGAGGGGCTGGTGTAGGCAAAACCGTTTTACTTACGGAAATGATCCATAATATGGTTGGGCACAATAAAGGGGTAAGCATGTTTTGTGGTATCGGAGAACGTTGCCGCGAAGGACATGAACTTTACCATGATATGAAAGAAGCGGGTGTATTGGATAATATGGTAATGATGTTTGGCCAGATGAATGAACCGCCAGGCGCGCGCTTTCGTGTTGGTCATGCAGCTCTTACAATGGCCGAATACTTTCGGGATGATGAGCACCGCGATGTATTATTGCTTATTGATAATATTTTCAGGTTTATTCAGGCGGGCATGGAAGTTTCCGGCTTAATGGGACAAATGCCTTCGCGCTTGGGTTATCAACCCACCATGGGAACAGAACTGGCGAAGTTGGAAGAACGGATTGCCAATACCGATGCAGGTGCTATTACTTCCATACAGGCCGTTTATGTACCTGCTGATGATTTAACCGATCCGGCCGCTGTACATACCTTTGCACATCTTTCAGCTTCAATTGTTCTTTCCAGGAAAAAGGCAAGTGAGGGTCTATATCCGGCCATTGATTTGTTGCAATCGAATTCAAAAATGGCTACTCCCGGAATTATTGGAGAAAGGCATTATAAACTTGCGCAGGAAATACGGCACACACTTGCACAGTACGAAGAACTCAAAGACATTATTGCCATGCTGGGTTTGGAACAATTATCGGTCGATGATCGCAATTTGGTTAGTCGGGCCAGGCGTTTAGAACGATTTTTAACCCAACCTTTTTTTTCTACTGAACAATTCAGTGGAATGAAAGGAAAAGAGGTCAGTTTGGACGATGCTCTTGACGGCTGTGAACGAATTCTTTCCGATGAGTTTAAAGATTTGCCCGAGAGTGCATTTTACATGATTGGAACAATTGATGAAGCCAAGAAAAAAGGAGACACTGGTTCAAAAAAAGACAAACCAGAGGCTGCATCAAATGAAAAACCTAAAAAAGTTACTGAAAAGCAAACAACATAATAAGAAAAGCAATGGACTTAAGAATTTTCCTACCCTCACGGATTTTCGTAGAAATAAAAAATGTCAGTAGCATAGTTACAGAAACTAGCGAAGGTTCTTTTGGATTGTTGCCACAAAGGCTCGACTGTGTTGCGGCATTAGTACCCAGCATTTTTACTTATGAAACAGAATCGAAAGGTATTCATTACATAGCTGTTGATGAAGGCATTTTGATAAAAGCAGGCTCTCAGGTAATGGTATCAGTAAGAAATGCTTTTGGTGGGACAGACCTTGGCAAACTTCACGAATCGGTAGAAAAAGAGTTTATAAACCTTGATGAAAGCGAAAAAAATGTTCGTTTGGTAATGGAAAAGATGGAAAGCGGGTTTATTTATAACCTGGAAAAATTTAGTAAAGAATAAAAATGGAACCTTCGAATAGAAAAAAAATAAATTCATTTAGCGAACAAGTTAGAGAAAAAGCCCAACGTAAAATGAAAGCAATCCATAACGACAAACGAAGCGTTTGGTTTGGTTTAGGAATGTTTGGAATGGTTGGTTGGTCAGTTGCAATTCCTGCATTGCTGGGAGCTGTATTGGGGGATTGGCTGGACAAAAAATACCCCGAATCCTTTTCCTGGACATTGACCTGTTTGATTTCAGGATTAATAGTAGGTTGCCTAATTGCTTGGCATTGGATATCGAAAGAACATAAAGAGATGAACCAAAATAACGATGAATAAAATGGATAAAACTTTATTTATGATATTGGCATTTATAGGAGGTTTGTTTTTAGGGGCGCTATTTTTCGGTGGGCTTTGGTTTACCGTTAAAAAGGCAGTAAGCGCAAAAATCCCCGCAATATGGTTTTTCTCAAGTCTTCTTATTCGGCTAAGTATTACTCTGATAGGATTTTATTATATATCATTTGGTAATTGGAAACGGCTTCTAATTTGTGTCTTTGGCTTTATTGTTGCCCGCTTCATTATAATATACTTTACCAAATCGATTGAACAAAAACAAATCCAGTTAAAAAAAGAAGTTAGTCATGAAGCTTAGCCCTGATGAAACAATTTTCTGGCAACATGGGTTTTTTACCATTAACCTTACTATTACTACCACTTGGGCAATAATGCTGGTGTTGGTGGTTGCTGCACTACTAATTACACGCAAACTCAAAACTGGAATTCATATATCCCGCGCGCAATGCATCCTTGAGATGTTAGTCACCGGCATGAACAATCAAATTAAAGATATTGGATTGGACAAACCTGAACAATATATTGGCTTTATCGGCACTTTATTTTTATTTATAGTTACAGCCAATATTTGTATCATATTTCCCTGGTATGAACCACCAACCGGTTCGCTTTCCACTACGGTGGCCCTTGCAGTTTGCGTATTTATTGCTGTGCCTTTTTTTGGTATTGAAAAAAGTGGCATAACCGGTTACCTGAAATCTTATATAAAACCAACTGTTATTATGTTGCCATTTAACCTTATCAGCGAAATCACACGCACACTTGCATTAGCGGTTCGATTGTTTGGAAACATTATGAGTGGAGGAATGATTGTGGCTATTCTGTTAAGCATTACGCCTTTTATATTTCCGATAGTAATGAAAGTGCTTGGTTTACTCACAGGAATGGTACAAGCCTATATTTTCAGCATCCTTGCTACTGTTTATATTGCAGCAGCAGTAAAAGAAGTCAGGAAAAAAGATAAAACAAAGTCAATAACAGAAAATTTAAAGGAGGTCAAAAATGGATAATGTAACGCTTATAGCAGTGGCATCAATTGTTACTGCCGGTATTACAACGGGCATTGGATGCATGATGCCAGCCCTGGGTGAAGGTAAATCGGTATCATCAGCATTAAGTTCAATTGCACAGCAACCCGATGCTGCACCAACTATTACGAGGACTTTATTCGTAGGGCTGGCAATGATTGAGTCAACAGCTATATATTGTTTCGTGGTTTCGATGATACTCATCTTTGCCAATCCATTCTGGAACCACATCATTGCAAAATAATGTACGCAGATGAAAATTAACTGGTTCACCGTAATAGCACAGGTAATAAATTTCCTCATTTTGGTGTGGTTGCTCAGGCATTTTCTCTATAAGCCAGTTCTTAAAGCTATTGATGAACGCGAAAAAAAAATTGCTTCCCAACTAAAGGATGCAGCAGATAAAGAAACAAAAGCTAAAAAGGAACAGGATGAATTTGCCAAAAAGAATGAAGCCTTCGACCAGAAAAAGAAAGGTCTAATGGAAAAAGCGGTCGCCGAAACCAATGTTGAAAGAGATAAATTACTTGAAATAGCAAGGAATGATGCAGCCGCATTACAATCTAAACTGGAAAAAGCATTAAAAGCTACACAAGAAAAATTGAACCATGACATAGTGCAAAAGACACAACAAGAGGTTTTTGCCATAGCAAGAAAAACAATTACGGACCTTTCTTCAGTGAGTTTGGAAGAGCAATCGACAAAAATCTTTATCAAGCACATAAAGGAATTAAAAAAAGATGAAAAGAAACAGTTCAGCGAAGCTTTTAAATTAGGTTCAAACCTAGTGGCTGCTAAGCAAAGTCCAATTCTTATTCAAAGCGCTTTTGATTTGCCCGAAAAACAACAAATTGAAATCAAAAAGGCTGTGAACGAATTACTCGGAACGGAAACGCAATTTCAATTTAAAACCGCACCTGAAATCATAAGTGGTATTGAACTTACTTCAAACGGTTATAAACTAGCTTGGAGTATTTCAGAGTATCTCATTTCTCTTCAAAAAAGCATTTCAGAAACATTAAATATAGTTACCAAGAAAGACGAAACAAAAAATACACCATTAGAAACGCCAATAAAATCAATAAACACAGGGCCAACAAATAAACCTGAGAAAGCACCTAAAGTAAGACCAAAAGCAAAATTGAAATCAAAACTGAAGGCAGAAAAAAACAAGTAGATACAAATTTTAAACTTTTCCATTTCAACTTATATCCTCATAGTAATGCCAAATAATGAATTTAATAAAACGATAAACAACACATTCAATCTATTGGACGAAGGCAGGGAAAATCATATTTTTTCTTTTGCACCACGCGAAGTGGGTTCTATTGTGAGTGTATCGGCAGGCATTGTTAAAATTTCCGGCCTTCCGGGTGCAGGTTTCGAAGAACTGTTGAAATTCCCGGGAGGTTTATTTGGCATAGCTTACAATATTGATGAAGATGAAATAGGTGCAATTTTTCTAGGTGAAGATTCTCTGTTGAATGCAGGTGATGAAGTTGAACGTACAGGCCGTGTAATGGACATTCCGGTAGACAATTCGTTAATTGGCAGGGTTATTAATCCGTTGGGAGAACCAATGGATGACAAAGGTTCCATCACTTTTAACCAACGTTTGCCTATTGAGCGTCCGGCTCATGCTATTATGGATCGTGCTACGGTTTCTGTTCCTTTGCAAACAGGATTAAAAGTTATTGATGCACTGATTCCAATTGGTCGCGGACAACGTGAATTGATTTTAGGCGACCGGCAGACAGGCAAAACAGCCATTGCAATTGACACAATAATCAATCAACGTGATAAAAATGTAATATGCATTTATTGTGCCATCGGGCAGCGTGCATCATCAGTAGCAAAAGTAATTGCTAACCTTGGAGAAAAAGGGGCAATGGAATATACTATTGTGGTTGCAACCGAAGGTGACAATGCGCCCGGATTAAAATATATCGCTCCTTATGCAGCTACCAGTATTGCAGAATATTTTATGGAACAAGGCCGTGATGTACTTATTGTTTATGACGACCTGACTCATCATGCACGCGCTTATCGCGAACTTTCCCTTCTATTGAGAAGACCACCCGGACGTGAAGCATTCCCCGGAGATATTTTTTACATTCATTCAAGGTTATTGGAAAGAGCTACACATCTAAGCGATGAACTCAAAGGAGGTTCACTCACTGCATTGCCAATTATCGAGACAGAAGCCCAGAATATTTCTGCCTATATACCTACAAATCTTATATCTATTACTGATGGGCAGATATACCTTTCTCCTAAACTATTTGAATTAGGCAATTTACCGGCTGTTGATGTGGGTAAATCTGTTTCTCGTGTAGGTGGTAAAGCCCAATTACCAGCTTATCGCTCCATAACAGGTAACCTTAAACTTGCCTATTCTCAATTTGAAGAATTAGAAACTTTTTCTCGTTTTGGGACACGGTTAGATGAAAATACCAAAAAAATAATTGAACATGGAAAGCGTATCCGTATTTGTCTCAAACAGCAGGAACTTCAACCAATGCCAGTTCCAAAACAAATAATAGTCCTACTTGCATTAACCAGTGGACTTTTTGATACTATTCCCGTGGATAAAATGAAGGATGCAGAGGCCGTTTTACAGAACATTAATTTGGAAATGCCTGCTGAAATACTGAAACGTCTATTTTCAGATAAAGAATTAAGCGATCCCGACCGTGAAGCAATTTTAAAAATTGCAGGCAATTTGCTTAATTCATTTCAGGAAAAGCCTGAACCAGATAAAAATAAATAAGTATGGATACTTTAGAAAGTTTACGAAGAAAGCTGGAAGGAGCAGAAGAAATCAAATCTGTTGTGCGGACAATGAAGGCTGTCGCAGCATCAAACATCGGACAATATGAAACGGCAGTTGCTTCACTAGGAAATTACTATCATACAGTAGCTCTGGGCATAATCGCTTATTTTAGGCAAGAGAAAATTGATACCATAAATCAAAAGAAAGAAACAAAAAGAAACGATGAAAAAGTAATTTGTGCAATTGTTTTTGGTTCGGACCAAGGCTTGGTTGGTCAGTTTAATGATTTGCTCACTGATTTTGTATCTCATTCATTGAATGCTTTGCAAGGCAAAAAAGAAATCTGGGCCGTTGGAGAACGTGTTCAATTGTTATTGTCAGATATTGGCTTTAATACTACAACCCTTTTCCCTGTTCCCAATTCTGTTAATGCAATTACCCCTCTTGTAGGGCAAATATTGGTTAAAAGTGAAGAAAGCCGCGAAAAAGGTATTATGCAAGAGGTTTATGTTTTTCATAATCAACAAAAACAAGGTGTAGGTTATGAGCCTGTAATCCAACGATTATTGCCCCTGGATGAAAAATGGAGACAATCGCTTTCGGAACTTAAATGGCCAACAAAGCTAATACCGCAGATTATAGGAGGTATTAAACCAACCTTATTTGCACTTATTAGCGGGTATCTTTTCGTCTCGTTATTCAAAGCCTGTGCTGATTCTTTGGCAAGCGAAAACGCAAGTCGATTGGCAGCCATGCAACGTGCTGAAAAAAACATAGAAGAATTGCTGGATGAACTCAGCCATAAATTCCATAGTTTGCGACAAAGTTCAATTGATGAAGAGTTGTTCGATGTTGTGTCTGGTTTTGAAGCGTTGAAAGATAGTACTAAATAAAATTAAAAAAATATTTAAAAGCAAAATATGAAAGTATTCAAATTATTCACTCCAAAAGATTGAATTATTAGATGTTGAAAATTGCATTATTATATTGCTAATGACAAAGTGCAGGTCAATCGAAAATGTGTGAATTATGTAACTCTTTTTTAAAGTTGTGTAATACTTATATAGTTTAGGGTACTGAACTTTACTCAGTCAAAATTTTTCACAATAAAAAGTCTTAATCTTACTATTATAAAATGAAAAAACTTGAAAACAAAACGGTTTTTATAACCGGAGGATTATCAGGCATAGGAAAAGCATGCGCCATAGCCGCGGCAAAAGAAGGAGCTAATATAGCTATAGCCGATAGGGAAACTTCCACTAATATAAAAGCTATGGATGAAATAAAAAAAGTACAACCCAAAGCAATTTTTATCGAATGCAATGTATCAGTACTTGACCAGGTGAAGTCGGCTATTCAAAAAGTAATAAGCACATTCGGAACGCTTGATATTGCACTTAACAATGCTGGTATTGGTGGTAAACCCAGTAAAATAAGCGAAATGGATGAGCAGTCATGGTTGAAGGTTATTGGAATTGACTTAACCGGAGTATTCTATTGTATGAAGTATGAGCTTATTCAAATGGAAAAACAGAAAAAGGGAGTTATCGTGAATATGTCTTCGATTTCAGGAAAAGTTGGCTATGCCAGATCTGCACATTATGTTACAGCAAAGCATGGGTTAATAGGTCTTACAAAAACTGCGGCACTCGAATATGCTACTGAAGGAATAAGGGTGAATGTAATATGCCCTGGATTTATAGATACTCCTTTGCTTACAAAATTAGATTTCAGCAACAAACCGGAAATAAAACAGCATATCCTTGATAAACATCCCATGAACCGATTGGGCACTTCAGAAGAAATTGCAAACGGTTTCATTTTTCTTGCTTGCGATGATAGTTCATTTATTACAGGAACAGCACTCAATATTGATGGTGGCTACTTAGCTCAATAAAAAAATAATAACGAGGTTAAGAAAGTTATGATATGATAAATTCTGAAATTACGGTTGCTGAATATTTACTTATCCGGCTTAAAGAAATTGGAGTCGATCATCTTTTTGGTGTGCCCGGCGATTTTGTCATGGGTTTTTTAAACCAGGTAATGAAAAGCGATTTGAAGTATGTTGGCACATGCAATGAACTAAACGCTGCCTATGCTGCCGATGGATATGCCCGAATTAAGGGCATTGGTGCATTTACCTCAACTTTTGGAGTTGGAGAACTAAGCGCCATCAATGGTGTGGCAGGATCATTTGCAGAAAGGGTGCCGGTGGTAGTAATTACTGGCTCGCCTGCAACAATTAATTTCCGAACACGACCACTGTTACATCACACTTTAGGCGATTACCAAATCCCATTTAAGATGTATGAGAAAATCACAATTGCTTCGACCCAACTCGATTCTGCTGAATCAGCGCCGGCAGAGATCGACCGGGTGCTTATAGCATGTCTCACTCACCAGCAACCTGTTTATATAAGCTTTCCATCTGACCTAGTAGTAATGAAATGTAATCGACCTGGCCCTTTTCTTTTCCCAATACACCCAAAAAGTGATAAAGAAGCACTATGGGAAGCAATAAAAGAGGCTGTCAAGATGCTTGATAACTCACAAAAACCAATTGTTATTGGCGACGTTGAGTTAATTCGTTATAAGCTGCAAAAGGATTTTTCCGCTTTTCTCGACAAAACGGGATTGCCATATGTCACCATGATGTTGGGAAAGACTGTTCTTTCTGAACATCGTACACAGTTCATCGGTCTATTTGAGGGAGATAGAAGTCGCGAGTTTGTAAAAAAACGGGTAGAGTCAGCCGATTGTATTTTGGCACTTGGAGCATTGATGACTGATTTTAATACAGGTGGCTTTACAACAAACATGGAAGACTCAAAAATGATAAGCGCCAATATTGGTTATGTGAAAATCAAGCACCATTATTACGAAAATGTACATCTCCATGATTTTATTCTTGGTTTAACTGAAAAACTCTCCAAACGGAATCCAGCAACACTCGATATTCAATGTGCTTTAGATTCATGTGTGCATCGGCAGACAGAAGAATATCTGCCTGATGCCCCTAAACCGGTTACCATAAAGCGTTTTTTTGATAGGATGAGTCATTTTATTGATAATAATTCTATAGTTATTGCAGAAACAGGCGTAGCCCTATTTAGTGCTGCAGAAATGTTAATGCCGGAAGGAGCTATCTTTATTGGTCAAACTTTTTATGGTTCTATCGGCTATACAGTCGGTGCAACCCTGGGTGTTAGTTTAGCAGCCCAAAAAAGACGTGCAATTCTATTTGTTGGTGACGGTTCTTTCCAGGTTACTTGCCAGGACCTTTCCACGATGATCCGGAACAATCTTAAACCCATCATCTTTCTTATCAACAATGATGGTTATACAATAGAAAGGGTAATCTGTGATCACCCCTATAACGATATTCAACCCTGGCATTATCACAAACTTGTAGAAGTATTTGGTGGTGGACTTGGCATAGATGTTCATACAGAAGGAGAACTTGAAGATGCTTTGGTTAAAGCAAAAAAAACGGACGGTCTTGTATTCATTGAAATTCACACTGACCGGATGGATTGTCCTGAATCGCTTCGCAGTGCGGGTAAGTCAATGGCTAAAATTAATAAACTTGACTAATATGAAAGCTCTTGTATACCACAGCCCTAACAACATTGCGCTGGAGGATAAACCAAAACCTATAATTGAAAAGGCGACAGATGCAATAGTCCGTATTACTATAACCACAATCTGTGGTACCGATCTACACATTTTAAAGGGAGATGTACCTTCTATTCCTGATGGACGTACACTGGGTCACGAAGGAGTAGGCATTATTGATGACGTTGGTTCGGATGTAGTAAGTTTTCACAAAGGTGATAAAGTTCTTATCTCTCTGATTACCTCTTGTGGCAGTTGCAATTTCTGTAAAAAAGGTATTTTTTCACATTGCCTTAATGGGGGATGGCAGCTGGGTAACAAAATTGACGGCACTCAGGCCGAATATGTCAGGATTCCATTTGCCGAAAACGGTTTGTACCTTTTACCATCAAATGCAGATGATGAAGCAGTTTTAATGCTTAGTTGTATTCTGCCTACCGGTTTGGAATGTGGGGCTATGAAAGGTCAAGTGAAACCAGGAGATATCGTGGCAATTGTCGGAGCAGGTCCGGTTGGTCTGGCAACTTTGCTTGCAGTGAAACTATATTCACCTTCAGAAATAATAATGATCGATCTCGATGATAACCGGCTAGAGGTTGCCCTTTCGTTTGGCGCAACCCAGGTCGTAAACAGTTCGAATGGAAAAGAATCTGAGACGGTTATGAAGTTGACGAAATCAGCAGGAGTAGATGTGGCTATAGAGGCTGTCGGCATTCCTGCGACTTTCGATATTTGTCAGGCAATAATTGCAACTGGAGGACGCATTGCTAATATAGGAGTTCATGGCAAATCAGTAAATCTACTGCTCGAAAAGCTCTGGGTATCCAATATTACGCTTACTACACAATTAGTTGATGCAAGTACTACACCAGTTCTATTAAAGATGGTGGAATCGGGTCAGATAGATGCAAAAAAACTCGTCAGCCATAGGTTCAAATTATCTGAAATAATAAAGGCCTATTATACCTTTGAAAATGCTTCAAAGGAAAAAGCTTTAAAGGTCGTAATCAAGAATGAATATGCAAATATTTGAATTGTTATTAAAAAAATATTTTAACCAATCATTGAACTATGAAGCAAGTAAATTCACAAACTAAAATAATCGCAACCTTAGGCCCTGCATCATCTTCTAAAGATATTCTTCGTAAATTGATTTTTGAAGGTGTCCGTGTATTCAGATTGAATTTTTCGCATTCTAAAAAAGAAGAACATCTTAAATTGATAAATCTTATAAAAGAATTAAACCTTGAATTGGGAGCAAATATTTCAATCCTTGCAGATTTGCAAGGTCCAAAACTCAGGGTTGGTGAAATTGAAAACAACCTGATAAATTTGACAGAAGGCGATATTATAAAATTTGTCACTGAGAAATGCATAGGCACCAAAGACCATATTTATATGAGTTACCAGGAATTTCCACAGGATGTCAATGCCGGAGAAACGATTCTTATTGACGATGGAAAAATAAAGTTAGAAGTAATTGAAACCAACAAAAAAGACTTTGTTAATGCAAAGGTTATTTATGGGGGACCACTGTCTTCTAAAAAAGGGGTTAACTTACCAGATACCAAAGTATCGTTGCCATGTCTTACTGAAGAAGATATTTCAAATGCTATTTTTGCCATTGGCCAAGGTGTTGATTGGCTCGGTTTATCTTTTGTACGGAAAGCATCTGATATATTAGCCTTAAAAGATCTTATCATGCAAGAGAAAGGTCATGCAGGTGTTATTGCTAAAATTGAAAAACCGGAAGCACTTCTTGAATTAGACCAGATTATAGACCTTGCTGATGGAATTATGGTTGCAAGAGGCGACTTAGGTGTGGAGGTTTCTTTTGACGAAGTGCCATTGATTCAAAAATTAATCGTCGAGAAATGTATTAAGTGTTCGAAACCTGTGATAATTGCAACACAGATGATGGAAAGCATGATTACAAATTTCAGGCCTACAAGGGCTGAAGCCAATGATGTAGCCAACGCTGTGCTTGATGGTGCTGATGCTTTGATGCTAAGCGCTGAAACTTCAGTAGGTAAGTATCCTGTTGAAACCATAAATAGTATGCAAAGGATTATTGATTATACTGAAAATAAGGGAAATTTATTCAATAAACAACATAAACCCCTTGTAGGAAATCCTACGTTTCTTGCCGACTCAATTTGCTTTAACGCTTCAAAATTAGCCGAACAAGTTGGGGCCAAAGCTATAATTGCATTTACTAATTCCGGGTTTACTGCATTAAGGATATCTAGTCACAGGCCCAAATCCAAAATCTATGCTTTTACTAATGACAAAAATCTGTTGCATAAAATTTCGCTGGTATGGGGAGTTAGACCTTTTTATTTAAATACATACGACCTTTTAGACACGGCCATTCATGAATCAACAGAAATGCTTAAAGCTGAAAATCTATTAATAGAAGGTGACTGCGTAGTTCATGTAGGTAGCACTCCCTTCAAATTTCATGGATCAACGAATATGATGAAAGTTAGCTATATTTAGGAGATTAAGGAAATGGATACGGATCAATAAAATCAGGCAATATTGTACCCACATAATGCCCTAACAAAAACAATCATTACACCTTAAATGTGTGAATAATATAAATTTTTCCAAAAGTTGTGTAATACTTATCCCCTGGTAGGTATTTAACTTTGTATTCTCAAAATTCATTTAAGAATATGAAAACAATTATCGTTCCCCTCGATTTTTCAAATGAGTCATTGACTGGTTTAAATTTATCATTAATGCTGGCCAATAAAACCGGAGCCAATATCCAAATGGTTCACGTCATAAAAAAAAATGAAAGTACTAAAAGAGAACTGTTGGAAAAGGAGCATCAACTTGTAAAAATAAAATTTGAGGATATACTTCAAAATTATAAGGAGAAAAGCAATCCAAATTTTGCATTGAGTTATACAATTAAAGAAGGAAAGATATTTAAGGAAATAACAGACCTGGCTGAAAGTTATGAAGACGCACTGATAGTACTTTCAACCCATGGAGAATCCGGTTTTGAAGAATTGTTCATTGGCGGTAATGCTTACAAAATAACTTCTCATTCAAAGACTCCGGTGATAACTGTCAGAAGAAGCAGGATATCTTCAAACATTGATAAAATTGTTTTACCACTCGATATTACTTTTGAGACAAGGGAAAAAGTTCCATATACAATTAAGTTGGCAAAGATTTTTAATTCAGAAATTCATATTCTTACAGTAAGACTTTCAAAACATAAGAGTATTGAGAAAAAACTTCAACAATATGCCAAACAGGTGGCTGAATACACTGTGGCCCATAAAATTCCTTATAAGGTCGAGTACCTTCAGGGTGACAACCTGACCGATTTAACTCTTGAATATTCGCGCTCCGTAAATGCCGACCTAATTTCAATAATGACGGAGCAGGAAAAAAGTGTTTCCAATCTTTTATTAGGCAGCTATGCCCACCAGATGATAAACAAAGCATTTATTCCTGTTTTATCATTTCCTAATTATCAATTGCGCATAACAACAGAAGATATATGGGATTTAGGGGCATTTAATGGTTGAAGTTAGTTTTTGAACAGAAGAAAATAATAATAAAGTAAGCAAAACATATAAACATAAAACATAATAAAAATTTTCGCCATGAAAAAAATTGATGCAATTATCCGTAAAGAAAAATTCGAAGAAGTGAGAAAAGCCTTGCATGAAGCAGACATTGACTTTTTATCCTGGTGGGAGGTAAGAGGACAGGGAACTGAAAAACAAGAGCGTATTTTCCGTGGGCAGTCCTATGATGTAAGCACCATTGATAGAGTTAATCTCTCATTTGTCGTTCGTGATATTAATGTAGAAAAATCGGTTAAAGCCATCCTAAAATTTGCGTTTACCGGAGAAAGTGGCGATGGGAGAATTTTCATCATTCCCATAGACCAGTCTATCCGCATCAGAACAGGTGAAAAAGGCGACGAATCCCTTTATGATAAAAAGTAAAAGAAATAATTATTATGAGTATAAAAAAACAATTTGACATAAAGAAGCGAATATGTAAAGTAACATTTACACTGGCTAAAGACATTGCCATTTCTGCTAACCGGGTTAACCTGGCAGGTGATTTTAATAACTGGGACATTGAAAGTATCCCTATGAAGAAAAACAAGGGAGGCGAATTTTCTGTTTCTGTTGACCTTAAACAAGGCAGGGAATACGAGTTCAAGTATATCATAGATGGTTGGACATGGTTGAATGAAAAAGATGCTGACAAGTATGTGTCCAATGGATTTCAAACTGACAATTCTGTGGTTGTTGTATGAAACCTGATACCAGCCTGCTTAAGGTTTCCGAATTGAAACACAGTTCAAAGGACGATTTGAAACCCCTTTCAATGCAGGAACTCCAGGCAAAATTGTGGTCGTCGTCGAACGGTCTGGCAATTCAATACTGAAGGCAGGCGAAGCGGAACATTATTCTAACAAATGAGATGGTAGTTGTTAAAAAAGGTTGGAGAAAACATTCTTAAACTTTACTCATGGTGAAGTGGCAAAAAAATCAATAATACATGGATTTCGTAGATTATTATAAAACGTTAGGGATTGCGAAAACAGCGACCCCAAAAGACATTAAAAATGCTTACCGGAAATTAGCCAGAAAATTTCACCCCGATTTAAATCCAAACGATAAAGAAGCTAAGAAGAATTTTCAGCAAATCAATGAAGCAAATGAGGTACTAAGCGATCCTGAAAAACGAAAGAAATACGATAGGTACGGAAAGGATTGGCAGCATGCTGAAGAATTTGAAAAGGCAAAACAATACCAGGAGCAATCGTCAAATTCACGTGGGGCAAGGTATTCTGAAGCACGATCTGAAGGGGATTTTTCCGAATTTTTTGAATCCATGTTTGGCGGGGCAGCAAGCGCCGGTAGAAACAGGCAGGTGAAATTCAGGGGAGAAGATTATAATGCGGAACTCCATCTCGATCTCCTCGATGCATATAAAACCCATAAACAAACCTTAACTGTAAACGGGAAAAACATCAGAATTACTGTCCCTGCCGGAATTGAAAACGGACAAACAATTAAAATTTCAGGGCATGGAGGCCAGGGATTAAATGGCGGACCGAATGGCGATTTATATATTACATTTTCAATAGCCAATCATCCTGAATTCAAACGGTTGGGAAATAATCTTTATTCAACAGTAGATTTAGAATTATATACTGCCTTACTTGGGGGTGAAATTATGATGGATACTTTAAACGGAAAAGTTAAAATGAAAGTAAGGCCGGAAACTCAAAATGGGACTAAAGTAAAGCTAAAAGGTAAGGGATTTCCTGTTTACAAAAATGATGGGCAATTTGGAGATTTATTTGTAACCTTTAACATTAAAATCCCGACAAATTTAACGGATAAGCAAAAAGCATTATTTACCGAATTATCCAAATTGAAAAATTAATTTGTGTACGATGCAAACGAAAAATTTAATATCTATTCAACAATTCTGTATCAGCCACAACGTTGAGATTTCATTCATCAGTTCATTAAAAGAAACAGGATTGATAGAAATTAAAACCGTTAAAGACACTGAATTTATAGATGCTGGCCAGCTTCAGCAATTGGAGAAATTTATACGTTTCTATTATGAGTTAGACATAAATCTGGAAGGGATTGAAACTGTCCTTCATTTGTTAAATCGAATTAAGTCGATGCAGGATGAAATTGCTGCACTCAGGAACAGGCTTCGTCTTTATGAAACCAATGAATAATCAGGAACCGATGGATCAAAATAATCAACCTTTTTGGAGCATTACTGTTAATGAATCACTTACCAGGCTTAGGACTTCAACAAGTGGTCTTACTACAATTGAAGCCGATATCAGGCTCAGGGATTATGGTGCAAATCGTATGAAGCCCAAAAAACGATCGGATGCTTTCACAATACTGGTTAACCAGTTTAAAAGTCCTATTATTCTTATTCTTTTAGCCGCAACATTATTATCATTGTTTTTGCATAATATAGTAGATGCGTCTATCATTCTGACAATTGTAGTAATAAGCGGCCTTCTTGGATTCTGGCAGGAACATAGTGCTTCAAATGCCATAGAGAAGCTGCTTGCCATCGTTCAAATTAAATCAGCAGTATTTCGTGATGGCAACAAACAGGAAATTCCCGTGGAAAATATTGTACCGGGAGATATTGTTGCACTGAATGCCGGTGACATTGTTCCGGGCGATGGTCTGCTCATTGAATCAAAAGATTTGTTTGTTGATGAAGCCATGCTTACCGGTGAAACTTACCCGGTTGAAAAAACCGTTTCGGTTTTGACTGCCGATACTGCTCTTGCAAAACGTGTAAATTCAGTATGGATGGGTACTCATATTGTAAGTGGTACTGCAAAGGCATTGGTAATACTTACCGCAAAAAATACCGAGTTTGGTAAAGTGTCTGAACGGCTTAAACTCAAAGCTCCTGAAACTGATTTTGAACATGGTATACGACGGTTTGGGTATTTTCTTGGAGAAGTTACACTAGTACTGGTTGTACTAATATTTGCTATCAATGTATATTTGCACCGGCCCGTGCTGGAATCTTTTCTTTTTTCACTGGCGCTTGCGGTTGGGCTTACTCCACAGTTATTACCTGCCATCATCAGCATCAACCTTGCCCATGGCGCAAAAAAGATGGCCCAAAAGAAAGTGATCGTGAAGCGGCTTGCTTCTATCGAAAACTTCGGCAGTATGAATGTAATATGCTCCGATAAAACCGGTACGCTTACTGAAGGAACCGTGCAAGTGGAATCTGCTTTGGATGTGAATGGTGTTGCCAGCGAAAAAGCATTTCTTTACGCATATATTAATGCCTC